>Ga0115566_10000868_pt1 | contig 26077 bp, 16 predicted proteins | sample COGITO_mtgs_1204_3_FD_87173 | JGI IMG/M metagenome (GOLD analysis project Ga0115566, IMG submission 87173) | Pelagic marine microbial communities from North Sea - COGITO_mtgs_120405 | ecosystem: Environmental > Aquatic > Marine > Epipelagic | place: Germany:Helgoland, sampling site Kabeltonne...
GTAAGATATATTGATGAATGCGAGTCGATCATCCACCACATTATTTAGTCCAATCTCGTTTAGCAAAATTGAAGTAACTTCCACCGACGCGTGTTGGTCATCAAGGATTGCCGGCGCGGCAGTTTGTTCGGGGCTGCTACGAAAAAGGATTTCGAAGGCCGACACATTTTGGTTGCGTTCAAGGATTGGCTGGCGGGCAATGATAACCGATGACATGATTTTGAGGTCAACCGCGGAAGGGTATGAGGGATGCATTTGTCGTTAAGGTCTGAAGACCGGTCACGCCCATAATGAGCAATCGGCTCAAGCATGCTGCAAAATGCAGCTGGCATGCCAAACCGATTAGCGGGATGGATTTTATGAAATATCGGCGATATCGCTAGTTCAAGACATGGCGATAAAGCGGCTTCCGAAACTTTCTAGATGATTTTGTGGGCGATATCGCCCGCTTTTGCAACAGCAGGCCATGTTTTTGAGGATTTCATCAAAAAATGCACTTGCTCGCCCATTTAGAAATTCAACTCTGAATCAAGTCAACTTGCGTCGATGTGTTCATTGGCCAACGACGAATGGATTGGGAATACGCGAATCCCCGCATCGCTATTTCGTTTTGATGGTCCACCGATCTCTTTCTGATCGTTCCGACCTTAAATCGCTTGCCTTGAACACGGGTCACGTTCGATTTTGTTGAATCCAAATTGATTGACGCTTGATTTTGTCACTGTTTATGAATCTTTAATTCCACTAAATGGTCTAATGCCTGCATAAATCGATGGAATTATCCGTCGGCGATGTCGAGGTAAACCTTCAATGCGGATTTATCCTCAACCAGCAGGCGAACCAGTTCTTCATATTTTTCAAAGCCCTTGACTGGCGTGGTCAAGATCTTTTCCGTCACCCCAGGGTAGGTTGCTTCGCCCAAAGAAAGATACTCGATCCCAAATTCAAAATGGCCGCGATTTCCATTCACGCTACCAACGAGGACCTTGTTGCCCAGGACCCACTCCTGATTGATTTTATCCGCCGGGATCTCAAGCATCTCGTCAACAACTGTTAGGCTCGTCCAAACAACGCAACCATTCTTGCCGACATACTCAAGGCTCTTGAAGGCCATCATGCTTGAGCCGGTTGCTTCAATCACAACGTCAGGCCGACCAACTTCCGCTATCAGATCTTCAACCGAGGTCTCGATGGTGCTCACATACTTCGCTCCATAACCATCACAAATTTCGGTCTTGATATTTGGGCCTGGCGTTCGAGCGATCACGTAAACTTCGCACCCACGTAGTCGGAGGAACAACGCAGCAAGCAATCCGATTTGGCCTGCGCCCATCACGAAGGCCACTTTGGGTTTCCAGACTCTCAAACGCCGCTGGACCTCATCCATTTGCCAAATCGCCTTGGCGACGACGCTCATCGGCTCCATCAAGCAATGTAGGTGAGCGATTCCGTTCGGAACGCGAACGGTGTAGGCTTCGTCCTCAACAAAATATTCGGTAAGGAAACCGTGAAGATTACAAATACCACGCTCGTAGTATTTGTCATCCGATGTCATATCATTCGTTCCAATGACGTCGAATATCGAAGTGCCCGGTCGACGGACTGTTGCGGTGACGAAGTCCCCTTTTTGAAATGCTGTGACGTTCTCGCCAACTTCTTCCACAACGCCAAAACACTCGTGACCGATCACAAGGAAATCATCACCCTCGGGAGCGTCACCATAGTAGGCTTCGATAATTTCCTTATCGGTCGCATCGACGCCCACTTTCAATGTACGAACCAAAACGCCTTTTCCGTCGGCGATATCGCTGACGTTTGGTTTCTCAATTTCACGAAGATGGACGCTATTCTTTTTTCCGGGGTGAACGGCGATGGCTTGCATTGGATTTGATGACGCAATTAAAAAAGTAGGATGGACTGAATAAAAAAAGTTGAGTCTTAACGGTGCGGTGCCGACCGTGATTATCTTGCGGTTTTGGGAAGGATCCGCTTTAAAAGTGTCGGAGCCGCGATCAACGGATCAAAACGCAGAACGGAATGCCTTAACGGATCTACGTTTTGCTGCCGTTTCAAAAGCCCCAGATTTTAACAGCAATTCATATCAGGCGGGAGCCGGTTATGCCTGAGGCGAAAATGAGTAGCACAAACCGGCGTCAACAAACAGTAATCTCGCACAAATGTGCTGGAGTTCAAGATTAAAGATCGAGGAGACAGCTCTACGGTAAGCTTGGATTTGTGGCTGATAATGTTTTGCTCGCTTTTCAAGAGCATCTGGATCGGCAGTATCGAGCCGATCGGTTTTGAAGTCCACGATATCCGCCGACAAAAGTTGATCGCCACAATAAATTAAAACCAGGCGATCGATGGTTCCTCCTAGCATTTGCCCTGAGTCAGAAACGATAAAAGTGCGTTCGTTGTGAACCTCCAATTGGGCTGTTTCCACATTGAAGGAATCGGGCAAAGATTCGATCACCGATTCCTCATTTGGGCTCAGATAATAAGCGGGCATCAGCACGTTTGCAATTTCTTTCCGTTCGAGCATTCGACGGAAGTCGGTGACTTGCGAATGCGCGTCGAGTATTTCGTCGCCCAGCCGTTTCGCAATCTTAAGCAAGTCAAGGTCGGTGGGGATTTTTTCGATCCATTCGATCTCCTCGAAAAGTCCGTGAATCACCGTACCGCGAGCCAGTGCTTCTTTGTTACTGAATCGTAACAATTGGGATGCTGGCACGACGTTTCCCCCCTCCAATCCGGATGGGCTTGCAAAGTCAAACCGGACATTCGCTTTCGACTTGGCAAGCCGAATCGATTCAGGAAGTTTGATGATTGAATCCGATGCGTCTGGCTTGGACGTATCGGACAGCGACCAATCTTCGTCTCCATCTTGATATAAAACGGTGTTCTCATCTAACGCTTCTTCCGGCGCGAGGCTTTGATGCAGCAAGCCCGCAAAAGTTTTTGCGTTTTTTGTTCCTCCACCACTTTTTTCCGAGGGTTTTTCCGGAGCAATAATCATGTAAAGTGCATGCGCTGCTCGAGTCATCGCGACATACAAAAGGCAAAGTGATTCGACTGCCTGGCGATTGAGCGCGTCAGAAAACATTTTCTTCAGCGACGGTGGCAATACCGCTTGGATTTCTTTGTTGCGATAGATGCAAACGTGATCAATCGATTCGGTTGGGTCTTCCGAACTCCAAACCACGCTTGGAGGATTTCCCTCGATTTTGGGTTCCAATTCCGGAAGGACAACGATGTCAAATTCCAAGCCCTTTGATTGGTGAATGGTCATGACGCGAACGTTGGAAACGAGAGGATCTGCAATTTTTTCCGACGAAACAAACCTGAGAAACTCGGTCGTGCGGATGCTTCCAATGTTTTCGAATCGGTAAGCCAACTCTACCAGTTGTTGCATGCGGCGACAGTCCCGCGAATTTGAAAACGGCTTCAGTAAATCGGCCCACTGGGAAACCGCGGCGCCGTATCCCATTTGCATGAGCGTTCGGCGTACGGATTTGGAAAGTCCGAACACGTTTTCGCGAAACGTCGCGCGATCGATACCAAAGTGTGAGCCAACGGGCGAAGTAGCGAGATGAAACGCCGCAATTGAATCGGTCGGATGATCTGCAATTCGAAGCAAGGAAAGGATGACTTGGACCGCGGCAGAATCGGTTAGCGGGTTGCCACCTCTCTCTTCACTGGCTTTGACGCCTTTTCGCCGAAGCTCATAGATAATTCGAGCAACCGATTTATTCTGTCGCAGAAGAACACCGATGGTCTTGTCAGGCATTAATTCGTGAAGCGTTGCGATTTTGTCAGCGGTGAATTCAAAAGTTGTTTCACGTTGTTGTTCTGCTGAAATATTCCCTTCTTCGACCGTGGCCAACGGCGCGGTTTCCAATTGCACATACCCTTTTAATTCCGTCAATTCGGTCTCGTGTTTCGGGAATTCGTCACACCACTGCGTCACGGCGGCTTCAACATCACCAAGGTTTTCATGGCCAGACATGTTTGTGAAGGCGCGATTCACGACGTTGATGATGGTCGGAGCGGAACGATAGCTTTTGTTCAGCGGTAGGTCTTGTGTGTTTTCAAGATGTTTTTTTAATGCGTCAAAAATCTCGCTGCGCCCGCCACGCCAGCCGTAGATCGCCTGCTTAACATCACCCACACAAAAAAATGATGAGAACGCCGTATCGAACAGCATGTTGCGACCATCGGTAATGCGCTCTGCCATCGGTCGGATAATCTGCCATTGCCGCAGAGAAGTGTCCTGAAATTCATCAAGCAGTAAATGCGAAATCTCGGTATCAAGTCGGAAGTTCTGTTCATTTGCATCTGCCGTTTTTGCAAGATTTGTGAGGCTGTGTGTTACATCCTCAAATCGAATTCCTCGGTTACGCTGCTTTAGTTCTTCGTAGTGCTTTTCAAACCGTTTCAGAAAATCAAAATTTGCAACGGTGATTTCTTTTAGCTCGTTGACGAAGACAGCTTGTGCGTGATCGATTAGCTTTTGATACGCGGCGATGAGAGTAGTGGGGATTTCCTTTCGATAGTACTCCGTTTCACCGGCGAGGATTTTCGCTCCGATGCCGGTCCTGATGAAGGTGCCCCAGTCATTCAGTGCCGCAACTTCAACGTCTTTTTCTTTCCGTTTTTTTGCGGAGCCATGTGCCGGCGCTTCTTCGCGACGCAAGTCATCGATGGCGTTTTGCAATTGCGTTCTGTCGAGTAACGGAAGGTTCGGAAAGTTATGCCATGCTGCTTCGTCGGTTTCTTTCAAGACGTTGTAGAAGTTGCCAACCTTGCCGCTTAATTCTGCAGTGATACTACGGTTTGCGTCGCCTTGGAAAATGATTTTTAGCAACCTTGCAATCGTCTTTTCACTATCCTCGGTGATGGTCGCCTCGAGCGCTTCTGAACGGAGCCGCTGGTCTTGGACTTCATCAATAATTTCCCAGCTGGTTGGTAAGCCAATTTCTAGGCTGAAACTCCTCGCCAATTGCGCAAAGTAGGCGTCCAACGTTTCGACTCGCATTCGATGAAGACTTCGCGTCAATTCTTGCAGCAGGGTAAGGCATCGTTCTCGAGTGAACGACTTATCGTTCAATGCCTTGGCCAATGCCTTGCTCTCTTGGGCGTCCAGTGATGCTGTCGCAAGTCGTAATAGGACTCGCTCGAGGATTTCACCTGCCGCCAGGCGAGTAAACGTCACCGCGAGAATATGGTCTGGACGAACCCCATCTTTGATTAAACCTAAAAAACGATTGGTCAGTTGATACGTTTTGCCCGTTCCAGCTGAAGCACGAATCACAACGGTTGTGTCTTGACCCTTCATGCTGCACCTCCGTTTCCGATAGCGGCTTCTTCCGCGGTGTCTTTATATTCCAATTCGGTGGCAAGCTGCGGCTGAAATACATCGTCCTGGCAAATCGGAGCAAACTCGCGGCCTGCAAAAGGTGGAGGCGGTAGGGTAGGTTCCCAGAACTCGTGATTCATAATTCTCCGCGAACAATCACGAGCAACCTTGTAGGCGCCCTCTAAATCAGCGTCGGTCCAGTTTGCAAGGATCGCACCAATCGAGTCAATTCGTTTGGGAACGACGATGTACCCCAACTGAACGGTTCCATCGACCTCAAATGATTTTGCGATATGGCGGTAAAGCGGTAATTGTAAATCGATCCAATTCCCTTTGTGTTGGTGTGTTTGGTTGGGTGAATCACCACGGTCACCGGTTTTGTAATCGAGGATTTGCCAAATCTGGGATTGTGGATGAAAGTCAATTCGGTCAATCGTTCCTTTCAAAAAGATTGACTCCTCATCGTCATATTGAAATGGAACTCCCCGTGAATCGTGAGACTTTTTTTCCACAAATTGGATTTCCCAGCCCTTTTTTGTCCGCTCGGCCTGCCATTTGGCAAAACCCTTCAAGCGGAATCGCATCTGCTGCAATTGGATCTCGATCGCGGGCAAGCGTTTTTGTCCAAACGCTTCATTGGCCATGGAATCGAGTTCAGAAAATAGATAATCACTGATTTCGATTTCGTTTTCTGATAATCGAACGCGGTTCTCACCGAATCGACAAAAAATATCGTGGAGGATGTTCCCAAAGAACATCCCGTCCAATTCGCGGACTTCATCGTTGATCGATTTCAGTTTTAGAACACGCTGTAAATAGAATCGGTACGGACATTTCAGGTAAGTGCTAAACGATGTCACGCTAATCGACTCGATTTCGATCTGACTTGTGTCCGGGATCGGAACGGCAAACGCTGATTCTGTCATCATTTGCGTCTCGTTTTTAACATTCGAGATATCGAAGGTTTTGGGTTTTGAGAAACGCATGACACGATGAGCAATCGATTCGCGATTGCAGGCAAAAAACAAGCGAGATGGGGTCATGGGATCGCCGGACAGATCACGTTTGCCTACGATCATTCGCAGATCAGATTTTGAATGAACGAGGGTGGATAAGGCATAAGCATCACGAGCATATCGCCGCTTGTTATCATTCAGCCCCAGAACGGTTCTTAGACCGTCAGGAAGAAACATGTCCGCGTTTTGTGATTCCGGAATCGAGCCTTCATTAAAGTTCGTAACAATCACCGCCGGTGCAACATCAAGTGGCAATTCAAGCCACCCGAGCAATTCGATTGCATTTAATTTTGATTTTTCGGGAATCGTCTGAGACGACATGTTTTGCAGCAGCAGTCGCAATGTATTGACCGCCGTTGTACGCACGTTCAACTGGGCAGGGATCTCTTGAAACGTTTCAAGGATCGAGCGAATCTGCGAAAGTGCTTTTACGGCTCCCGCATCGTTTTCCCCATTCAAGTCAAATGTTCGCGACGAATAAAATTCACTTACCAAATCCAGAATGGGATCAATCCATTCAGTAAATAGCAAAGGCTTGCGACGTAATGGGGCCACGACCGAATTCACCGTATCAACTGCCCATTTCAAACTGCGGAATTGATCGGTTTTTCCAAGCCATTTTTCGAAATGGGGTACCAGATGTTTTGCATAATACTGATCGCACTCAGAAATGATTTTGTCAGCCGCGACTCTTGAGTTTCCTCGGGCCTTATCTGACAGCCAATTTTCAACATCCGGGTGACGAAACAGAATAGCGAAATCTGGGTAACGACCTTTTTCTATCATTCCGCATATCGCTTCCAGTAATTTGAACACGCTCGATTCACGCAGCGATCGTCCAACTGCCCAATGCGAGTTCTGTTGATACGCGGATAGCTTGCGTTCAACAAATGGCGCCAAATCTGCTGAGGGTGCTCCGACAACGATATCTTCGCTTGAGTATTTATCTCCCCACTGTCCCAGCAAATGACAAACCGCGTCCGCCTGATCGCTTGGCTGGTCGGCAACCAGTGTTTGCTCATCCGCTAGAGGGATCTGTTTGTGCTTCCAATATTCCGCGTCGAGGCAACCGTGCTCATCAAACCCAAGTGCTTCGTCATCGGGGGCATGGATCAACGCTGTGACTTGATGGGAAACTTGATCGATCATCTGACGGGTTGCTTGATTTAGGTCCGCGGTTGCAAGCAAATAAATCTCATCATTTGTTTTGCATTCACGTTCGCGAATCGCGACCAATCGTGCCGTTTGCAAGTCCCACAGTTTTAAATCATCCAACACAGAAAGGTATTTTTCCTGGATGGAGCTTAGCAGCCTCCATCGACCCTTTTCCGCGAAGCCTTTCAATTGAGCCCCCTTGGTAACGACGTCATTGAAGTTCAATCCGTCTGCGGCAAGCTCCCGATGGACTTTCGAAAGTAAAGCTGCCAGATCGAGCCAATCGATTGTTTGTTTCGTTTCCGGTAGATGGGGAAAGTACTTCTTGGCGCGATTTTTGAGTGCCTTGATCGCTTCCACCCACGCCAGGTGTTGAACCAACTCATTAGCGAAAGGACGCTTGGGTTGATACAGATTTTCCGGCAGGTGTCCGGCCGTTTGGATGCGAGGCGGAAACAAAACAGCTTTCCACTGGCTTGCTTTTTCCGCGAAACGTTGGGAGATCCGGCGACCCGCTCGGCTTCCGGGGACCACGATCAAGACGTTATCCATCTCGATTCGGTGACGGGTCTTGTTAAAGTATTTTTTCGTCAAGTAATCAACGGCGTTTTGAATGGCCGGCTGATTCCAATCCATGAAAATGCGACGTATCGACATATCCGTTTGTCTTTTATTGAATGTATGGGTCGCCGTAGATTTTACGCGCTGAACCCGTTTCGACAAATCGGGAGTGAGCAATTGATTGCGCGCTACCTCCAGTCCAGGAAGATCTCGATCACATTGGCTGCAAGACAAGATGGAATTATTTGATGGATGAAAGTAACAATTGACGTCCCATTTCCAAGGGAAACTGAATGTAGGTGCTACCGATCAGCTCAACGTGCAGTGCGAACCGGTGACACATAAAATTTCTTTGCAACGATTCGGCTTTGATCGATCGTTACAATTTCCAATAATCGATCGTTACAATTTCCAATAAATCGTGCCATAAAAAAATCGCGGCTTGCGTTCAATTGAATGCAAGCCGCGATAATTGAAATTGATATCTTCCGCAATTCAGTAAATTAGTCTGCGATCTTATTGATCGTTAACCAGATCGAATCTTTGAATTCTTTTCCTGCTTTTGACTTTAACGTGTAGGAAATTTGCATTTGCATAACCGGCGCCAGGTCTTCGATTTCGATAAAAATCGTTTTGCCATCGTTGTCCAAACTCGTTTCCCAAACCTCAACTTCGTCTTGTCCTTTTCGTTTCGGATTTTCAACACTGTAATGGGCGCTGCCGTAGTTCTTTGACCACACATAGTTCCATTGTTCCACGCTAAAGTTGTCGGAATCAGAAGCGGAATCCTGATCCAGTTCCTCACTAAAGGTCAGGTAAATGCCGTCGCTAGTGGTCTTCATTTTGACAGGCATGTTTACCGGTTGACCTGTGTAGCGAACGCGATAAAAACCGCCCGGCTGGGTTCGATTGCTACTCCAACCAAATAATCCGCAGGTATACAATTGTCCGTCGGTTGGATGGAAGCGACCACGCATCACACCAGTGGGAAACTGAAGTGGAAATTGAACGACACCACCTTGCGGTGTGCCGTCAACGTCTTCATGCATCACATGCCATAATTTGCCGGTTCCATAAGAAGTGCTGAGGATCTTTCCGTAAAACGGTCCCCATTTTTTACTGGTGCACCACAATTGTGACGCCGGCGAGCGATCAACATTTTTCGGAAGCCAAACAACCGGTGGATCGTAACCGGTTGGTTTTTCACCGCGGTGATACGAATACATGTTGCCGTAGAAGCCGTCTTTTGTGACCAGGTTAATTCGGTTTGCCGGCGTCCAGTGCCCCTCTTGATCGCTGGTCGCCATTTCACCATTTGGCCCAAGTCCGACACCATTTGCAGCACGAAAACCATTGCAAACGATTTCTGATTTTAAGCCATCGTTTGAAACTCGAATTAGGGTGCCGTGATGTGGGACAACCGAATCCAGTGCATGCCGTGCACTTTTGGCATAGTAAAAATTGCCGGCCGGATCGGTTTGCAAGTCCATCGCAAATTCATGGAAGTGTTCGGTGACTTGATGATCGTTGTTGAATGTTTGGTAAAAATCTGTTTCTCCATCTCCATTCAAATCAACAAGCTTCGTGATTTGATCGCGACAACCGACAAAGATTTCGTCATTGATGATCTTCAACCCGAGCGGCTGAAACATTCCAGTTGCAATTCGTCGCCATATTAGCTTTTCAAAATTTCCATCAATTCCTGAAACAGTCCAGACATCCCCGCTCCATGTGCATAGGGCAGCTTTGGTCGGATCCGAATAAAAATCGAATCCACCAATCCGCATCCACGAATTCCAAGGATTATCATGTGGCAAGGTCAAATCATCCGTAACATAAGCGGAATCATCCGGTGCTTTCTTCCCCACGGTTACGATCGTTTGTGGATAATTTGTTGGGCCGCCGGTGGTGAATTTTTTCAACGATTCAATCGCTTTGTTTTCGGAAAACTGCTTTTCAAAATCCACTTTTGCTGTTTCATTTCCGCTAAAGAAAGCGACTTTGACTGCTTTCGATTTTGCCGGGATCTTCAAACGGACCTTGCCGTTCTCGATCAAGACATTTTCTTTGGTGCTTCCGCTGATCGCGATGCCTGATAGCTTTGGCGTGATTTGAACTCCGCCGGCAAGCAACGCGACTTCCTCGTCTGAAAGTTTTCGTTGAAAAAAACGAATGTCATCAATGCTGCCTTTCAGCGGTGCGGCGAAATTTGTCGCGGTATAACCAAGCCGAAAAACATGATCATCGTCGTCTTGGGAAAGCAATTTTGATGCGCCCTCTTTTCGGCCATCAACATACAATGTTGTGCTTCCTGATTTTGCGTCGTAGCTAACCGCGATCGCATGCCATTTTCCGTCGGCCACTGAGCTGCTGGATTCTACCGAACCAACCCAGCCAACATCGAAAACTAGTTTCCCACCACGCACAAATAATGATTTGCCCTTCGCTGCCCATTTGCCTTCCTTGGGTCCTTTGGCGGCAATGGTTCCACCCCGTTTCGTTTTGACCCAACCGGTCATGGTGAAGTCTTCGCTTCCCAATTCAATGTCGTCAGAGATTACGACTTTCGATTTGCCGTCAAAAGAAATGGCCTTGTCTTTCGGACCGGGCGTTAGCATCGCACCTTGATTCGCAGCAGATGTATCCGAATTGGAAGCTAGATTGACGATCTTCTTGCCGTCGTTGGAAAACGTCCAATTGCCCACCAAGCCTTCTGTAACGTCGATGGATTTTGGCTTTGCACTCGCTTGGGCTTTTGGGACGTCACCGAGAAGGACGAATACCAAGCCATGTTTTTCAGTGACAACAATCTTCGATTCATCGGATTTCAGTAACTGGGTGAACAACTCCACTTCGTTACCCGTTAGATTGATTGTTCGAGTTAAAAAGCCGTTGTCTAACGATGCACTCTCCAAAACCGTTGCTGATCCGACGGAAAACTGAACAACAATTCGATCACCATTTCGATAGAGACCCTGAAATCGTGAATGAGTTTTTGGAAGTGGCCCGTATGGCAAAGTTCGTGGATCAGAGAAATCATTATTCTTGCTCCATCCAGGACCGACATTGTTGATAAACGTCGGATTCCCCAAAATCTTTGGATGAGTACCATGCGAACCGTCGTAGATTACGTTTCGCCAATCCAAATCGCATTCGGTCCAACCGCCTGCCCAACGTAGCAGGTCCTCGTCAAACAGCATCGCCCCGTCGTTGCCGACCCTAACCTTCAGCCCCTTATAAGCGATGTTTCGCTCATCGTCGTCGGCAACTTGAAACGAATGGGTCATATTTGGACCGTAGTCCATGTCGATCCATTTTTTGCCGGTTTGTGCGTTTAAAGATGCGGTAAAAGAAATAAGCTGGCAGCATGCGACTGCTGCTAGCACCGATCGCAATTTATTCATGAGGCTTCCGAGTTAAATATTGGATGGACTCATTATGAAACGAGACTTCAACACAATCAACGATACGCGTTGGAAACTAAAAATACAGCCAACATTGTGTTTGATCAACTAACGGCCAATTCAGGCCTGAAGCATTGTAAGCACGCCCAAGCCTATATCGATCATGTTCGTCTTGACCAAAAATCGTGCTGCAATTAACTTCTTTAAAAATCTACGGTAGTGTTTGGAGAAGGCTTCGCGAGTGACCTTTTGGTTAGCGTAATTTTAGCGTGGTGCCAAGCAAACGCCTGAAAACAGAGCAGACATGATGTCTATTTTTTCCGCAGGAGGCGGTGATGAATTTGCAAACAGTTGATCGAGTTCCCTTATTAGATATTCCCAGAGGGAATGATGCAGACCACGAAGAAATCATGGCTGCGATGGAGGAGGTTGTCAAAAGCGGTTGGTTTGTTGGCGGCCCAAACGTAGCGAAATTGGAAGAACAAGTTTGCGAAGTCACCGGGGCGAATCATGCGATCGGCTGCTCATCCGGCAGTGATGCGTTGTTGTTATCCTTGATGGCAGCGGATGTGGGGCCCGGCGCGGAAGTCATTTTGCCAAGTTTCACGTTTTTTGCGACCGCGAGTGCGGCATGGAGATTGGGTGCAAAACCAGTCTTTGTCGACATCGATCCGGTAACGTTCAACATGTGTCCACAAGCTTTCGAACGAGCGGTTTCACGACGAACGAAAGCAGTCATTCCGGTTCATCTTTTCGGTCAATGCGCTGAAATGGATCCGATCATGGAAATCGCAAGGGCCAACGACATCTTCGTGGTTGAGGATGCAGCTCAGGCCATTGGGGCAAAGTACGGAGAGGTGGGTGCCGGAGCAATTGGTGATACCGGTTGTTTCAGCTTTTACCCAACCAAAAATCTCGGTGGGTTCGGTGATGGCGGCATGATCACAACCAATGATGACGCATTGGCCGAACGCGTTCGGTTGCTCGCGAATCATGGTATGAAACCTCGTTATTATCATTCAGAAGTTGGAATCAACAGTCGTTTGGATGCTCTTCAGGCAACGGCGATTTCGATCAAAATGAACCGAATTCAGGAAATTACCGAAGCGCGACGGGCGAATGCAGCTCGATATGATCGGCTTTTCAAAGCGATGGGATGCGGTGATGACATTGGACTGCCAACCGAATCCAACGAATGTTACCACGTTTGGAATCAGTACACCGTACGGCTACCGAATGAGGATCGCGATGCATTTCGTACTCGGTTGAACGAAAACGGAGTTGGCTCAGAAGTCTATTATCCAGTTCCCCTTCACCGGCAGAAATGTTTTCTTTCATTGTTCGCCGATCCTAACAAGTTGAAGCAGACAGATTTGGCAGCACGGCAAGTGCTGAGCCTGCCGATCTTCCCTGAAATTACGGCGGAGGAACAGAATACAGTTGTCCAGCGCGTGGTTGAATGCCTTGACGCTACGAAACAGCGAACTTATCGAATGGCGTCCTGAGCGGTTTCGGTGTTTTCGTGATCTGCCGTTTTCGTGATCTGCCGTTTTCGTGATCTGCTGTTGTCGCTGGCGAAGCAAACCAACCTCATGCACCAGCCAGCGGCAGTTGATTAGCGACGGTTTAGTGATGCAAGAGGCTGCTGGATCGCAACGCCGATCCAGCGTGGGAATCGGAGGCGCTGCAACTACTTCTTTCGATTTTTGATCGCTTTCTTTTTTGCTAATGGATCCTCGGTTCGAAATCGAGGGATCGCGATCGCGCACGCACCGAGCAAGACGAATAAAAAATAAACGGCATAGGATGCTGCGTAAGACTGTTCTGCAAAAAGTGAAATCAGTTGCATCGTCATGGGTTGCGTAGGAGTTTGAGTGGATACTTGGGTGTTGCCGGTTTCATTTGCCTGCTGACGGCACCTAATCATTATAGACGAATCTGCCAAATGCACGGCGATTGCTTTTGTGGCAATACTCGATAAAGCGATTTCTGACGCCAGAATAATCGAAATGTGTGGCAGAAAGAGAATTCGATGCCGTTCTTTCTTCCAACTTCATGTGCTATCGCTTTTGTGCATTGAATGCATAGCCTGAGTTTCTTCACTTCCAAAACGAAGGAGACGCGACTCTTGTTGGTTTAGAAAAGAGCTTTCACTATTGTTTAAACCGAAACATCGGAAATGGTGGATTTTTCCCGTTGTAACAACCGATTGAAAATGAGACCAAACGGATTATACTTTACTAACTTTATCATGTTTGTCATTTAAGATGCTTCAGCAGCCCGCAAAACCGATGACTTCTATTGCTTCGCCCATGGTTCCCCAATTGCGAGTTGTTCCTAACGTTCCATCTGAGAAGCATAAGAAGCTGCTTTCCGAGCTTGAGGAACGCAACCGAGAGCTTGAATCGTCGACACCCGAAGAAATTATCCGATGGGGAATCGAACGATTTGGAAATGGATTGACGTTTGCGACGGCTTTTGGTCCCGAAGGCATGGTGATCCTGCATCATCTTTCTCAGATTGATAGGTCGGTCCACTGTTTCAATTTGGATACCGGTTATCAGTTCAAGGAAACCTTGGAGTTACGGGAGCTTACCAAGCAAAAACTGGGCATCGAAGTTGAGCTTTGCCGACCGGATGAGTCGGTTGCGGAATACGAAGCGGCAAACGGTGGTCCGCTTTATCAAACGAACCCAAGCCAATGTTGTTTCGATCGAAAGATCAAGGTCTTGAACAAGGCGATCTCAGGAAAGACCGCTTGGATTAGTGCGATTCGCCGTGATCAGAGCCCGGATCGAGCAGCGGCGCCGATCGTGGGCTGGGATGACAAGTTCAAGTTGGTGAAGATCAATCCGCTCGCCAATCTTACCAAGGGTGACATTTGGACAGCGATTTTGGACAACGACGTTCCGTATAATCCGCTTCACGATCAAGGATTTCCAAGCATCGGGTGCGAGCCCTGCACTCGTCCGATTCAGATCGGCGAAGATGAACGAGCGGGGCGTTGGAGTGGCAGTGCGAAGACCGAGTGTGGTCTTCATTCGCTTGACAGCTAGTCGTTGACTCAGGACCCGAATTTGACGCCAGTTGGATGATTGCAAGAGTCGCTAGCGTATCGTTTCGCGAAAATGCTGATTGAGATTGCTCCGCAAAGAATATCGCAAGCCGCGTTGAGCTTTTTGATCTGCAGGGACGCCATTGCCTTTTGGGGCATGCATTTTGAGGCCGAACCAGTGCTTCGACCGTCGTTAAGTGGGGTTAGACTTGATCGCACGGTGGCATCGCACAGATCCGATTAGCTTTGGGCCGACGAAGTGATATCGATATGAAAAGGGGCGCGGCACTTATTGTTGGATTGGCGCGAGTTGTTCGATAACTTCGCCTTCAACCGGCGCGTATTCCGCATTCCGGTAAGCGGCACTTGGATCTGAGAAGGGTGATCCTACGCGACCGTGAAACAGATCCTCACGCTCGTACAAGCCCCCGTAGCCATTGTAGGCCTCATCGTATGTTCCGCAGCACATCGCGCATCCTGTTTGCATTAAACAGCAGATAAAAAGCAACAAGGTAAAGCCAAAAAGGCGTGTTTTCGTAGAGCTCATTGTCAATTTCTTCACTTGAAGAAGTGGCGATACACTAGGGTTCGACGAAACGAAAAAACATTCCGCATCCTGGAATAGTCATCGGACAATTTTGCATAGTTGGTTTAGGCGAACTTTAATGATTGCAAAGAATATTCTGCCTGGGGTTCATTCTTGGCGAAATCAGTTCGATAGATTTGCCACTTCACCACCATTTCGGGTCGCCATCGCCCGCCACGAATACAGTTCAATTTCCTCGGCAATGACTTGGACGCTACCATCCAGAAAGGCAGCCTGAACAATGTTAGGGTGAAAGCTGCGTGAGGTGATCATTGCGTAAGTGGGCACGCCTGATGATCCATTTTTTCCCTCTTGCCAGGAATTGAAATCGGCATCGTAGATTTGGCCGTCTTTCTCAAACGGAGTGAACGTATTGGGAGTCATCGTCGCGGTAAAGCCCGTGTGATGAACTCGTCCATCAGGCCATTCCGTGTGTCCGGTGTTTTTGAACTGTGCACCCGATGCAATCACGGCGGACGCTTCTTCGATCGAATTTGGAATGTCGATTTGCGAAGGCCCCCCGTTTCGGGTGTAAGGTGTCCAACCGCGCACTTCCGAGCACAAAACAGTATTGCTCAAGCCGTCTCGTATTGAACTGAATTTCAAGAAGCTGTTTGGGTAAAAGACACCATCGCCCTTCGTTCGGTTGACTGGATCGAAGACAAACCAAGTCCCAAAGTTAAAACCGTAGGATGTCGGGTACAGTCGGACTTTGCCTTTTCCTGGATCCCGAATCAAAAACGAGCCGGGATCTGATGGGCAACCAAAGCCCGCGATTTTGACTTTATCGATTGCCTCTTGGAAGTCCCAGCCTTTGCTGATATCAACATTCTCGTATAGATTGCCTTGCTCCAAAAAGGACAGTATCCGCCCGTGGACCCCCCACGCTCCGTTATTCGCAGTGGCTTCGTCGGATAGGTTGACGATCGTGCTTGGTGGTAAGCACCGAAAGCTACTTTCATAATTGTGCGTGGCCAATGCGATTTGTCGAAGATTGTTACCGCACTGAATTCGACGCGCGGCTTCTCGAGCGGCTTGAACGGCGGGCAGGAGTATGGCGATCAAGATGCCGATGATTGCGATCACGACCAATAGTTCAACCAGCGTAAAACCGCGTGGGGGTATTGGGCTAGAATAGGCAAGCACGTTCCGATCCATTGCAAGGCAAGAATGCCGTGCTTTTTTGATTCCGTGTGCGTTTCGTTGGTTGGCCGTAAAAAGAAACATCGTCAATTCTTTTTTCAATTTGTGCATTTACCGTCGTTGATTTGTCGATTCCGTGACTCAAGCCACATTTCAAAGCAAATGAAATGCCAACACCGTCTCGATTCATTTTAATTGCGAAATTGAAAGTTTAATCAAATTGAGTCCCACGGCTCGGTTGCTTTTTTGAACAAGCGTCCAGTTTTTTCGACATGAAATTCTAATTTAAAAAAATCGCCTAATGAGTTGGAACCTCCGCAACCAGATTTTGCTGCCGATTTCGATTGTGTTTCTATTGGGCATCACAATTGCAACGTCGGTAAATGTGACCAATCTATTTCGTGCAGAAAAGCAAAAGATCGCAAATCAAGTAAACCAATTGTTTGACACCATTGAGGAAAAATCTTTCCCATTGACAGATTCAGTCCTGCGTCAAGTTCACTCGATATCGTCAATTCATGTGATCGTCGATTTCGGTGAAGGGGAAATGTATGCAACCAGTCTTCTTGCTGCAGAGAATGTAAAAAAAATGCTCGAATCAGGAGACTTGTATGCAATAGATTCTTCGTCGCCGGTCATTGAAACCCATTTCGAAAATACCGGCTATTTCGCATTTCGTCGTGAGCTGAATAGTTCACGAGCTCAAAACATTTTCGCCTTTTACCCGAAGAGGCAATTGACCGAATCGATCAATCGTGCCATTTGGCCGCAAGTCATCACCGGCGTGCTAACGCTCCTCATCACTGTTGGCTTAATCGTCTGGGTGATCAAACGCGTTACCCAGCCCATTCGGCAATTGCAGCATCGTGTCGAAAAAATTGCCGAGGGGAATTTCGAGACACAAGTCCAAACCGAACCCGAATTTGCCAAAGCGCAGAAACGCAGCGATGAGATCGGTGAGCTCTATCGGTGCATCCATCAGATGGCGAGCCGACTCAAACTGTACGAGGAGCGAATCCGCAATCAGGAAAAGCTTTTTACATTGGATCAGATGGGTGGCGGAATTGCGCATCAGATGAGGAACTCAATCACCGGTTGCCGGCTTGCACTTGATTTTCACAAAGAGGTTTGCACCGTTGATCATGAGAGCCTTGCTGTTGCCAATCGGCAGCTACGACACATGGAAGATTTTCAAAAACAATTCCTTGCAATCGGTCGCGAAAAGAACACGCATATGCAATCAATCGATGTCGGTGCCCTCATTAAGAGGTACATGCCGTTGCTGCAACCGGTTGCCAGGCACGTTGCGGTGGAGCTGGTTTCGCGAATTCCTGAAAAAACAATCATGATGGAAGGGAATTTGAATCGTCTTGAGCAGATGCTCAATAATCTTTTGATGAACGCAATCGAGGCGGCAAGTGCAAATTTGACGGAAAATAACAAACAGGTATGCGTTAGTCTTGAGGAAGATTCCGACTCGGGCATTTCGATAGCGATTCGCGATAATGGTCTGGGAGTTGACCCCGAAATAGAAAACCGACTCTTTGAGCCGCTCGCGACAACCAAAGCGGATGGTGTTGGGCTAGGGCTGGCGATTGTAAAGCAAACGGTTGAAGAGCATGACGGAACGATAGAATGGAAACGTGATTTTGAAATGACAGAATTTATCTTGAACTTTCGGTGCTCCGTTTTGCCGTCAAATCGTTCTTGAACCGCTAATTTTAAATCAACCGAATTAGATCAACCGAATTAGATCAACTGAAAAAACTTATGGCAAAATTGCTGGTCATCGACGACGAAGAGAGCATCTGTTGGGGTTTGGAAAAGCTTGGCAAGTCACTTGGGCATAACGTCGTAATTTGTTCAACGGCGGAAGACGGTCTTGCTGCAGCAAAAACAGAGTGTCCCAACGCAATCGTGCTCGATGTTCGTTTGCCCGGGATGGATGGTTTAACTGCGATGTCGCAGTTCCAATCCGTTTGCGATGAGACACCGATTGTCGTCATGACCGCGTATGGCGAATTGGATTCCGCCGTGGCCGCGATTAAAAATGGGGCATTCGAATACCTGCCTAAGCCCTTTGATTTGGACAGGGTCAAAAACGTGATCGAGCGTGCAATCGAATCAAATCTCAGGGCAACGCGACCAAATTCGAATGCGTCCCATGGCGATTCGCTGAGTGACAAGCTGGGCGACATTGTCGGGAGCTGTTCAAAAATGCAAGAGTTGTTTCGGCGGATCGCTTTTGCCGCTACATCGAATGCAAGCGTTTTGATTACTGGCGAAAGTGGTACGGGCAAGGAAATTGCCGCTCGAGCCATACATCGATATAGCAGGCGATCAGAGCAGCCGTTTGTTGCGGTTAACATCGCGGCGCTTTCGCCCACTTTGGCCGAAAGCGAACTGTTCGGGCATGTTCGCGGCTCATTTACCGGCGCGGATGGCGATCGAAAGGGCCTGCTTGAACAGGCCAATGGCGGGACGCTGTTTCTCGATGAGTTGGCGGAGGTTCCGATGTCAATCCAGGTCAAGCTATTGCGATGTTTGGATCAGGGCGAAGTGCTGCCGATCGGCGCAAGCGTTCCAGTAAAAACCGATTTTCGAGTAGTCTCGGCGACGCATCAGAATCTTTCAACGGCGGTCGCTTCTGGTTCGTTCCGACATGATTTATTCTTCCGGATTTGCGCATTTCAAATCGAATTGCCGCCATTGCGTGACCGCGAAGATGATGTCATTCAATTAGCGGAGTTCTTTATTCGTGAGTTGGAAACCTCGACACCGAATTCGGAGTTAAGCGAATCAGCGAAATTGGAAATTAAATCACGGACTTGGCATGGCAACGTTCGCGAACTTCGAAATTCTATCGAGCACGCTTTGATTCTCGCTCGAGGCAGTGAGATCAGGCCCGAGCATCTGCCGGCCCCAGTGCAGCATATTCGTTCGGAAGAAGATTCTCTGCCTGAATTACCCGCTCGAATCAACCAGCTATTGCGGACATGGACCGAACAGCAACTCCGCCGATTACGGGAGAATCATGCGTCATCAAGCGAAAAGAATCATGATTTATATAATGAATTCTTACAACTACTAGAACCGGAGTTCCTTGCAACGGTGATGCGGCATTTCGATAACCAATACGTCGCTGCTGCAAAGGCACTGGGTATTCATCGAACGACACTGAAAAAGAAAATGACTGACCACGGAATCGACAAGGTGTAATCGCAGATCGCGTCTTGGGAAAAATCAATTTTCGCAACAGGGTTTTGTCACCGAGAATCGCTAGTCCTTTTTTTTGATTGTCGGGTCAACGGGCGGTGCGTCCGGCTTTCGTTCTTGACTCGGCTCGCTATCAGAAGCCTTTTTGTCACTTCCTGAATCATCGTTATCGGAAGCCTTTTTCTCATCAGCGACTTTTTTGCCAGACTCATTTGCATCGCCATCTTTTTTGGCGGCATCTTTGCCTGCTGTTTCCTTTGCATTTTGATCGGCTACATCACCTTGCTCTTTAGCCTCTTTATCCGGTTTGAATGGCCAGAAAGGAATATCAAGTTTCTCAGCAGCCTTGTCATAAAATCCCTCGCCGTAAACTTCTTCACCACCTTGATGGCCAACCAGTCCAATCAAGGCTGCACAAATAACAGTTCCGAACTTCCACATTCCATTACTGCGTTTTCCCATGACATCATTTCTTGCTCTCCATCCGAGGACGGTCGCGATCATTGCAACAACGGTCACACCAATTCCAACCCAGCGATGTCGATTGATTCCCTTCGAAAGATCCCAGATATCGACCGGATTCCGATCCGCAAATGCCCAGCCAAAAACGCAAGCTACGATGGACGAAAGCGTTCCAAGTAAAAGTAAATAATAGGCGGTGTCATCAGACAATGCTTCACTGCGGAAGCAGAAAATGATAAAGAAAGCACTGATCGAGAATAACGCAATCGGAAAATGAACAATCGCGGGATGGAAGTAACCTGAGAATAGAAACGATCGATAAACAATCGTGCGAGTTTCTTCAACTTTTTCTTTGATCTTGGCTCCTTCGAAAGATGCACCCTGGGCGATCCAAGTATGAATCGCCAGAATTTCCAATTCGCTTAGAGGAGCAAGTTCATTGCCATCGTCATCTTCTTCCGGTGGCATCATCGACATGCCATCGGTTCCAAGAATCGAATGATACATCGTGCTTTCCAGCGGCTTGCCTGATTCGATATAGTCTTTGATCGTGTCAATGTCATCCAAATTGGCACCGCCCGCTTCATCGTCAGCGTTATGGCAGCCCACGCAATTCTTTTCGAGGATTGGCTTGATCAAATCAAATCGAACGACGGGGTCGGTTGCATCGTCCTGTGCAAAGAGATTTGTGTACGAAAAGATAATGAAAGCAAAGGACAAAAAAAACGGATTCGGTCTCAACGGAATTTTGTTCATGACTTCTCGTTCGTTTGCAGGTTAACCGGCAAGGTCGGTAGGCGGGAGATCTAGGTGAGAGTTTTATTTTATCCGAAAAACAACCGAAGGAGCAGACCATAATTGCGCATGAATCAAATGCCGTAAGCAGAACGTTTAAAAAATGCAAAAAAAAACGCGGAATCGATCCGCGTTTTCAATAACTGACTTTTCTGACTGGTGACTCGTTTGCCTATTCTGCTTTGGCGTCCTCAACTAGCTTGGCCAAAACACTTTTCGGATGGGCACCCATGGTTCGTTGAACAATTTCACCGTTCTTGAAAATGACGATCGTTGGAATCGATTCAACTTTGTACTTCATCGCGATGTCACGATTCTTATCGATATCAACCTTTCCGAATTTCACGTCATCAAATTCACCGGCAAGCTCGTCGATCACTGGAGCAACCGCACGGCAAGGTCCGCACCATGTCGCCCAAAAGTCAACAAGGACTGGCGTATCGGAGTTCAAGACATCGGCTTCGAAATTCGCATCGGTGAATTCAGCGACATTTCCCATTTTTATTTCTCCCAAGAAGATTAGATTTTCAGGTTTTGATAGATTAACTGACAACGATTCACAAAATGGCTCGACCCGATTTCACTCTGAGAGGTTCGCGAGAAAAAATCGGTTCATTACGGTGTTCCCAGATTGTATCACTTGCCCCAAGATAGGCTAGTCGAACCGGCGTGTTCGCGATTTTTCATTTGAATGAAATCGACAATGATGACGTACGAAGTTTGAATAACTTTCACTTATCACTGAATTTACTTTTGATTCGCAGTGGCGATAGTGTGGTTCACCATTTGTCGCTTATAGGTGCACAAGGCACTGCTTATCGTGTCTCTCGGATTTAGCGTACGGATGTGTGAGGTCGACAGTTAAGCACGTGTTGCAGCCTTCCGAGTGCGGCTATGGATCGAGTCATCAATTGCGAGAATATTGCAATTGCATGACTTCTTTTTGGTGGCCGAACTGTGATTTGGTTGTGGCGGCAACGATCACGATAGAACTGTCCTCGCCGATCGTTTGTCCGTCCTTGAATAAGTCACCATTGGATAAAACAAAGTCACTCAAATCAAGCAAGCGTTGTCTTAATGCTGTTGGTTCTTCCATTGCTTTTGGGGCCTCGAGTTCGCGCAATCCAAAGGCTCGTAAACCGGTGGTAAACCCAAACGTTACTCCCTTATTAGATTTTCCGACACGGTAATCGATCCAGATAAACATCGGATTCTCGTGTGGCAACACTTCGCAGGCAAATTTGACAAAGATTTTTTTGGGAATGATCAAACACGCATTGCCCCAGTACACCCCCAGGGCGTCGCTGCAACTCTCGAGAACCGCTGCTGTAAATCGAGTTATGATCTTTGCCGCGACTTTCGGATCCATTTCCGTGGAGAGAGAAATCACAAAATGAGTTTTGTGTTCTTTTAAGTCTTTCGCGGCGGTTGGCCACAGAAGGCTTGCTTCACAAGGTCCACTCAATTCGGCTTTCGGAAAAGGCAAATTCGCTCTAGCAATTCGAATCGGATTTTCGTCAATTTCAAACTGCCAAGACAGATCATCGATCTGGCCGAATCCGACGATTGAATGTTGCGAAAAGTTCGCCTGAAAAGCGTCGACTATTGCATTGGGATGAAGTCGCGGTTTGCCTTTTAGAAAAACCATCGCCGCGTGAAAATCCATTGTTGTTTCCGCTAAGTGAAGAAAAAAAGCTGAAGCATTGCAGCCTCAGCTTATCAAAACGATCGATAATCGATTCCGTTCATTGTTCCAAAACAGTTGACTCTTATTTCATCGTCGTCTTAACGCGACAAAAGTACATGTCGGCTGTGATGTACAAATAGCCATCGTTTCCGAAAGTGCAATTTGCCGTCGCCTCTTTCGTGTTCAGTTGCCCAATCAACTTCCCTCTTTTGTTAAACACTAAAACACCGCCCGGGCCCGTTGCCCAAACACGACCTTTTTTGTCGACAGCCATTCCATCCGGAAGTCCTTTTTCTTTGCCAACCCAATCGGTTGCGTCAAAGAAGACTTTGCTTTCACCAAGCGTGCCATCTTCTTTCACGGGAAATGATTTCCAAATCGCGGCTTTGGGGTCTGATTGCGCCACGTAAAGAGTTTTGAAGTCAGGAGAAAACGCAATTCCGTTTGGGCGTGTCATTTCTTTGGTCAGCAAAGTGACTTTGCCTTTTGAATATCGGTAAACGCCGCACCAATCCAGTTCACGACCTTGGTCATCCATACGCTTGGGAAGTCCGTATGGTGGATCTGTAAAATAAAGATCGCCATTTTTGTGGAAGACCAAATCATTTGGGCTATTGAATCGTTTGCCGTCATACTTGTCGACGACAACTATGGCTTTACCATCCACCATCTTTTTGATGCATCGATCGCCGTGACAACACATGTATAACGTCCCGTTTGCATCAAGCATCAGGCCGTTGGAGCCCGGTTCGCTACCGGTGAATTTTTCCGCTCCGGTGTAGCCTGCGGGTTTCAAAAACGTTGATGTTCCTTTTCCTTCTTTCCAGCTGACAATCATGTTGTTTGGGATGTCGGAAAAAAGAACTTCGTTGTTGTCTGGGAGAAAGACTGGGCCTTCGGACCATTCAAATCCGCCGGCAAGGACTTCAATTTTTGAGCCTTCTGGAACCAGTTTCGCAAACTGTTTCTTTTTGTGCCAAACAATTTCGCCAATCGATTCCGGCAAGTCAGCTTTTTTGTCTTGTCCGTTGAGCGAACAACAGAAAACGAAAGCGATCAGAACCGCGATCGCAGGAGAGTGCCCAATTTTCATAGTAGAATCCGTGAGTGGGAGTGTTAAATATAAGGGGATCGTTGACCCGAATTTGTTGCTGCCGAATTGGGGTCGCAATTAACTTTCGGTCAATTGACATGGTACTTTGATCGTAATCGGTTCGCAACTTTCCATTCTGATTGGCGATTCGAATGCGTTTGAGTTACGCTTTAGGGCTTTCGGTAATTCCGACAACGTACCCATACAAACCTGCCTAGATTTCAAAAGGAAATGTAATGAAGTTTTCACTGTCGATTTGTTTGCTGTTGATTGGTTATGCTTCGCAGCTGACAGCTCAAGAAGAAGTGCTTGCGACTAAACCGGTCGTTCAAGATGCCGCGTGGGCCAAGAAGTGGTGGATGCCACGACACGAACAGAAATTGGCTGACCTGAAAAAGCAAGACAAAGTGGATCTCTTATTTGTGGGTGATTCGATTACACATGGTTTTGAGGGGGGCGGAAAAGCGACATGGGAAAAACATTACGCGCCTCGAAACGCATTCAATATTGGGTTTAGCGGCGACCGGACGGAGCATGTGTTATGGAGGTTGCAAAATGGTGCAGTGAAAGGCATCTCGCCGAAACTGTGTGTCATCATGATCGGCACAAACAATACCGGCCATCGAAAGGAGAATCCAGACCACACGGCTGCGGGGATCAAAATGATCGTCGATGAGCTTCTTACACGAATCAAAGGTACGAAGATTCTGTTGCTTGCGATATTTCCACGTGACGAGAAACCAGACGGACAATACCGTGTGATCAATGATGGCGTGAACAAGATCATCAAGGGTTACGCAAGCAAGGAAAAAGGAGTTACCTATTTGGATATTTCGGATAAATTCCTTGATGATGAAGGCGTGCTTTCAAAGGAAATCATGCCGGACATGCTACATCCCAACACCAAAGGTTACGAAATTTGGGCAGATTCAATTGAGCCAACGATTCAAGAACTAATGGGCGAAACATCAGAATAACTCACCCTCCTGTAGCCCACTGTTGCCTCCGGGGCAATTCCGGAGGCACGCTCTTGCAGCGTTGGTGCAAGAACCAGCATCCGACTTCAATCGTTTGCCATCTCATTCTGCAATCGCTCGATTTCGGCGGCGTCTTTGTCACCGCGTCCCGAAAGGCAAACGACCACGATTTCATCGGGTGATTTTTCCGCTGCGATTTTCATGGCGGCTGATATGGCATGCGATGATTCCAGCGCTGGCAAGATCCCTTCGGTTCGAGCCAGCTCGTAAAATCCGGCAAGTGCGTCGCCATCTTGGCAATCGGTGTAGCGGACTCGTCCGGTATCCTTCCAGTAGCTGTGTTCCGGACCGACACCAGGATAATCCAAACCTGCAGAAGCGGAATGTACATCGCACGTTTGGCCATCGTTGTCTTGCATCACATAACTGAAGCTGCCATGCAAAACGCCAGGCTGCCCAAACGAAAGTGGCGAAGCGTGCTGTCCCGGTTTGCTTCCCAAGCCACCGGCTTCGATGCCGACTAATTCAACTTCTGGAAAATCGACGAACGGATAAAACATTCCGGCGGCGTTGCTTCCACCACCAACACAAGCGATCACCGTGTCTGGCAATCGACCGAACTTTGCGCGAGATTGTGTAATCGTCTCTTGGCCAATGATGGACTGAAAGTCACGAACAATCATTGGAAACGGATGGGGGCCGACCACGGATCCAATGATGTAATGGGTGTCGTTGACTGACGACATCCAATCCCGCATTGCCTCATTGATGGCGTCTCGTAAGGTTCTAGAACCGCTAGTCACGGGTCGGATTTCCGCACCAAGCAGTTTGATGCTGCGGACATTCGGAGCTTGCCGACGGACGTCTTCTTCACCCATGTAAACGACGCACGGTAAACCGAATCTCGCACATGCAGTTGCGGTCGCGACGCCGTGTTGTCCCGCACCTGTTTCGCAAATAACACGTGTCTTTCCCATTCGCAACGTCAACAGAGCTTGCCCGAGCGTATTGTTGATTTTGTGGGCGCCCGTGTGATTGGTGTCTTCCCGTTTCATCCAGATTTGTGCGCCACCCACTTTTTCTGTTAATCGCTTCGCAAAATAAAGTGGAGACGGGCGACCGACGAAATCTGCCCAAAGCGAATTTAACTCTGCAACAAATTCAGGATCATCTTTTGATTTGTTGTATTCCGTTTCAAGTTGATTGAGTGCATGGGTTAGCGTTTCGGGGACGAACCTGCCGCCAAAATCGCCAAATCGCCCAAACTGATCGGGCACGTTACTAAATTCGGTTTGTGAAATGGATGCCATGATGAAATCTGAGGTTACGACAATCAAAGGATGCGAAATCAACGTCGATCGACACGTCGAAAATGGGACGTATCTTGAATTGTGACTCGAAAAACAGGAGTGCGAAAGGGCAAGCCTGCTGCTTCACGAGCCAACATTCTACTTTATGGAGCATTAGAACAACGTCAGGAATATCCCAATCGCAATTCATCGGCAAAAACTAACCGTAGTTCCGGCCGGATTATCACTACCGGTACAAACGCTGGATGTAATTCAGAGGGA
>Ga0115566_10000869_pt1 | contig 26072 bp, 23 predicted proteins | sample COGITO_mtgs_1204_3_FD_87173 | JGI IMG/M metagenome (GOLD analysis project Ga0115566, IMG submission 87173) | Pelagic marine microbial communities from North Sea - COGITO_mtgs_120405 | ecosystem: Environmental > Aquatic > Marine > Epipelagic | place: Germany:Helgoland, sampling site Kabeltonne...
CCACCGCATAAACCGCTGCCATCGAGCGCAAGCCATCTTCTGCGCGCGGGTAAAGATTGGCAGCAAGATCCATGGGTCGGCCCTCTTTTTGGGCTGAGATGGCCTCGGCCAGATCAGAGTAAATATTGGCGAAAGCCAGGGGCATGCCCTCTGCATGGCCCACTGTGACGCGTGAGGCGCGGTCGGCTTCTGGCGACAGGTTGCCTGCACCGCGTTCAATCACCTGTAAATTGCCATTGAGTGGCATGTAGTAAAGCTGATTTGGTTGTTCTTGCGCCCAGCGCAAACCACCTGTTTCGCCAAAGACTTGCAAAGTCAAACCATGTTGGCGGCCAATCGCTACCGAGCTTGTCCAAAGCCGCCCCACAGCCCCGCCATCCATTCTAAAATTCACCATCGCGTCATCTTCTAATTGACGCGACGCAATGCAAGAAACGATGTCGGCAGACAGTTTTGTAACCTCTTGCCCCGTGACAAAGCTGGCCATGTGCATCGCATGAATGCCACAATCGGCAAATTGTGCTGAGACGCCCGCTTGTGCGGGATCATAGCGCCAGCGGACGCGTGGATTTTCGGCATCTTGTGCGTCGGCATGATGGCCATGGGCAAATTCGGCCTTAACCAGACGCACCGCGCCAATATCGCCTCGTGCCACCATCGCGCGCATATGGCGTACCAATGCATAGCCGGTATAACCGTAATTCACCGCGCAGATTTTGCCGGTTTCTTGGTTTATCCGTAGAATTTCTTCGCCCTCGGACACGGTCATGGTCATGGGTTTTTCGCAAAGCACATGAAAACCTGCTAATAGAAATGCCTTTGTAATCGCAAAATGTGTGGCGTTTGGCGTGGCCACTGTGACTAAATCCAACCTGTCGGGGTGACTTTTCTCACCGTCCAACATCTCTTGCCAGGACCCATAAGCCCGCGCACCAAGTCCTAGGCTTTGTCCATAAAGGCGCCCTTCTTCGGGGCGGTGATCAAGCGCGCCGGCTGCAAAGGTGAAGTGACCATCAAGCCCGGCGCTGATGCGGTGCGCTGGTCCTATTTGGCTGCCTTTGCCGCCACCGATCATGCCCCAATTTAATTTTTTCATTTGGCCCTCTTAAAATCCGATTTTTTTCAGGTATGATCGATTGGATGCTGCGTCCGCCAAAGGGTTTGGGTCTAGGGTCGGATCACAATCTTGTTCAACTGTGCACCAGCCCGAAAAACCACTTTCCATCAACAGCGCACGCACGGCTGCAAAATCCACATCGCCCTGACCCAAATTGCAAAAAATTCCTTGCCCGCAAGCCTTATAAAAATTGGTGCGATCGGTCACGGCTTGAGCCTTAACTTTTGGGTCAATATCCTTGAAATGGATGTAAGAGATCCGCCCCATATGGCGGCGCATGAACGCCACAGGGTCAAAACCTGCGTAAGAGTGATGGCCCGTGTCAAAGCAAATCTTTAAAAGGCTTTCATCCACTTCAGACAAAAGCCGCTCGAGTTCGGGTTCAAAATCCATAAATCCTGCTGCGTGGGCGTGAATGCCGACCGTCAGCCCATAATCTAGCGTGCCGATCGTTGCTATCTGGGCCAAGCGGTCCCTAAAGCCGCGCCATTCGTCGGGCGACATTTGCTCAGCTTCCTCTGCGCGCCCAGCCGTAATGGCACGGCGCGGTGAGATTGAGTCGATTAGGACTAAATGTTTCGCCCCATGCGCTACCAACGCTCTGCAGGTGCGGTGAGCGGCTTCTTGCAGTTCATCCCAAGCTGTGGGGTCATGAAATGGACGAAAAACCACGCCACCAATCAAAGCTAGATCACGAAGCGCCAGCGCATCAGACAAGAGCGCGGGGTCTTCGGGCATATAGCCAATGGGGCCAAGCTCAATCCCGCGGTAACCTGCCCTGGCACAGTCTTCCAAAACTGACTGCCAGCTTGGATTGCGTGGGTCGTTTGCAAACTCTACACCCCATGAACAGGGGGCATTGCCTATCTGAATACTCATGTCATGCTCATTATTTACGGGCAACTAAGGCCCAGTTTTTACTTTGGTTTGAAGAAAACGCAGCGTCAATCACCGCTTGGACGGCTAGCCCATCAGAAAAACGTGGCCAAATGGGCAAACCCGTTTCAATGGCGCGCAAAAAGTCGCGCGCTTCGATGATTATTTGATCCTGATAGCCCGTGCCATGGCCTGGGCCCAAGCAAAAGGGCAGGTAATCCGGATGCGCGGGGCCTGTTAGGATTTTGATAAAGCCGCGCTGGGCTTCGGGGCCCTGAGCCTTGTAAAGCCAGAGTGCATTTTGATCCTCTTGATCAAAGCGAATGGCCCCTTTTGTGCCTGTAATTTCATATGTATAGCCCATTTTACGTCCGTGGCTTATGCGGCTAAAATACATTTGTCCCATTGCGCCGTTTTCAAAGCGGCACATCATTTGCCCGTGATCGTCATTATCAACCTCTCCCCCCTCACGCTGGTGATGGACGGTTTCAATTTCAGCGATCAGGCTTTTGATAGGGCCGATCAGCGCCAGCGCGGCATTAATCATATGGGGAGCTAAATCGCCCATGGTGCCGTTTGCGCGGTCCACTGTGCGCCACGTTGCAGGCTTGGCTGGGTCGGCAAGAAAATCTTCACAATGTTCACCGCGAAACCATGTGATATCGCCAATCACCCCATCGGCCACAAGCTGGCGCGCATATTGGCTGGCGGGGGTGCGAATATAATTATAACCCACCATATTTGCCACTTGCGCCGCTTGCGCTAGCGCGGTCATCTCGCGCGCCTCGTCCAGTGTCGCCCCCATGGGCTTTTCGCAAAAAACGGGTTTTCCAAGGGCAAAGGCCGCGCGCGCAATATCAAGATGGGTGGCTTGCGGCGTTGCGATTACGATGGCTTCTACTTTTGGATCGTTGACCAAGATCCGCCAATCTGTGGTCGAACGTGCAAAGCCGTAGGCTTGTTGATACTGGGTGGCCGTCTCGGGGCGTGCGGTGCAGATCATCTCAAGCTTTGGACGCAGTTTGGTATTAAAAACCGCCCCCACTGCGGTCATCGCAACAGAATGTGCCTTGCCCATATAGCCGCCACCCAAGATGCCGATTCCAATCTGTCCCATTGTGTCCGCCTATATCGCCATTCTCTGCGGGCAAACCTAGCCGCCGTCCTTCAATCTCGCAAGGCCCAAAGCGGGGGCGAATTGACTTGAAGCAGGTGACAAAATTGGATCAAATGGTTAAAAGAGCGAAAGGGCAGGCTTTTGCTCAATGGTTGGAGGCTAAAGACATTTTGTGAGCAAAGATTTGCAGCTTTCGCGCGCGTTGGCGGGCGGATCTTTTTTGGTGATGGGTCGGGCTGGTATGGATTTGATGCCAAAGCCCGATGGCACCGCGATCGAAGAAGCCAGCAACTTTTGGGCTGATTTGGGCGGCTCTGCAGCCAATGTTGCAGTGGGGCTGGTGCGCCAAGGAGCACGAGCGGCACTGTTGACCAGCCTTTCGGATGACGCTGTGGGGCGCTTTTGCTTGCAGCGCTTGCGCCATTACGGCGTACAAATCGAGCATGCAGCTCAAAAAAAGGGTGAACAGCGCAGCTCACTTGCCCTCTCTGAAACGCGCCTTACTGAGCATCAAACTGTTATTTATCGCAATAATGCGGCTGATTTTCACATGGATATAGACCAAGTGCGGGCTCTGGATTTCACGCGCTTTGATGCTTTGGTCACAGCGGGCACCGTTTTTGCGGCCGAGCCGTCGCGCGCGGCTAGTTTTTATGCCTTTGAAAAAGCAAGTGAAATGGGCTTGCCTATTATTTTTGATATTGATTACCGCCCCTATTCATGGGCCAGCCCCAAGGAGGCAGCGCAGATCTTGTCGCGCGCGGGGGCACTGGCCGATGTGATTGTGGGCAATGATGAAGAGTTTGGTTTTATGGCTGGGGATTTTGCGCAAGGTCTTACAAAGGCGCGATCTTTGCTTGGCCAAAATGAAGGCGTGGCCCAGCTGGTTATTTACAAAATGGGGCACAAAGGTGCGGTGACCTTTGTCCAAAAGGAAAGTATCCCAACAGGCATTTATGAGGTTGAAGCCCTTAAGCCTACAGGTGCGGGTGATGGATTTTTGGCGGGCTTTTTAGCGGCGCAAATGCAAGGGCTGCCTCTTAAAGACGCGCTTTTGCGCGGATCGGCGATGGCGGCATATGTGGTGGCGCGCGCAGGATGCGCGCCCGCCATGCCCGACGGCGCGGCTCTGTCGCAGTTTATTGCCAGCCATTCTGGCCCCTCACGTCCCCCTATGATCACATAAGGCAAAAGTATGCATATCGCCCCCTATGACAATCAAAATAAGCCTATCGTCGTCCCACATCATCCTTTGGTGCCGCTGACCTATTTTAACATTGTAAAGTTAGAGGCGGGGCAGGTTTTTGACTATCAGGTTCCAGGCTATGAAACCTGCATCGTGCCCGCCACCGGGCAAATTGATGTTGATGTGGAGGGTGTGGTCTTCGGGGCCCTTGGCCTGCGTGGGCAAGATGTCTGGGATGGTGAGCCTGAAGCCGTCTATGCCCCCACCGCTGCTAAAGTACGCCTAACCGCGCGCCGTACGTCCGAAGTTTTTATCGCAGGGGCGCAATATGACAAGGTGCTTGACCCGTTTGAGGTGCGCGCCAAAGATATCGATCTGGTGCAATATGGGTCAGACGAGACAAAGACCCACCGCAAAATCAAACATATTTTGGGCCAACGCTATCATGACCACGTGGGGCGACTTTTGGTGAGTGAGCTTTTCACCGTCGGGCAGGGCGGATGGTCGGGCTTTCCTTCTCATAAGCATGACACTGACCGTCTACCAGTGGAAACGCGCCATGATGAAACCTATAATTTTCGCTTTCGTCCCAATTACGGATCTGGGTTGCAAATGTTACAGCGAGAAGACGGAGTGCCGGGCGATGCCTATCATATCGTCAACGGTTCTACCATTTTGATCGACAATGGTTATCATCCTTGTGCGGTGCTTCCTGGGTATGAGATGTATTATTTCACAATTTTGGGCGGCCTGTCGCAGCGCCCCTTGGTGCAGTATTTCCAAGATAGTCATGCCGCTCAATTGGAGACCATTCCCGGCATCAAAGATATGATCGCGAAATTTAAATGAGCTTGGTCACCCTATCTGAGGTGCTGCAACCTGCGTTTAAGGGGGGCTACGCGCTTTGTGGGGTGGTTACGCTGGGGTGGGAGGATATGTGTGCCTTTGTCCAAGCGGCCGAGCAAGAAAATATGCCGATCATTTTACAGGCGGGGCCGGGTTGCCGCTCCCATACTCCTTTACCAATTTTGGCCAAAATGTTTTTGCATTTGGCACAAAATGCGCAAGTGCCCGTTGTTGCTCATTTGGATCATGGCACCTCGTATGAAGAATGCTGCGCGGCGGTAGATTTGGGCTTTAGCTCGGTGATGTTTGACGGCTCATTATTACCTTTACGTGACAATATCCGTGAAACCGCCAAAGTAGTGGCCATGGCGCATCAAGCGGGCATTTCGTGCGAGGGAGAGATCGGTGTGGTCGGTTATGCCAAAGGGGCCTCCTCGCAAGGTACCAATCCAAAAGAAGCGGCGCTTTTCGCTACCGAAACTAATGTAGATGCGATGGCTATTTCTTGTGGCAATCTGCATTTGCAAGAAGGTCCAAGCGCTGGGTTTGATATTGAGCGTTTGGCTGCGATTGAGGCCGTGACAGATGTGCCTTTGGTACTGCACGGCGGCTCGGGCTTAGGCGGTGATCTGCGCCGCAAACTGGCTTTGGGATCACATATTTGCAAATTCAATATCGGAACCGAGTTGCGTCAAACCTTTGGCGCTGCGTTACGTGACACGCTGGCCCAGTATCCGCAAAGCTTTGACCGAATCGAGATTTTAAGCGCGACCAAAGGCCCCATGGCGGAGAAGGCGCGTGCCATCATTGCTGGGCTAAAAGCATAAAGGGCCAATCCTGCGAAGGGTCGGCCCTAAAGATGCTAGTGCAAGTGATTAGGATAAATCAAAACGATCCAATTCCATCACCTTGACCCAAGCGGCAACAAAGTCGCGGGTGAAACGCTGTTGTGCGTCTGAGGCCGCATAAGTCTCCGCAATGCCGCGCAGTTGTGAATTTGACCCAAAGACCAGATCAACGCGCGATGCGGTCCATTTCACCGCTCCGCTGGCGCGGTCGCGGCCTTCAAAGCTGGTCTGAGTGGCCGAGGTTGCTGTCCAAATGGTGTTGATATCCATGAGGTTGACCAAAACATCAGTCGATAAGCTGCCCTTGCGATTGGTAAATACCCCATCTTGGCTTTGTGCAAAATTGGCATCCATTGACCGTATACCTGAGGCCAGAACTGTCATTTCAGCGGCTGAAAGGGTCAAGAGCTGCGCTTTATCAAGAAACATTTCTTCGGCTGAAACGCTAAAGGTTGTCTTAATGTAGTTGCGGAAACCGTCTGCGTTGGGCTCAAGAACGGCAAAGCTTTCTACGTCAGTGTCGGCCTGGGTCGCGTCAACACGGCCAGGCGTGAAGGGCACGCTTATGGCGTGTCCTGCGGCTTTGGCTGCCGCCTCAACTCCAACCCCGCCTGCGAGCACGATAAGATCGGCCAGCGAAACTTGCTTGCCGTCTGTTTGCTTAGCGTTAAAGGCTTGTTGTACCGTTTCAAGTTTAGCCAAAATCTTCGCCAGCTCGGCCGGTTCATTGGCAGCCCAGTCTTTTTGCGGAGCCAAACGAATGCGTGCGCCATTGGCCCCGCCACGCATATCAGACCCGCGGAATGTCGAGGCCGAAGCCCAAGCCGTCCGCACCATCTGCGTCCCTGTCAACCCCGAGGCCAAAAGATCAGCCTTCAAAGCCGCAATATCTGCCACATCAATCAGCTTATAGGTGCGAGCAGGTAAAGGGTCTTGCCAGATCAACGTCTCAGAGGGAACCATCGTGCCTAAATAACGCGCTTTTGGACCCATATCGCGATGGGTCAGTTTGAACCAAGCGCGCGCAAACGCATCCGCAAAGGCTTGGGGGTTCTCGTGGAAATATTTGGAAATGGGGCCGTAAAGAGGATCCATACGCAGTGCGAGGTCTGTTGTGAACATGACAGGCGCATGGCGCTTGCTTGCATCGTGAGCATCTGGCACGGTTTGGGCGGCGCTGGCATCGGTCGGGATCCATTGCGTGGCCCCCGCTGGGCTTTTGGTTTTGACCCATTCATAGCCAAACAAAGTATCGAAATAGGCATTGTCCCAGGTTGTAGGTGTTTTCGTCCAAGCGCCTTCAAGGCCGCTCGTGATAGTATGGGCCCCTTTGCCGCTTTTGAAAGCGTTTTTCCAGCCAAAACCCAAATCTTCGATGGGTGCGGCTTCGGGCTCGGGGCCGACAAGGGCCGCATCACCTGCGCCGTGGGCTTTACCAAACGTGTGTCCACCTGCGATCAGGGCCACCGTTTCTTCGTCGTTCATCGCCATGCGCGCAAAGGTTTCACGAATATCAACCGCGGCAGCCAGAGGATCAGGATTGCCGTTCGGCCCTTCGGGGTTAACATAGATCAGGCCCATTTGTACCGCCGCCAATGGGTTTTCCAAATCGCGTTCGCCGCTATAGCGATTATCGCCGAGCCATTCATTTTCTGCGCCCCAATAGATGTCTTCCTCGGGCTCCCACATATCGGCACGCCCGCCTGCGAAGCCAAAGGTTTTGAACCCCATAGATTCAAGCGCGCAATTTCCCGCGAAAATCATCAAATCAGCCCAAGAGATTTGAGCTCCATATTTTTGCTTGAGCGGCCAAAGCAAGCGGCGTGCCTTGTCAAGATTGCCGTTGTCTGGCCAGCTGTTAAGCGGCGCAAAACGCTGCATCCCCGTGCCAGCACCCCCGCGCCCATCGCCCGTGCGGTAGGTACCCGCCGAGTGCCACGCCATGCGGATGAAAAATGGCCCGTAATGGCCGTAATCCGCAGGCCACCACTCTTGTGAGGTGGTCATCAAGTCCAGCATGTCTTTTTTTAGCGCCTCAAGATCTAACTTTTTGAATTCCGCGGCATAATCAAAATCTGCACCCATGGGATGGCTCTTGCGCGCATTTTGATTAAGAATTTTCAAATTCAACTGATTTGGCCACCAATCGCGGCTTGAGGTGCCACCCTTGCCTGCTTTGGTAACTGCGCCATGCATTACTGGGCATTTGCTTAGATCATTCTTGTCCATTGTAAGCTCCGTTGATTGCTGAAATCAGGAAAAAGCGTGCCAAAAAAGGGGGCTTTGCTTTCTTGACTTGGGGCTTATCAAAGAAATTCGATTAGGTTAAGTTGTATTTTCTGATGAGTACGATAAGATTAACTTATGAACAACCTGACCCTTAAACAATTCCGCTATTTCGAAGCTTTGGCGCGGCATGGGCATTTTGGCCATGCCGCGGCAGCCTGTGCGATTTCTCAGCCCGCCTTATCGATGCAAATTAAAGACCTTGAGGGCGAGCTTGGCCTGCCCTTGTTTGAACGCGGACCAAAAGAGGTGCGCTTGACCGCCTTTGGGCAAGATTTCCGCAGCTCCGCCGTAGCTATTTTACGCGCCGTTCAAGAGGTGGAAGAACTGGCCCAAGCAGCCCGCCTCACTCCCCTTGGGCGCTTACGTTTGGGGGTTATTCCCACCATCGCCCCCTATCTTTTGCCTCGCATCATCGGGCCGATGATGACGCTTTACGCTGGAGTTGATCTGCATGTGCGTGAGACGGTCACCCCAAAACTGATTGTCGAGCTCTTGGAGGGCCGGTTGGACGCGGCCCTTGTTGCCCTGCCCATTTCTGAACCCGCCTTTAGCGAAACTGCGCTTTTTACGGAATCTTTTGTGCTCGTGCGGCCCATCGACTTTGCTGATCGGCCTGTACCAAAGATTGAAACTTTGCGCGAATTGCGGCTTCTTTTATTGGAAGAAGGCCATTGTTTTCGCGATCAGGCTTTAGCATTTTGCCAAGTGAAAGATGCCGCCCCTCGCGAACTTTTGGACGGCAGTTCGTTGTCGACTTTGGTGCAAATGGTCGCATCTGGGATTGGGGTCACGCTTATTCCGGAAATGGCCATCGGGGTCGAGACGCGCTCTGCGCAGGTCAGCCTTGGGCGTTTTGCGAAGCCCGAACCCCAACGCACCATCGGGATGATTTGGCGAAAGGCCAGCCCCATGGCAAAGGAGTTTTTGCACATTGCACAGATCATTCGTCAAGCGGGGGAAGCGCTTTTAGGCGAAAACGGCCAATCTGTTAGCGAAAGGCAGCCGCAACTGCCACCAATGCAACAACCAAACCCAAACGACTAAGCGTCATCAAAGGTTTAAGATAGGCGCGGTTAGGGGCTTGGCTTAGACGTGCGGCTTTGGCCAAATGCAGGTTTGATAAGACCGCGCTGGCCAAAACCAAACTTGCGCCCCCCAGCTTAATTCCAAATGCAGTGTTGATCCCTAGCCCGCCATGAAGCGCATGTGCCAGTCCAACCCCTGTGATCCAAAGCGTTACGATTGCGATCAGGCCTATAATGCTTAAAAGGCGCAATGCCCGACCCAGTGCGGCGCTAGGGGCTTGGCCCGCTTTGATGAGCGCTGATTGCACAATAGCCCCACCAATACCTAAGCCGCCCGCGGCAAATAGTGCCAAGAAATGTAAAAATTTTAAGCCAATGACCAGCATATATATACCCTTTTATGTAGGGGTAGTGTGCCGGCTTTTTGGCGGATGTCTAGCGCAAATGCACATGTCACCTTGGCCGCCGCTTGGCTTGCATGCTATAGGAGCGCAAGTTTGGGGGGTGCATGGCAGAAATTTGGCTTTTATCCGCGCTATTTGCGTCAGCCTTTAGCTCGGCTACATTGCTGCCTGGCACCTCTGAGGCGGCTTTGGTGGCGGTGGTTTTGTCAGGGCAAACACAGTGGATCTTGGCACTAAGTGTTGCGATCTTGGGCAATGTTTTGGGCGCTGTGGTCAATTGGGGTATGGGTTATTATTGGCCACAAAAACCGCGTGACGCTCAAAGCCCCTATATGCAGCGCGCTGCCCGTTGGTTTGAACGCTACGGTATTTGGTGTTTACTTTTTTCATGGGTGCCAGTGATTGGCGACCCTCTGACACTGGTGGCTGGATTGGCAAAAGTGCGGCTTTTACCGTTTTTTGTGCTTGTTCTTGTGGGAAAATCCTTGCGATATGCGTTGGTCTTAAAGACGCTTTCGTCGCTGGGTTAAGTGCTGCTATCTGATTGGATATCATGACCCCTAAATCGTCACCCCTTGTTAAAACCCAAATCACGCATCGTCGCGTGCTGCGCATTGCTTTGCCCATCGTCCTTGCGAATGTCACCATTCCCATTTTGGGCGCGGTTGATACGGCGGTGGTGGGACAATTGGGCGATGCAGTCACCATTGGTGCGGTGGGCATTGGCGCGACGATTTTAACCGCACTATATTGGATGTTTGGCTTTTTGCGCATGGGCACGACGGGCTTTGTTGCCCAAGCTTTTGGCCGTGGTGACCTGCGCGAAATGGCGGCCTATTTGTTGCGGGTCTTGGCTATTGGTTTTGTTGCGGGGCTGGTAGTTATTTTGCTCAAGGAGCCGCTATTTGCACTTGCCTTTGCCCTGTCACCCGCCTCGGCGCCCGTTGAAAATCTGGCACAGGCCTATATGGGCATTCGCGTCTTTAGTGCTCCTGCATTGATTGCGCTTTACGGTGTCACGGGCTGGCTTATAGGGCAAGAGCGCACGCGCGCGGTTTTAATGCTGCAACTTTGGATGAATGGCCTGAATGTGGTCTTGGATTTATGGTTTGTGTTGGGCTTAGGGCTTGGTGCAGAAGGGGTGGCTTGGGCTACCTTTACCGCTGAATGGACGGGGCTTGGTTTAGGGCTTTGGCTTTGCCGCGCGGGCATTTGGCCCAACCTTGGGCGCGACTGGGCGCAGGTGTTTGACCTTGGGCGGTTGCGTGCAATGTTTACGGTGAACCGTGATATTTTGTTGCGGTCTTTGATGTTGGAGGCGATTTTCGTCTCGTTCATCCTGTGGGGTGCGGATTTCGGGGATGAGACGCTGGCCGCCAACCATATTTTACTTCAGTTCTTACATATCACCGCCTACGGGCTTGATGGTTTCGCCTTTGCGGCCGAGACATTGGTGGGCCAAGCCATTGGGCGTGGTGATCGTGTGTTGCTGCGCCGCTCTTGCACGATGACATTGGCTTGGGGCTTGGGGCTTTGCGCGGTTCTGGCGGTGGTTTTTTATTGCTTTAGCCCGCAGATCATTGCCCTGATGGCAAAATCCCCCTCGGTGCAATCCGCTGCCGCCCTTTACGCGCCCTTTATAGTGGCTGCCCCTTTGGTGGGGATTATTCCTTGGATGTTAGATGGAATTTTTATCGGGGCCACGCGCTCAAGGGATATGCGCGATATGATGGCGATCAGCTTGGTGATCTACGCGGTTTGTGCGGTGCTTTTGGTGGGGCAGTTTGGCAATTACGGGCTTTGGTGCGCACTTCTTATTTCCTTTGTGGCACGCGCCGTGACCCTTGGGGTGCGCTATCCTCGGTTAGAAAAATCACTCACTCAGCCGTAACCCTTGAAAGCCCCCTGTAAGGCATTGGCAATTCTGGGTAAGAGTGGCAAAAGAAAAAAACATCGCAGAAAGAGACATGCATGACAAAATTTCCTGGCACAGCTGACCTAAGCGAAGCTCTGGCCTTTTTGGCGGCCTATCCGGAGGTCGAGGGAATCGATGTTGTGCTTACCGACAGTCAAGGTATTGGACGTGGTAAAATTATCAGGCGTCACGAATTAGAACCGCTTTTTGCTTCAGGGCGAGGGATGCCTGCGTCGCTATTTGCACAAGATATAGCAGGCGATGATGTCGATGAAACCGGCCTGGTGCTTAAAGATGGTGGGGGGGACTCTCGCTGTTGGCCCTTAGCGGGGACTTTGGGATTTATGCCAGCTACGGGGCGGGGTCATGTTTTGGTCAGCATGTGGGACCCGAACGGCGAACCAAACGCCGCCGAGCCGCGCCACGCTTTGGTGCGTCAAGTTGTGCGCGCACGCGAGATGGGCTTTACGCCGATGGGTGCTTTGGAAATTGAGTTTTATCTGGTTGATCGCGAAAACGATAACCGCGGGCGCAAACAGCCCGCTCGCTATGCGATGAGCAAAAGACGCCATTTGCATACAAACACTATGTCCGTGGATGAACTAGACGAGATGTCTCCATTTCTAGACGCGATTTACCAAGGGGCAAAAACCCTTGGGATCCCTCTGGAAACGGTGATTTCCGAATATGCCGCGGGGCAATATGAATTCACGTTGCGCTATCGTGACTTGCTGCACGCCGCCGATGATGTGATCACCGCAAAACGTCTAATCCGCAGTACCGCGCGGCGTTTTGATATGGAGGCCTGCTTTATGGCTAAGCCGTTTGGTCAGTCGGCGGGATCGGGTATGCATTTGCATTTATCGTTGAATGACGTGACGGGGAACAATGTCTTTGCCGACCTGCCATCGGGAGAGTTATCGCCCGTCATGCGTTACGCTATCGGTGGTATTCGCCATAGTATGGCTGAATCTATGTTGGTTTTAGCACCGTTTTTGAACTCTTGGCGGCGTTTCTCGTCAGCAATCTATTCGCCTGCCAATAACAGCTGGGGCATTGAAAACCGAACTGTGGCGCTGCGTGTTCCTGCCGGCTCTGCAGCTTCGCGCCATTTCGAACATCGACTGGCGGGGGTTGATGCTAATCCCTATCTGGTCGGGGCCGTCACCTTGGCTGGCGCGCTTGAGGGGATAACCCGTCAAATTGATCCCGGCCCCCCCGTCGAAGGAAGCACCTATGGCGCAAGTGCCACGCGCGAGATGCCGCGCAGCTGGTTGGATTCAATTGATCTTTGCAACGATTCCCCCTTTATGCGCGCCGTTTTGGGCGATGTGTTGCATAAGGGTTTTGTTGCTGTAAAACGGTCTGAATATATTAAAATGACACAAGAAGTCACCGATGCCGAATGGGATCTTTACGGGTTTATCGTATAGGGTAGATAATCTTTCATCCATATGTGGTGTTTATGTAACATAATAATACAAAAAGCTGTGTGTAGCCTTTTCGTTCTGGTGTTTGCCCCCCTGCGAGCGCCTGATTAAGTTTATTGAAAAGGATTCGTTATGGCTTATCATAGTGAGAATGGAAGATACTTCCTCGGATGTCGCACAAACCGTGCGGGGGGGCTAGAAGTTGTTTTTGAAATTGCTGATACTAAGCGCATGATTTTTAACGTTTTGAACGTTGCGCCTAGTGAGCCTGTCATCAATGCAATTTTGAAATCGGCCCTAGAAAGCACCAATGTGTTAGAGTTTTTGATCGAAAAAACGCAAGAACAACATATTACTATGGAATTAAGCGCAGGCTGAGTCTAGAGGCGGGTTTTAATGGTGCCACTGTTACGTAAATAAAACACCAGGGTTGTTACTACAAGGCTGCCACCTGCCAGCATAAAGCTTGTTGGGCTTTCTCCCAAAAAGGCCCAGACCCAAATGGGACCCAGAATCGTTTCTAGCAACATTATTAAACTAACGTTCGACGCACTTGTGTATCGTGATGATAATGTTAGTAAAAACAATGAACAGGGTACGATCACAGCCCCAGTAACTGCAATAATCAATACCGATCCTAGATCTGCAAATGGAGTGGTCTGCGTCATCCATAGGCCTAAAAGACCCGCCAAAATCGCACCCAAGCCCATTCCCAATGGAAATGGCAAATCTCTATTTTTGCGTACGATTACGAAATTCGCGGCTAAGCTAATGGCAACGGCAAGGCCGCACAAAGCGCCAAAGGCGGTTGAACGGTCAAGTGCCAAGGCCCCACCGTCTTTATTGGCCATCGCCAAGGTTAAACCAGCCAAAACGAAGCCAATTGTGACGGTTAGACGTAGGGTGAGTTTCTCATTCAAAAAAATAGCGCTCAAAACCGCCGCCATCAAAGGCATCGTGGCAACGCCCAATAATACCGAACTGACGGGCGCATTGGCAATGCCAATGGTAAAACCCGCGCCATTTACCACCTGGAAGGCAATCAAGAACCAAAATATACTTGCACTAAAGGGGCGCAAAATCTGTCTAAGGTGGGGCTTTTCGAAGAACACCCAAACACCAATATAGACTATGCCACTACATAGGCCCCGCCAAAATAGCATATTAGGCCCGCTTAGTCCTGAAAGGCGCATAAGCAACGAGTCGGGGGCCAAAATGGTGGCACCCAAAAGGGCCAAAAAGATGCCGTTTTTACGCAAGTTGGGGATAATGGGGCGCATAAAGGGTCCTTAACTGTCCAAGGCCCCGCCTAGATGAAAAGGGGCCGCCATGATGTCAGGCCCTTTGGTGCTATACTTTTTTAGGTTTTACCATCCATTCTTTGCCTCGTAGCATGCCATTCCAATAGATCCATGGCAACATTTTTGCTTTTAAGAACCACGCTAAGGCCGCAGGTTTGGTACCGTCATTGATCCAAGTTGGAAAGCTTGGCAATAATTTGCCGCCGTAGCCAAACTCGGCCAGAACGATTTTGCCGCGCTCAACCGTCAATGGGCACGATCCATAGCCATCATAATGGAAGATATGGCTTTGGCTTTTAATGTCCGCCACAATATTTTCAGCCACAATTGGCGCTTGTTTGCGCACCGCAGCGGCGGTTTTGGCATTGGGGGCATTCATCACATCTCCCAATGACCAGATATTATCATGGGACCTATGGCGCAAAGTGGTTTGGTCGACATCCACCCAACCTGCGGGATCGGCAAGGGGCGATTGCTTAATAAAGTCAGGCGCGGTTTGGTTGGGTGTAACATGGATCATGTCGAATTCAACTTCGACCGTTTGGGCGGGGGTGTCTGGTTTTGCAACTGTGAACCATGCTTTTTTCGCGGCCCCATCAATAGCGCTCAGCGAATGGAAGTAATTGAGATTCACTTTATATTTTTCAATATAAGACATCAGTGCAGGTACATATTCTTTTACACCGAAGAGTACACCGCCAGCATTATGAAAATTGATGTCGATTGCGCCAAGTACACCTGTGCGGTGCCAGTGATCGGCCGACAGATACATAGCTTTTTGCGGAGCGCCCGCACATTTGATCGGCATGGGCGGTTGGGTAAAGACAGCGCGGCCTGATTTTAAACTTTTGACCAGATCCCATGTATAGGGTGCCAGGTCATAACGGTAGTTTGAGGTGACGCCATTTTTACCCAGCGTGGCGCTCAGCCCTTCAACTTTGCTCCAATCCAATACCAACCCAGGGCAGACTACTAAACGCACATAACCAATGGCACGGCCATCTTCTAGCGCTACGGCATTATTGTCAGGGTCAAAGGCCGCAACCGCGGCTTGAATCCATTTAACACCTGATGGAATCAGAGATGACATGGTGCGAATGGTGGATTTGGGGGAAAAAATGCCTCCACCAACCATTGTCCAGCCAGGTTGGTAATAATGTACGTCGGCGGGGTCGAGAATTGCGATATTCAGATTTGATTGGCGCGACAAAAGGCTTGCTGCGGTGGAAATGCCTGCGGCCCCACCGCCCACGATCACCACATCATAGGAGACATCAACAGAAGACTTTGGATGATGTGCTTGGTTTTTAAGTGTTGTCGTCATCGCTTTCTCCTGATTGTTTATTTTTTAGATCTTATGAGAGTGCACATGAAGTCTGGCCCCAATCGGGGGAATATGAGCCAAAAGAGGGGCCTTTTTAAGCAATATCTTGTAAGGTCAGTTGATTAAGAACAAACATAAAGGCGTTTATGGCCTTTGTCATCCTCTTAGCCATTCCTAGCTTGCGACAAGTAAGAAACCAAAAGTCTAGATGTAAAGCGCGATGGGCCTTTCAAACGAGGCGTAAAAAGTCAGCTTGTGCCCACTTACAGGCTTTCATCTTTTTGGCTGAAAATTGCTATTGCAACCCAAATTAATTTAAGACTTAATCTTTTCAAGACCAACCAAAAAGGGAGATTAAAATGAAAAAAACAAAGATTACTGCCGCTGGCCTAACATTCGCCGCTGCCTTGGCAGGGGGCTCGGCGGTTTTTGCAGCAGATACGGTAAATGCCGCATTTTTTCTAGAGTGGGCCACTCCAAACCAGATCGCCAAAGTCGACAAAGCCTATGACAAGGCGATGGGCGTTGATGTGAACTGGGTCGACTTTTCGACTGGTGTAGCCATGACCGAGGCTATGCTATCGGGAGACATCGATATTTCTTACTCGCAAGGCTTGGCCCCCTTCGTGACTGCCATCCAGCAGGGCGCGCCGATTAAGATGGTGGGCATCGCGGTGGTTTATGAAGCCAATAATTGTTTCGTGCGCAATGGTTTGGGGATTACCTCATCTAATGCGACGGAACTAGAAGGCAAAACGGTCGCCGTTCCTTTGAACACAATGGCCGATTTTGCCTTTAAAAGCTACATGAATCACCTAAATGTTGACATGGCAAAAATGACGATCGTGGATCAAGCCCCTGCAGATGGAGCCAAATCTTTGGCCGATGGTGCGGTGGATATGGCCTGTATTTTTGGCGGGGCTTCTGCCAAAGCTGCGGGTGAAGTTGGCACGCCAATCATGACCAAAGCGGAAAAAGTCGCTGCTGGGATTGGGTCATTCGACGTGATCTCTGTCACTGAGAAATTCGCAACCGAAAATCCAGATTTGTTGCGTACATTTATGGAAGTAACCGAAGAGTCCAACCGTGCGTGGACGGGTTCTGACGCGCAAGTGACTAAAGTTGCCGCCGATGCGGGTATGGATTTTGAGACCACCAAAGCACAAATGGCGGACTTCATTTTCCCGACTGCAGCAGAACAAATTGCCACATTCTTTAACAAAAATGGTATTGCTGCCCAAGCAGCAGCATCGCTTGGCTTGCTTTATTCAAACGACTCAGATGGGGCAATGATCGCCAAAACCCTTGACGGTTCTTATCTCAAATAGGGTTTAAATACCCAACGAAAGGCGGCCTTTTAGGGGCCGCCTTTTGATTTTTAGCCTCCAAATCCCTTGGACTTATAAATCTGTTTTTTTTGGACTTAACATCACGACTTGCTTTGATGTTACCAATTCGGACCGACGTTTTGATTTAGAGATGAGCGCAACTGATGGCCGATCTTACATGCAAAGACCTATCGATGACCTATCGTAACCCGCAAACTGGGGCTGAGGTTCATGCGCTTAAAGATATTAACTTTACCCTCAAAAAGGGCGAATTACTGGCTGTCCTCGGTCCCTCTGGCTGCGGTAAGACGACTTTATTGAATATGGTTGCAGGGTTTTTGAAACCAACGGCGGGTGAAATGATCTTGGGTGATCGGTTGATCAATGGGCCGGGAGTTGAGCGCGGCATGGTTTTTCAGCAAGGGGCCTTATTTGAATGGCAGTCAGTCAAAAAAAATGTTGATTTCGGCTTGCGAATGAAAAAAACCAAGGCCGTTGAGGCCGCTGATTTAGTAGAAAAGTGGCTTGATATTGTGGGTTTGCAGGGGTTTGGTGAAACGCCAACCTATCAGCTTTCCGGGGGCATGCAGCAGCGGGTCGCTTTGGCGCGCTGTTTGGTTAATGACCCCGACGTAATTTTGATGGATGAGCCTTTGGGTGCGCTGGATGCTTTGACGCGTGAAAAGATGCAGTCCTTGATTTTAGAACTTTGGAAAGAAACCGGTAAGACCATCATTATCATAACCCATTCGGTAGAAGAGGCCCTGTTGCTGGGAGAAAGGCTGTTTGTGATGGCCCCAAGGCCGGGGCGCATTCACAAAGAATATCATTTGCCCTTTGCTGAAAGGGGTTTAAGCGAACCGCTCCGCGCCATTCGTCAAGATAAAGACTTCACAAAAGTTAGAGAAGAAATTTTGACAATGATTTGGAACATGGAAGAAGAGATCATGGGCCGTGTTTGAATTTATAGCAGATCAAAGGGCGGCCATCGCTGCTGTCTTTATTCTTACTTTGTTGCTCGCCTTTGGAGTGTCAATTTACATTGGCCGCAAAGAGTATCGCAAGAACGGTCAAGATCAGGTCTTTGGTGACCCTGAACGTACCAAAGGTGGGTGGTATTGGTCACTTTGTGGTGTTTCGGCGCTTTTGTTAATCTGGTTTTACTTTTCTTGGGGCGTGGCGCGAGCCTATTTTCCAAATGCTGCGAATGAGCTTTGCCAAATTGCCAAGCTGGATGAGGCGCTCTCGCCTATTCGTGCTGTGTTGCCCATCGGTTCGCGGTCATATCAATCGACACTGCTTGTAGCGCGTAATGGCGCCCAAATTGAGGCCTTGCGAGACAGTATGCCCAAACAGGCTTTTAGCCGTGACGAACAACAAGTGCTAGAGCTGGTTATTGACGATGTACAGTCCTTGCTGGGCCTTTCTTCTGATCCAGATCAGCAAAGCCCTGAGGTTGCGGCGCAAATTGAGCTTCTGAGCCAAGAGTTGCGTGCCATAGCTATTGCGCTCGATGCCGGTCCAAGTGCTGTGGAGCCAAGTGCCGAAGCACTTGCGCAACCCAAATGGGGTGCAACCTACACCGAAATTCCACTGCTTCCGGTAACAGCGCGCGGTATTTTGTTTGACCAACTTTCGCAAGATGCGGCACTGTTGTCCGATCGTTTCGTAACGCTTAAAAATATTCCACCCGCCTACGCCACGCGTATTCCCCTGATCACTCAAAAAATCGAAGCCTTGTCTGCTGCTACAAAAGCGCAGCAATTTAGTGACGCAGACGTGGAAGCCCGAAAGGATTATATTAAATCACTTGATCGTATTTTTAATCGCCTAGATGACGGCTCTATCTTTCCCGCAGGCAGTTTCGCACCATTGATGAAGGTTTTTCAAGAATTGGCGCGTGCACAGGCACACGCCAAAGGAAGTTTAAAAGTAATCGACGCGTTGTTTGTTCCGGGGGCAGGGGTCGTTAAGTCACGCACGCAATGTTCCGAGCAAGGCTCCGGTCGTTGGTTGCCTAAACCTATGGATGTTGTGGTAACTTTTGCCGAATTAGCAGATCCAGATGTGGAAGATGGGGGCGGCTTTAAGGGCACGCCTTTGCTTTGGTGGAAGTGGCTACCGATCGCCGATGTCGTGGCGTTCGTCATCCCTGATGCATTGGCAGATCTTTGGGCTGGCGAATATGCCCGTCACGGGGTGGACGGTAAGGTACAAGAAAACACCAAAGATCGTCTTTTGGCTTTGGCGCAAGGCGATATCGATCTGGGCTCTGTCCCCGCGCTTGATGGGCATTTATGGGACTCGCTTTTTCGGGTATTGGTCGCCATGGGATTGGGCATTCTATGTGGAGTTCCTGTGGGAATTTACATGGGTGTTTCGCAATTCATAAAAGGCGTCTTGGACCCAGTGGTTGAGCTATACCGCCCGGTGCCACCTTTGGCTTGGGCGCCGCTGATTTTGACCATCTTTGGCATCCAAGATGACGGGAAAATCTTTTTGCTCTTTATGGTGGCTTTTGCGATCATGGTGATTTCCGCTCGCACTGGTGCTGCAGGCACCCAATTATCAAAAATTCGCGCCTCGCATTCTCTTGGGGCAAGTAATCGCCAAATCTTGTTGTATGTGATTTTGCCCAATGCCCTTCCCGAGATTTTGACCGGTGTGCGGATTGCAATTGGCGTGTGCTGGGGCACATTGGTGGCGGCTGAAATGTTGGCAGGCACCACAGGCATAGGATTTATTGAAAATGTCGCGCGTACCGTTTCGGATTATGAGCTAATTTGGGTGACCATCTTGATCATGGGAATTTTGGGTTTGGCTTTTGATTTAATCATGCGTTGGGTGATTCAAAAGACGATTCCATGGCGAGGTAAAGGCTAAGGCCTAACAGGAAAGAAAAATTTTAGGATTAGGTAAAGTAATTATTGTAATTTCTCTATTCGTTATCGCATTAATTTAATTAAAAATCTCAATAATCAAGATTAAAAAATATTTTTACACTTTATAGTTGTAAACCTGATCACAAAGCGGTTACATAAATTTACCAATTTCTAGCTATTTAGCTTGGGTGTTGGTAATTTTTTTTGCGACATTAAGACGACAACCCTCGGTGCTTACGCGTGTTTCGGTGGGGAGGGGACTAAAGTATTTTAAAGCGGGCAGTTTAGCTCGACCTAATCTTAGATTTTGGGAGGAACCAAAGATGGTAGAAAAGAATAAACAGTTTTCAAGGCGTTCATTTCTAAGCAAAGGCGCCGCTATGGGCGGTATCGCTGCGGGAACGACATTGGCAGCGCCAGCGGTTTTGGCACAAGCGCCTATGGTGCTTAAAATGCAAACCTCTTGGTCGGCATCTGATATTTGGATGGATTTTGCACGCCAATATACTACTCGGGTTGAGCAAATGTCGGGCGGCCGCTTGACGATTGATCTATTGCCAGCGGGTGCAGTAGTAGCAGCCTTCCAAGTTATGGACGCTGTATCTGACGGTGTTATCGATGCGGCGCACTCAGTTTGCGCCTATTGGTACGGCAAACACAAGGGCGCGTCGCTCTTCGGTACTGGCCCCGTTTTCGGTGGCTCGTCTACAACGATGTTGTCTTGGTTCTACCAAGGCGGCGGCAAAGAGCTCTACAACGAATTGACCCAAGATATTTTGGGCTTGAACGTTGAAGGCCACTTGGGTTTCCCAATGTTTGCACAGCCTTTAGGTTGGTTCAAAGGTGAAGTTAACACAACCGACGATTTGCAAGGTTTGAAATATCGTACAGTTGGCTTGGCCGCAGACTTGATGCAAGGCATCGGCATGTCTGTTGCTCAATTGCCAGGTGGCGAAATTGTGCCTGCGATGGAACGTGGCGTGATCGATGCGTTTGAGTTCAATAACCCATCGTCAGACATGCGTTTTGGTGCACAAGACGTGGCGAAGAACTACTATCTGTCATCATATCACCAAGCGTCTGAGTCGTTTGAATTCATCTTCAACAAAGATGTTATGAGCGATCTTGACCCTGATCTTGCTGCAATCTTGCGTTTCGGCGTTGAAGCTGCGTCAACGTCAAACACCGCTTTGGCGATGGATCAATATTCGGCAGATTTACAAAAACTGGTTAATGATCATGGTGTTAAAGTGCACCGGACATCAAAACAGATTTTGGATGCCGAGATCCAAGGCTGGGATAAGTTGATCCCAGTATTGGAAGAAGACGAATATATGAAGCGCGTGCTAGACAGCCAGCGTGCATGGGTTGAGCGCGTATCCTACTACGAGCTTATGAATGCGCCTGACTTTGGTTTGGCATATGAACATTACTTCCCCGGTAAAGTTAAGCTTTAAGTCTTTACGCTTAAATAGGCCTCGGCAGAGTTTCTGCCGAGGCTTTTCTCATACCTTTCGGGGCATATAATGATCAGAATAATCCGCTTCGCTGACGAGCTTTCGGCACAGTTCGGTAAAGTTTTTGCTTGGTTGATCGTGCTTATGGCATTTGGCACTGGCTACAGTGTTTTGGCGCGTTACGGCTTTAATCGCCCGCCAGCCTGGGCACTTGATGTGTCTTTTATAGCTTATGGAACCCTTTTTATGATGGGCGGCGCCTATACTTTGTCGCGCGGCGGTCATGTACGTGGGGATTTCATCTATCGACTTTGGAAGCCAGCAACGCAAGCTAAGGTTGATCTTTTCCTTTACTTAACCTTTTTCTTCCCAGGCGTAACGGCGCTTGTGCTGTCGGGCTGGAAGTATTCGGCCAAAAGCTGGGGCTATGCTGAAGTTTCTATAAATAGCCCCGCCGGAATTCCAATTTATCAATTCAAAACCGTAATGGTTGCGGCAGGTCTTTTGCTGTTCATCCAAGGGATTGGGCAGATCTGCCGTTGTCTTTATTGCATCCGTCATAATGAATGGATTGCTGCACATGAGGATGTTTTCGAAACAGAAGAGCTGTTGATGCAACAGGCTAAATCGGCACAAAAAGGAGATCAATCATGACCGATCCACAGATCGCGATTATGATGCTTGGCCTGTTCATTTTGATTGTTTTTTTAGGCTTTCCGATTGCCTTTACACTCATGGCGATGGGTATTGGTTTCGGCTATTACGCTTATTATGACGAAGGAAGAATGTGGCGCAAATTTCTGCGTATGGATGAAGATAGCAGCTGGTGGGATCAAACCTCTGCTTGGATAGACGGGTTTTTTAACAGTCGGATATTCGATTTGTTCGTCAATCAGACATACTCCGTCATGTCGAATGAGGTTTTAACCGCTATTCCACTGTTTTTGTTTATGGGATATATTGTCGAACGTGCGAATATTGTCGACCGTTTGTTTACAACCTTAAACGTGGCCTCGCGTAATTTACCTGGCTCAATGGGTGTAGCTGCTTTGATCACTTGCGCGCTGTTTGCGACTGCAACAGGGATCGTTGGGGCAGTTGTGACATTGATGGGCCTTTTGGCTTTGCCTGCAATGCTCAAAGCGCGTTACGATCCGTCATTCGCGGCGGGTATAATCTGCGCTGGCGGAACTTTGGGAATTTTGATCCCGCCATCTATCATGCTCATCGTTTATGCGGCCTCGTCTGGTGTTTCGATTGTGCGGCTTTATGTGGGGGCTTTGCTGCCAGGTCTGACATTGGTTGGCCTTTACCTGATTTATGTAATCGGGCGGTCAATCTTGCAGCCATCGGTTGCGCCGCGCCCAAGTGCTGACGAAGTGCCCGACGTGTCACGTGGTCAGTTGTTCATTATGTTGGCTACATCATTCTTCCCGTTGGCCTTTTTGATCTTGTCGGTTTTGGGTTCAATCCTCTTTGGTTTAGCCACCCCGTCAGAGGCGGCCTCAATCGGGGCCTTGGGGGGGATTTTCTTGGCCTTTGCCTATAGGGCCATGACGTGGCAACGGATGCGCGAAAGCGTCTATCTGACAGTGCGTACCACCGCGATGGTGTGCTGGCTGTTTGTGGGTTCTTACACGTTTTCGTCGGTCTTCAGCTATTTGGGCGGTGAGCAAGTGATTGCAGAATTCGTCTTGGGGCTAAATCTATCGCCCTTGCAATTTCTGTTGATCGCTCAGTTGATTATCTTCTTGTTAGGTTGGCCTTTGGAATGGTCAGAAATCATCATTATCTTTGTGCCGATCTTCTTGCCTTTGCTTGAACAGTTTGGCATCGATCCTTTATTCTTCGGCATATTGGTTGCGCTGAACTTGCAAACATCCTTCTTGACCCCGCCAATGGCGATGTCGGCCTATTATCTTAAAGGGATCGCCCCGCCTGAGCTGAAATTGACTCAGATCTTCCGCGGCGTTATGCCCTTTTTGGCCTGTGTCATCATAAGTATGGTCTTGATGTATACGTTCCCAAGCATTGTCTTTTATCTGCCAGAGCTTTTTTATGGTAAATAAGTCGATCAAAAAATCAGACGCTGGCGAAACGGTTGCAATCATTGCCCTTACGGCGGTGGAAATGCGCGACCGCATCGCCAGCGGCGAGCTGACGGCTTTGCGCGTGGCTGAGGCGTTCATCGCCCAGATAGCCATACGCGAGCCAGAGGTGCAGGCCTTTGCTTGGTTTGACCCCGATTTCTTGCGATTTCAGGCGCAGGAAGCAGATCGCTACCGTGGCACTGGACGGCCTTTGGGAAGTTTACATGGGCTGCCTGTGGCGGTTAAAGATATTATCGACACAGCCAAGATCCCGACCGAAAATGGTGCGAAGCTTGATAAAGGGCGCGTTCCAACAAAAGATGCGGTCGTAGTGGCCCGTTTGCGCAAAGCGGGCGCATTGATTTTGGGTAAGACCGTAACCACCGAACTGGCCTATCTGACCCCTTCAAAGACTAAAAATCCCCATAATCTTGCCCATACGCCTGGGGGTTCGTCATCTGGATCAGCGGCTGCCGTGGCTGCCTTTATGGCCCCTTTGGCCATTGGCACCCAAACTGGTGGCTCCATCATTCGCCCTGCCTCTTACTGCGGCGTGGTAGGTTACAAACCCAGCTTTGGGGCTATTGCTCGTACGGGTATTTTACCTCAGTCGCATTCGCTTGATACTGTTGGGGTTTTTGCCAAAACTACGCAAGATGCGGCTTTGTTGGCGGAAGTTCTATTTGGCTATGACGCTGAAGACCCACAATCTGTAGTGCAACCTTCAGCCCCATTGCTGAGCTTGTCACGGTCACGACCGCCGATTAAACCAACATTCGCATTTCTAAAACCTCGCGGCTGGGATGAGGCCGATCCGATATTGATTGAAGCCTTTGAGGCCCTAAGCCAAGAGCTGGGCGTGCAATGTTTCGAGTTTGAGTTGCCCCCAGCTATTTATAACGGTTTGGGTTGGCGTGAAATGATCAATCATGCTGAGATGGCGCGCGCCTATTTTCGGTATGGTCAACACAGCGATCTTTTAGGCGCTGAGACGCAAGACGCCTTGGCAAAAGGCAATGCCGTTTTAGCGCGCGACTATCTTAGCGCGCTGGATTGGGCCAATGCCTTGGGAACAGGCTTGGAGACTATTTTTGAGCGTGCAGACGTAATTTTATCGCCTGCCGCCACAGGCCCGGCTCCCTTAGGTCATGCCTCAACCGGCAGTGCTATTTTTAACGGGCTTTGGACACTTATTGGCACACCCGCCATCACCTTGCCCTTGCTGGAAACCCCCCAAGGCTTGCCAATGGGGGTGCAGTTAATAGGGCCTAAACATCTAGACGGGCGTTTGTTGCGCGCGGCTAATTGGCTGACCGATTGGGCCAGCGAGCAATTGCATTCAGGAGCACAAAATGACTAGACCACTCATGGCCGCTTTTGCGGGTGCTATCTTCTTAATATTTCTTGGAATTTTGGCGTATAAAGTGCCGAGCCTTGACTTAATTTTGGTGGTTCTTTTGACCTTGGCTCTCGTTTTTTATGATATCGTCACCTCATCCTTTGGTAAACGCAAAGAATGACCAAGCCTTCTTTATGGATTCCGCGGCGTCTTTCTGACGCCACCATGGCGCGCGCGCTGCGCGACTATCATGTTATTACCAATCCTGATGATACGCCGGGTACCGCCGCCGAAATTATTGCGATGAGTGCTCAGGTAGATGCGATGTTGCCATGCCATTCCGAGCTTTTCAGCCCAGCGGTAGTGGCGCAATTGGACGGAAGGTTAAAAATTATAGCCAATCACTCAGTGGGCATTGATCACTGCAACCTGCCTGCCTTGGCCGAGCGGGGTATTTTTGTCACCAATACGCCCGATGTTTTATCCGACGCTACGGCTGAAATCGCTATGCTTTTGATGTTGGGGGCCGCGCGTCATGCGGTGGCTGGTGATCGTTTGGTGCGCACTGGTGCTTGGACCAGCTGGAGCCCCTCATTCATGGTGGGCAAGCAGGTGACCGGCGCACGTTTGGGCATCATAGGTATGGGCCGCGTGGGCCAAGCCTTTGCCAAAAAGGCCCGTGGCTTTGATATGGAAATTCACTATTATAACCGTTCCCCGCTTACTGATGCGCAAGCTATGGGGGCCGTTTATCATTCGGATATCGACAGTCTACTGGCGGTCAGTGATTTCTTGTCCCTGCATTGCCCAGCAACGCCCGATACAAAGGGACTTTTAAACAAAGATCGCCTTAGCAAAATGCCTAAAGGAGCGGTTATAGTCAACACAGCCCGCGGTGCTCTGATCGTGGAAGAGGACTTGATCGCAGTATTGCAAAGCGGCCATATAGCGGCGGCGGGGCTTGATTGTTTTCAAATCGAACCTGGTGGTAACCCCGTTTTGGCCGCTTTTGAGACTGTTTTTACCCTTCCCCATATTGGCAGCGCCACCACCCAAACCCGCGATGCGATGGGCTTTCGGGCGCTTGATAATCTGGACAGTTTTTTTGCAGGCCAAAAACCGCATGACCTTTGTTGATGCCAACATAGGCCACATTTTTCTAAGGAGAATATCGAATGAAATCCTATAACGTCCTTATTTTTGGTGCCTCATACGGCTCACTTTTGGCCACTAAAATTGTCTTGGCGGGCCATAATGCCACGATGGTATGTCTACCACATGAGGTTGAAGCTTTTAAC
>Ga0115566_10000877_pt1 | contig 25971 bp, 19 predicted proteins | sample COGITO_mtgs_1204_3_FD_87173 | JGI IMG/M metagenome (GOLD analysis project Ga0115566, IMG submission 87173) | Pelagic marine microbial communities from North Sea - COGITO_mtgs_120405 | ecosystem: Environmental > Aquatic > Marine > Epipelagic | place: Germany:Helgoland, sampling site Kabeltonne...
CATCCTTGGTTGATGCCGGAGTACTGGCAATTTCCCACAGTTTCCATGGGCTTGGGTCCTCTACAGGCGATCTACCAGGCCCATGTGATGAAATACCTGAGCCAACGTGGCTTGTCTGATGCGGGTGACCGCAAGGTCTGGTGTTTTGTTGGTGATGGTGAGATGGACGAGCCAGAATCGCAATGCGCTATTGCGCTGGCGGGCCGGGAAAATCTCGACAATTTGATTTTTGTGATCAATTGCAATCTCCAGCGCCTTGATGGCCCAGTGCGCGGCAATGGCAAAATCATTCAAGAGCTCGAAGGGGTTTTTCGCGGCGCCGGCTGGAATGTTATTAAGGTGGTGTGGGGACGTCTCTGGGACCCGCTGTTGAAAAAAGATAAGTCGGGCCTGCTGCAGCAGCGAATGGACGAGGCTGTGGATGGCGAGTACCAAAATTATAAGAGCCACGACGGTGCTTATACCCGCGAGCATTTTTTCGGTAAATACCCCGAGTTGCTGAAAATGGTCGAAGATATGACCGATGAAGATATCTATCGCCTGAATCGTGGTGGCCATGATCCCTATAAGGTGTTCGCGGCTTACGCGGCTGCTACCAAACACAAGGGTCAACCTACGGTGATTCTTGCCAAGACAGTCAAGGGTTACGGCTTAGGCCTCGCCGGTGAAGCGCAAAATATTTCGCATTCAGTCAAAAAATTGGATATTGAAGCGCTGAAGAAATTTAGAGATCGCTTTGATATTCCCCTGCCCGACGCTGAGTTGGAGAAGGTTCCCTACTATCGACCACCCGCTGACAGTGCTGAGATGCGCTATCTTAGCGGTCGTCGAGAGGCCCTTGGCGGCTCATTGCCAAGCCGCAACCCAGAATTCGAAGCATTGGAAGTGCCAAGCTTGAGTTCGCTCGAGGCGGTGACGAAGGGTACCGGCAAGCGTGAAATTTCAACTACGATGGCCTTTGTTCGGATTCTCTCGAGTTTGATCAAGGACAAGCACATCGGCCAGCGGATTGTGCCAATCGTGCCTGATGAAGCCCGAACATTTGGCATGGAAGGGATGTTTCGCCAACTGGGAATCTATTCGTCGGTGGGCCAATTGTATGAGCCCACTGACACCGGTCAGGTGATGTATTACCGTGAGACGAAAGATGGTCAGGTGATGGAGGAGGGGATCAATGAAGGCGGCGCCTTCGCTGCCTGGTTGGCAGCGGCAACGTCCTATACTAATAATGACTGTCCGCTGGTGCCGTTCTATGTCTTTTATTCCATGTTCGGCTTTCAGCGAGTAGGAGACTTGTGTTGGGCAGCAGGAGATCTGCAGGCTCGAGGTTTTCTGATCGGTGCAACCTCCGGACGAACAACTCTGAACGGCGAAGGTTTGCAGCATCAGGATGGGCACAGTCATATTTTGGCGGGCACGGTACCTAATTGTGTCACGTACGACCCGACCTATGCTTATGAGCTGGCCGTGATTATTCAGCATGGTTTGGAAGAGATGTATGTTAAAAAATTGGCCAAGTACTATTACATTACTGTGATGAATGAGAACTATGCCCAGCCTACCATGCCCGCAGGATGTGAGGAGGGCATTATCAAGGGTCTGTATCGACTGCAGGGTAATATTAAAAAGACCAGCAAGAAGGCGGTACAGCTACTCGGATCAGGTACGATCCTCAGGGAGGTCATTGCCGCCGCCGAGCTACTCAAGCAGGAATTCGATATTGATTCAGATGTTTGGAGTGCAACCAGCTTCAATGAGCTGCGACGCGAAGGCCTGGCAACGGCGCGTTGGAATATGCTGCATCCAGAAGAGCAGCCACGCATCAGTTATGTGGAGCAGTGTTTGGGTGGGGCCAAAGGGCCAGTTATCGCATCGACGGATTATGTGAAGAGTTACGCCGATCAGATCCGAGAGTTCGTTCCTGCCCACTATTCGGTGCTGGGTACCGACGGTTTTGGGCGGAGCGATTCCCGAGAGCGGCTTCGGCACTTCTTTGAGGTCGACCGGTATTTTGTTGTAATTGCCGCCTTGAGCGCGCTGGTCAATGAAAATTTGCTGCCATCCTCGGTCGTGAGTGATGCCATCAAAAAATTCAATATCAACCCAGAAAAACCTAACCCGGCTGTTTCATAGGAACTCCAAGACATGACGATTCAAGTGACAGTTCCTGATGTAGGGGAGGCCGGTGAGGTCGAAGTCATTGAGGTGCTGGTGGCAGTGGGTGATATCGTCCGTAAAGATGATTCGCTGGTGGTGCTTGAGTCAGACAAAGCCAGTATGGAGATTCCATCACCCTATGCGGGCAAAGTGGTCACCATCGCCGTGAAGGAAGGTGACTCAGTCGAAGAAGGGTCGCTTATCGTTGAGCTGGATGTTGAAACGGCTACCGATGTCGACGCGAGTGCAGCGACAAGTGCTGCGACGAATGTGAAGGCTGCGGCCGAAACGCCCAGTAAAAGTTTATCGGTCGAGCCGCCAGCGCCCGTGACATCACCGGCAGCAGCAAAGGCCAAGAGTGCTGAAACAACTGCTGACATTGCAGCTGACATTCCAGCTGAAGTACCACCTGAAGTACCACCTGAAGTACCAACTAAAGTACCGGCAACAACCCCAGACAGCGGCGAGTCGCTGGAGCAGTTAGTGGTCGTGCCTGATGTAGGTGATGCCGGCGAGGTCACGGTGACTGAGTTACTGGTCAAGTTAGGGGATGTGGTTGCCGCGGATGATTCTATTCTCGTGCTTGAATCTGATAAGGCCAGTATGGAAATTCCGTCGCCCTTTGCCGGTGAAGTGGTTGAGATATTGGTTGTAGACGGCTCTGTGGTGAGTGAGGGTGACCCCCTGATCAAACTTCGGACCACGCAGCATGTGCTTGCCGCCACAGTTCAGTCAGGTGACGAGCAGGCGGCAGTGCCCGTCGGTGCTGCCACTGACGCTGGCAAAGTTGCTGGAAAAGATGTTGAAAAGGCGGCTGAACCGGCTGGCGAGAAGCTTGTCAGGCACGCCGCTATTGTTCTAGCCGCTGAGGCGGTGAGTGACGAGAAAATACACGCCGGGCCCGCTGTTCGAAAACAGGCCCGAGAATATGGCGTGAACCTGGCCCAATTGACCGGTACCGGACAGAAGGGTCGAATACTCAAGGAAGACGTTCAGGCGTACGTCAAGGAGCAGCTTCAGTCTCGAACAGGCGTTCAAGCTAAATCTGAAATCATGACCACTGGTAGTGGCATACCTCCGATACCTCTGATTGATTTTAGTAAGTTCGGTGAGATCGAACTGCGACCCTTATCTAGAGTCCGACGGAGTAGCGCCCGTAACCTGCATCGCAGTTGGTTGAATGTAGCCCATGTCACCCAGTTTGATGCAGCGGATATCACTGACCTTGAGGTCTTCCGTAAAGCGCAAAACCTGGAGCTAGCCGGAGCCGGTGACAAGCTGACGCCGTTGGCGTTTCTGATCAAGGCATGTGTCCACGCACTGATCAAGTACCCGCAGTTTAATTCTTCGATCGATCCGGACTATCAACACCTGACCCTGAAGAAATATTACAACATTGGTATTGCTGTGGAGACCCCCGATGGCTTGGTGGTGCCGGTTGTAGTAGATGCGGACAAGAAGGGGGTGGTTGAGTTGGCGCGAGAGTCGGCGCGCCTGGCCGGCCAGGCGCGAGATAAGAAGCTGCCCTTGGATGCCATGCAAGGCGCAACATTTACCATCTCCAGTCTCGGTGGTATCGGCGGAACCGCATTTACGCCTATCGTCAATGCACCTGAGGTGGCGATTTTGGGCGTTTCTCGTTCATCAATGGAGCCGGTTTGGGACGGTCAAGCATTTGTGCCGCGGATGCTGTTGCCCCTTTCGCTATCGTATGATCATCGGGCGATCGATGGCGCTGAAGCGGCCAGATTTACCCATTATCTGACCCAGGTGTTAGGCGATATGCGCCGACTGATCCTCTAGGCTTGAGGCTGTCTGGGTGATACTGACAGCCTGGCTTAAGCCTGTTCAGATGAGATCTTTCTGCCAGAGCACTTCATTGACACCTTGGCTTTTTGCCGTGTAGCGCGCGGCAACAAACAGGTAGTCTGATAGCCGATTTAGATATTTCAGACCTTCTTCGTTGATGGTCGTATCAAGCGCGAGCGTGACGATGTCGCGTTCAGCTCGACGACAGATACTCCGAGCCATATGAAAGGTTGCGATCAAGCGTGAACCACCTGGGAGTATGAAATTCTCCAATGGTGCGAGGTCGGCATTCAGTTCGTCTAAGCGAATCTCAATGTCCGTCACATGCTTGGCTGCGATAATGCGAAAATCTGGAATCGACAACTCGCCGCCTAGGTCGAAGATTCGGTGTTGGCTGTAACGCAAAAATTCACCAATCGGCTGAATCCCCGCATGTTGTTGGTCGATAATCTCTTCAATCAACAAGCCGAGGATGCTGTTAAGTTCGTCGACGCTGCCCATCGCTTGTACGCGCGGTGCATTCTTTTTAACTCGATTGCCGTCGCCCAATCCTGTTTCACCAAGATCTCCTGTGCGCGTATAAATTTTGCTGAGGCGTTTCCCCATGGGTTGTTTTCTCCTTTAGGGTGTCAGGTGTTTAACTAGTATTTTGTCAGACTCGAAAGCGTTGTCTAAATTCTGTTGAGCGGTGCGGATAATAACCTGAACGTTTGGTGGCCCAGAGTGGGCCTCGCTGGCACAAATGCTCATGCCGATGTTGGCGGGTAAATAACCCACGGGCGTATTATAACTTTTCAGGTTCACCCCATCGTAAATGCGTTGGTAGGACTGTGCGCTGCATTGCTCGATAGACGGTTGGATCAGCACGAGCGCAAATCGACCTGGCTCGAAATAAGTGACAATATCCATAGGTCTGACGAGTTGCTGAATTTTTTTGGATACGGCAATAATTAACTGATCGGCCATTTTTTGGTCATATTGAGCGATGACGTCCGGGTAGTTTTCAACGCTGACCATCAAAAAGCAGACCGCGCCACCCCGGGATTCAATCTGTCGAACGCTATCACTGAGGGTCTGCTCAGCAAGGCGACGATTGCCCAGTCCCGTGAGGGGATCAATCAATTGATTTTGCTCCAAGACAGTACAACGGGTCTGCAAATCTCGTGTCTCGGTCGTCAGATTATTGATGGTAGATGCGGCCCTGGCGCCAGCCTTAATTTGCTGGGCCAGCATACGCAGTTGTTCTGGTTGGTCATCAACCGGGATAAAAGCATCAACACAAGCTTCAAGACCATTCAGTACCGCTGCGTTTGGATGTTTACCGACGATAATGAGATAGCTAAAATGCTGCCGGTCCGCATTGATCTCTTGAATAGCCTCCGCGATTTCAATGTCGCTCATGTCGTCGAGGGGGCTTTGGATGATGATGACGTGGGCTGGGTTTTCTTCCAGGCCCTGGAGTGCCTTTACTGCGCCCTTGTAGACCTGTTTGGCGCTACAGTCAGTGAGAGCATCCGCAAACAGATGTTCGTCTGATTCGCGATTGAGGATAATGGCCACTGGTTGTTTTAACATGGTTGCGACCGCTCGAATCTATTCTGATATGCTGGAATGTAGGAGCGGTCATTGTAGATAACTTGGAGGTAAATAGACATGCCATCTTTTGACGCTGTATCGGAAGTGGATTTACAGGAAGTGAATAACGCGGTGGATCAGGCCAATCGTGAGCTTTCGACTCGATTCGACTTCAAGGGTGTTAATGCTAGATTTGAGCGTAAGGACAACGAGGTGACCATGACTGCCGAGGCTGATATTCAGTTAGAGCAGATGTTGGACATACTCCGCTCCAAGCTGATCGCCCGGAAGGTTGATGTCAAGGTGCTGGAAGTCAAGGACCGGACGGCTAGAGGCAAGTTGCTTCACCAGGTTGTCTTGGTCAAGCAGGGCATTGACATCGATCTTGCTCGAAAAATAGTCAAGTTGATCAAAGATCGAAAAATGAAGGTGCAAGCGGCTATTCAGGGTGAGAAAGTCCGGGTGACTGGTAAAAAGCGCGATGATCTGCAACAGGTGATGGCGTTATTGCGTGAAAACGAGCTAGAAATGCCGCTGCAATTTGATAATTACAGAGAGTAGCCGAGCGACAGTTCATATGAGCCTAATTGACAGCCAAGAACGCAGTTTCCGGCGTGGATAAACCGAGCCCTCAACAAAGCCATTTTGGTGATCCGCAGCTTAGTTGGCGTGAGGTGATCTCGATCTATCGCAATCCCCGTGTGATAGCCATGGCCTTTTTGGGATTTTCTGGCGGCCTGCCGTTCCTGCTGGTTTTTTCCACACTGAGCGCCTGGTTGCGAGAGGCGGAGGTCAGCCGATCAACCATTGGCTTTTTTGCCTGGGTCGGTATTACCTATTCCATTAAGGTTTTTTGGGCGCCGGTGGTGGATCGTCTGCGACTTCCCGTGATCGGTGCTTTGGGCCGGCGACGTTCTTGGATTTTGGTTGCCCAGGTTGGTATCGCGCTGGGGTTGCTGGGCATGTCGATGATCGGTGCCCAGGATTTGCTGCTGTTGTCAGTGTTTGCCGTGCTGGTAGCATTTTCGTCGGCGACCCAGGATATTGCCATCGATGCCTATCGTATTGAGGCGGTGGCTGATCGTTATCAGGGTGCCATGTCGGCGGCATATATTTTCGGCTATCGCGTGGCCTTGCTAGTGGCCGGTGCAGGTGCATTTTATCTGGCGGAGTATCTGGGCTGGACTCTGGCTTACCAGGTGATGGCTGGGTTGATGCTGATTGGTATCATCACAGTGTTGTTCATCCGGGAGCCGGCGGCGAGCGGCATGGTAGAGCAGATTGCTGACGATCAGATCGTCAGGGCGTATCTGGCGAAACGCGGGTATTTGCCGCTCAGAGTCCAGGGCACCCTGACCTGGTTCTTGTCTGCAGTGGTTTTTCCCTTTGTCGATTTTTTTAAACGCAACGGACGTTTTGGGCTGGTTGTTCTGCTCTTTATCGCTGTTTTTCGCCTGAGTGATATTGCCATGGGGATCATGGCGAATCCCTTTTATCTGGATATGGGCTACAGCAAAACGGATATCGCTAACGTGGCCAAGGTGTTTGGCTTTTTTATGACCATTGCGGGTTCAGCGCTCTGTGGTGTGCTGGTGGTCAAGTGGGGCATATTGCGGCCGCTGCTGATGGGCGCGGTGGCCGTGGCTGTGACCAATTTGTTGTTTGCGCTGCTGTCGACGCTTGAGCCCAGTTTGACCGGCTTGGCGATCGTGATCAGCGCGGATAATATCAGTGGCGGGTTTGCTGCCACGGCATTTATTGCCTACCTCTCCAGCCTCACTAACCGCGCCTATACAGCCACTCAGTATGCGCTCTTCAGCTCCCTGATGACCTTGCCGGGCAAGTTTATCAGCGGTTTCTCAGGGGTTATCGTCGACGGCTGGGGTTACCTGCCCTTTTTCATTTTCGCCAGCGTGATCGGAATTCCGGCTATTTTGTTGGTAATACTACTGATTCGGCGCGATAAGTCGTCATCGGCCAGTCAGTAAATTCGCAGGACTGTCAGCCCCTATGGCTGCCACTGGTAAGTCCGCAAACTCACTCGATGATTGGCAACGGCGATACCCTCCTTGGCTAAGTGCTGATATTGGCGGGTAGGATTCGGATTGGAGATCTCGCCCCGGCTATTTACCACTCGATGCCAAGGCAGACGAGTCTCTGCGGGCAGTCGAGCGAGTATACGGCCTACAAGCCGGGCTTGTTGAGGCAGCCCGGCAAGGCGAGCGATTTGTCCGTAGGTGGCGACCCTTCCGGCAGGAATGCTGGCAACCAGCTGCCAGACTAGTGCTTCAAGCTGTGCTGTTGGCGTCATCTGCTTGTTTGTCACAGTCCGAAGTTACCTCTGCGTGACGGAAGATGAAAATATATTTGGGCTGTCGGGTTGACTCTCAACAATTCGCCCATATTATTAGCACTCCAAAAGGGAGAGTGCTAATAAATCGCCCCACGCCACAGAAATAGTGGGTTTGCCATCATGCTAACAGTCTGTTTGATCAGGGCTGTTTGACCAGAATGGTTCAGGCCTGGCGTCAGCTCTGGTGCGTACAAGGCGATAGTTTAGTTATTTTTATATTGTTCCACAAATAGCAGTGCTGGTTCGGCGCGCGCTATTTGATCCAGAAATGGGAGAAATGAATGAATATCCGTCCATTGCAAGATCGTGTGGTTGTCCGCCGCATGGAAGAAGAAACCAAATCAGCCGGCGGGATTGTGTTGCCAGGTTCAGCTACAGAAAAGCCATCCAGGGGCGAAGTCCTTGCGGTGGGTCCAGGCAAGAAGAAAGAAGATGGCGGTCTCGTGCCCGTAGACTTGAAAGCAGGCGACAAGGTTCTCTTCGGTCAGTACTCCGGCAGCACCGTGAAAGTTGATGGGGAAGAGCTCCTTATCATGAGTGAAAGCGAAGTGTTTGGCGTAATCGAGTAAGACGACCAGCATTAACCATCCAAGATATTGAGGAATTAAGAATATGACAGCTAAAGACGTAAAATTTGGTGATTCTGCGCGTCAACGCATGCTGGCTGGTGTGAACTTGCTGGCCGACGCTGTAAAGGTCACGCTAGGTCCCAAAGGCCGAAATGTCGTTCTCGACAAGTCTTTTGGAGCACCCACAGTGACCAAAGACGGTGTTTCTGTTGCGAAAGAAATTGAGTTGAAAGACAAGTTTGAAAACATGGGCGCCCAGATGGTCAAGGAAGTTGCTTCTCAGACTTCTGATGTTGCCGGTGACGGAACAACCACAGCGACAGTGCTGGCCCAAGCTATTCTGAACGAAGGCTTGAAATCAGTGGCTGCCGGTATGAACCCAATGGACCTCAAGCGCGGCATCGACAAGGCTGTGGCAGTTGCCGTAGCTGAAATCAAGAAGCTGGCCGTACCTTGCAGTGATAGCAAGACCATCGCCCAGGTCGGTAGCGTTTCAGCCAACAGTGACACTCAAGTCGGTGACATCATTGCTGAAGCTATGGACAAGGTTGGTAAGGAAGGCGTGATCACGGTTGAAGAAGGCACCGGCCTGGAAAACGAGCTAGACGTCGTCGAAGGCATGCAGTTTGATCGTGGCTACCTTTCGCCCTACTTCATCAATAATCAGGAAAGCATGAGCGCCGAACTGGAAGAGCCTTATATCCTGTTATTTGATAAGAAAATCTCTAACATCCGTGACATGTTGCCAATTCTGGAAGCCGTTGCCAAATCAGGCAAGCCGTTACTGGTTATTGCTGAAGACGTTGAAGGCGAAGCATTAGCCACGTTGGTTGTGAACAACATGCGCGGTATCGTGAAAGTGGCTGCTGCCAAGGCACCAGGTTTTGGCGATCGTCGTAAGGAAATGCTGCAGGACATCGCTATTTTGACCGGTGGGACTGTGATTTCTGAAGAAGTGGGTTTGTCGCTGGAAAGCGCCACCATTGATGACCTTGGTCAAGCCAAGCGTGTCAGCCTGACAAAAGAAGCCACCACGTTGGTTGATGGCGCTGGCGTTTCTGCCGACATCGAAGCGCGAGTTAATCAGATCCGTACTCAAATCGAAGACACTTCTTCTGATTACGATCGTGAGAAGTTGCAAGAACGCGTAGCCAAGTTGGCCGGCGGTGTTGCAGTGATCAAGGTTGGCGCGGCGACTGAAGTCGAAATGAAAGAGAAGAAAGCTCGAGTCGAGGATGCTCTGCATTCAACCCGCGCGGCTGTTGAAGAAGGCATCGTTCCTGGCGGTGGTGTTGCATTGATTCGTGCAATGCAGGTTCTGGAAGGTATGAAGGGCGACAATGAAGATCAAACTGTTGGCATCAATCTGCTACGTCGTGCCATGGAAGCGCCTATGCGTCAGATCGTCACTAACGCCGGTGCGGAAGCGTCAGTAGTGGTTGACAAAGTTAAGAGCCTGAAAGGTTCTGAAGGCTATAATGCAGCGAGCGGTGAATACGGCGATATGATCAAATTCGGTCTGCCAGATCCCGCGAAAGTCACGCGTACAGCGCTTCAAGCAGCCGCGTCAGTGGCCGGTTTGATGATCACCACTGAATGCATGATCAGCGACATCGTCGAAGAAGGCGGTGCTGGTGGTATGCCAGACATGGGTGGCATGGGTGGTATGGGTGGTATGGGTGGTATGGGCGGCATGATGTAAAACTGCTCTGTTACAGGCGCCACCTAGGTGCGCGCCTGGTTCCCAAATAAAAAAGCCTCGCGATTGCGGGGTTTTTTTTTGCCTTTTAATAACAGAATTGATGGATGCTGAGGCTGTCATTGATGCGCCACTGCAGCTGTCGACCGGGGGGCAATTTAGGCGGTGATGCCGGCCGGGCAAGTAAGGCCTGTTGATGCGTGATCATTTGTGGCGCCTAGTGGCGATGCAAAGTCGGCACGCTTGGTTTAGACTCTCAACTCGAATTTTAAACCATAAGCTGGAGAAGCAATGAAAGGCAGCGTCCATTACGAAACCCGCGGTCAAATCGCGTTACTGAGTATTGATAATCCACCTGTTAACCCCTTGAGCTCTGGGGTTCGTCAAGGCCTTGCCGACGGTGTGACTAAAGCCCTCGCTGATGACGACATCAAAGCGGTTGTCATAACCGGTATGCACAGAGCATTTATTGCCGGCGCCGATATCAGTGAATTCGGTGCTGCGGCGACTCAGGGTGTGAGTCTCGGCGAAGCCATGCGCCAGATGGAAACCAGTACTAAGCCGATTATCGCCGCGATTAATGGCACAGCCTTTGGCGGCGGATTAGAAGTTGCTCTGTGTTGTGACTATCGAATTGCGTCACCCACTGCGCCACTAGGACTGCCTGAAGTCAAGCTGGGCTTGCTGCCGGGTGCTGGTGGTACTCAGCGTTTACCACGATTGATTGGTGCCGAAGCTGCGATCCAGGCCATTGTTTCTGGCGCGCCGATCATGGCGCCTGCGGCATTAAAGCTAGGTATCATTGATCGCGTGGCCGAAGGAAACATTGTCGACGCAGGTATCGCCTATGCGGAAGAGATAGTCGCCGCCGGTGGCGCGACCCGCAAGATCAGAGATTTAGAGGACGTCATCAGCAAGGATCGTGGAAATACTGCGGTGTTTGAGAAGGCGCGAGCTCAACTTAACAAGACTCATCGTAATCAGTTCGCACCAGAACAAATTGTGAAATGCGTAGAAGCCGCTGTCAATGCCAAGACCTTCGATGAGGGTATGGCTGCCGAGGGCAAGTTCTTTGCCGAATGCATGAAAGATCCGCAGCGGGAGGCGTTAATTCATATTTTCTTCGCCGAAAGAGCCGCGAATAAGATTCCCGGTCTGGGGAAGGACATGCCGCTGATCGAGATCAATAAGGGTTCTGTGATTGGTGCTGGCACCATGGGTGGCGGTATCGTCATGTGTTTCGCCAATGCCGGCATTCCTGTGCGAATGTATGATAACGATGCGGCGAATTTGCAGCGTGGCCTCAAGGTGATCGAGGGTAACTATGCGCGCACTGTGTCCAAGGGGCGTCTGTCACAGGCAGATATGGACAAGCGCATGGCGCTGATTACGCCGACCGAAAATTTTGATGACCTAGGCGATGGCGATATCGTGATTGAAGCCGTCTATGAAAACCTGGATTTGAAGAAAGAGATCTTCGGCAAGCTCGACAAAGTGATGAAGCCCGGTGCTATCCTGGCGACTAATACCTCTGGTCTGGACGTTGACGCGATTGCGGCCATGACGACTCGTCCGGATCATGTTTGCGGCATGCACTTTTTCAGTCCAGCTAATGTTATGCGCCTGCTTGAGGTTGTTCGAGGTAAGGATTCATCACCTGCTGTGCTGGGTACCGCCATGGCGCTGGGTAAGCGTCTGGGTAAGGTGTCTGTAGTTGCCGGTAATTGCCCGGGTTTCATTGGTAACAGAATGCTCGGTGGTTACACCCGCCAGGCCAGTATGATGATTCTTGAAGGCGCAACACCCGCTCAGGTCGATAAAGTGATCTATGACTTTGGTTTGGCCATGGGTCCCTTCACCATGAACGATATGGTGGGTCTGGATCTCGGCTGGCGCGCTCGCAAAATGATGGGTGGTAGTAATGAAGTTACCGCCCGCATCCCGGATGCCTTGTGTGAGCTTGACCGCTACGGCCAGAAGAATGGTAAAGGTTATTACCAGTATGCGGAAGGCGACAGAACACCACGTCCAGATCCCGAAGCGGATGCGGTCATCCAAAAGGTGGCGAGCGAACTGGGCTATACGCCTAAAAACTTCACGGATGAAGAGATTCTGAAACGCTGCATGTACCCATTGATCAATATCGGTGCCAAGTTGCTGGAAGAAGGTCACGCCTTGCGAGCCAGTGATATCGATACGGTTTACGTCAACGGCTATGGTTTTCCGACCTATATCGGTGGTCCCATGTGGTTTGCCGATACCAAAGGGTTGGCGAATGTCTTAGCGGACATCAAACGTTTCTATGAAGAGACGGGTGATTCAGTCTTCAAGCCATCGGCGCTGCTGGAAAAGCTGGCAGCTGAAGGCAAAACCTTTGCTCAGCTTGATGCTGCTGCATGATCAAATTCGGCTCCTGCTTAGGCAGGGGCCGCTTTTTTTGACCCTCAAGTTTTTTGACCCGCAAGATAGCACACACCCACCTTGTGTTTTCCCACTCGAATATTCTGGTTCAATTGATTAAGCTCTGGTAGTCAGCGCAGGTCATCGTTGCTGATTTTCTCAAAACAGGCGTTGAATGAGGAGTAGGGAAAAATGGCTTACGTTGAGAATGCTACGGTCCATGATGCTGATTCCCATGTCATGGAGCTGCCTGGCACCATAAATGAATATCTAGAGGCCAAATACCGCGATCAATTTCTAATGGCCACCCGCCATGGCACGGAAGTCGAGAGCTGGGTTCAGGATGCTGTGAATCTGCAACAAAGTGCGGATTTCAGGGCAGGCGATGCGGATAATATCCTGTTACGAAAAAACTATCAGGCGCTGGGTTCATTCCGCAATCAGGATCGATCAAAGGCCCTGGATCTGCTTGGTTTTACCTCTCAATTGGTGTTTACCACCACCGCCCTGAGCAATTATGGGTTGGAACACGGTGATCATCCAGCACTCGCCATTGCGTCAGCGCGGGCTCACAATCGAATGATGGCGGATTTTTGTGCCGTCGACCGACGTTTATTGGCCACCGGCTATGTGCCCCTAGTTGATGTTAATGCAGCAGTAGATGTTGCCCGGGAAGCACTGCAACTGGGCTGTAAGGCGCTGGTGATCCCCTCACGTTGCCCCGCGCATCATTCACCCAGTCATATCGGTTTCGATAGCCTGTGGGCGCTCGCGCAAGAGGCTGGCGTGCCGATCCTGTTTCACGTTGGAGGTGAAGAAAAAATGGCGCCAGCCTACTTCGAGAACGGCCTACCACGGGTTAAGGATTTCCACGGTGGCGATGAAAATTTCACAGCTGCAAGTTTTATGACAATCCCCTTGGCGCTCTGGCAAACCATGTCCATGCTGGTCATTGACGGGGTGTGTGATCGGTTTCCACAGTTGAAGTTTGGTGCCATAGAGCTTGGTGCATCGTGGGTGCCGAGCTGGATGAGATTTCTGGATGCGGGTTTTGATGCCTTTCGCAAGGGCGAAGAGCGGCTGCAGAAGCTCAAGTCTCGACCCAGTGAGATCCTCCAGCGCCAATTTCGAGTGACGCCATACCCACACGAAGACACTGGCTGGATTATCCAAAATAGCAGTGAAGATATGTGCCTGTTCTCATCAGACTTCCCCCACGTTGAGGGTGGTCGTAACCCATTAAAACGCTTCAACGACTCCTTGGAGGGGTTGTCGGCAGCGACCCAAGGTAAGTTCTTTCGGGACAATTTCATCGATCTCATGGGTCGAGGTTTGGATACAGACTTGCATGATCATCCCGACACTCAGCTAGCTAAAGTGTGAGCGATGTGCTGCCAGTCTGACCGGCCTATTAGCGCTGTGGTTTATGCAACGGGAGACTTAAATCCGCTGGGCTTGAGGGTGAGCACTGAACAGTCAACGGTATCGAGTACCTTTTCAGCGGTGTTGCCGATTAAGAAACCGGGAATACCCGTACGCGACATGGTACCCATGACCAATAAGTCGATCTTATGGTCCTTGACGAATTTGGGGATCACGACCTCTGCATGACCTTTCTCAAGGTGTTGGGACATGGCGCCATTAACCGGTAAATCAGCGGTGCCCTGAATGAGGGCTCGAAGGCTGGCACGGCTATTGTCCTTGAGCATTTTCATCATATTGGCGTATTCCTGACGGCTAATCAGGGTACGCACGTGTGGTTCAAAATTAGGCTGCCAGACGTTAAGTACATGCAGGTCGGATTTTTCAAGTTGGGCCAAACCAGCAGAAAGATTAAGAATCTGCCCGGCTAATTGTTTTGCTTCTGATGTTTCAGTCAGATCCACCGCAGCGAGAATGGTATCAATACGTTTTTTTCTACTCGGTTTGATAATCCACACGGGGCAAGGACACTTACGTAGCAGGCTGATGTCTGTGTTACCGAACAGGGTTGCCGCAACGGCATTGTGTTTGTTGGCAGATTTTACTAACAGATCGAAACGTTTCTGGATGATGGTCTGGATTACACCAATATAGTTTTTACCGGCGGTCACATAAATTTTGATAGGTAGTGTGCCGCTCTGAGGCGTTAGCTCTTTGACCAGTAATTCCAAAGCTGTTTTGCGCTCTTTGATCAATGCTTGCTGAAGCCGCTTGAGTGTCGGCTTGAGTCTCACATCATTGGAATCCACCTCCGCCACCACGTCCATAACTGTCAGTGAAGCTTTATTGTGCAGCGCCAGTTCGGCGGCGCGCTGTAAGGCGATTTTTTCACCTTTTGCGCCGTCAGCAAAAAAAAGGATCTTCTTGAATGTATTCATTTGGCAGAACTCCGGGGAAAGGTTTTTAGCGCGGTGGTAAAGGCGTCTAGTAATGCAACAGACGCTTTGCCGGTATGCATATATTCGCCAGGACCAACGTCATGGATCCGGTGCAGTTGTCCGGACCAAATTATTGGCTCTGCGCCGGTTTCTCGCACTTCAATCACAATTTTGGCTAAGAATCTTAGAGAGTTGCCGGTGGCAATGCGCTCGTCAAAATCGTCACTGGTTTCATCGAGGCTAAGGTTTTCCTGTTCGTACCGAAGTACGACGGCCAGGTCGGCAGCGTCCTCTTGGAGATCCAATCCATGACTTGCGAAGGCCACGGCGAAATTGCTGACCATAATGGGACCAAGAAAAGCCGGCATGTCGCTGGTGGATACCGAGAACGTCTGGTACTGCCCCGCTGGGCAACAGATCAATACGCGGGTACCGATGCCCGCAGATTGGGTTGAACAACTAGCGACAAAGAGCGAAAGCAGGCAGATTAAGTAGAGACGGCGATGCATGAGTCGATAGTGGTTAAGGCTCAATCGGTTCACGTTGGATTCCAGTTCAAATGTTCAACGTTCCGCCTAATTGGCGAATGCTGCCTTGATCAACGTCAATCTAACGACTGTAAATGCGTCTGCAGGTCTTGCGAACCACCCGGGGTCCTGAGCAAATCTGTTGCTTGTGGGATATCGTGTAAGCCTCGTCGAGTCTGGGCTGAGTGTCTTTGACCGGTTCTCTAGACAGAGTCTGGCGTCGCGCCATTGCAGGCCATAAAGGCGAGACTAGTAAAGGTAATAGTGTTTCAAAAATATCAATGTTATCATCGCGCTACGAAAAGAAAATCAACCTATCCTGCAATAAAAAGTGGGTACAACCCAAGAATGAACTAGAGAGGGCTTCAATGGACAACATCACATTGTTTACCGCGGGCGGAATAGATTATTTGTTTAGATGGGGACATTTCCTGGCTGGCGTAACCTGGATTGGGTTGCTGTACTATTTCAATTTTATTCAAGGCGAGTATTTCAAAGAAGCAGATGCTGCACATCGCTCTGGCGCTATTCAAAAGCTGGTGCCGCGGGCTCTTTGGTGGTTTAGATGGGGTGCGATGTTTACATTCCTGACCGGCGTTGTGTTGTTGGGCAACCGGCACCAGGGGCTGACGTTGGACATTGGTATTGGCGCGACGTTGGGTACCATCATGTTTTTGAATGTTTGGATGATTATCTGGCCGAATCAAAAGATCGTCATCGCTTCAGCAACCCAGGTTGCACAAGGTGGTGAAGCGCTTCCAGAGGCCGCAGCTGCAGCACCAAAAGCCGCGCTGGCATCGCGGACGAATACGCTATTCTCCTTGCCAATGTTATATTTCATGGGATCATCTGCGCATATGCCAAGCGGTATGTTGACCGACCCCGCCAGCTCGAACGCATTAATCGCAATTATGGTTGTGGTCTTCGCCTTGGCGATTAATGGCATAGTTGGTAAGCAAGGTCCATTGACCACAGTGCGTGGTGTTATTGTTAGTGGTTTTGTCTTGACCGCAGTGCTCTATGGCCTAACAGTCGCGCTCTAGTCATATCGGTACAGCGTGATCCATGGGCTCCTTCTTAGGGGCCCTTTTTTTATTACTGAAACCTATTGCAGGACTCGCCGTCATGGTAGATAACCGCAGCGATCTCGATCTGATTCCAGCTATCGCGCCAGCGAAAGACGAAGTTGCATCGTACCGGCGTAGCGGTCGCTCGGATGCGCCAAAACAAAGTAACTTCAACGGTATTTTAGTCTTTGCGCTGGTCCTGATGGCGATAGTGATGGGTGTCGGTGGGTTTGCTTTATATGAAGTTCAGCAGAAACTAGATCAATCGAATCAGCTGTTGGCTGAAGGCCAGAAAAGCATTCGTGACCTGAATGATCGGCTGGCGGCGACTGGCACTGATGTCTCGAAAACCCTACAGGTCATGCAGGAGCAGCAGAGCACTAATCTAGGGGAAATTGATAAGCTTTGGGCGGTTGCGTATCGTCAAAACCGGCCTCGGATTCAAACGATTGAGGAAACGCTGACCAAGCTGACGGCGATGGACAAGAAATTGGATGCGCAAATTGCGAACCAGGTGAGCAGTGTTAATAAGATTGCTGAACGCTTCGAAAAATTATCAGCGCAGATGATCGCAGACAATGAAGAGCAATCCACTAGCATCGCACTGATTCGAGGACAATTTCAGAGCCAAAGCACGATGTTGGAAGGTTCTCGCCTTAATCTTTTAGCGTTGGGTAAGCAGGTGAAGGATCTAGAGGAGGCGATTGCTGTGTTTGATCGATACCGGCAGCAAAACAACCAGCGTTTGCTAGAGATTCAACGTCAATTGCAGGCTCAACCGCAGACCCCGTGACTGTCTTGGCGATTATTAAGCAGACAGATTCAAATAACCGCGGTAGTGGATAGCGTGGCCTGCAGCAGTTGGAAGGTTAAAGGTCTAGTGGGCCGCTGCTCTCTGCGCGGCTAATTCAGGTTTCAATCTCATTGAAACCGGTGCGCACAGGTCCGACCCCAAAGGTATCCACGCCGTTCAACCAACTGTCGAAGATCTGAGCATGGTCACTTTCCGCAGCGGCTTGAAATATTACGCCAGCGCACAGAGTTAGCGGCCACGAACAGATGTTCTGCGCCATTGAGGTTACTTGATCGTGTAACTGATACCAGAGGAAAACCCGACGTTAGTGCTTTCCAGGCCGAATTCTGGCTGTGAATCATACTTGTAGTCAGCACTGAATTGCACCGCTAGATGCTCGCTGAGTCGAGCTTTAAGGATGAGCAACATGATGCTGCGCATATCGGCAGGATGATTTAAAGCCGGCTGCACATAGGCTGAGAGACTTACGCTGGCATTCGGTACGATAGTCAGTGGCATGGCCACCGTCACATACAAGTTGCCACGCCACAGGCGTTGAGCTTGTTCGATATCGACGTAACGTTCGTGCTCTCGAATTATCCCCGTGCCGAGTACGCCACGTTGGTCCTGCTTGCCTTCGATCCACTCGTAACGATAGCCAGCGCCGAGTACCTCGCGCCGCTCGAGCCTTTTAAATACATCCTGAGAATACTGGCTGAAGATCTCTGCGCCGTGAGGTCCACTTAGTTTATGGGTGTAACGCAGGTGAGCAAAAGTGCTGTCCTCGCTCTTAATTTGATTGGTTTCGGCCACATCTATCGAGCCCACAAACAGCCAAGTTGAGTCTTTCTGCCGGTGAATTGTGTGGTTTTGCAATTTGAAGGCGCTCTGATCCTTGTTGCCAGATGAGCCCTTGAAGTTGAAATTGAAGACGCTAAAAGTGCTGACATCGAAGTTCGAGAAGTATTCGTCATGAACGTCAACGATGGCATATGCGGGTAGTGCAACAAGAAAAACAGCAACAACGATAAATCTTTTCACGAACACGGATCTCAGATTATTTAGGGCGACAGTGTACCTGATTGGATCGCAATCATGCATGCCTTCTGCGCTGACAACGAAAGATGGATTATTTTTGGCAGCTCGTACTACTAGGTTGAACGCGACAATTGAGGTGGCAACAGTGCATCGTGAAGAAGCGTAACTGTTTACCGTGCTTTCTTGATGTCGTGGCGCCAAAAAGTTGGACGAATCGGGGAAAAGGTTATCCACCCACAGTCTTCTAAGGATAGAATACACAAAGGACGCGGGTGTAACTCAGTTGGTAGAGTACTAGCTTCCCAAGCTAGTTGTCGCGAGTTCGAATCTCGTCGCCCGCTCCAATAAAATCAATGGGTTACCGCGTTTCCTCTGCTGATTTTTTTCAACGTCACTAGGTGGTTACACACCGGCGACACAAACTGCAAAATTCTGAATGTGTTTCAGGAACCAATAGCCCGAAGCTCGCGCATGTCTGATTGATAAAACCCAAAGCCGCGTATCAGTTCCCGCAAGCGCGACTCTGGCAGATAACGGCTACTATGGCCTGGCACCTGTTGGGCATTTGTAGTGTGGCAGGGTAGGGTGTTCAGGTTGCCGATGGCGCCCCTTAGGCTATTCCGATAACACCTTCGCCTGTTCTAGCATCCTGACCAGGCGGCCATCCATTTCAGGGTTTTCAACGACAAGGCGCTGCAGGCTGCCATCGAACTGGCTGATGGTGATGTAACCGGCAGCAGAGGCATGGCCCTCGGAATTGGCTTCCAACTGATTGGGTTGATCTTCAAAAGTATCCATCACGACCCCGTGCTCGTCGTCGCTGTAGTTGCTGTAGTTGCTGTAGTGGCTGTAGTGGCTGTCGTTGAGGTGGTGCTGGTCGTCGATGGGGTGGGCGGAGTGTCCGTAGGCGGGGCAACAGCAGACTTGTTGTCCGAGACGGTAACGACTGCCCCTAACGCGATCACCGCGCCAATGCCCAAGGCCGCTGCAGTAGCTGCAGGCATGCCAGCAACGTCGGCTGACGCTTCACTTTCCGCCCAGGCACCAGGCGCCAAAAAACTGCCAGCCATTAAGATAGCCAGGATACTCCGACTTTTAAGGTTGTTAGCATTCACCACTGGATTGGTCATCGGGGCGTTAGGATATGAACGGCTCTGGCTAGCTGCTTTTTGAGTTTTCAACGTAGACTCCTGATTCTAATAGTTACCCGCTTTGGGGCTCAGGGCGATTCTACCTGCATGCGCGCTGCCAGAAAGTTGAGATAGATGTTCTATTGATCTGTGACAATCAAATCTAAAATAAAGAGAGATAGTCGGTCCATGTCGAATTTTGTCTGCATCAATTGCTCAGCTGGATTTGCTGAGCTTGCCTACTTGGTGGGCTTGATTGAGAGACTGAATTGTTGTTTAGATCAGGCGCTGAGAAATTCTATGGCAAGGGTTGACGTGTATCGTTACCAAAGAAGATGACTGGTTTCAGTGGCCAGTGTCGTTCTCGATAGTGACACAGAGCCAAAAAAAAACGGCGACGCTGTTGGCGTCACCGTTTTTGCCGAGGTCCTGTGGGTAAGGCCTGAAGCTGCTTTAAAGCCCTTCCGCCGATCCACTCAGCCGCGCTTAATCAGTCATGTTTTTCAACATGATTAGCGGCGAAGATCAAAGCGATCAAGGGTCATCACTTTGGACCATGCTGTAACAAAGTCGCGAACAAATTTTTCCTGACTGTCAGCGGCAGCATACACTTCGGCGACAGATCGTAGTTCGGAACTTGAGCCGAAGATCAGATCCACCGGCGTGGCTCGCCATTTCAGCTCGCCACTAGTGCGATCCCGACCTTCGTAGATCCCTGCGGATGTGGGTGATTTAGCCCATGTTGTTGACATATCCAGCAGGTTCTTGAAAAAGTCGTTGCTGAGTGTGCCAGGTCGGTCTGTGAGTACACCAACGGCAGATTGACCAGTATTGGCATTCAGGGCTCGTAGGCCACCCACCAGAACTGTCATTTCAGGCACCGAGAGGGTTAGCATATTGGCTCGATCAACCAGCATGTCAGCAGGGGATCTGTGGGCTGCATTGCTAAAGTAATTGCGAAACCCATCAGCGGCGGGCTCAAGTACCGCAAATGATGTGACATCGGTTTGCGCCTGGGTTGCGTCCATGCGACCTGGAATGAAGGGCACCTTAACATCTTGTCCGGCTTGTTTGGCCGCCTGCTCAATGGCTGCAGCGCCCCCCAGTACGATCAGGTCGGCAAGAGATATCTGCTTGTTGCGGCTAGTGAAGCCTTGTTGGATCTCACCGAGGGTCTTCAGTACCTTGGCCAGCTCTGCGGGATTGTTGGCGGCCCAGTCCTTCTGTGGTGCGAGACGAACACGGGCGCCATTGGCACCGCCGCGCATATCGGTGCCACGGAAACTAGAGGCAGAGGCCCAGGCAGTTCTAATAAGCTCGGCGTTAGTCAAGCCTGTTGCCAGGATCTGGGACTTGAGTTTGGCAATGTCTCGTGCGGTGACGAGCTTGTGGTCAACCGCGGGGATTGGATCCTGCCATATTAATGCCTCAGCTGGTACCTCTGCGCCAATATAGCGCGCCCTAGGTCCCATATCCCGATGAGTCAGCTTGAACCAGGCCTTGGCGAAAGCGAGTTCGAATTCCGCTGGGTTGGCGAGAAAACGCTTTGAGATCTCTCCATAGCTTGGATCGAACTTTAAAGACAGGTCAGTCGTGAACATGATCGGAGCGTGACGCTTGGTGGCATCGTGTGCATCAGGTACCAGATTGGATGCAGCGGAATTTTTGGGTATCCATTGGATCGCGCCTGCTGGGCTTCGAGTTTGCTCCCACTCGAAGGCGAATAGGTTACCAAGATACTGCATCGACCAGGCTGTGGGGGTTGTCGTCCAAGCACCTTCCAGGCCACTTGAAATAGTATCAGCGCCATTACCTGTGCCGCACGTGTTCCGCCAGCCGAGGCCTTGCTCTTCGATGCCAGCAGCTGCCGGCTCAGGGCCAACGCAGCCCGTTGGTGGGGCGGCGCCATGAGCTTTGCCGAAGGTATGGCCGCCAGCGATGAGCGCAACGGTCTCTTCATCGTTCATAGCCATGCGACCGAAGGTCTCACGAATATCTTTGGCCGCGGCAAGTGCATCGGGTACACCATTTGGACCTTCCGGATTAACGTAAATCAAGCCCATTTGCACGGCTGCCAGAGGCTTTTCCAGCTGCCTGTCACCGCTGTAACGCTCATCAGCCATGAACTCAGCTTCAGGACCCCAATAGACCAAATCGGGTTCCCAGTCGTCTATACGACCACCCGCAAAGCCAAAGGTCTTAAAGCCCATGGATTCCATAGCCACGTTGCCGGCCAGAACCATCAGGTCGGCCCATGAAATGTTATTGCCATATTTTTGCTTGATGGGCCAAAGTAATCGCCGAGCCTTATCAAGATTCACGTTGTCGGGCCAACTGTTAAGAGGTTCAAATCGCTGCTGACCACCACCAGCGCCGCCGCGGCCATCCGTGACGCGGTAGGTGCCTGAGCTGTGCCAGGCCATGCGGATGAAGAAGGGTCCATAGTGACCATAGTCTGCTGGCCACCAAGGTTGTGAGGTGGTCATGACGGTCTCAATTTCCTGTTTTAATGCCTTAAGATCAATTGAGTTGAACCCTTCAGCATAATTGAACTCCTCGCCCAAAGGGTTGGACTCAGCAGCGTGCTGACGTAATGGCGTCAAATCTAGCAGTTCTGGCCACCAAAATTGGGTCGTCTTTGGCTTGCTATCAGCCAAAGCAAGGCTGGCACCAAACGGTAAAATCAGACAGGCGAGTAGCGCCAGTAACGATATCCTCGGTATTTGTATCGGCATGGGGTTCTTCCTTTGGGTCAAGAATCAAAAGTCATCGGGTTATGTATCGGTTCAGGTACCGGTTCAGGTACCGGTTCAGGTACCGGTCTATGTATGCGGCTAGCTACTGGTGACAGTATCGAGCAAATTATTGGATAAGGTTTAACAGATAGAGTTGACCGCATTCCCATAGGGATGACAAATGGAATAAATTGATCGCAACATGCTAAAAAATCGATGGTCAGCCTGTGATCTAGGAGGTGTGGTGCTGATTATTCTAGTTAGTCTTAGCCGCAAACCAATGTCTCCGGGGAGCTATGTCCGGATAATATGCCTGATGAACTCCATCGGTGGCAATGCATTCAAGTGCAAACACTCGACTTAGATCAAGATATTGACAGGCAATGATCGTCTGCCTGAGCCTGAAAAATTGAAATTTCGCTAACGCGGAAAAGGTTTGGCGTACGCCGCAACTTGCCCGGGCATGGAAAGTTTGTCTGAGAATGAGGGTTGCAGGATTTACGGATGTTGTTTTTTTAAAAATTGGGACGACCAAGACGTATAGCTTGATTTATGGTCGTCCCTGTAGCATTTTCTTCTTTCTCTCCATTAGGTCCGCAGAGAAGATCAGCGCGGCGATGTAAACGTCGTACTAATCATCTAATTCCACTTTAATGGCTTCGTAGGCTCCCGCGGTATTGCGTCGGGCTTTGACTTCAAATCTGTCCGTATTAGACACATGTGCTAAAAACTCGGTCAAGCTGACTTGACGATCGAATAATTCGAAGTAGGTTGAATCTAAAAAGGTGATGAGATTACCTTGCATAGTCACGCCCAGCTCATTGATAGCACCATATCCCTCAAATTCAACTTGAGAACCAGTATAAGCTTCCCCGCGGTCGTCGCTGATTTCGCTGGATTCCAGCTCGATCTTAGTGACGCGTAAGGTGCCGTCTGTACTTCTCACTACCTTAAGTTCAACGGCCGGGTTTGTAAGCGATGTGAGGGTCGATAGAAATGTGGCTTGGTTGACTAAAGAGTAAGTTTCGTAGGTCGTCGTCGCCGTAAATTGAAGGTTATAGCCGTTGCTGAGTTGAAGGCTTGAGGTGTCAATCGCGGTGATAATACCTTTGAGTTCAAAACCGTACTCAGCAACGCGGCTCGAGTCGTCTGACCCAGATTCATTGGATTCGCTAACGTTTTCGGTTGGTGATTCCAGATTAACGGTTAATGCCTCGAAAATATTATTTTGGTTAACCGTCGCGTTGACTTCAACGTAGGGGTTCGAAACGGTGGAAGCGACAAGCGTGGCGCTATCAACTATGCGATTGTTAAACACAAACGTGGTTGAGTTTGTGAAGTTAATAACATTACCGTAAAGCGTTAAAGAGGTCGTGCTGAAGGCGCTGGCGATGCCTTGAATTTCGATAATGCTGCCTGCGTTGTCGACTCGCTGCAAATAATCCGCAGTATCAGAGTAACGCGTATAGGTGCCATCGTTCTCGATATGATAGTTTCCAACGGGGTCCTGTAAAAAGCCGTCGTTATCTACGTGGTATTGAACGCCGTCAACAATAATGGCATTGCCGGCATAATCATCCAGGTCATCGTCGTTATCATCCCTGCCGATCCGGTATGCAATCAACAGGTCGCCAGTGTACTGTCCACTGACCTCAACGAAGTCACCGACGACGAGACTCTGTGTGCGGAATCGTCGGTCGACGCCCGTTCCATCCTCCATCTGCGTGGTTGTCTGTACTGCGACGGTGATGCCAGCCACATCAAATTGATCTGTTGTGCGGTCAATGGCTGTCACTAAGCCTTCAATTTGTAAGTTCTCAGGCAATCGGATGTAAACATGTTCGGCTACCAGTGTTTGCAAATCAGTAGATCTTAGACCTTGTATCAAAACGCGACTGGCCAACTTAACATCCGTGCTATTACCGCCGATATAGAGTGTCGATGTGCTGGTTAACACAGGATAGCCGTTGACGGAAAACCCACTACCGGCATTGACATCGGTTACGTTGCCCTCTACCGATATTCGGGTGTTTAAATTACTAGTGTTAGGACTATTGGTAGCAGATAGACCATAGTCAGTTTGATGGGCTTCAAGCTGAATGACTCTGGCGATAATGACATTTTGTGGATCCAAACTACCATACACTTCAATCCACTGTTGTGTGCTGGGTGAGAAGTTAATGACGGCGTTTGAAAAATCTATGACCTGAGTGCCAAGCAGGAGAGTGCGGTTTAATGAGTCTACTTGTGTGACTAAGCCCTCCACTTTCAGTTCAGCGGGTGCGGAGGGTATTTGCAAATCAATTCTCGTGGCAAGCAAGCTGCCATCTGCCTGATCAAAACCCGATACCTCGATGTTCTCACCAACAGTGAGTCCTGACAGTTCGGCAATGGCGAAATCATTGTCAAAAATGGTATCTTGACTGATTTTTACCGTTCGGCCTAGAACCGTGAAGGAACGATTTGGCGGATCAATCGTGCTGACTGCGCCTTTTAAATTGACATCATAAATGACGACGTTAGCAATGCCTGTAGCGCCATCGTTATTGATTGTACCTTGTATCCAGACGTAGTGGCCGACTTCCAGGTGCCGCTCGCCGTTGATCAGTGACTCATTGTCATCGTTGACGAATTCGGCGGTATCTGTCGAATATCGAATACCATTAACATATATAGAACCAAAACCACCGACGACGCCTCCGCTAATAAGTTCGTCGATAGTGCTGCTGGGGGTTAAGTCAGCATTGTCACAGATGCCATCGCCGTCAGAGTCCAAGGTTTCAGTGGGATCCAATGGGCAGGCATCGGCTATGTCATTGACGCCGTCGCCGTCATCATCAGTGTCGGTGTTATTGCCAATGCCATCTGAGTCGGTATCAATTGTCTCGTTGGCATCTAATGGAAACGCATCGCTAGAATCAATGACGCCGTCGCCGTCATCATCAGTGTCGGTATTATTGCCAATGCCATCTAAGTCGCTATCAATTGTCTCGTTGGCATCTGATGGAAAAGCGTCACTAGTATCGTTGACACCATCATTATCACTATCTGTGTTTTGGTTGCTTACAACGTCGTCTGACCGTGAGTTAGCGTGCTCTGATCCATCTGGCGTGCCGCCACAAGCGGTTAATCCTAAGATGGTGGTTAGAATTAGTGGTCGGAGGTAGTGAACTGTCCGCATGTCATTGCCGCTTGCTTGAAGAATGAGCGGACACCTTACGCTAAAATACTTAAGGGAAACTTAAGAGCGATTCATCGTTTGCGGTTTGATTCCAGTGAAGCACGACGGGGCTGTTATCTAACAGATCTTTTGCGGCGTGCGACGCAGTTGTGGCTTTGCAACGTAGGCTTGGCTATCTGGCTTTGGTTTGCCGTGTTTGTAAAGATTATAGCCTCTCGCTATAACCGCCATCTCTTTTGACGTTGCAGTGGTTGGCACACGAGAGAATGCAATTGTTAGGGGCTTGATGTGACTCCGCGTGACGTTCTCAGGGCTTCTTGCGGCGCCACACGGATTCGACTTCTGGCTCGACAGTCGCCGCTGCTTTCTGTGTACTGGTGGTCTCCACGGGTGCTAGGTCTGGGGTGGTCGCGTCGCCCCGATGTTCCTGGTCGTCGCTGCTATCGGTGTCAGTACGGTAAGTGGCTTGCAAACCTTTCAGGAAATGCCTTAACACCTGGTCCTGGCATTTTCTAAAGTGCTTGTGACTCGATTTGCGAAAAAATGCGCTGAGTTCATGTTTGCTGAGTCTGAAGTCC
>Ga0115566_10000880_pt1 | contig 25944 bp, 23 predicted proteins | sample COGITO_mtgs_1204_3_FD_87173 | JGI IMG/M metagenome (GOLD analysis project Ga0115566, IMG submission 87173) | Pelagic marine microbial communities from North Sea - COGITO_mtgs_120405 | ecosystem: Environmental > Aquatic > Marine > Epipelagic | place: Germany:Helgoland, sampling site Kabeltonne...
ATCCAAGACATCGATGAAGATGGCTCGGTGGGAATCATCACGACCGCCGTGAAATTTGGCCTCAAAGGATCCTTGGTGTGGTCGGGATTCTGGTGGATTGTTTCGACGGCCTTCTTTGCGGTGGTGAACATTCCGGTAGCGGTGGTTAATGCCCTGCTCGCTGGATGGTTAGTAATTGCACTGTGGAGAAAACCCACCACGGCCTACGCCAAAGATATTTATCGCTATTCCGTTGCTTTCCCCTATGTCGCCGGCGCTGTTGCTGGGGTGCAATTAGTCGTGAGTTTGACCATAGGAATGTTCTAAAGCGATGTCGTCCCGAATTGTCGTCATTGGGGCAGGCTTGGGCGGGCTGGCGGCATCTGCCTTATTAGCCAAAGCGGGCCACCAGGTCACGGTGTTGGAAGGCCAAGACTGGGTGGGGGGTAAAAGCCGCCGTATCGAACTTGATGGCCAACGCCTCGACACGGGACCCTCTTTGGTCACCTTCCCCGAGGTGTGGCGAACGGTGCTGCGCACCTATGACGAATTGGGCCCCAAGGGAACCCCTGCTGCCGAGATCGCGGGCGTGACATTGGAAGCCCTGCCCGAAGTTGGGCGGTACTATTTTCGCGGCCAGCAGGCCAATCTTCCGGTGGAAGCTGGCCATCCTTGGCATGATGCGTGGGCCCGGTTTGAGGCCGAACACGGTTCTCTCGGCCCCGCGATTACCCATCTGCTCACCGCAGATCCCTGGGATAAAGGCATTCTCCCGGCCATTGCCAAATTGCTCTCACGCTATGGCACAAGGCTTACGACGGCATCGTTCTTGGCCGGACTCGATTGGATGCCAGAAGACCTCAAAGACGTGATTGCTATCCACACCCTCAACGCGGGTGTGGGCCCCGAGCAGACACTAGCCCTCTACGCCAGCATGGCGGCAGTGATGGCCAGTGATGGCGTGTGGGTGCCCCGCGGAGGGGTGTATGAGATTGCTGCCGGCCTAGAAAAATTGGCCCTCGAGGCGGGCGTCGATATTCACACCAGCGAAGCTGTGGTCCGGGTTGCCCCCCGGGAAGTAACCACGGCAAAAAATACCTACCACTGCGACTATGTCGTGAGTGCACTCGATGGCGGAATCCTTGAGTCGCTGATGGGTCGTCCGAAATCCAAACCGCCGGCTCGGCTCTCGTGTTCGGGGGTTGCGATATTTGGAGTGTTAGACGAGGAACTTCCTCCTGAGGTGGTGACCCACTCGGTCATGATGCCGAATAATCCCGGTGATCTTTTTGACGCTTTGGGTAAGCGAGTGATGCCGAGCGAGACGATGGCTTTCTTGAATTACTACCGCACCGGCGTGGTCTATCCCAACACCAAACCTGTGGCAGCCCTCTTGCTCACAGCGCCCCCCAGCGGGCTCAGTGCCACGATCGATGATCCCTTTGTCGTTGCGGAATCGAAGCGCTTCTCGCACCTCTTGGGCTTGAAGCGACCCATTACCGAGATGATGACCCACCACAAAGTCTTAGACCCTCAATACTTTGAGGGCTTTGGTGCTATGGGCGGCGCCCTCTATGGCGAACCAGCTCCGTGGTGGCGCAGTGGACCGTTTCACACACCCCCCTATAACAGCCCCAGAACGCCCTGGCTGTGGCGGGTGGGTTCTTCTGTCCACCCGGGAGGGGGAATTCCCGCAGTCCTGGGTGGGGTCATGATTTCCATGCGGCGCATGCTGAGTCGCTTGGATTAACACAACAATGAAACGGTGGCTCCGACCGGCATCGATCCGGTGACCTTTCGATTTTCAGTCGAACGCTCTACCAACTGAGCTACAGAGCCATGGTGACCAAAGAGCCTCTCTTTCGAGAGGCTCTGATCTCCGCGACCCTGACGGGACTTGAACCCGCGACCTCCGCCGTGACAGGGCGGCACGCTAACCAACTGCGCTACAGGGCCTTGCGTATTAAATTATAGTGACCCCAACGGGATTCGAACCCGTGCTACCGCCGTGAAAGGGCGGCGTCCTAGGCCGCTAAACGATGGGGCCTTGAACTTTGCAATCATAGCAACAGGGATTGAGTCTAGAGTTGCCGGGCCACTAATGCAAACGAATCGGCCTGGTTAATCCTCACCGCGCGCCACCAGGGGAAACCAAGGGGTCCTGGTTATCGTGGAATACGTGAGGTTGTCTAATCCACGCCTGCCTTTTCTGGTGGCGGCTACGTTTTCTGCCCTGGTCTTAATCCTGACTCTGGGCCTTCCCGCGACCTCACCTGCCTACGCTGACGAATTCCCCACGTGGGAAGAAGTTCAGGAAGCAAGAAAAGATGTTGCTTCAGCTGAAAAGAAGGTCAAAGAGATCACCGCCCTGTTGGAAAAACTCGAAGTTGCCGCCGCAGAGGCTGAAATGGAAGCCGCACGGCTGGGTGAGATCTATTACGAAGCGTTGACCGAGTTAGATGAAGCAACCTACAAGCAGCAACTTCTGCAAAGCGAGGCAGATGCCGCCGAAGTGTTGGCCGAAGAATCTCGACTCAAGGCCGGTCAGTTTGTTGCTGAATTAGCTCGGGTCGGTGGCGCGGACCTCACCGCCACGCTCTTTGTCAGCGGTGATGATGCCACGGCGCTTCTGAGTCGTATTGGCTACGCCTCCAAGATTGCGGAACAAACGGATGGCATTTATGCCAGGGCAATTGCCGATCAAAACGCAGCTCAATCTCTCAGTGATCAGGCTGAAGTGGCCCGAGGAATTCGGGAAGAACTCCAAGTCGTGGCAGAAGCGGCCTATGAATCAGCAAATGCGGCGGCGATGCGGGCTTATGACGCAGTAGAAGCCCAATATGCCAATAGCGCACGGTTGGAAGCTCAATTAGAAGTGCTCATCGAGCAGCGCGAAGCCACTGAGGCTGATTACCAAAAAGGTGTCATCGCTCGAGCCCAAGCAGAGATTGCCGGGATGATTGATCCGGGTCAAATCAGTGGATCAGGCTGGGCCAGGCCCTCGGGTGGGTATATCTCCAGTAATTACGGAATGAGAATTCACCCTATTTATGGTTTCGCTCGCCTCCATGCGGGGATTGATTTAGCCACATCCTGTGGCAATCCGGTCTATGCAGCATATTCAGGGCGAGTGAGTTACTCAGGGTGGCTGGGAACCTCGGGTAACTTTATTCGCCTTACCCACGATGATGGCTACACCACCGGTTATGCCCACCTCCAAAGCGGATCGCTCTATGTGAGCCTGGGTCAAACAGTGGTGACGGGTCAGCTCATCGGACGAATCGGTAACACCGGTGGCTCTACCGGCTGCCACCTGCATTTAGAAACCAGGAAGAGCATGGTCGCTCAGGACCCCTACCCCTTCTTCCTGAACCGCGGCATTCGCCTGGGTTAGTGCCCGGGGAAAGCCTTAATCCCAGCTTCCACAATGGCGACGGCTTCACTTGCTGAGCCCCAGCCTTCGGTCTTCACCCATTTGCCGGGTTCAAGATCCTTATAGTGCTCAAAAAAGTGCTCGATTGCCTTACGGGTGTATTCGGGCACATCGTTCACATCCTGAATGTGGTCCCATCGTGGGTCCCCTGCGGGAACACCGATAACTTTGGCGTCGCTTCCGCCATCGTCGGTCATATTGAAGACACCCACGACACGCACAGATACCCCCACACCGGGGAACAAGGGGTACTGCGCCAACAACAACAGATCTACAGGGTCGCCATCAAGGCCCAAAGTGTTTTCGAAAAAGCCGTAGTCCGTGGGGTAGCTAAAGGACGTGTAGAGAACACGGTCTAGAAAGACTCGACCCGTTTCGTGGTCCACCTCATACTTGTTGTGGCTCCCGCGAGGGATTTCAATAACGGCGGGGTATTCGGCCATGAACTAGGGCTCCTTATGTCGAAATCTTTCGTGAAGTAACCTTACCGGGTGGCTGTGTCCGATACATCGAAGAAAGCCAGGCGCCCTCGCCTCACCCCTGCCATGGCAGATGTTCGCCGGGCTGTGCGCGAATGGGTGGGAAACCAAAGCGCATCCCCCGACGCTGTGTATCTTGTGGCACTCAGCGGTGGAAGCGATTCTCTGGCTCTGGCGTGGGCGTTGGCTCAGGAAGCCCCAGGCCTCGGGGTTCGCGCGGGCGCTGTCGTGGTGGACCACCAGCTTCAAGAAGGCTCAGCGGTTATTGCGCAAGAAGCTGCCACCAAGGCAAGTGAGCTGGGCCTTGCCCCCGTGATGATCAAAACGGTCGAGGTGGGGAAAAGCGGCGGGCCAGAGGAGGCTGCGCGAAATGCTCGATATCAGGCACTGAGTGAAAGCCTGCGAGAAACCGGAGCCACGGGGATTTTGCTTGCTCACACGCGGGATGACCAAGCAGAGACGGTGTTGCTGGGTCTCACCAGAGGTAGCGGCCCATCAGGGCTCAAAGGGATGGCACCAGATCAAGGCTCTTTTCACCGACCTTTGCTGGATATGGAAGCAGCCACTCTTCGTCAAGCACTGATCGACGCGGGGATTTCCTGGTGGGAAGACCCGCACAACGCCGATGAGGCATACAAACGCGTGGTGGTGAGAAAGACGGTATTACCTTTTCTCGAAGACGCCTTAGGACCGGGGGTCGCCACCTCGTTGGCGAGAACCGCTGATCTTTTTCGCCGTGATAGTGATGCGTTGGATGCGATGGCCTCGCAGTTTTTCACCCAGTCGGTCACGGTTCACCAGCCGCATCAAGCCAGCTTGGAGCTCGATCTCCTGGTCGGTCAACCCACCGCGATCAGCTCTCGGGCACTGCGTCTTCTGGTGACGTCGGTGGGAGGGCAGCCCCCGACCTATGCCCAGATGCAACAGGTGATGGGGCTGATTGAGAACTGGCGGGGACAATCTGCAATCGATGTCTCCGGGGCTAGTGTTGAGCGTAAAGAGGGGCATATTTTTGCCACCATCGCTACTCCGCGTCACAGAAAGGGCAGCGCATCATGAAGTTTGACGATGTAGCAGAGGACATCGAGTCGGTCGTTCTCACTCCCGAGCAAATCCGAGAAGGAATTGCTCGGATAGCGCGAGAGATTGAACGCGACTTTGCCGGTCAGAAACCCCTGCTCATTGGGGTCCTGAAGGGTGCTGTGATGGTGATGGCCGATCTCGCACGGGAGCTGAACCTACACATTGAGATAGATTGGATGGCTGTGTCGAGCTATGGCAAATCCACCAAATCGAGTGGTGTGGTGCGCATCGTGAAGGACTTAGATATTTCACTTGAGGGTCGTCACGTTCTGATTGTGGAAGACATTGTTGATTCCGGTCTCACGCTGTCCTGGTTGCTGGACAACTTCGCCAGCCGCCAAGCGGCTTCTGTTCGAGTCGCGACCCTGTTGCGTAAGCCTGAGGCGATGAGTGTGGATGTGCCCATTGACTACCTGGGTTTTGACATCCCCAATGATTTTGTCGTCGGCTACGGTTTGGATTTCGCCGAGGCCTATCGCAACCTCGAAGGCGTTGGCGTCCTCAAGCCCTCGGTCTATCAGGGCTGATTCTTGGCCCTGTGCCAGGGGCGAACACTTCCGGCACCATTACCAGTCTCACGCTAGCCTTATGTGTTGGCTCCGCGCAGCACGAAAGGCATAGAACGCTCCATGGCTGAAAAGAAACGGACCGTTAAGTCACTTCTCAAAGGCCCCCTGCCCTATGTGGCAGTGGGTGCGTTGGTCGTGGTGATTGGGGTATCCCTTTTGACCTCGGGCGGGTTTAGGCCCGTGACAACCCAAGAAGGTTTGGAGCTGCTCCAAGATAATCAAGTCGAGTCCGCCACCATCATCGATGGTGAGCAGCGCGTTGATTTGGAGCTTCGTTCCTCCTATGAAGGCTTGGGAACACAGGTCCAGTTTTATTACGTAGCGCCCCGTGGTGGAGAAATTGTTCAGGCCGTGACGGAATCTGATGTCGGGGAATTCACCGATGAGGTGCCTCAAACCAACTGGTTCATTTCTTTCTTGGGCTTGATTTTCCCGTTCATTTTGATCGGTCTGATTTTCTGGTTCCTGCTCAGCAGCATGCAGGGCGGCGGCTCAAGGATCATGCAGTTTGGCAAGTCGCGGGCAAAACTGATTTCCAAAGAAATGTCGACTGTGACCTTCGACGACGTTGCCGGAGCAGATGAAGCTATCGAAGAGCTTCACGAAATCAAGGAATTTCTGCAGGATTCCGAAAAGTTTCTCAAAGTAGGAGCTCGAATCCCTAAGGGCGTTTTGCTCTATGGCCCTCCCGGGACGGGAAAGACCCTGCTCGCCCGAGCGGTAGCGGGGGAAGCAAACGTCCCCTTCTACGCCATCTCGGGTTCAGATTTTGTCGAGATGTTCGTGGGGGTCGGGGCATCCCGGGTGCGAGACCTTTTCACGCAGGCCAAAGAGAATGCTCCCGCCATCATTTTCGTGGACGAAATTGACGCCGTGGGTCGCCACCGGGGTGCCGGTATGGGTGGTGGGCACGATGAGCGGGAACAAACTCTTAACCAACTCTTGGTGGAGATGGATGGTTTTGATCCCAAGACCAACGTCATCATGATTGCGGCGACAAACCGTCCCGACATTTTGGACCCTGCTTTGTTGCGTCCTGGTCGTTTCGACCGCCAGGTTCAAGTCGACGCTCCGGACATGAAGGGCCGTGAGGCAATTCTCACCGTTCACGCGAAGGGCAAGCCGATGGCTAAGGGTGTCGACCTCGCGGTGTTAGCCAGGAAGACCCCGGGTTTCACTGGAGCCGATTTGGCCAACGTGCTCAATGAAGCTGCGTTATTGACCGCTCGAGTGGATGCGAAGAAAATCACCGATGCGGTCTTGGATGAAGCCGTCGACCGGGTGATGGCGGGACCACAGCGCCGCACGCGGATGATGAACGACAAAGAAAAGATGATTACCGCGTATCACGAGGGTGGCCACGCGTTAGCCGCAGCGGCAATGCGTCACACCGATCCCGTCACCAAGGTGACTATTTTGCCTCGGGGGCGAGCCCTGGGATACACGATGGTGATGCCCCTGGATGACAAGTACTCCATCACCCGCAATGAGCTACTGGATCAGTTGGCGTATGCCATGGGTGGCCGTGTTGCCGAAGAGATTGTGTTCCACGACCCCACCACCGGTGCGTCTAACGACATTGAAAAAGCAACGGGGATTGCCAGGCGAATGGTCACGGAGTTTGGAATGAGTGCCACGGTAGGCGCTATCAAACTGGGTCAGTCCAGTGGCGAGGTATTCCTAGGTCGCGACATGGGACACCAGAGAGATTATTCTGAGCGCCTTGCCGAATCGGTAGATGCTGAAGTTCGCGCTCTCGTAGATAACGCCCACACCGAGGCCTGGAAAGTGTTGAACCAGAATCGTGCCATTTTGGACACCCTGGCTACCGAATTGTTGGAAAAAGAGACCCTGGACCACAACGCTCTGGCCACTATTTTCGACAAGGTCAAGAAGCTGCCGGAGCGACCACAGTGGCTCTCTAGCGGGAAGAGGCCAGTCTCTTCCAAGGGTCCCGTTGCGATGCCCAAGCCCAAAGCTGCCCCGAAGGCCCCAGCTAAGAAACCAGCCGCGAAAAAGGCCCCAGCGACACGAGCAAAAACAACGGTGGCTAAGAAGTCCAACGACTGATGGCAGCCGTGGATAACGAGGCGTTGGCCCAAGCCGTGACCACCATGTTGGTCGCCCTGGGGGAAGATCCCACGCGCGAAGGCTTGGCTGAGACGCCCTCGCGGGTGGCGGAGTTATTGGGTGAGCTCTACGCCGGAGTGGGAGTGGACCCCCGCAGTGTTCTGGAGCAGGCTCGCCTCGTGGCTTCGGGTGAAGATGAGCGAGGCGATTTGGTCGCACTGCGCGATATTGCCTTTCACTCGCTCTGTGAGCACCACCTGTTGCCTTTTGATGGCCTTGCCAGTGTTGTCTATGCACCCGGTGAGCGCATTGTGGGGCTAGGAACCCTGAGCACCCTGGTCGACACCGTCGCTAGGCGACCGCAGCTCCAAGAGCGAGTCGGTGAAATGGTGGTGGGTGCGCTTGTGGATTCCGGCGTCGCTACCGGTGCTCTGGTTAAGATTTCTGCCACACACGGGTGTGTGCGATACCGCGGTCCTAAACAAAATCTCACCACGGTCACCGTGGCAGCGAGAGGCACCTTAGCCACGGGCCCCGCTCGCCATGAAGCACTCATGATGGTCGGACACGACGAGTCTTGGTGATGACACCGGCTCGACCCGCGCTCTGGGGTGTGCTCAACGTCACCCCTGATTCATTCAGCGATGGGGGTACTTTTCTCAACCCCCAGGTAGCCCTGGAGCATGCCCATCAGATGGTTGCCGAGGGTGCCAGCGTTATCGACGTGGGGGGTGAATCCACCAGGCCTGGAGCGCAACGGGTGAGCGCCGAAGAGGAACAAGAGCGGGTAGTGGGAATCGTGCGGGAACTTTCTGCCGCCGGAATTACCGTCAGCATCGACACGATGCGCTCTGAGACGGCACGCCTAGCTCTCGATGCCGGGGCCGCCATTGTCAATGATGTGTCTGGTGGTCTTGCTGATGAGGCAATGGTGCCTTTGATTGCCCAGAGCGATTGCGACTACGTGATGATGCACTGGCGAGTGCACAGTGAATCGATGGACGAAGCGGCCGTTTATGACGATGTGGTCGCCGACGTAGCTCGCGAGCTTCAGCAGCGCCTCGGAGCCGCACTGGATGCTGGCATTCAACGTGATCGGATCATCCTGGACCCGGGTCTTGGTTTTGCGAAAACCGCGGACCACAACTGGGCGTTGTTAGCTGATGTCTCTGCTGTGATCGGGACCACTCAACGAGCTGTGATCGGGGCTTCTCGCAAGAGGTTTCTCGGAGCTTTACTCCCGAAGGACCACCTTCCACCACAGCGTGACGCGGTATCGGCAACGCTTGGCGCACTGCTGGCAGCTCAGGGAGTGTGGGCGCTTCGGGTGCATAACGTGAGAGCCCACCGCGAGGCCCTCGATGTCTGGCAGTCTTTATCGCATGGAATCAAGCATGCGTGATGTGATTTCCCTTCGTGGCTTAGAAGTTTTTGCCCACCATGGGGTTTTTGACCATGAGCGGGCAGAGGGTCAAACCTTTGTCGTTGATGTTGAGGTGGAATACGACGCTTCGGCACCTGCCCAATCTGACGAGGTCGCCGACACCCTTGATTACGGTGTCTTGGCATCGCGAATTCACGAAGCGGTGGCGGGCAATCCGGTGAATTTGTTGGAAACGCTGTGTCAGCGAGTGATCTCGACGGTGTTGGAATTTCACCAGGCCTTAGCTACCACCGTGACGATTCACAAACCTCACGCTCCCATGGAGGTCTCCGTTGCGGATGCCTCGGTAACCATGCGCCGCGAACGGGGGGCCTAATGGAATCCGGCTGGAATCGTTGTGTGGTGGCGCTGGGATCCAACCTTGGTGATCGCGAAGATATTGCGTATCAGGCGGCTGCTGATATTGCCGCCACGGAAGGTTTCCACCTGGTGGCAGCTTCATCGCTGCACGAAACTCAAGCGTTGGGATTAGATGGCCCCAACCCAGAGGCGCCTCGGTATCTCAACCAAGTGTTGTTAGTGGATTCTGCCTGGTCGGCGCAGAAGACCCTGGAGCACCTCTTAGCGATTGAAACCCTTCATGGTCGCAGCCGAGACGGGGTGACGTACGCAGATCGGACACTAGATCTCGATCTCATTACCTATGGCAGCGACATCTTCGCTACCGCGGATCTCACTCTTCCGCACCCTCGAGCACACGAGCGCCGGTTTGTGTTGGAGCCCTGGGTGGAAATTGATCCCGAAGCAGAAATTCCTGGACACGGACGCGTGTCCCAGCTACTGGCTGCGTTGCCAGTCGAGACCCCATGACCCACACCAAAGCCAGCACTCTCAGCGCGTTCGTATTGGGAGGCGCTGTCGTGATCTGGGCCCTGCAGTGGCTGCTCACCAGCCTGGGTGAACCAGCCTTTGTCCCCCCACTCACGGGTGGCGTCGGTCTGGCCTTGGTGGGGATGATTATTCTTGCGCTGGCATGGCCGATTAGAGCTCTGGTGAAGGATAGGGCTCGGGCACAACCCGTGGATCCTCTTTTTGCCACTCGAGTCTTGCTCTTAGCAAAAGCGAGCGCGCTCGCAGGAGCTGGGGTGGGCGGGGCTGCCCTGGGTGCGCTCGTGTTCTTTGTCTCACGGCCCGTACTTTCTGACACCGCGTTATGGCTCAGTCTTGCCTCGCTTGCAGGCGCCCTAGTCTTAGGAACCTGTGGCCTTGTTGCCGAGCGTTGGTGCACACTTCCCCCTGATGACCAGGGGTCGAGCGACGAAGGCCAACTAGAGGGGGAGCCATCATGAGCGAAGAAATCACGCCGTGGAATTCCGTCAGCCCCAAATACCTCTTCGAGGCATTGATCGAGGTGGGGCTCATCGCCATTATTCCTCTGGTTGCTTCGACAATTCCGCTCTGGGTTGACGGCACGTCGCTTGGCCCGCTATCGGTTCTCCCCCTGGTGGTCGTGGTCATCGTTGTGGGGATGGCAGTGGCTTTTGTTCCTCGTCGGGTGCGCGCTTTGGGGTATGCCCTGCGCAGTGATGATGTGGTGTTCAAGCGGGGCGTTTTCTTCCAACGACAAGTGGCTGTTCCCTATGGGCGCTTGCAACTTGTCGATGTCACCCGCGGGCCGCTTTCTCGAATGTTGGGATTGGCAGAACTTCGACTGGTCACCGCAGCGGCCACGACCGGGGTGGTTATTCCTGGATTGCCTTTTTCCGTGGCGCAACAATTACGTGATGAATTGATTGCGGTGGCAGAAACTAGGCGGGCTGGCCTCTAATGGTGACACGGCCCGTGGTCCGTCACGCACGCGATTTTGCTGATGGGTCCTGGTATCGACTTCACCCTGTGACTCCTCTCTTGCAAGGGGGCGTCGTGTTTGCCTCCCTGTTAGCTGCCGCTTTTGCTGCCCTGTGGGAGAGCATCATTTTGCCGTTGTTCTTGGGCTTTATCGGGGTTGTCGACCAGGAGCCCGATTCCTTTATTGTCGACTTGATTGCTGATTCCCTCGCGCTCGTCGCCCTGGGCCTTGTGGTTCTCCTTGCCATAGTGGGTGTGGTGTTTTGGTTACAGTGGCGTGTTCATTTGGTTCGGATGGACAGCGAGGTTATTGAAGTCACGAAGGGCCTTATCGCTAAAAAATCTCGACAAGCTAGGCGGGATCGGGTCAACACCATTGGGGTGAGACGTCCGCTCATTCCCCGGTTATTTGGTTTGGCCAAGCTAGACATTCAAGCAGCGGGAAATGACGCGAATCTGGTGTTGGCGTATTTGCCCCACCAGCTCGCCCAAGAAATTCGTCGCGAAATTTTGGAACCCTCGAGTTCGGGCGAGCACGAGCCTGCTGCTCAGCTTGTCACCCGCGAAGTCGAAGTGTCACTGTTTCGATACCTTGCTTCGCTGGTGATGAGCGTGGAAACGATTGTGTTGGGCAGTGTCATTACCGGCGTGAGCATCTTCGCGGTCTGGGTCGGCGAGCTCGCACCGTGGATTGCGGTGGTCTTGGCCCTTTTTGTTTATGTTCTCTATCTAGCGGATCGATTTTTGCGGGTGGGAAATTTCACGATTGATTCTCTCGAGGGCGACATTCGAGTGTCCCTGGGGTTGTTATCGACCAGCGTGGAAACAATCCCACCCCCTCGAATTCATGCCCTGGGAATCTCGCAACCCTGGCCGTGGCGGGTGTTCGGGTGGTGGCGCATCCACGCCAATCTCGCATCGACACCTGGTGCGCAGACCAACAAGGCCCCCGCACATGAACTCATCCTCCCGGTGGCTACCGCCGCGGAAATGCACCGCGTGGTGCAGTTGTGTCTGCCTTCCCTGGCAGATCCCTCGTCGGGGGAACTAATCGACACCGTGTTATCCCAACCCCATCGGGTGTGGCCAGCTGATTCGAAGGCTCAGAGCATTACCTCGCCCTCGAGAGCTCGCTTTCGCATTCCCTTGAGTTGGGGAGTCAACGCAGCTTTGTATTCCCACGGGGTCGTCTTTGTGCGAACAGGTGTGTGGGTCAAGCGCCTGGCATTAGTTCCCCTGGAGCGGATTCAAAGTGCGGGTGTGGGCAGAGGGCCCTGGCAGAGGGCTCTTGGCCTCAGGAGCTTTTCCCTGCACAGTGTGTCCGGCCCAGTTCCCACCCGAGTTCTCGCTGTGGACGAGAATGAAGTGATGACGTGGTGGGAGCAGACCAATGCTCGGATGGTGGGCGCTATCGGTCAGGGTGCCCGCACGCGATCGAAACGCTCGAGTGCTTCCGCATGAATCCCACACGACTCGGTGTTGGCGTCATTGGCGCTGGCAAAGTAGGCCCGGTGTTCGCCCAGGCGCTAGCGGGAGCCGGCCATGCTCTGGTGGGGATTACCAAACCCTCCGACGGTGATACCGATCGCCTTCACGCGGTAGTTCCCGGCGTTGCACTGAAGGAACCCCTGGAAATTATTGCCCTGAGCGAATTAGTGATCATCGCGATACCTGATTCCGAAGTAGCCGGCTTTGTGGAGGGCGTGTCCAAAGCACACGGATGGCGCCGAGGCCAAATAGTGGCCCACACCTCGATTTCTCACGGTCTGGACGTGCTTGACTCCGCCACCGAAGCGGGTGTGATTCCCCTCACGCTGCATCCGCTGATGGAATTCACCGGGACCAGCATGGATATCGCTCGCATGTCCCAGGCATGGTGCGTCGTGGGATCGCCTCCGGTAGCGGCACCGATTGCGTCAGCCTTGGCCGTGGAAATGGGCATGGAACCATTGAGTGTTCAGGACGAGCATCGCTCCTTGGTCGCCAGTGCGATTGCGTTGGCCACGAGTTTTTCCCACACCACCATTGCCGAAGCAGCGAGTCGGTTAGAAAGTGCGGGGATTACTAATCCCGGCGTTGTTCTCTCAGCCCTGGTCAATTCCAGCGTCGATAACGCACTTCGATCGGTGGCGGGTAATGACGTGGAACGCGGTCAGCAATGACCACGCCGGTCATCGTCTCGAGTGCTGCGCAGCTGAGAGAACTCACGCAATCGTGGCGTGAGAAAGGCCAGAGCATTGGCTTTGTTCCCACCATGGGATCTCTCCACGAAGGACACCTGGCGCTCGTGGAGGCAGCAGCGAGCGAAACAGATCGCGTCGTGGTCAGTATTTTTGTCAATCCCTTGCAATTTGGGGCAGGGGAAGATTTTGATCGGTATCCCCGCTCACTCACCCAGGATGCTCTCGCGTTATCGACCACCTCGGCCGATGCCATTTTTGCGCCGTCGGTTGAGGAAATATATCCCGATGGCCTAGGAGCCACGCCCACGCTCAGCTCAGGCCACGTGGGCTTGCTTTTTGAGGGCTTGTCCCGGCCGGGACATTTCGATGGGATGCTCACGGTCGTGGCAAGGCTCTGTGATCTAGTGGGTCCAGACCGTGCGTATTTTGGACAAAAAGATGCCCAACAGTTATTCCTGATTCGACACATGGTGAAGCAGGAAGGTCTTCCCCTGGAGGTGGTGAGTGTTCCCACGATCCGGGGAGTTGACCGGCTTGCCCTCTCCAGTCGGAACGCTTTTCTTTCCGCCGAAGAACACCAGAGGGCTCTCGCTATTCCCCGGGCACTCGAGATAGCCAGAGGGTGCTCCAGTGCTGACCAGGCGCGTGCACAAGCATGGAGCTATGTGGAGAGCGCCCCGGGTGTTGAGGTGGACTACCTGGAGATTGTGGACCCGGAGACCTTTGAGCCTTGTGCTCCAGGCACTAACCCCCGCGAGGGTTTGATGATTGTGGCAGCCACAATCGGAGCGACCAGGCTTATCGACAACCAGGTACTGGCCTTTGGTCAGTAGGCTTACGGGGTATTGCCACAGACATATCGGAGCGAAAAACGATGACGGACCAGCCAGAATCCCCTGTTGAGGGCGAAGATCTCGACGAACAGCACGCTGTTCGTCTGGCGAAGCGTCTTCGCATGGTGGAGCTGGGGATGGAACCCTATCCCGTCGCCGTCCCCATCACCACGACTATCTCGCAGGTCCGGGCAGATCACCCTGATTTAGAGCCAGAGGCCACCACGGGAACCCAGGTGGGAATTGCGGGGCGCGTGGTGCACATGCGTGTCACCGGAAAACTGGCCTTTATTTCCTTGCAAGAAGGAAATGGGGAGCGCTTGCAAGCCATGGTGTCCTTTGCTGAAGTGGGCGAGGAATCGTTTGAAGCGCTCAAAGAACTCGTGGACCTAGGTGATCACCTCTTTGTCTCAGGCGAGGTCATTGCCTCTAAGAGGGGCGAGCTTTCGGTGATGGTCTCGCAGTGGGTTATTGCCGCGAAAGCTCTTATGCCCCTGCCCAATCTGCACAGCGAACTCAATGAAGAAACCCGGGTGCGCCAGCGCTATTTGGATCTCATTGTTCGCGAGCAGGCGCGCACCACGGTGACACAGCGAGCTGCGGTGAACGCTTCACTGCGTCAGACATTCGCCAGCCACGAATACCTTGAAGTGGAAACGCCGATGTTGCAGACCCTGCACGGCGGTGCCAGTGCTCGCCCGTTTACGACGCACTCCAACGCTTTTAGTACTGATTTGTTCCTGCGTATCGCCCCGGAGCTTTTCCTTAAGCGTGCTGTGGTGGGTGGCATTGAACGCGTCTTTGAAATTAACCGCAACTTCCGCAACGAAGGCGCCGATTCCACCCACAGTCCAGAATTCGCCATGCTCGAGGCGTATCAGGCCTATGGCGATTATCACCAAATGGCCGATTTGACCCAAGAGCTGGTGCACAACGCAGCGATGGCAGTCTCAGGAAGCCACGTGGTGACCTGGGCTGATGGCAGCGAATATGACCTCAGCGGCCAGTGGGACCGCTTGTCACTTTATGAAAGCTTGAGTGAAGCGTGTGGCAAGACCATCACCCCTGAGACTGACTTAGCGCAGCTGGCTGAGATGGCTGAGAGCTTAGAGATTTCTGTCGCTCAGCCCACGCACGGAAAATATGTGGAAGAGCTGTGGGAGCACTTTGTCATCGAATCGCTTTCTCGACCGACCTTCGTTTTTGACTACCCAGTGGACACGTCGCCGCTTGTGCGCGAGCACAGGAGCATCCCCGGTGTCGTGGAAAAGTGGGATCTCTATGTTCGAGGCTTTGAATTAGCCACGGGATATTCCGAGCTCATTGATCCGGTGATTCAGCGCGAACGTTTTGTGGAACAGGCCAAGTTGGCATCCAAGGGCGATGTGGAAGCCATGCGCTTGGACGAAGATTTCCTGCGCGCGCTCGAACACGGCATGCCACCCTCGGGGGGCATGGGCATGGGCATTGATCGCTTGCTCATGGCGTTGACCGGACTGGGCATTAGAGAAACAGTCCTATTCCCCCTGGTGAAATAAACCCAGGCAAGGACCGAGCTGGAGTGCTCGTTATTAGTCCAGCGGAGGAAGACCTCGCTTGGCGCGCTCTTCGGTCTCGATCTTTTTATAGATAGACCTTTCGCCGCGGTCAGCTCGGAGGATCGACCGCATCACCAACCAGAAAATCATGCCCATCACAATGGTGGGAATGACGGAAAAAGCCGCATTGGCCCAGAAGTTTTCGATCACGAGAGTGTCCTAACCAACCAGCACAGTGATGCCATAGATAACAAACCCCGCCAGGATGACCAAGAGTCCCACCCGTGCGGGAGGGAAAGCGGAGCGCTTGGGTGCTTTAGACATCCCTAACATTCTAAGACGAGCCTTGTTGGCGTTATCTGTGGATAACTCCGAGGCGTCGATTACTCGTGATAATGGCCTCACGCTAGGGGCGAACACAGCCCCGCGGAGCACTCTGAGCACTTATTCTCGAAACACGAGCCTAAGAACGAGTGTGTCTTAGGCGAGGACCTAACTAAGGAGCATCAGAGATGTTTGAGCGGTTTACCGATAGGGCACGTCGTGTCGTGGTCTTGGCGCAAGAAGAAGCCAAGATGCTCAATCACAACTACATCGGCACCGAGCACATTTTGTTGGGACTCATCCACGAGGGTGAAGGCGTTGCCGCGAAAGCCCTGGAGTCCCTAGATATCTCGCTCGAAGCAGTCCGCGAGCAGGTTCAGGAAATCATTGGCCAAGGCCAACAAGCTCCCACTGGACACATCCCCTTTACTCCGCGAGCCAAGAAAGTCTTAGAACTGAGTTTGCGGGAGGCTCTGCAGCTCGGCCACAACTACATAGGCACCGAGCACATTTTGTTGGGACTCATTCGCGAAGGCGAAGGCGTCGCTGCTCAGGTTTTGGTGAAGCTAGGTGCTGACCTCAACCGAGTCCGCCAGCAGGTTATTCAGCTTCTCTCCGGATACCAGGGCAAAGACCCAGTGTCCGTGGGCGGTGGTGAATCCTCGGGCGATAAAGGCTCAGCCGTGCTCGATCAGTTTGGCCGCAACCTCACCCAAGCAGCCCGCGATGGAAAACTCGATCCTGTGATTGGCCGCGAGCGCGAAATGGAACGGGTCATGCAGATTTTGTCTCGACGTTCCAAGAACAACCCTGTCTTGGTCGGTGAACCCGGTGTGGGAAAGACGGCCGTGGTCGAGGGTCTTGCCCAAGCCATTGTCAAAGGTGACGTTCCCGAAACCCTCAAGGACAAGCAGCTCTACTCCTTGGACTTGGGTTCCCTGATTGCGGGTAGTCGCTACCGCGGAGACTTTGAAGAGCGTTTGAAGAAAGTCACCAAAGAGATTCGTACGCGAGGCGACATCATCGTCTTCATTGACGAGATCCACACCTTGGTGGGTGCCGGAGCAGCAGAAGGAGCTATTGACGCTGCCAGTATTCTGAAGCCCCTGTTGGCTCGTGGTGAACTCCAGACCATTGGTGCCACCACCTTGGATGAGTACCGCAAGCACTTTGAAAAAGACGCTGCGTTGGAGCGTCGTTTCCAGTCGGTGCAGGTCAACCAGCCTTCTCCTGCTCACACCATCAATATCTTGAAGGGTCTGCGGGACAAGTACGAAGCGTTCCACCGCGTCTCGATCACCGATGGTGCGATTGAAGCTGCCGTGAACCTCTCCGATCGTTACGTGCAGGACCGATTCTTGCCCGATAAGGCCATTGACCTTATTGATGAAGCAGGGGCTCGGTTGCGCCTGTCAATCCTTTCTAGCCCGCCCGAGTTGCGCGAGTTTGACGAAAAAATCGCCGATGTTCGCTCCCGCAAGGAAGCTGCCATCGAGGGTCAAGATTTCGAGAAGGCCGCATCGCTGCGCGACGAGGAGAAGACTCTCCTCGGTGAGCGCTTGCAGCTGGAAAAGAAGTGGCGCAGCGGTGAAGCCGCGGGCGGCGGTGTCGTGGATGAAGGCGTTATCGCTGAAGTTCTCGCAGCTGCTACCGGGATTCCCGTATTCAAGCTCACCGAAGAAGAAACGGCCCGCTTGATGTTCATGGAGAAGGCTCTTCACCAGAGAGTGATCGGTCAAGAGCAAGCAATCTCTGTGCTCTCTAAGACCATTCGACGTACCCGTGCTGGGTTGAAAGACCCCAAGCGCCCCAGTGGCTCGTTCATCTTCGCTGGTCCTACCGGTGTGGGAAAGACTGAGCTTGCTAAAGCGTTGGCGGAGTTCCTCTTTGATGATGAGGATGCGCTGATTGCACTGGATATGTCTGAATACGGTGAAAAGCACACTGTCTCAAGGCTCTTCGGTGCCCCTCCAGGATTCGTCGGTTTCGAAGACGGTGGTCAGCTCACCGAGAAAGTGCGCCGCAAGCCCTTTAGCGTCGTGCTCTTTGATGAAATCGAAAAAGCCCACCCCGATATCTTCAACTCTTTGTTGCAGGTGCTGGAAGAAGGCCGCTTGACTGATGGTCAAGGCCGCGTGGTGGACTTCAAGAACACCGTGATCATCATGACCACGAACTTGGGAACGAAGGACATCACCGGTGGCCCCGTGGGCTTCACCCTGGAAGGTAACGCTGAAGCTAGCTACCAGTCCATGAAGGCCAAGGTGGTGGAGGAGCTTAAGAAGAACTTCAAACCTGAATTCCTCAACCGTGTTGATGACACCATCGTCTTCCCGCAGCTCAACGAAGACGAGTTGATGCAGATTGTTCACTTGTTTATCAAGCGTTTGGGTGATCGCCTACTCGATCGTGACATCACGATGAGTGTGACCGATGCAGCCAAGAAGCAACTGATCACACTGGGCTGGGATCCCACCATGGGAGCCAGACCACTGCGTCGAGCTGTTCAGCAAAACGTTGAGGACCCCTTGAGCGAGCGCATCCTGCAGGGTGAGCTTTCTCCAGGCCAGAACGTTGACGTTGATTTCGATGGTGAAGAGTTCACGTTTGCCTCTAGCAAGCGTGAGGTTGAGCCTCTCGAAGCGGCAGCTCTGGAATCCTAACCAGTACTCTTTTGGGGTGAATACTTCTTCTACCCCGTGGACGCTTCGGCGTGCGCGAACAGCGGACATCAGAGCCATTGCGGCTTTGATGGAACCGCTAGTCGATGCTCGAGTGTTGCTGGGTAAAGATCTGGTCGTCCTGTATGAATCGGTCCAGGAATTTATTGTCGCTGTGGATGATGCGGGCGAAATTCTTGGATGTGGGGCGCTCCATGTCTTTTGGGAAGACCTGGGCGAAATTCGCAGCCTTACCGTAGCACCGGATAAGAAGAACCTTGGAATTGGACATTCTCTGATTGAAGAGTTGGAGCGTGAAGCTCGCCAACTGGGCCTTACCCGGCTTTTTTGTTTGAGTTTTGAGGTGGATTTCTTTCAAAGCCACGGCTTTAGCGTTCATGACGATGAGACCGTAGATCCGGCCGTCTATGCGGAATTGGTGCGATCACCCGATGAGGGTGTTGCCGAATTCTTAGATTTAGCCCGGGTGAAGCCCAATACGTTGGGAAACTCCAGGTTGTTTAAGAAACTTGCCTAATCTGGATTTGTCCTCAGGCTCGCCGAGTCATACCCCCGGAAAATGGGGGATGCAGTCGTAATCTAGGGGTATGGCTCGCTCAGGTGGCTCGCTTCCCGCATCGGTGTATTGGCGTCGTAGGGCCGTTGTCTTTGGCGGTTTGCTCGTCATCATTGCCGTTATGGTGTTGATTGTTGTCCGCCCAGGCTTTGGTGGCAGACCACCGGTCGAAGAACCTGTTGCGCAAGAGACGCTTGAGGTCATCGCTGCCCCTAATTGCTTACCCAGCCAGCTCGAACTCACCGCGATGACTGACCAGTCGACTTATGCGCCGGGCCAAGCACCTCAACTGTGGCTTACGGTCAAGAACACCTCGGCGGTGGAGTGCACGGTGAATGTGGGGACAGATGTCCAGCGCTATGTCATTACCTCGGGTGATGATCAGATTTGGGCTTCTGATGACTGTCAAAAGACGTCGCTTGCCGCCGAACAGGTGCTTGCCCCCGGCGAAGAACAAGGCACCATGGCACTGGCATGGGATCGAACGCGATCCACTCCCGATACGTGCGACGACGCGGCGCGACCCACGATGCCCGGAGGCGGTGCCAGCTACCACCTCAGGGTTTACCTTGGTGATCTCCAGTCAGCACAGACCAAGCAGTTCCTGCTCGACTAGTTCACCGGTTGTTGTGCTCGAGCGGGCTTACTTGAAAACGCATTCTGCAGGGCTTGGCTAATACTGACGTTTGATTTATCCAAGACCACCTCGAAACCCAGGCGTTTTGCCTCTAACGAACGCTGGTTTGCCTGGGTCACCGGACGTATTTCCCCTGCCAGGCTGATTTCCCCGATAGCGATGGTGGTCGGGGGCAGCGCAATATTTTTGGCGGCACTTGCAATCGCCAGTGCGATCGCAAGGTCGGCCCCTGGTTCGTGGATTCGAATACCGCCCACGGTGGAAACGTAGACATCAGCCGAGGCCACAGCAATGCCCCCGCGACGTTCCAGCACCGCTAAGAGCATCGCAACCCGTGATGATTCCACTCCGTTGACGACGCGTCGAGGTTGCGGAGCGGAGCTGGGGATGACCAGAGCTTGAATTTCCACCGGGAGTGCCCGTTTGCCTTCCATGGCCATGGTGGTGCAGGTGCCGCTGACGGGTTCTCTGGTGCCGGAGCGAAAGAGTTCACTGGGGTCAGGAATCTCGATAATCCCTTCACCGCTCATGTCAAAGCACCCGACCTCATCGGTGGGCCCAAAACGGTTTTTCAATGTGCGCACAAATCGCAAGGACGTATGGGGGTCACCATCGAATTGACACACCACATCGACGAGGTGCTCGAGAGTGCGAGGTCCTGCTACTTGGCCATCTGTTGTGACGTGGCCTACCATGATGATGGGCAACATGGTTTCTTTGGCCACCCGGATAAGCGTCGCTGCTACTTCACGAACTTGAGCAACCCCACCGGGAGCACCGTCTAGGAGCCCCGAGGAAACGGTTTGCACCGAATCCACAATCAGAAGCTCTGGCTTTACATGGTCAATTTGACCCAGTACTGACCCCAAATCTGTGTCGTTGGCTAGCAAGAGGTTTTCGTGTAAACCGTTGGTGCGCGAGGCGCGGAGATAAACCTGTCCAGCAGACTCTTCGGCACTGACATAGAGAACCCGCTTGCCTCCAGCGGCAACCCGGGAGGCCACATCGAGCAACAGGGTAGATTTTCCCACTCCAGGTTCGCCCGAGAGCAAAATCACTGCACCAGGGACAATTCCCCCACCGAGAACTCGATCAAATTCCCCCACGCCACTGGGCTGGTGACCACTGCTGGTTCCATCCAGTTCGGTAATGGGCCGTGCTAGGCGAAGGGCGTCCGGTGCGACAGCTTTGGCTTGCTTCGATGATGTGGTGGGCTGGGCGCTTTCCACAACCGTCCCCCACGTTTGGCATTCACCACAGCGCCCCACCCATTTGAGTGTGGTCCACCCACACTCATCACAGCGGTAGGGAGCCTCGGTCTTTGCCATGTCTTGAGCCTATGGGCATCGACTGACTAACCCAGGAGCAACCCCACAGGTGCGAAAACTTGCCACGGAGAGCCCGTGTAAACTCTTCCCCGGTACCGTGTCCGAGCGGCCGAAGGTGCAACTCTCGAAAAGTTGTGTGGGTGAAAGTCCACCGTGGGTTCAAATCCCACCGGTACCGCCAAGTTTCTCAAGCAACGTCTGAGTATGGATCAGAGTGTTAGTGCGTCCTTGATTCTCCAGTGAATCGCCACCCACTGATCTGGATAGACACGGACTAATTGTCTTTTGCATAAATATTCCCACCTGACTCTCGGGATTACACCAAAAAGTGTCATGCTAGGGGGACACTTTTGGCCTATTTTGCCCCCTGGTAGTGCTTATTTTCGGCTTGTTTTCTAGACTCAAATCATTGTGAGAAAACGGCTGAAATTTGTGCTGGGAACCCTCACGGTGTTTCTGCTTGCGCTGATGCCGTCGGTAGTGCCCGTGGGGGGTTCCATCGCGCCCGCAACCGCGGCTGATTGTTCGCCTACCGAGGCCACTTTCACTGGTAATGGAACGATTGGGAGCAGTGGAGTCGTTTATCAGGTTCTCACGTTTACTTCAGTTGATGACTGCGATTGGAGAGTTCCTAGTGGCGTCGTCTCGGTCGACTATTTGTTAGTTGGAGGTGGTGGTTCCGGAGGGTCTTCAGCATTGGCCGCTTCAGCAGGTGGAGGGGGTGGTGGCCAGGTTAAAGAGCAGATCAATAGCTCAGTGGCAGGTGGAGCGTTAGTGACTATTTCTGTTGGCTCAGGTGGGTCAGCCACTCTAATTCGCGGAACCCCTGACGCGGGTGGTGACGGTAGTACGAGTTCTCTCAGCGGCGGACTCAGTGACGCCGTTTTGGGTGGTTCTGGGGGCGCAAACGCCCGCATATATAACGCTACTCAAGGGCAAGCTTCTACCCTTGGCTGGTCCGGGGGTGGTGGGTCTGTTCACGCCTCGAACTGGAGTACAGGTTCAACTGGGCAGGGTGGCACTGGTTCCAAGGGTGGAAATGCTTGGTTTGATGGAGCAAGTTCCCTTCCGCAAGCCGGGGGTGGCGGCGGTGGTGCGGGCGGAGCTGGTATAAATGCAACCGCTAATGTCGCTGGAGACGGTGGGGTTGGGGTCGAAAGCTCTGTGAGTGGGTCTAGTACCTACTATGGCGGTGGTGGTGGCGGCGGAAAACGTACTTTAACCGGCACGCAAAGCTCGGGAGGAAACGGTGGTGGTGGCGCCGGCGGCTGGGCGAGCTCTGGGGAAGCGGGCGATCGCAACACTGGCGGCGGCGGCGGCGGGGGATCCATTACGGACCCCGACGCGGATGGAGGCGACGGCGGCTCCGGTGTCGTCATTATTCGCTACGGCCTAAACCCAGACCCCCCGACAAGTGCGTCTGTGACCAGTGGTGATGGTCAGATGACCCTTGCCTACACGCTCCCAACTCACACGGGTGGCGGCACGCTGTCGTTGGAGTATCAGTTGACTCCTTCTGGCGGAAGCGCTGGCAGTTGGACCTCGTTGGGGGAAACGGATGGCTCCACGGTCATTTCTTCAGGAGTTGCAAACGGGACGGTGTATTCCCTGAAGTTGCGGGCGAAGAATACCGTTGGCGCTTCGAGCTACACGAGTTCAGAGGTCACTGTGGGAAGTGTTCTTCCCTCGCCTGTGGGAGAGATTCTTCGACTCGATGGAACGAACCCATCCTCGTATTCAGGGTCGGGTTCCACATGGACTGATCTGGCTCGAGGAAATAACGGCACAATCGACGGGGCGACGTGGGATTCCAGGTCGAAGAGCTTCGGCTTTGATGGCACGAACGATTATGTTGACCTCCCAGATCTGGCCTATGACTTTTCCACGGGACTCGCTATTCACGCGGTCGTGGATTTTGGTTCGGCTGAGAGTTACGAGACAGTGTTGGGTTTTTCAGAAGACGGCTCGACCAAGGCAGGCATCTCTTTTGGGCGGTATAGCACCGCAGACGAGCTATACCTCGAGATTTACGACCCGGCCGGAACCGGATACCGTGAATGTCACTCGAGTTCCAGTGGGACAGCTATCAAAAACGGCTTCCATGTTTATAGTGCACTTCTCTTGGCAGACGGGACCTGCCAACTACAGGTGGATGGAACCGATCTGACCGAGGTAACTTCGACCGGCGGCGGTGGCTCGGCAACAATGCTCCCCGCGAGCGTTGTGAGGGCGGGCGCGTTTGTAGGCCAAGGTCGCTCAGGGAGCCCCCGGCTGAGTGGGTCTATCCAATCTTTGGTCGTGTACAACTCAGCCCAGGCAGTTCCGGCTTGTCTGCCAAATGAGCTCACCTACTCCGGTAATGGAGCGGTCGGAGAGAGTGCTGTCCCCTATAAGCTCTTGGCCTTCACCACGGGGGGCACATGTACTTGGCAAATTCCTGACGGCGTCACTACTGTCGACGCACTTGTGGTGGGCGGTGGCGGTGGCGGAGGCGCACACGTCGGATCAGGTGGTGCCGCAGGTGGTGTTATCGAGATTTCTTCCAGCTCGGCGGCGTCGGGAGTCGGAGGCTTAGGGGCCTTCGATGGAATTACGAATGTCGACATCTCGGTTGGCCTTGGCGGTGCGGCTGGAGAGCTTTTTGCGGCATGCGCTAACCCCACTTCTGGAATTACTGGTGACGAAACTGCAGGGTCTGGATATTGCAACGATTCGAATAACCAGTTTCGAGCTCAAAATGGCGTGGACTCTTCTATTGAGGGTTTTACCTCCGCGATAGGAGGAGGATCCGGGGGCCACTGGAATTACTATTACCCCCGAGCGGGTGGATCAGGTGGTGGCGCTTCGGCCGCAGGCGTTGGTGGCCCGTCGGCCAAGTTGGGAACCGCAGGTCAGGGTAATTCTGGGGGCGAATTCGCGACTAGCTACGGCACAGGTGGTGGAGGAGGCTGGGCCGGGGTTGGAGCAGACGGCAGCTCATCTCGATCGGGTGATGGAGGTCCTGGGAATAGCTCATCGTTACTGTCCACTGTTCACAGCTCAACCTTTGCAGTTGGGCAAGTTAGCTCGAGCAATGTTTTCTTTGCCGGTGGCGGTGGTGGTGGCTTCCATGGCACTCGAACCGCTAGTGCTGGTGGGGTTGGTGGTGGTGGAGCTGGAAACTCAATCGAAGGTGTCCGAGCTGTTATAGGAGCTTCCAACACCGGCGGTGGCGGTGGCGGCGGCGGTGGCACCAATGGTGGCGTCAGCTATGGCGCAGATGGTGGATCTGGAGTGATAATCGTTCGTTACTCCCTTTCTCCTGGAGCGCCGACGATTTCTTCAGTGAGCTCGGGCGATGGGTCGTTGGATGTGGCATTCTCTGCTCCGACCCATAATGCGGGTAGCGCAATTACTGATTATGAGTATTCGTTTGATGGGTCTACGTGGACCAGTTTTAGTAGTGCATCCGCTGGCACCAAGACAATTTCAGGTTTGAACAACGGGACCGCCTATACGGTGCGGGTTCGTGCGGTGAATGGCAATGGAAACGGTGTTTCTGCGACTGCGGGAAGTTCGAGCACGCCACGGGGTTCTCAAACATTGTCGTGGTCACCTGCGAATACGACGGTAGAGGTGACGGCTGGTTCGGTGACCCTGTCACCGGCCGCATCAGCTCTGGGTGGGGTAGCAGTCCAGTATTCGGTTCAATCCGCTGGCTCGCCCGATGCCAGCTGCGCTATTTCGGACAACTCGACCCCCACCGTGACCTTCTCCTCGGTGGGTAGCTGTGTTATTCGAGCGACCTCTGTTGAAGGCGGGGCATATTTGGCCGCCACAACGGATGTGACGTTGACGGTGACGCTTGCGGCTCAAACAATTACCTTCGCTTCGATTACGGATAAAACGTATGGAGATTCGAGTTTCTCGGCGACCGTGTCCGCGTCCTCGTCGCTCGCAGTAACACTGACGTCGTCGACCACTTCGGTGTGTAGCGTGTCGACTCACACGGTGACAATTGTCTCAGCGGGCACTTGCACCCTGGTGGCGTCCCAGTCGGGTACCTCGAGTTACGCTGCTGCGTCATCGGTAACTAGATCTTTCACAGTCGGGCAAAAAGCCATCACGATGACGGTTGTTATTGCGGACAAGAACTACGACGGGGCCTCGGCGGCCACGGTGTCAGGGACCCCGTCTCTTGCTGGTCTGGTGTCAGGAGATGCTTCTTATGTTGCGGTGGACACTTCCGAGATCACTGCGGCGTTTGTGACTCCGGATGCTGGTGTCGGGAAGTCTGTGAGTGTGACTTTGGGCTCTGGCGTGCTGATCACGGGTGCCTCGGGGGATAGGTCAGGGAGTTACTCGGTAACGCTTGCTGGCACCCCGACTGCAACCATCAGCAAAATTAGTCAGGCATCGTTGTCGTTCACTTCCACAAGCGCGATGGTGTTTGGTCAGTCGTTGCCGTTGGTAGCGACGGGTGGTTCGGGTTCTGGAGTTCTGTCGCATGCGTTTGTGTCGGGCCCGTGCACGGTGTCGGGGTCGACGGTGACATCGACGGGTGCGGGTAGTTGTGTCGTGACGGCTACGCGTGCTGCAGATACGAACTACAACTCGGTGACGTCGTCGAACTTTACGATTACGGTGTCGAAGGCCGCGCAGTCGATCAACTTCACCTCTAGCGTTCCGGTGTCTGCTGTGTCGGGCACGACCTATACCCCGACTGCAACGGCGTCGTCTGCTTTGACGGTGTCGTTGGCAATCACGACGGGTAATGGGTCGGTGTGTTCGTTGTCTTCAGGCGTGGTCACGTTTGCCGCTTCGGGGACCTGTGTGATTACGGCTTCCCAGGGTGGGGATTCGGATTACAACGCTGCGTCGTCGGTGACGCAGACGATTGTGGCGGGGAAGATTAACCAGACGGTGACGTTCCCGTCCATTTCAGGTAAGGATTTTGATGCTCCAGCGTTTAGCGCGGGGGCGAGTGTGTCATCAGGTCGGGCTGTGACGTATGCGACGTCGACATCGTCGGTGTGTGCG
>Ga0115566_10000883_pt1 | contig 25909 bp, 22 predicted proteins | sample COGITO_mtgs_1204_3_FD_87173 | JGI IMG/M metagenome (GOLD analysis project Ga0115566, IMG submission 87173) | Pelagic marine microbial communities from North Sea - COGITO_mtgs_120405 | ecosystem: Environmental > Aquatic > Marine > Epipelagic | place: Germany:Helgoland, sampling site Kabeltonne...
AGCGAGTTCATGCAAACCCCGTACCTCGACAAATTGGCTGCTTCTGGCGCTCGCTTCACCAGCGGATATGTCACGGCTTCCGTTTGCTCCCCATCTCGGGCTGGTCTCTTGACCGGGCGCTACCAACAGCGATTCGGTCACGAACTCAACCTTCCTGGAAAACCTGATCCCGCAGTCCCAGACTCCCTTCGTGGACTGCCACTTTCGGAGAGGACTATCGCCGACTGGCTTGCTGACGCTGGCTATGCAACGAGTCTTATTGGGAAGTGGCACCTAGGCTTAGAGGATCGATTTCATCCACAGCAGCGCGGCTTTCAAGAGTTCTTTGGACTACGCGCCGGAAGCGGGCCGTACTTCACGGGCCTGAACAGTCGCGTAGAAACCGGAACCACACCCGTTCCGGCCGATTCCCTCGATTACCTCACGGACGAGTTCGGCGATCGAGCCGTCGATTTCATTGCGCGACATAGAGATGAGCCTTTCTTGCTCTTCTTGAGCTTTACCACACCTCATACGCCGATGCAAGCGCGCGCGGACTATTTGGCGCAAGACAGCGCCCGGTTTGAAACGGATGTCCGAGCAAAATATGCCTCTATGACCCGCTCTCTGGATGAGAATATTGGCAAGGTGCTAGAAACGCTGGACCTATTCAACCTTCGAGAAAACACCCTCGTTTTCTTCGCCAATGATAACGGCGGTGCTATGCCCTACAACGGTTCTCTCAATGCTCCCTTACGTGGCGCAAAGGGAACAGCACTGGAGGGAGGAAACCGCGTCCCCTACCTCCTCTCTTGGCCCGGGCATATTCCAGCAGACCTGGTAACAGACGATCCGGTCTCAACGCTGGACGTCTTACCTACTTTCCTGGCGGCGGCGGGCGTAGATCTTCCGACCGATCGTTCATTTGACGGAGTCGACTTGATGCCTCATCTGAACGGACAAACCGCTTCAGCACCTCATGACACCCTGTATTGGAAAATGCAGTGGGGTGCCGCCATTCGCGCTGGCAATTGGAAGCTCGTTCGGACTCCCGATGCCCAGCATTGGCTATTCGACTTAGCCAACGACCTTTCAGAAACGACGGACCTCTCGAACCAGGAGCCGGAACGGGCAGCCGCCCTCAGAAAGAGCCTGGAAGCGTGGGAATCAACGCATCCAGATCCGATCTGGCTGATTAATGATGCATGGCATGCTCGCACGCTGGAGCGTTATGACCAGAGTGTGGTCGAAGGATACGTGCGGAACTGATCTTGCGTAGTCACCCCGACTCTACCTATTGTCCGGACAATGCATCCCACTCCGACTGAGTTGCTGGCGTTTTTTGATACTCCATCATCATTAGCCAGGTACCTTTCTTAACGAGAAGAGCTGCAAGGTGAATGTGTTGTACAACCTCTTCACCACCTTCCGGCGTGAAATGATACCGAAAGATGCCAGTTTCGTGTGCCGTCGTTTCAGATAACAACCGCTGAGAGAAACGCAATTCGACGCCCGCGGACTGCTTACCGGCTTTCGTGTCATCAAAACCTGGCTTCCATCCTGCGAGAGCGTCCGCTATCGGATAGCTATTGCTCGAAGCCATGCTGACCAATACCGCATCAGGATGATACGTAGCAGAGTATCCTTCGAAATCCCCCTCAGCGACTGTGCGCCCTACTTCTAACCAGTAAGCATCCAGTTCAGCAACCTGTGCGGATGCCATCAATGGAAGAAACAGAATTGATAACAGCAGTGATGTGCGACGGATCATTGGCTTAGTACCTGTTGATGTACTTCGTGATAGTGATGGATTAGATGCGTCCAGTCGAAGTTCTGGGCGAATGCTTCAGAGCGGTTCCTCTGAGCGATGCGCTGGCGTCTATTCTGTTGACAGAATCGGAATAACATGTCTGTGAGTTGATTCACAGCTTCCTCCTTTGGCTTGCCTCTTCGGTTTACAAGATAGAGACCTGCCTTCTCGTGACTCTCCCTAAGCGCTGATGCATACACACCGAAACCAGCCAGATCAGAGCTGACAGCCGGAACACCCATCGCAAGGGTTTCTAACGGTGTGTATCCCCAAGGCTCATAAAAACTTGGGAAAATACCAAGATGGCATCCTCTGATGAGTTCTTCATAGTCTAAACTAAATAGCGGGTTGGTCGAGCGCACAAAATCCGGATGGTATACAACCTTGACCTTGTCGTGAGCATTGTTGAACAACTCCAGTTCACGAAGCTTATTGATGACCTCATCATTGCCATCATCAAGCAAGTCGTGTGTTACGATCGGCGGCAGCCAATCCCTGTGCCATGCATGTTGGGCCCTGCGAATACGAAGCTTCCAGACTTCAGGCACCATTTCGTTGAGATCTAAGGGATGCCCTGCTGCTAATTCTTCAATCAAATGCTTTCGGATCTCTTCCGTGACGCTCCTAGCAATAGTCTTGAACTCACGAAACATGGCAGCATACTCAAGACTGCCAACGGACATGCTTCGAACGGGCTGCTTCGTGATAAGCAGGAAAACCACGGTTTTTCTCGAACCAGTGTCTATCAAGCGCTGATTCAACTTCGATAGCGCCTCCAGCGTTAAGTCCATTCCTTTATTGCGGAATTCAAATCGCCCGGAGGAAAAGAAATACAGTGTCTGATCTAGTTCAAAGTTGTAGCTGGGGAAGAAATACCCCATCGTGAATTCATGCAGCTTTTCCTTGTATTCCGTGTGCATCTGCTGGAACTCATGCAACGCAAGGAAGCGGTTGATATTTAACCCATTGGGTACCAGTTCATCGACTTCTCGCCCTAGAAGATGTTTACATTCTAACGCCGTAATACCTGATACTGTAGTGAACTTATCGGCGTCACGGGCTGAAGCTTTTTCCAGCATGTGCTGAGCCATTATCCCATGCTTCTTGGCCTCCACCATATCATCAAAGTCTTCAATACGGCTATAGAACCGCTCCGAACTCATGGCGATGTACCGACCGATCAGCGTTGCATGGGTCGTGAAAACCGAATGTCCGGACCATCCGTCGTGTTTAAGTAATGGAAGCGCCACTCCAGACATCCACTCATGAAAATGTGCAATGACGGGTGTCCCCTTCGAAAAACCCTCTAACAGGGTCAAAAACTGATGAACACCAGCACTGAAGGCAACTACGTCCCGAACCAGTTCATCTTCTGGCGGAATGATGATTTCCTGTTCGTCCAGAAGCCGCTTTGACTGCTCTTTGACCTTCGACTGCAAACTCTGAACTCCGATCAGAACCGCTCTGGGTCGTCCAGAAACCTGCCACCGTCCAATGCGCACCTCGACCCCCTCCGCTCTCATAGCCTCAACGGTCAAACTTATCGCGTCCCCTGACTCCTGATCTTCAAATTCAATGTCAGCCTGGGTATGATTCAGCGGCCCCACTAGGCAATAGGCATCTCCCCATTCCTTCACCATTTCAGGAGACTTCGATCGCAAGACGGTGTAAATGCCACCAATCTGGTTACATACTTCCCATCCCAGCTCGATGAGCAGGGCCTTCTTTTCGATAGGTAGTGTTGGTTCATTCATATCGAATGGTAGAAAAAATCTCGGTAATCATGATTTGAGGGGAAGATCAGATTTCACACTATGCCAACAGCAAACTGGTAACAGACTCCCCCATTTCCGATCAAAGGGTCGTTCCATCAATCGGAGCCATCTGTAAGATCATCAAATGACCGACGCCTTCCAACCAAATCAAACCTCGATGTCCCCACTTCTTCACGTCTCTGGTCTAAGAAAGTCATACACCGAAGGTGATGCGACTCGGGAAGTGTTGAAAGGCATCTCCTGCGAGATCATGCAGGGTGAACTGATCGTTCTTCTTGGCAGAAGTGGCTCAGGTAAGAGCACGTTTCTCAATATGATCAGTGGCATGGATGCTCCTTCCAGTGGATCAATACAATTCGATCAGACAGAGCTAACAGCTCTCTCTGATACGGAAAGAACGCTTTTTCGGCGGCACGCGATCGGAATTATTTTCCAATCTTTCAACCTGATCCCAACGCTTACAGTGGCAGAGAACGTCCTGTTGCCTATAGAACTCGCAGGTGCTGGGTCGAAAGAAGACAGGGATACTGCGCTCAAGGTCCTGGAAGAAGTTGGTCTGGCCGACAGGCATGAAAGCTTCCCCGATCGACTGTCGGGCGGAGAACAACAGCGCGTGGCCATAGCGAGAGCGCTTGCCCACGAACCACGCCTGATTCTGGCCGATGAGCCGACAGGTAACCTGGATGCAAAAACTGCCGATCTGGTGATGGATATCCTCGAGCGTCTGGTTCACGATGACAATCGGACGATGCTGATTGCAACGCATGATCGCGACATTATCCGGCTCGCCGATCGTGTTTTCCTGCTACAAGAAGGTCATTTGACGGAAACAAGTAAAGCTGACGCGCTGGCTAGGAGCTGATCGATGACCAATCTCTCCCAGCAACCCTCGCCTTCATTTCCTGGCCGACTGCTACGACGCAGTAGCAGGAGGTATCTACGACAGCACCCGTTGCTGATCTTGCTTTCGATTTTAGGTGTGGCCGTTGGCGTATCCGTTGTTGTCGGTATCGACCTCGCCAATTCCAGCGCACGAACTGCCTTTCAGCTTTCGACTGAAACCGTTGCAGGTCGGGCTACGCACGCGCTCGTTGCCGGAGATGGTCCGATTGATGATGATATATACCAAGAGGTCCGGGTTGGCCTCGGTGTCCGGCAAGCGGCCCCAATTCTCGAAGGATATGCCCGCGTAAGCGACCCGACAGGTCCAGTTGTTCAACTTCTTGGAATTGATCCACTAGCAGACGGAGATTTCCGCTCGTTCGCGGGCGGCCCTGGCGGAGGCTTGGATCTGGGCGGCTTCATGGGAGGATCCTCCTCGGTACTTATGGCTCCTGCCACCGCGTCTCGCTTCGGCCTTGAAATCGGTTCGTCTTTTTTTCTGTGGGTCGATGGGCGTGCAAAAGAGGTCACCTTGCTGGATATGCTTGACCCATCGGATGATCTGGAAGCGACTGGCCTCGACAACCTAATCGTTATGGACATTTCCGTTGCCCAAGCGGTGATGGATGCCCCAGGCCAGCTCTCTCGCATCGATCTGCGACTGCCGTTGCCCATCGACGTAGAGAACATGACGGCACTGGTCGAGGACCGTTTGCCTGAGAATGTGGAATTGCGCCGTGCTGAGGCACGTTCTTCAACGTTAGATCAGATGACCGAGGCATTCTCGCTTAATCTTACCGCCATGAGCCTGCTTGCGCTCGTTGTGGGCATGTTTCTCATCTACAACACGATGACATTCTCTGTTGTACAGCGTCGCAGCCTGATGGGCCGACTGCGCGCGCTCGGAGTCACCCGTCGCGAGATTTTCTGGTTGGTGCTGTCTGAAGCTCTTCTGATCGGCGGCATAGGGGCCATCATTGGCGTACTGGGCGGCGTCGCGCTGGGCCGCGTGCTTGTGGGTCTGGTTACACAGACCATTAATGACCTGTATTTCGTGGTGCGGATTCGCGATCTAGACCTTTCTTACTGGGCCCTTGCTAAGGGTCTTCTTCTGGGTATAGGAAGCACGTTGCTCTCCACCATTCCTCCGGCTCGGGAGGCGACCCGTGCTGCCGTCAGCACCGTGCTCCGACGAAGCGAAAACGAGAGCCGAATCTCAGCTATGCTGCCACGGCTCAATTGGTCCGGGTTAGGCCTAGCTGTTTTGGGTGGACTCCTTTTGTGGGGCTCAGGAACCAATATTGCTGTAAGCTACGTGGGTATTCTTGCGATCATACTTGCCGGTGCCTGCTGGACGCCTGCTCTCGTTTTATTGGGGAGCCGCCTACTTCGTCCTGTACTGGGTGGGGTATTCGGAATTATTGGTCGAATGGCCGCCTCCGGAATCGGGCAATCTCTTAGCCGATCCGCTGTAGCCGTTGCGGCCCTTACGATTGCGGTTTCTGCCACGACGGGCGTGGGAGTGATGGTTGAGTCATTCAGAACCACGGTGGACACCTGGCTTACCTATTCTCTTGAGGCCGATGTCTATATATCACCCCCCGGGACAGTATTTCGGCGCAACGACTCTACCATTACTCCAGAGGCAGAAGCTGTTATCCGCTCGGCAGACGGCGTCATTTCCAGCTTCTCTGTCCGCACTGCAAACGTTGTCGTTGATAACGAACCTACAGATCTGATTGTCACAGAGCCTCGTCCTAGCGCTTTAGAGCCTGGTAGATACAAGGCCATTGCCGACTATGACCATCGCGAAGCTATGCGCTCCCGCGACGTAGTAATGGTTTCTGAGCCCTATTCGTATCGGCATGGGACGCGAGTAGGTGACGAACTGCTCATTGTAACTGCTAACGGTCCGATTCGCTTCGAAGTCGGAGCCATCTACCATGATTATGCATCCGATCTGGGGGCGGTCCAGATGACTCGATCCCGATACGACATACATTTCAATGATCCTTTTGTATCCGGGTTAGCGGTCTACGTGGCGCCCTCCGATTCGGTTGAAACGGTAGTAGAGCAACTACGAGAGGCGACTACATCCGTGCAGGGCCTAAACATTCGTTCCAATCGAGATCTGCGACAGGCTTCCCTGGAAGTATTCGATCGGACGTTTACCGTCACAACAGTACTGCGCCTTTTGGCCATCCTGGTTGCCTTTGTCGGCGTGCTGACGGCGCTCATGTCATTGCAGCTAGAACGTCGAAGAGAATTGGCGGTCCTACGCGCCAATGGCATGACGCCTGTGCAAGTCCGTCGCACGGTAACGCTTCAAACAGTAAGCATGGGACTGATCGCCGGGATCCTCTCCATCCCGATGGGCCTTGTCTTGTCATGGCTGTTGATATTTGTGATCAACCAACGCTCGTTCGGATGGACGCTACAGTTCATCATTGATCCTATGATTTTAGGACAAGCCGTTCTCTTGGCGCTACTTGCGGCTTTGTTAGCATCCGTATACCCGACTTGGTCGATGTCACGTGCAAACGCAGCCGACGCGCTGAGAGCCGAATGAAATACCAACTCTACATGGCGCTCCTCGGCCTCGTTCTTACAGGATGCGGCGTCCAGGCACCCACTAAGTCCGACACAGAACCCATGGAGTTGGCAGCAGCCATGGGCGGTGACACGCTTGGTTATGCGCGAGCAACTGGCCCACAACTCTTTAACATGCCCAGTGACTTAGGTGCCCATCCAGACTTCAAGACTGAATGGTGGTACTTCACTGGTAATCTGTTTTCGGATGAAGGTCGAAGGTTTGGGTATGAGTTGACGCTGTTCCGCAGTGCACTCGCCCCACCTGACGTGGACGATGAATCAGCAGGAGCTCCTCCTGATAGTGCGTGGGACACTCGTCAGCTGTACATGGGGCACTTCTCCTTAGCGGATCCGGAAACCGGAGAGTTCTATGCCTTTGAGAGATTCAGTCGTGGCTCCATGGGCCTCGCGGGTGCCCAGTCTCCTCCCTTCAGGATTTGGCTGGACGACTGGAATATGGAATCTGAAAGCATTGAGGACCTTTTCCCATTACGGCTCATGGCCGAAGAAGACGGCATCGGAATCGACCTCCACCTAGGACGTGCCAAACCGATGGTCTTGCAGGGTAATGATGGTTGGGATCCAAAGGGAGAAGGCGAAGGCAATGCCAGTTATTACTACTCCTACACCCGAATAGAGACGGAAGGCACCGTATCTCTGCGTGGCGATCGGATTGAAGTATCCGGACAGAGTTGGAAGGATCATGAATGGAGCACATCCGCCCTTGGGCCCAAAGAATCTGGGTGGGATTGGTTTGCCCTCCAGCTCAGTGACGGCCGGGAAATCATGGTTTATCAGCTTCGTCGCAAAGATGGCTCAGTGAGCCCCTTTACCAGCGGCACGCTTGTTCTGGAAGACGGAAGCAAGCGTGCCCTCGAAGCAGATCAGTTTGAAATCACCGTCCGCGACACATGGCTTAGTCCGGTAAGTGGAGCCGAATATCCTTCAGGGTGGAGACTCGAGATTCCCTCTGAGGACATATCTCTGTCAGTCACACCCGTTCAGCCAAATCAGGAACTGAATGTGTCTGTCAGATACTGGGAAGGAGCTGTTGACATCGGTGGCTCGGCTTCCGGGGAGGCGATCACAGGAGTTGGGTACGTAGAGTTGACGGGGTACGACACACCCCCCACGGACGCTCAATAGTTCGCACTAGCGCACATTTTTTCAAGCCGAAAGGATGCCACTGGCGCGCACGCCTAGCCATCTTACTGCGTCGGCAGTTTGTACCTAATTGAAAGGTCTACCATTACTCCACGAGACATAGACAAGCTTTCACTGTCAGAGTCTGTTCCATAATAGAGTTCGCTTGTCAAGATTTAGGAGGCTTCAACCCGAGCTACGATCGGGCCTGCAATCGGAGTCTCCCCCTCTAGCCCAGCCCTTCTAATTGATACCTTACGGAGGAAAGTCCGGATTACAAACGACCCGGTAGCCTAGCAGCATCATGCTACCTCTTGGAGCTTGCCCATTACAAAAAAGGGAGTGATTTAAGCCGTTGAGCCACAACTTAAACCACTCCTGAGTGTGCCCTGGAGAGGACTCGAACCTCCACGCCATTGCTGACACTAGCTCCTGAAGCTAGCGCGTCTACCAATTCCGCCACCAGGGCTGATGACAAGCGGCACCCGCTTAAACGGGGAAGCAATTCTACGACAATCCACAACTCGATTCAACTTAATGCACCGCCCGAGGCATCATTTCGCAACCCTTTCATCACAATTGCGCTAGGAAAGGATATTTTGCAGCGTGATAACAGCAGAACCGGAATCCAGCAAGGTTTTTGTTCGTCTGCATTTCGTACCCAGCATAAACACCCAACTCACTCAGAACACCATGCAGAAGGCTACCGCTATGCTTTTTGTGCTGTTGGCAGTTACGACGCTTGCCACAGCACAAGAAACAGACGTCCCCTCTATTGAAGCCACGTTCGCTGATGATTCTCCACGCATAGATGGTCGTCTCGATGACGCCGTCTGGTCTCGAATCATGCCAATGACGGATTTCGTCCAGCGCTGGCCGAACGAGGGTCAAGATCCCACAGAAGACTCATGGGCTAAAGTCGCATATGACCGTGATAACCTGTACTTCGCCTTTCAGTTTTCTGACAAAGAGCCAGAACTGATCCGCGCCAAAAATATGGAGCGAGGTGGTCGCAATGATCGCGATGATCACGCCTATATCGGGATCGACACTTTTCTTGATGGTCGTAATGCCTTCCTATTCGAAATGAATGCGTTGGGCACCCAGGACGATGCCCTTATCGCCGACGAACACATGACGATCGACTCCTATTCTTGGGATGCCGTATTCGAAAGCGAAACACAAATCAACGATAAAGGATGGTCGATGGAAGTGAGAATTCCATTCCGGCAGCTTCGATTCCCTGAGGGCGATGATCTGACCTTCGGTCTGTTCATGAGACGAACAGTCAACCGGAAAAATGAAATCCAGAACTGGCCGCTTATCCCTCTTACATACGGATCAGGCTATTCCGATGACATGAAGACGGTTTCTAGATATGGACGCTTGACGGGCATAAAGAACATCCGTCGAGGCAAGAACATCGAACTCAAGCCTTATATCATCTCTGGAGCTCAGAAAGTCCGTCCTGACCTTCAGATCAAGGATACGGAGTCAGATAGCAACATTGACGCAGGATTTGACCTCAAATATGGCCTGACATCCAACTTGACGTTGGATTTCACTATGAACACTGACTTTGCTCAGGTCGAGGCTGACAACACTCAAATAAATCTGACACGATTCAGCCTGTTCTTTCCCGAAAAGCGTGAGTTTTTCCTAGAGCGCTCAGGAATTTTCGAGCATGGAGATTCTCGTCGCACTCAGACTTTCTTTTCTCGACGAATTGGACTCACTGAATCAATTCTTGCGGGCGCACGAATGACCGGTCAAGTTGGACGATTCAACGTGGGTGTTCTCAACATTGAAACAGGTCCAGACGAAGGCAATATTGGCGATAAACTCGGCCGCATTTTCGGAGAGGAATCAGCCAATAATGCTGTTGCACGGCTCCAGACTAATTTCGGACGTCGAGGATCAGCAGGGATAATTCTTACCAGTTATGACCGTGGGGAAGACTGGAATCGCGCCGTTGGTTTTGACGTGCGACAGCGTTTTGGTTCTGCTAGTAGTGCCGATGTCTGGTTTACCAGCGTTTCGGACAGCAATCCAGACAAAGATGACTGGGCAGGTAGCGCCGCCGTTAGCTATCGAAATGACATTTATGGTGCATCCCTGTCCTACACGAGTGTTGGAGAGAACTATGCCCCAGCACTCGGCTTTGTGAGGCGCCGGGACATGAGGCAAAGCATCGGTACTGTTACGTACAGTCCATACTTCGACAAGGGCCCATTTCGCCAGATGACCTATCACACTATGGGAATCCACACCGATGGTCAAGATGGAGAGCTGCAGTCATGGTCTGTAAACAACAGCGTAGGGTTCACTTCCCGGGAGCGCGATAATGTCCGTTTCTCCTTCAGCCGAGAGTTTGATCGTCTTGAGCGCTCGTTTTACATCAGACCAGATGCCGAGATCGTCTCCAATGACTATACGTTTAACCGCGTCGGAATTAGCCTGACCTCTGATCCGGGTCGTAAGTTTTCAGGTACGCTCAGCGGCGAAACGGGAGGCTTCTATGGTGGAAACCGTACAGACATGCGTGCAACAGCCGGTTATCGTCAATCTAAGCACCTCACGTTGGGCGGCGGGTTGAGTAGGAATAGTGTTGATCTTCCCATCGACAATGGAAACTTTAGTGCTATTACGGCTTCGCTGGACATTCTGGCTAGCGTTTCTCGCAAGTTGTTCGCCAAGGCGCTCATCCAGACAGATAACTTCTCTCGGGACATCAACGCCAACATTCGCATTGACTGGATCCATACGCCAGGCTCAGACCTGTTCCTGGTGATCAACACCTCCTATCACGTGACAGATGACAATGAAATGCTCTTCGACCCGCGCGCCAATTATGTGATGAACAGCAACATTGGTATCGCTAAGCTTACCTATCTGATCCTGCTTTAAACAATAGGAGCGGTAGGTTTTCCCGCGTTCCTCCCCGTCCGCTAAACGGACATTCATTGATATAACCCATATATAAAGCCGCATCGGGCCTAAATGTGAGTCACGATTGGGCTGTAGAATTCACTTTTGCACCCCAATTTTAGGTCTCTCAGAAATGTAATTTACTTTTCTCGTTGAAAACCCCGCTAAGAGGGTTGTCCCACCTGAAAAATCATTTTATCTTTGCGACCGCTTCCAATGCGAGACCTTCCTCGGTAGCTCAGTGGTAGAGCATGCGGCTGTTAACCGCAGGGTCGTAGGTTCAAATCCTACCCGGGGAGCGAAGAACGGGAGATCGGCATCAGCCGGTCTCCCGTTTTGTTATTTAGAAGCCCGACCATTTCAGAAGAAATAATCAGTCGTAGAGATCAGCGAAAGCTATCCGGGTAGTCTTTTCTCAATATCGAATGCTCACGGTCCATGATAATTACCCGGATCCGACATGTTTATGTTTCTACGTAGCTATATCGGACGAAGCAACAATAACATTTCGATAGAACCGAATTGCTTTTTCTAGATTCTCTAAGCTCATTCGTTTGTTCACTCCGTGGATTCGTTTGGAATCAGGTACATCCAATAAGATCGGTGTGATCTTGAAAATGGACGAAGTGACACTTGAATAGTGTCTTGAGTCGGTCCGAGCAATCATGAGAGCTGGAACGGGCACCGCATCCGGATGCACCACAAGGAGTTGGTCCCTAATCACTCCATATTCTGGCGTCTCCGTCGGGGACAAAGCAGATGGTTCGGACGCCCCCTCCAAAAGCATCACTTGTACTCGATCATCGCTCACGATGCCTTGAAGCTCACTCACTACGCCTTCGACCGTATCGCCGGGACGAATTCGTGCATTAAAGAGTGCCCGGGCTGACGGTGGTAAGATATTCACTTTCGTACCGGCTTCAATAATCGTCGGGGCGAGGGTGGTCCGAACCAATGCATTCGTAGATGGTCCCTTTTCAAACTGGTTGATGACCGTACGACATCCATATGAGCCGCTAAAACGATAGGCGCAAGCGATGGGTTTGTACCCCTCCATTCAAAAAGAAGGCTGAAGTCGCCCACCCGCTCCAACCTCCGGCAACATATCGGCCGGCCCTCTTGGTCCTTGCTGCACCACGCCTGTCTGCGAACCAGTTTCAGCCCCAAAAAAAGTTCGCACTAGAAGCACGCAAAGAAGGATCACTAGGATCGATACGAATCCAGAAATAAAATGAGCACCTTCATGGGGTCGACCAAGTTCGAAAATGAAGCCGTGCCCCAGTCAGCTTTCTACCCAGAGGAAGAGCGACCAATGATGGCCTTGGAACCGCCGCTTGGTTGTCCGCCATCGAGGCACAAATCGTACTAAGGATAATGACGCTCCGATATATTAAGACCAATGCGGGGGATGCGTGCATCCACCTGTCTGGTTCAGACAGGATCAATCACCCATTGGACCGATCCTCTTCACGGCAGGTCGTGCCGATGGAGGACCGGTCCGTATCGGGTTTAGTGCCGGCTACGTGTTCTGACGCCATCTCCGCCAACAGAAGCATTCTTGCTTCCGCGGCCTGGATGGCCACCACTCGCGCTCTGACTGCGCCCTTTATTTCCATTTCGGCTGCCACCATTGTTCGGATTGGAGCGACCTGAACGACCAGAACCTCCAGAACGGCCGTTACCAGAACGACCACTTCGTCCTCGACCACCGCCGTTTGAGCCACCGCCAGATCGGCCGTTCGAGCGAGCACTGTCGCGACCAGATGAATCCGTTGAGTCGCTGAAATCAGGAGCAAATCCATCGGCTGTCAAACGGACGATCTTTGATCCGATCATTCGCTCTGTAGCACGGAGCCATCCAATGTCTTTGCCTGTCACAAAGGTGTACGCCATCCCTTCAGCTTCCGAACGACCGGTTCGTCCAATACGATGCGTATAGGCCTGAGGTGTATTAGGAACGTCGTAGTTGATGACGTGAGATACCTTTTCGACATCGATACCACGGGCTGCGATATCTGTGGCTACGAGAATATCAAAGTTGCCATCCCTGAAGCCCTGCATAGCTCGATCACGCTGCGCCTGGGACATGTTTCCCTGCAAAGCAATACTGCGATGTCCCTCGTTGCTCAATCGCTTTGCTAACCGTTTAGCACGGTGCTTCGTTCGCGTGAAAATGATAGCTGTATGACAGTCCTCCATGCCAAGAAGGTGATTCAGAAGATTGTCTTTCTGGCCTTCTCCAATGCTGTACAGACCATGGTCGATGGTCGAAGCCGGAGCTTGGTCGGCTAGTTCGATAACAAAGGGATCATTGAGAATCTCGTCAGCCAAGCGACGAATGTCCCTAGGCATCGTAGCAGAAAACAGTAGGTTTTGGCGCTTCGCTGGAATACGGGAAAGGATGCGTCGAATGTCAGGCAGGAATCCCATGTCGAACATGTGATCAGCCTCATCAAGGACGAGAGTATCTAGTTCGTCCAGGCGAAGATGTCCCTGCTGCATTAGATCGAGAACCCTGCCCGGGCAACCGACAATAATGTCAGGACGGCGGCGAACGTTGGAGATCTGACGACCCATCGACGTTCCGCCGTAAATCGTCATGAGTGAAACACGTGTATGCTGCGACAGAAGAAGAATCTCCTCCGCAATCTGATTAGCTAATTCACGCGTAGGCGCAAGAATCAATGCACTCGTGTGGCGCGGGCGAAATCGTAAAATGGAATCGATGAGGGGTAATGCGAAAGCAGCCGTTTTTCCGGTGCCTGTCTGGGCAAGGCCCAACACATCACGTCCTTCCTGAGCTGGCGCGATGGCTTCGGCTTGAATTGGACGAGGTTCGGAGAATCCGGCATCCTGTATGCCGCGCATGATGTCCTTGTGGAGTCCGAACCTAGTAAACCCGTTCGAAAGATTGTTATTGCTGGTAGTCATGTAAGATGAAGTTGCCGCACTGGACCGAGAAGATCATTCGATTCCGTGGCAACTCCATCACAAGAAAGACTTTTAGGTCTCTCATACGTGGTTCTGCCATACTGCTGGAAACGATCCAGACAGGCGTAATCGCTGCTTCGGTGTCCCGACGACGTTATAATGCGACGAGGACGTCCGGTTGTACGGTGAGTGTTCCAACCCGTACAACAGAGAGGGGCAAGAGAAGAAATAAGCGGCGATAACTCCTAGTAATGACTGCCGGCTAATGAGCCGGTTCGCTCATCGACCTGAAAATGAATGGTCGACGCGACGGGAGTGCTGCTGTCTGCCCGGGAAGGCAGGTAGCCGAAATGTGCCGCTTGAATGTCATGACTCCAGAAAATGTTCCTTGTACTGACTTCCTAGTTCTTTCCTTCGCTTTTTTTGGACGCAATCCACGCATCCACACTGTATTTACCTGGACCAGTAAACAGGAATGCAATGAGAACCATCATATTTTTGAACGAATGGCCCGGCGTACCTTGACCAGAGGCAATGTGGCCCGTCCAGGCAACAAACATTGTCACGGCCAAAATGATTGACATAGGTGCAAAGAGGAAACCGAGAGCGATCATCAGCGCAGCAATGGATTCAGCAAAAGCAGCCATGAAACCCCAGAATACTGGTAGGAAATCGATCCCAAATCGTGACATCGCGCCACCCAGGCCCTCCCATCGTTCAGGTCCACCCATAATTTTGTCCCAACCGTGGTAATAAAGGAATCCGATTCCCATTCCAATGCGGGCGATGAGTAGTCCAATGTCAAGGTGCTTGTAAAGGCGTTGCATACGGCTTCGGTGTCTTCTTCTAGTTTTGGCCTCTGAGAGTTAGTTGGACGCCGGGCACCTCAACAGATTCCGTTAGGTCTAGAGTACGCCTATATGACAACTCAATTCACAGTTTATCATTTAGGACGTCGCAATGGAAAGATGTCCTTTTCAGGCCGCCGGAATATCCGCTACTAATCTTGAATTCAACCACTAATTACGAACCAAGCGAATCACTTGAGTAGCTGCAACTGCAGGTTGTCCTTGCAAAGTGAAGTCGAATTCGGCATCCATGCGTGTCAGTGTCGCTACGCCCCCGTCCAGCTGAAACTGATATTGCACAGTTGGACGTCCTTCCTCTACAGGGTCTGATGTAAAAAAACTGCCACTGACGCTAAGCTGAGCGTCCCATTCATCATGGAAGTCACCAAAATCGACCCACGTACGAGCACCTCCTCCAGCGAGCACTGTCATTCTGGTTTCTCCCCCGAGGGCAATAATGTCGACTACCTGAGACGAATTCGCATTGTTTGTAAACATGTGAGAAGACGCCTTCCAACTTCCAACAAAGTCTTCTGCGCTAACAGGGTCATCAGATGAAGATGTTGAATCACAACCGGTAAGTACGACCGCAACCATTAACAGAAGAAAAAGGCGGGATAAGTAGAACATGATTATTACTCGGCTGATGAATAGTTCGCTGGCATTGGCTCATCAATGTACTTGCGCTTCCGCAGCCAATCCCCTCTCATAGGTATTGAATTGGCTGAAGGAGACATTCGATACTAAGTAATATTAAAGACTTACGCCGGATTATGTTGATGCCGGAGCTATCTATCATTTGCAGAAGAGCAGCTTCAACTGTCTATATCTAGATCACTGTCTATATCTAGATCTATGTGCAAATGCGAAAATCGACCACAAACATCGGCAACAGCATCGAAACATAGGCTAATAGGTCCCATGGATCGAACACCGAACCGCACAACTCCCAGAAGGGTCGCAATCAGTGCATGTAGAAATAGTACACAAAATGCCTCTAAGCGGCTAGGGCTGCATCTGACGGCTGCTTCTTCATCCAGAAATGCAGGACCGTAAAGAGAACAATTAAGATGGCAGGGAAAAGAACCATGGTTCCTAAAGTAGCTTGTCCTGCTACCAATTCTAATTCGTCCCCTGTAAACCCTGCAGCCATTCCGGCGGCGCGGTCACCATCGATCCATCCACCGATGATTGGCTGGAAGATCGAGGTTGAGAACATTCCAACTGCTCCAACAATAGACATGCCCAAGGCGCCACTCTTCGGAATTTTGTCGGCAACAAAACCGATCATGTTTGGCCAGAAATAAGCAATTCCCAACGCATAAACGATGGCTGCTACGTACGCCATAGCCCCTGTTTGGGTGCTGAATAGATAGACTCCGATGGTGGCAAGTACAGCCGACCCAAGCAATACTCCAGTTTGACTGAATTTGCCAACTACATCTCCTCCAAAATACCTAGCTACAGCCATGAGACCTGTTACAAGTGCTAAAATCAGCATCGGCTGAGCACCACTCTTCGACAAAATGAGACCAACCCACTGTTGTGGTCCGAACTCAGAGATTGCGGTTAACGCCATACAAGCAAAAATGAATAGGAACAGAGGAGAAAGCATCGCCTGGAAATTCTTCGACACAGAAGTCGACTCGGCCTCTTTAGCTGCCGGGAAAGTCTGACCCCAAAAGAGATAGGCGTAAATCAACGTTGGAATCATAATCATCCAAATCTGAGCCTGCCATCCGAATCCAAAATCAGTCATGAATTTCGACACCAGTGCGCCTATCACGATTCCACCTGGAAACCACATATGGAAGCGGTTCATCATGGTGCTCATCTTGACGCCTTCGTACGTGTCGGCGATCATCGGATTACATGCCGCTTCAGTACATCCATTTCCGAGGCCGATCAGCAATGTGGAGATCAAAAGCCCAATGAAGCTGCCAGAGTAAATGGTCATTACGATTCCGACCGCATGGGCCAAGAACGCAAATTGCATGATCTTTTTCGGTCCCACGGTGTGATAAACAAGACCTCCAATTACCATAGAAATTGGGAATCCTAGAAACCACATAGAGTTAATCCACCCTAACTGCTCGGCAGAAAAGCTTAACTCAGTTCCCAATTGGCCAAGAATACCGGCTCGAATACTAAATGAGAGAGCAGTTGTTATTAGTGCAAAACAACTTCCGTAAAAAAGTCGACGATCGTTATTCATGAGCGTATTGGCTACGTGGGGTGTAAGACTTGGACAAAGTGCTATGCAAACAGCCTTAAACCGATTGCACGGAAAAGAAAAGGGCTCTCTCACTCATAAACAAGAAGTGGGTACATCTTGATGACAGAATAGAATCCTTCTCCTTTCTAATCATTCCGCTTCTGTTGTCGACTTAGCTTCTCATACTGAAAATAGGATCCGATTGTTGATGCAATGGCTACCAAGATCAAAAACAGGAAAATGGGTTCTTTGACAGGCGACGTCAAATAAAAGTATAGCATCACAATCACTAACCCGATGCCCAAGAGCAGAGAGCTCAATGATCCGTGTTTAAAGGGATTTCCAAAGTCTGCCATATTTTTTAGCTCAGAGAATGTGTAAATACACGAGGGGGCATCCCTCTATCTAGAATTCATCGCTCAACAAGATCGATGAGCCAAATATCGCCATCCGTCTCTCTGAAGGCATAGTACAACGTTGAATCTTTCAACCGAGCATTACTACTAACATGGCTACTGAGCGGTAAAGAGAGAACCATTCGGGCAGTCCCGTCAGCGGCCGATACTGAAAATAATCAAGTTTCATTATTCTGCACATCAATTACTTCCGCATATAAGAAGGCAGCATCATCGGAGCGGAAGACCGCTCATTGTCGCAGAAATCCGAATATCGCGAAGAGATCAGTGGCAGGAGTATTAGACAATATATCCCCACCAAACTGATACAAATCACGAACTACCTCCGGATTGCTCCACGTTCCCTTTTGTCTCGCTGAACGATATCCTTCGTGTTAGCAGCCTCCAGAGCAGTCGCAACTTCGCTCGCTATGCGAATTGCATCCTCAAGTCAAAGTGGTCCCTCATTAATTTTAGCATCAAGGGTCTATCCCTGGATAAACTCCCCGGTTGTGAGGCCATCATTCCTGCGATAAAGATAAGTTGCCGCTTGCACCTTCAATTCAGACTTGCGAACACGCTAGATAGCAAAGTGCGCTGCTCTTTGGACAAGGAGGTAAGCAATTCCGAAGAAACGTGATCTACCGTAGTTGAGGCGTCTCGATAGATTGATGCCCCTGAGTCAGACAGTTTAACCAAGCTCATTCTTGCGTCGCGTACGTTTGACTCCTTGTGCACTAAACCGATCTTCTCCATCGGTGCAAGCATTCTGGTGACACCTGACGCCGATAGGCCTACTAAACGCGCAAGTTCAATACGAGGAAGCATCGACGCGGGGCTTTGCGAAAGGTGATGCAGCACTTGGTATTCGGAAAAACTAATACCATGGATGCTGAGATTCGCATCCATGCGCTTTACCGCTGCACTGTTGAAGGTGACAAGGTTGATAAAAAGAGTACTTGAGGATTCCATGATACACTTTGTTGATTTATGCTTGAGCTATCAAGTACCCATCAACAATCTGCAACACCTAATTTCCATCCAAAACGTTTTAAAACTGGTTGTTTCACGTAGCTGAGTTAGCACGTAATCAGCGTCCTGCACCTTGCACTTTTGCCAATCTTCAATGCACTCCAATCATCTGAGCTCGTCAACTGCGCGAAAAGCCTCTTCTATGGCTGCTTGAGTATACGCGGATGCCGCTGCGTCTGAGTTAGCAATCACAATATTGCCTGTCGGCCGCCGCGCGATTTCATGAGGAGCGTGGCCTTCTTCCCATTCTGGATCCCAGAGATCAAGATATCCATACGCGCGGCATGTGGGAAGAGTGGGGCGAAAGGGTCACGCGCGGCCAGCTGGGCAAGTGTAGCGCGGGCGCACGGGCGCACGGGCGCACGGGGAAGTTACTGTAGCGACGTTCCCACAACGTAGCCACTAGCCCAAGCCCATTGAAAGTTGAATCCGCCAATGGGCCCGTCTACATCACATATTTCACCACACAGATACAATCCTGGGCAACTGCGGGATTCCATTCGCTGAAGAACCAGCTCGCTTAAAGGCACACCACCTGCTGTTACTTCCGCGAAGGTATAACCACGGTTTCCCGTAATATCGAGGCGCATTTCAGTAGTTGCCTGAGTGAGGCGCCGTCGCTCGCTCCGCAGAAGTTGGTCTCCCAGGATATCAAACTCGAGATCGCAATAGGTGAGCAGCATTTTTACTAATCGCTCAGGCAGTAAGCATCTTTGTAAATACTGACGTACTGAGGTATGCCCCAATGATTGCAGATCCGCATCAAGGTCTTTGGTTGCTTTGTTGGGGAGCCAGTTGATCGATATATACGCTCCCGGATCATTGGACTTGAAGTCCAAATAATAGCGACTGATATCTAAGACAGACGGCCCTGATAGGCCAAAATGTGCACAAAGCGTCGAGTCCGTGAACTCAATTATGCGTTTCCCAGTATTGGAATGAAGGCGCAGTGTCGTCTGGAGGGTTAATCCACTCAATAGGCAAATATGATCATGCTTTGGCAATGTTATAGGGACCAAGGCCGGAAACGTCCGCGTCACTTTATGCCCGAAGGAATGAACGAAATCATACCCCTTTCCGTCTGAACCAGACTTTGGCAGACTCTTGCCACCTGTTGCAAGAACAAGTTGTCCGCATTCCATTCGGCCCCACTGTCCCGAAACAAAAAATCCAGACGACGTGTGACCAACAGCATCAACACGGCATGGATTGTGAATACGGACTTTTGCTTTCTTAGCTGCGCTTAGCAAGGCATTTAAAACATCCCTTGAACTGTCAGTCGTGGGAAACAACTTCCCAGTATCCTCGCGCTTCAGGTCTACGCCTAGATCGCTAAAGAACTGCGTGGTTTCTGGTACATCAAATTGCCGCAGAACTCGCGATATCGCTGATTTCGTTGAGCCGGCATACCTTGATGGATCTACCTGATGATGCGTGACATTGCACCGTCCGCCACCGGCAACCAAGATTTTGGCGCCTAGCTTTTTTGCCCCGTCTAAAAGGACTATTGACCGTCCCGGATGGGTTCGTCCAGCCCAAATGGCCGCCATCAAGCCTGCTGCTCCGGCACCCACAATAACTACGTCAGACTGTTCGATACTTCCCATTGACTGTAGTTTGTGTGATTATCCGTAAACGTCCTAAAGAAGAATCTGTGCTGTGGTGAATTCAGTTTTTTTCGGCCATTGCCAATATCTCGTCGGGTGAGAGCATGCTAAGCTCAATAATTCCTTTTCCAGATTGTTTAGCTGCTCGGTGTATAATAAACCTACCAACTCGGTAGCCAATAGAGTTGCGCCCGTCAGGATGCTTGCCCATCATCCAAATCTGGTAGTTAGCATCAGTTGGGAGAGCCTGAATTTCGGCTAACCAGTCTGCTACATCCTCAGGACAACTGTACGCTGCTTTGAAATAGACTCCTGTGTACGTCTCCGAAAAGACGCTGGCAAGCCCTTCATTAACTGCTGCAATCGGAATTCCTTGTCCGAAACGGTTATCCTGAATGGTCCAACCTCGGAAGAGATGATGAAACTCGTGAAAGATGGTAGAGGAAAGTGCCGTCTCAGCCGCAGCCAGTATACCTCCGGGGTAGGTTGAGGACAATTGGATGGTGACTTTACCTGGGGCTTCTGCACGCCCTGAAACGCCTCCCACCACATCAATATCCCGGTCAACAACCTCGATGTTTACCAGGATGGAATCAGGAAGACTGGGTAATAGTGCTCGCACCTCAATTTCCGAATCAGAGATCATCTGCCTGATAATTCTACTTGCAGAATCACCAAGAGCTTCAGAACTGACTTCGTCAAAGGCAACCACTAAAGAAGATAATGCAGGCTGTGACCCAAGACCCTTTTCTACCTCATTCGCACACGCTGATACCAGGATCACTAAGGTAAGCGCGAAGATTCGATACATCGGATGGGCGAAGTAAGTGTCAGTGCATTTCCGGGCGTCGAAGCACAAAGTTGAGAGAGCCTACAACATACGTCTGCTACGTACCCTGACCTGTCCGTTAAGAGGTCGCGACGAAACCAACGTATTCTTTATTCTCACGATGATGAGGGCCAGTCACAGCACGACATTAAAAAAGAAAAACAACAAACGCCACTAGGAAACAATCACCTAAATGGTCATCCTTGTTCCTTCTTCGCTAACTCCACATCACTTCGTGAAAAGCTTGGTCTAAGCCTTCTAACGGTCTGCGTAGCTACTCCCTGAGTGGATTACTCATACTGCCATTTCAAATACCACGGATCCCAAGTACGAATCTGATGGCCTTTGAGCTTCTCTTTGTAGTTGGCCACTTCATCAGAATAAGCTAAATCCAATGCCAGGTTTTTAGACTCGTATGGATCTGTCAACATGTCATACAACTCGAACTCTGGCCGGTGGATATATTCGTTGACCGTTCGAGGACCAAACTGAGCCTGGGGACCTTCGGCATAGACATCCTGCCATGATGGTGATTCCCAAAGATCAGCTGCAAAAGGGAATGGCAATTGATACGCTACGTTCCAAATAAATTTGAATTCTCGATCCCGTACCGCTCGCATCGGGTAGTACATTTGGATCTCATGGAACGTGTGCGAGGCAAATACTTCATCCCATCCTACAGGATCTTGAGTCCCAACAATGTCTAGGAATGAGCGCCCATGAAGGCCCCCGTTTGCTGGAAACGCCTCTTTCAACGGTTCGAGGCCAATATGCTGGTCATAAACTGGCATTTCGATTCCGGCAAAGTCTAGGATTGTCGGAGTGATGTCGACCATGCTTGTCAATGCACTGCTGGTCCCTCCCCCTTCAAGGTTCGGGTGTCTTACTATTAACGGTACCCGGAGGCCTGGTTCATAGACCGTGGTTTTCGCTCCCGGAAAAGCAATCCCGTGATCTGATGTATAGATAATTAGCGTGTCATCGAGACGACCAGATGACTCGAGAATGCTCAGCAAGCGACCAACGCCTTGGTCAACTCGAGATATAGCCTGGTAGTATTGGGCAATTTCCGCCCGAACTGTTGGGGTATCTGGCAGATAGTCCGGGACAATAACATCATCGGGATCGTACACAACAGACTCAACACCAGGAAAGCCTTCAACGCGATTACCGAATCGGTCCGGCGCATAGGGTTGGTCGGTTGCAAACCCAGCACCGCGATGAGGATCAGACGTCGCGTAGTACAGAAAGAATGGTGCCTCGTCGTCTGACTCGATTACGGTACGAGCAGCCTCCGCCATCTCGATTGAGCTGCGGGAATGACCGGCAAGAAAGGAGTCAAATTGGTAGACATCTCGTGGAGCTACATGAAACGTACCAACTGTTGCAGTCCTGTACCCCGAATCTGACAACAAGACGGGAAGACTACGGACGTGATCGAAACTCACGAAATGGTGAAAGTCGTGCTGATGGCCGTACTGACCGGTTGCGTGATTCTGGAGGCCTGATAGAATCACAGAACGGCTCGCCGAACAACTGGCTGTGGTCGCGTAATGATGTTTAAAAACCGTTCCTTCGGCTGCTAGCCGATCCAAATTCGGAGTCCGGACTACTGGGTTGCCGTACGCACCAAGATCTTGGCTGTGATCATCCGCAACGATCAAGACAACATTGCGCCGAGGAATTTCGTCCACCCTTTTTGCATCGCCAGTACATCCAGAAATGACGACCGAATACAACAGGACCAGAAGTAGTGCAACCAGTTTGTTCATGCTTTCGGAAATCTAGATAACGGCTAAAGGTTTTACGTGTTTAGTCCTCGGTTTCCCACCTTCGTGGGCGGCAAGCTAAGACACTCAAACTAGAAATAATTAGGTTCTCAAATGCCTCTAATAGTGGTACAACCCATCGGAAAATCTTTTTCAAACAAGAATAGAAGTAGTACAAATTCCTTGCAGATCGACAAAAAATCTAGTCAATAGGCCTTAGCTGACGGTTAAAATCCGCCTCGTCATAATACCCGTCAGCAGAAATGATGAGTCCATGTAAATCGAGCACAATTGTCTCGTAGCCAGAAATATCAATTATTCTCCCAGAGCCATCGGGTCCAGAATTTGTACCCCTCATTGTCCAGCACCACTTAATCGCTTTTTCCTCAACGATTACTTGGTCACACTGCACATCTAGATCAGGAAAGGTCGACATAAAACCTAAAGCGACCTCAGCAATCGCAGCGCGGCCAATGGCCGGTTGGTTACCATTGATTGTGATGTAGCCTTCTGGAGAAAACATGTCGGCTACCTTGGTAGGAAGCTGACTGCTCCAGGCCTCAGCATATCGTCTTCCAAAATCGTCGTATAGTTGAGAAGCGAGCACAGCGAAAGTGTTTTAGATGTTATACCTGTGGCGGACTTACTTGGTTAATTTGATCCTTGGGCTCTAATCAATCTGTGATTTCGGTTATCGTCCGCAAACCGACGCAGGCCTTCGAGAAGCGAGTCCACTACCAGTTCGATCACCAAGGCTCGGTGGTCAGAAATGACCTCTTCTGCGAGCAACTCCTGACTAATGATGGAGAAGCTGTCGAGTGGTCGCCACATGAAGAAGTCGATTTCTTTCACCGGGTCAAAGGATGAAAAGGTGAGATAATCCTCTCCTTTGTCGACTACGTACCAGGACTTCTCAAGATATGTCAGGACGGAATCACCGCGCTCGGAGTTGAAGTCTCCAGCTAAAATGGTTGGCAGGACCTCATCATCCTCAGAGTACTCCTCCAGTCTTACGGCCTGAGCAAGACGCTCTTCCTCTGTCCGGTAGAAGTGTATTCCGATGAAACGAAGAAGCTGACCTGTTTGAGGAAGCTCTACGACCGCTGATAACGCCGTCCGAGGCTCATTTCCATCTGGCAATCGATAATTCGTGGAGCTAACAATGGGTAACTTGGAAAGCAGAGCCATACCGTAAGCTCCCCCCTGGTAGTCCATAAATGCACCAAAGAGCGGCTCCATTCCAGTCAGATCAGCCAACACGCCAACGCACTATTTCTTTGGCGTGAGCCGCCTTCAAGGCCTCGGTCACTTGCGCCGCCACATTCACGGCGTCCGCCAGCTTCATCGGACCCTTTTTGATGAGCTCTTGAAGGGTTTCTCCTTCGATGAATTCCATCACGATATAGGGCCGCGGGCCATCGGAGGCCGCTACTTCGTTTCCATCCGCGTCTACGGGAATCGTTTCGTCGATTTCAAAGACGGTGGCAATGTTCGGGTGATGAAGCTGCGCGGCGGACTGGGCCTCGCGAAAGAATCGGGCTCGGTCTTCTTCGCTTGCCAGCGCTGCAGCGGGGAGAATCTTGAGGGCGACCTCACGGTTCAGCTTCGTGTCCGTCGCCCGGTACACGATGCCCATTCCGCCGCGCCCAAGCTCGGAGGTGATTTCGTAATGTGCGAGTGAGTAGCCGATCATGTTAGTTCAGAGTGTGTGAACCAAGAAAAGGTGTAGGTTGACGAAACACAAAATATCTGCCGGCACACAGTTGATAAATCATCTGATACCATAACTAACGTTTTTTAGGTACTTTGCTCACCCCATATGTTTTTTCTTCTTCAACCTCTTATATCATGCCCCGCCCAATCGTCTTAGCGCTTTGTTTCTTTCTTGCTGCCTGTTCACAGGAACTTGTCACGCCGAAAGCAGACATTACTCCAGAACCGGAATTTACGATTACAGCAGAAAATGGTCACAACAAGTGGAGCCAGACTTTTGAGCCCGTATTGACCGTGGACTCAGGAGCGATAGTCGAAGCATTTCTCGTTGAAGCTTCAGGTGGCCATGTAACCGTAGACACCAAGGCTGAAGACCTGGATGCCATCTTGGCTGCCGGACCTTTCCATGCGCTTACCGGGCCTGTGTACGTTAATGGAGCCGAGCCAGGGGATCTGCTTGCAGTTACGCTTCATGAGATCGAAGTGCAAGATTGGGGTTGGTCAGCCGTATTTCCGGGATTTGGTTTTCTCGCCGATGAATTCACCGAGCCATTCATGAAGGTATTTCATTTTGAGCCCGGAGATACAGAGGCAGATTTTGGCAACGGTATCACGATTCCGTTCAGGCCGTTTCCAGGTGTGATGGGAGTTGCACCGGCCACGGATTCACTGCTTTCCACCGTGCCACCGAGACATAACGGAGGGAATATGGACGACAAAGACCTCGTAGAAGGCACTACGTCCTATTTCCCTGTTTTTGTTGACGGAGCTCTGTTTTCTATTGGCGATCCGCACGTCGCGCAGGGTGATGGCGAGGTGTCGGGCACGGCTATAGAAGGTCCACTTCGAGTGGTCTACGAGATTCATGTTGTCAAAGAGGGTAGAGACATCCCATCTCCACAGTATGAAACCGATCATTCATACTCGGTTACGGGATATGGGGTCACGATAGACGACGCTGCGAAAATGGCCATCCGTGCCATGATCGACTACATTGTTGACCAAACCGGAATGTCCCGAACAGAAGCATACGTGCTGGCATCTCTTTCGGCAGACCTGAAGATTGCTGAGACTGTTGATGTCCCCCACATGCTGGTCACGATGACCATTCCCAAGCACATTTTCTGAGCACCGATCGAAAGACGCATAACGGCTGGCGGATTTACTCGTGGCTTCGCCACTGCGTTAGTCGAAGGCTTTGCCCTCTCGTTTGCGGCGAACTGGCGCCCATCTCCCAGAAAGTAATCGTTTCCAACGGCCTCTGCCAGTTGTGCGAGTCCGTAACATGCCCTTGTTACACGGAACCCAAATCAAACAGAAATAACTGGACGAATCCGCTTTACGACTTTTGCGGACGGTGCACGCATTGCATGCCACAAATCCCAATTGCGTTGACCATTGAGCCAGAATTCCGGGGTAGTGCCGAAAAGTGCTGACAAGCGGAGTGCCGTATCAGGAGTA
>Ga0115566_10000888_pt1 | contig 25828 bp, 26 predicted proteins | sample COGITO_mtgs_1204_3_FD_87173 | JGI IMG/M metagenome (GOLD analysis project Ga0115566, IMG submission 87173) | Pelagic marine microbial communities from North Sea - COGITO_mtgs_120405 | ecosystem: Environmental > Aquatic > Marine > Epipelagic | place: Germany:Helgoland, sampling site Kabeltonne...
TACTTCTTGGGTTTGGGGGCTTTCAACCTTAGGCGCTTCAGCCACGGGTTCAGGCGCAGCAGATCTAGTTACTTCTTGGGTTTGGGGGCTTTCAACCTTAGGCGCTTCAGCCACGGGTTCAGGTTCGGGTGCTTGGCCTTGGCTTTGCGGGACAGTACTTTGTGGCGCAGGGTCACCAGCTAAAAACCAAATAATCCCAAATGCGATTACACCTGCCGTGATCACAAGGCCCGATTTAAGTCCACCCATTTTTATCCCCTTGTTGCACGACAGCCAAAGGCTTTCGCTTTCCTTCGGCCCAAGAACCCCTATATTGATAGCGAACGCAACCATTTTTGTTAAGGTGCATATGACATTTACACACTCAATTTGCGTTTTTTGTGGCTCGCGCAGCGGAAACGACCCCCACTTCGCTCAAGATGCACGCGAAACGGGCGCTATGATCGCACAAGAAGGCTGGCGTCTGGTGTTTGGAGCGGGTGATATTGGGCTTATGGGACACGTCGCGCAATCTGCAAAAGATGGCGGAGCCCCTTGTTTTGGTGTGATCCCCGCCCATCTTGTGGCACGCGAGCAAGGGCACCATCAAAAAACCAGCTCGATCATCACCCAAGATATGCATGAGCGCAAAAAGGTGATGTTCATGAATTCTGATGCGGTGGTGGTACTGGCCGGGGGGGCGGGCTCACTTGATGAGTTTTTTGAGATCCTCACATGGCGTCACATTGGCCTGCATCAACGACAAATCTACCTACTAAATACCAATGACTATTGGCAACCCCTTTTGAATTTGCTCGATCATGTTGTAGCCCAAGGCTTTGCCGAAGAGAATCTACTTGGTTTTGTTACGCTGGTGCCAGATGTAGCTAGGTTAAGGCAGCACTTAAAAGCTGAACTAAAAGTTTAATCTTATAACCTGAACCAAGAAAAGACGCAGTCGAGAATTTTATCGTTTTTGACGTTTGTTAAGAGATTTTGACAAAGTTATGTTAATTTTTTACCAAGTTGACGAATGCAATGCTGGCCATTGCATTCGTTTCTAAGCTTCAAAACCTGTCATTTTTTACATTAAAGTATATGGACTTTGCCCCGATTACATACGGGCCGCGACGGCTTCCCAATTGACAAGATTATCTAAAAAATTAGCCAGATAGGCGGGGCGTTTGTTACGAAAATCGATATAATATGAATGTTCCCACACATCACAACCCAGCAATGTTTTTTGGCCAAAGCACAAAGGATTAACGCCATTTTCAGTTTTAGTGACTTTCAAAGTCCCCGAGGGGTCAACCACAAGCCAAGCCCAGCCTGAGCCGAACTGACCCGCACCCGCCGCCGCAAACTCTTCTTTGAACTTGGCAACCGAGCCAAAGCTTTCCACCAAAGCCGATTCAAGCGCACCTGGCATTTTTTTTTCAGCCCCGGGGCCCATGATTTCCCAAAAAATATTATGGTTCCAATGTTGGCTGGCATTATTAAAAATACCGTTTTGTGCGACTGACCCTACCACATAAGTGCCTTTAACAATCTCGTCCAACGATTTATGCTCCCACTCGGTGCCAGAAATCAGCTTGTTGCCATTGTCAACATAGGCTTTGTGGTGCAGATCATGGTGAAATTCCAGCGTTTCCGCTGACATCCCCAATACGGCCAGTGCGTCATGTGGATAGGGTAAATTTGGAAGGGTAAAAGCCATTTTCTTCTCCATCAATAATTCCAAGCCTAGACCTAGGGGCCTATGGGGGGCAAGGTCAACCCCCTGCAAGCGCGCTTATCTGATTTCCGCGCCGCTTTGTGCTGAATGGGTTAAAAGCCCCATCACATAGCCCGCGACCGAACGAAAACACACTAGGCGAAGCCCCGTGCCTTCGCGCCAAATCGCAGCCGCCACTTGGGCCGTACGTGTGCGGCGCAGTTGGTTGGGGCCAAGGGCTGCAAAATCAACGGGACAAAGTTTGCTAAGCACTTGATCAGCTTTGGGCCCTGTTACATCAAAAACCGCGCGGGCGTCTGACACGTCAACCGCCAAAGAATGTCGCCCTGCCAAATTAGCCCTTAGTTGCGCCAAGCAGCCCGTCACCTCGGCATAGGGCATGATCAGTAAATATTCATCCGGCGACATCCAAGCCACGGCTTTGCCCGCCTGCGTTAGGATCTGACCTGAGGTTGGCAGCTCAACCCCGACGGCGGCTTTGATCGCCAAAGTCAGTCCCGCTACATCGGATTTTGCGCGCAATGAGATCATGCCAAGCGCTGCCGCCTCTGTCACGGAAACAAATCCTTTGAACTTAGCCCCGCCCAAAGCGGTGCGCGGGGTCAAGTTCTGGGCAGCAACCGCCACCTTGGCGGATTTTTTGACAGAATTAGCCATTCGCTTTAGCCCCCTCTTTATCATAGAATATTTGATTAACGACTTTCGCCTTGATCGGCGCGCCGTTTAAGACGGGCAATTCGACAATCTCACCCATGCGGGCCGACCCACGGGCCAAAAGCCCCATAGCAATCCCACACTTTAGCGTGGGAGAAAAGTAGGTCGAGGTGACACGCCCTTGCACATTGCGCTGGCCGTTGGGGTTGACCCCCTCAGCCACAACATAGGCGCCGTCAGGAATGACTGATCCGTCAAGCGTTTCAAGCCCCACCAAAGTCCAACGTTCGGGGTCGGCCAAGAAGCTGCGCTCTTGCCCGCGTTTGCCCAAATAGTCCGTCTTTTTCTTTGAGATGGCCCAAGCCATATTCAAATCTTGCGGAATAACCGTGCCGTCGGTTTCGTCACCAATCATGATAAAGCCTTTTTCAGCGCGCATAATATGCAGCGCCTCGGTACCGTAAGGCATCACGCCAAACTCGGCCCCAGCCGCAATACAGGCTTCCCAAAAGGTCAACCCGTAAGAGGAGGGAAGTGCAATCTCATAAGACAGTTCGCCCGAAAAGCTGATGCGGTAAACCCGCACAGGGAAGCCACCCAACGTGCCGTCGGCCCATTGCATGAAGGGCAATCTGTCTTGCGACACATCCATCCCCCCCAGCTTTTCCAAAAGCGCGCGCGCTTTGGGGCCCACAACGGCCACTTGCGCATATTGTTCAGTGACATTGGCCGTATAGACCTGCCAGTCCCACCATTCACATTGCAACCAATCTTCCATGTGCGCATGGATCCGATCAGCCCCCCCAGAGGTGGTATGACAAAGCCACGTCTCTTCATCGATGCGCGCTACAACACCATCATCAGACAAAAAGCCATTTTCATTACACATCAGCCCGTAACGGCATTTGCCGATCGGCAGACTGGACATGACACCCGTGTAAAGCATATCCAAAAAGCGGCCCGCATCTGGCCCCTTGACGATGATTTTTCCCAAGGTTGACGCATCCAAAAGCCCCAAACCGTTGCGGGTGTTTAGCACTTCACGCGCCACCGAGGCTTCATGGGTTTCTTGCCCTTTGGGGTAGCAATAGGGTCTGCGCCAAAGGCCCACTGGTTCGAAATAAGCGCCCGCCGATTCATGCCAGTCATGCATCGGAGTGCGGCGTAGGGGCTGGAATATGTCACCGCGCGCTTCGCCAGCCAATGCGCCAATTGTCACCGGCGTATAGGGGGGGCGGAAGGTGGTAGTGCCCACAGCGGGAATATGTTCACCCAGCGCATCAGCTAAAATTGCCAATCCATTAATATTACTTAGTTTACCCTGATCTGTCGCCATGCCCAAAGTCGTGTAACGTTTGGTATGTTCAACCGATTCAAATCCTTCGCGCGCCGCCAATTGCACGTCAGAGACTTTGACGTCATTTTGGTAATCAAGCCACATTTTGGCGCGTAAATCTAAGCCCGCACCCTGTGGCATTATCCAAACGGGGGCCATCTTTCCCTCGGATGGGCTGGTGACCGTGGGGGTTTTTGAAGCTTTTGTTTTCGCACGGGCCAACTTCACGGCCATCAGCACAGCCGCATCTGCGTCGGCCAAACACTCAGATGCCAAAAGCGCACCATTAGCGGCTCCAGCGGCCAAAACCATAGCACTGCCGTCATGGGTAATTGGGGGCCGTGCGGCGTCGGGTTTAAAAAAGGCCCCGTCTTCTTGCCAAATTAGCTTACCGCCACAATGGCTAAAAAGATGCACCACAGGCGACCAACCTCCTGACATGGCAACAGCGTCGCAGGCAATCTCTTCCAAAACGGCGCCTTCGCCTGCTTGCAAACACACCGAGACACCCGTAACACGTTTTCCCCCTTTTACCTTTGCAATTGCGCGGCCCGTTTCGACTCGAATGCCCTTGGCACGTGCTGCATTGGGCAGATCGCCATTTGCCTCGGGGCGGGCATCTAGGATGGCCGGGACTGAAAGGCCCGCATCCACCAAAGCCAAAGCAGTGCGATAGGCGTCGTCATTGTTTGTGACAATCACAGTGCGATCGCCCAAAGTTACGCCATAATTCAAGACATAATCGCGCAGCGCTGCAGCCAAAAGAACGCCCGGTAAATCATTGCCTGCAAAGGCTAATGGGCGCTCAATAGCTCCCGTTGCAGTTAAGATACGGCCCGCACGAATACGCCAAAGCCGCTGTTTGGGTCGCCCATCGCCCGGCGTGTGGTCAGCCACACGCTCATCTGCCAGCACATAGCCATGGTCGTAAACGCCTGCACCAGTTGTGCGATTTTGCACGGTGACATTCGCAAGTTTAGCCAAGGCCGATAGAGTTTTTTCCACCCAATCATGCGCCGAAACGCCATCGATCAAACTGCCGTCAACCGTACTATCCACTACAGCGCGGCCGCCGAAGTGGACATTTTGTTCTAGCAAAATAACGCGCAAACCCGCCTGACCTGCCACCAAAGCGGCGCGCAAACCTGCCACACCGCCCCCAATTACCAGCAGATCGCAAAAGGCGTAAGTATGCTCATATCGATCAGCGTCGCGTTGATTTGGCGCTTTGCCAAGCCCTGCTGATTGGCGGATAATCGGCTCAAATATATGTTTCCAAAAGGCCCGTGGAAACATGAAGGTTTTGTAATAAAAACCCGCGGGTAAAAAGGCTGACAGTTTGGCGTTGATCGCACCCACGTCAAACTCAAGACTTGGCCAATGGTTTTGCGAGCTTGCAACCAATCCATCAAAAAGCGCTGTTGTTGTGGCGCGCTGGTTTGGCTCAAGTCGTGCGTCTTCGCCCAGATTGACCAAGGCGTTCGGCTCTTCTGGGCCGCAGGCCACAACAGAGCGCGGACGATGATATTTAAAGCTGCGCCCCATCAACATCTGATCATTGGCGAGCATAGCCGCGGCCAACGTGTCGCCCGCAAACCCGCGCAAGCCTTTGCCATTAAATGTAAAATCATAAGACAGGCTGCGGTCTATCAGACGACCACCTTTTGCAAGACGTGTGCTCATTTAAAAGCCCTCCCAGTCGGGTCGTTTTGCTTTGATTTTAGCTACTAAAGCGGCAGGCGGGGCCGAGGATTGGGCCGGATAGGTGCCAAAAACCTCAAGCGTGGCTGTGCAGCGTGCGGCCAAAAACCATTTTCCGCAGCCATAAGCATGACGCCAACGCTCAAAATGAACGCCTTTTGGGTTTTTGCGGGCAAACATATAGGATTCGAACTCATCATCTGAGGCTCCCGGCCCAAAGCGTTTCAAATGCGCTTCATATCCGGGGGATAGTTCGGTTTCATCGGCCATCACGCCACAATAGGGACATTCAAGAATTAGCATTTCATCGCCTTATTTTTGAGAAGGGCAAAGCCCTGCAAAATATACTTTTTTCGGATGCTCAATGCGCCACGCCCGCAGCCACCGATTCGTCAATGAAGCGGCCCTCACGGAAGCGCTCCATCCCAAAGGCGGCGGCAAGAGGCCCCGGCTCGCCCTTGGCGATTAACTCGGCCATCGCCCAGCCAGAGCCGGGAATGGCCTTGAAGCCGCCCGTGCCCCAACCGCAGTTGATAAAGCAATTGCCCAAAGGGGTTTTAGACAAAATAGGAGAGCGATCACCTGTCATGTCCACAACCCCCCCCCATTGGCGCAACATTTTTAACCGCGAAATCATTGGGAAGGTTTCGACCAAAGCGCGCAACGTCTCTTCTATGTGATGGAAAGACCCGCGCTGGGTGAAGTTATTAAACCCGTCTGTGCCGCCACCAATGACCATTTCGCCCTTGTCCGATTGGCTCATATAGCCGTGCACCGTATTGGCCATGACCACGACGTCCATACACGGTTTGATAGGCTCAGATACAAGGGCCTGCAACGCCACCGCCTCGATCGGCAAACGAAAGCCTGCCATTTCGGCCACTTGTCCAGAATGACCAGCAACCACAATGCCCAGTTTTTTGGTGCCTATATAGCCTTTTGTGGTTTCGACCCCTTCGACTTGTCCATTTTTTGAGCGCACAGCCGTCACTTCACACTGTTGGATAATATCCATTCCCATATCTGAACAGGCCCGCGCATAGCCCCAAGCCACCGCATCATGGCGCGCGGTGCCGCCGCGTTCCTGGTAAAGCGCCCCTAAAACAGGATAGCGCGGTCCGTCGATATTGATGATTGGCACCAATTGTTTGACTTCCGCAGGCTCAATCCAACGCGTTTCAACGCCTTGGAGCATATTGGCGTGCACGGTGCGCAGATAGCCGCGCACCTCATGATGGGTTTGCGCAAGCATCAAAAGCCCCCGCGGCGAAAACATCACGTTATAATTCAGCTCTTGGCTAAGATTTTCATAAAGGCCGCGGGCTTTTTCATAAAGCGCCGCCGACGGGTCTTGCAGATAGTTTGAGCGGATAATGGTGGTATTTCGCCCCGTATTGCCGCCCCCCAGCCATCCTTTTTCTAAAATCGCCACATTTGTAATGCCAAAATTGCGCCCCAAATAATAGGCCGTGGCCAGACCATGCCCACCAGCCCCGATGATGATCGCATCATATTGCGCTTTTGGCGCGGGTGAGGCCCAAGCCTTTTCCCAACCTTGGTGCTGGCGCATCGCTTCGCGCGCAATAGCGAAAACAGAATAACGTTTCATGCAATCATCCTAATCTTTCGACAGTTCAAACCTTGTCCGATCAAATTACTCTTCAGGGTGACGCGTTTGGGCACGACACACAACTGGCCATAATTGCTCTTTGCGCCATTAACCCTATTTAGCGCCCTTCAAAAGCGATGCAATTGGTTGATAAGCGACATTTTAAAAAAAATCTCACTTTACACTGGCCCCGCCCTGAAAGACCGTCTTAAATAGGGTTAACCGCGTGGCAGGCCAAAGCGCCCGTGCGCCCCATCAATGACATGAGGTCAAAGTGGCTTTCTTTTTAGAAAATATCGGTTTTTGGTTTGCGGTTGGTTTGATTTTTATGGGCAGCTGGCTTTTGGTCACCCGCGCCTTTGGCGCGCAGAGTGTCGACACAAGCCCCATTGGTTTTGATTTGCAACTTTATAAAGACCAATTGACCGATCTTGATAAAGACGCTTCCAAAGGTCTTTTGCTACCCGCTGAAATAGAGCAGTTGCGCTTAGAAGTGTCACGCCGAATCCTTGAGGCCGAGCGCAAATCTGTAGCCATACTCTTACAGCCTCAAGGGCCAAACGCCGGAAAATCGGCCAAGTTTTTGATCAATGGGGCATTGTTTGTGGCCTTTGGTGGGGCCATTGCTCTTTATACTCAAATTGGTGTGCTAGCGTATCCTGATATGGGCTTAAAACAGCGTTTGGCAGTAGCCGATCAAATCTATGCCAGTCGCCCCTCGCAATCTGCAGCCGAGGCAAAGCTGCCCCCCACCTTACCCCTCAATCTTGACCCCGAATATGAAAAACTGATGCAGGCGCTACGTGCGGCTGTGGCCAAAAAAGGCGGCGATATCATGGGCCTAACACTTTTGGCTCGAAATGAAGCTAATATTGGCAATTTCTCTGATGCCGCCGATGCGATGGCGCAGGTGATTAACCTCACCCCCGCACCAGGTGCCGCGCTTTATATTGATATGGCGGAATGGATGATTTTTGCGGCCAGCGGCTATGTCTCACCGCAGGCAGAAACGGCACTGCGCCAAGGATTGGCGCTTGATCCAAACAATGGGCTCGGACGCTATTATTCGGGGTTGATGTTTATTCAAATTGGCCGCCCCGATCTGGCCTTTAAAATATGGCGCCGCCTAATCGATGGAGCTGCACCCGACGCACCTTGGCTGCCCACTTTGCAAGAACAGCTGCCCAATTTGGCCCGATTGGCAGGGCAAAAATATGAAGCCCCCACTCTTAAGGGTCCTAATGCCGATGATATAGCCGCAGCTGCAGATATGAGCGTGCAGGACCGCCAAACCATGATAGCGACGATGGTCGACGGGCTGCGTACACGTTTGGCCAAAACGGGAGGTACGCCTGATGAATGGGCGCGGCTGATCTCGGCCTATGGGGTCTTGGGGCAAAAAGACGATGCCAAAAGCATCTATGATGAGGCGACCGTTATTTTTGCTGCCGACCCTACGGCGATGGATAAAATCAGCACCGCAGCCCAATCCACAGGCATTTTACCGTGAGCCAAGACCAATCGACAAAAATCCAAACGCCAAAAGCGCCACAGCTGCATTTTGACCGTGTAGAAGACTTTGCCCCCCTTTTGCCCTCTATGCGGGCGATTGCGGGGCTGGATTTTGGCGAAAAAACGATCGGTTTTGCTGTGTCAGATTTGCTGCGCGGGGTGGCCACGCCGCTTTTGACGATTAAGCGGGTGAAACTCACCGACGATGCCGCTCGTTTGCTTGAGCTCATTGCTGCGCGTAACTTAGCGGGTTTGGTCTTGGGCCTGCCGCGTAACATGGATGGATCCGAGGGGCCGCGCGCCCAAGCCACACGCGCCTTCGCGCGCAACCTGTCACGCCTAACACCTTTGCCCATCTGCTTTTGGGATGAGCGTCTGTCAACTGTGGCCGCCGAACGCGCCTTGATCGAGGCCGATATGTCACGCCTGCGTCGTAAACAGCTCATTGATCACGTCGCCGCCGGTTATATATTGCAAGGAGTTTTAGACAGAATGGCCCATATGGCCAAAGCGGCAGGAGGGGTGCATGACTGATCATATTTGGACCCGGGATGAGGTTCAGTCGCCCTGCGTCAAACTGTGCGTCGTACATCCAGTCGAGAGGATCTGCGTTGGATGCTACCGCTCAATCGAAGAGATAGGCGCTTGGTCGCGTCTATCGCCAGACGCGCGCCGCGCAGTGTTAGAGCAATTGCCCGCGCGTGCCAAAAACCTAACTAAACGTCGGGGTGGGCGAATGGCGCGCACCAGCACGCCCCCCGATTTAAGTTAAAATCCAGCTGGCAATATTTGGCAATTCAGGACGAAAATAGGCAATCATCCGCCCCTCTCGTGGCGAGTGTTGCATTGCGGTCCAAGGGGCCACCCCGTGCAATGTCAATCGGTGCAGAAAGCTAGCCTCACCCATTTTAAGGGGCAAGGGCACGCGCCTACAGGTCGCGAAAACAGTGCGCCGAGCCTCTTGATAGGCTTTGGTGATGTCGCAGTCAGGCCATTGTTGCGGCGCAAAGGGAGCCAGAGATTCGGTTAAAGCCTGTGCCATGATTAGGTGGCTGCCCTCCCACACCACAAGGGGGGACGCATCGGGTGCACAGTCATTAAGCGCAATGCCCAAAATAAACGCATGGGGTTCTTTGATCATGCGCCGCCTTTGCATTCCAATGGGTAAGATCCCATCAATATGGGCCCCATCAAAATCGCGCCGATAGGCAAAGGCTGCGGCCGTTTCCTGCTCTGCCGTGCGCGGATAGCCAGGTTTCACAACCGAAAGCTGCCCCAAATGCAGCCTTTGGAGAGCCAAACCACATGAATAAAAAGGGAAATCAATCCCCTCAAGCTGGCCAAAGGGGCCGTTTGGCAAAGCATCCACCCCGACGAACCAAGTCCCGCCACAGCGCCACGGAGTTTGATCTTGCGCCAAAACCCCCAGCCCCGCCTTGTGCGCGGCCTGCGCATAAGCCAACAAATCCGGCGTTTGGGGTAAGATGTGATAGCCTTTTTGGGTAAATTCACGGGGCAGTTTTAAGATTTGTTCGTGGGGCATGAAGATCCTTAATCTGAGAAGGGTCAAAAGCGCAATGTTTTAATGTACTAGTTTCAAGCCTGAGCTAAAGGCCTATTCTACCGGTCAGTGTTAACGGACTGTACCTCACCTTGTTTTTTTGCAAAATTATGTCTCAAAATATTTTTCGTCCGGCTTTGGTATTGGGAATTTTGTCGGCTGTCGCACCTTTTGCGATTGATATGTAGCTGCCTGCCCTGCCCCATATAGGCCAAGATCTGGGTGCCAGCATTGCGATGATGCAAGGCACAATCACCAGCTATTTTCCAGCCTTTGGCGCTGCGCAAATGTTTTACGGTCCTTGGTCAGATTAAGCGGGGCGAAAATTACCACTGACGACGGGCATTGTGATTTTCTTTTTAGGTTCGCTGCTTTGTACCTTGGCTCCTTCCGGACAAGCACTGCAGGTGGGCCGCTTTATTCAAGGCTTGGACGGCGCAGCCGTTATGGTCATTCCGCGCGCGGTCATCCGAGATATGTACACAGGTCACCGCGCCACGCAGCTGATGGCCGCCTTGATGCTGGTAATTTCCATCTCACCCTTTCTGGCTCCATTGGCGGGGGCTAGCCTTTTGCAATTTTTGGGCTGCCGCGCGATTTTTGCGATTTTGACGATTGTCTCGCTGGCAAGCTTGCTGTTTCAAACGCTGTTTTTAACTGAAAACGTTGGCCGCCTAAGCCCGGGCGCCCCTTCGGCATGTGTCCTTTTAGCGGACCTTAAAACGCTGATGACAGATAGGTCTTTCATGGCGCTGACGTTTATGAACGGTTTTGCGATGGCCTCATTCTTCGTGTTCATTCCGTCTGTGTCCTTCATCCATGCATAAAAATTTTGGCCTGAGCCCAGTCGCCTTGTCTTATGCTTTTGCCTTTAATGCGGTTGGCTTTTTTGGCGCCTCGCAATTTGCGGCGGTTTTGGGGAAGAGGTACGGGGCTTATGTGGTTATGCGCCGCGCGATCATTGGCTTTTGCCTGATGGCTTTTAGCCTTTTAAGTGCGACGCTGTTGGGCGGGGCCAGCCTTTATGTGACGATGGGCGGGCTTTTTCTCACATTCGGATGTTTGGGGTTAGTTTTGCCCACAGCGATGGTGTTAGCTCTTGATAAGCGGGGCGCGATTGCGGGGCTTGCATCGAGCCTTGGGGGGGGCGTTGCAAATGATGGTGGGGGCTTGCGCCGTGGCGGCTATGGGGCCGTTTTTCATTGGCACTGCCTTTCCGATGATCACCACGATCTGCATCTGTTCGCTGGCCAGTTTCACCTTGTCGCGGCTGGCCTAAGGGCGTGTTTACACCTTGGGCTTTAATTCTCGGGCAAAGCAAGAAGCAGTGGTTCCACCGCCTGATCCAGCAGCGCCAAGCCCGCCTCGGGTTTGGTCATATTTTCAGACAGAATGCGCCGCCAAGCCCTCGCACCAGGACGCCCTGAAAACAGACCCAACATATGGCGAGTGATTTGGTTTAGTCGCCCACCTTCCGCCAAATGACGTGCAATATAGGGACGCATCGCATCGATGACGCCAAATGCATCAGGCCCCGCCTGATCTCCCCAAAGTGCATCGGCTCCGATCAACACGGCACTTGGGTCATGGTAGGCCGCACGCCCGATCATCACCCCGTCAAGCCCCGCATCCAGCAGTTCTTTGGCGTGGGTAAGCGTATTCACCCCACCGTTGATCGAGATGCGCATCTTGGGAAACGCTGCTTTCATCTGATGAACCAAAGCATAATCGAGGGGTGGTATTTCGCGATTTTCCTTGGGGCTCAACCCCTTCAGCCAGGCTTTGCGGGCGTGAATTATCACCTCTTGCAGGCCTGCTTTTTGTAGCTTTTCCAAAAAGGCAGGCAGTACCTCGGCCGGAGTTTGATCGTCAACCCCGATGCGGCACTTCACCGAAACAGGGCGATCGGTGACATGCATCATGGCGCTGATCAATTCAACGACAAGGTCGGGCTTCTCCATCAAAACCGCACCAAAAGCACCTGACTGCACACGATCCGAGGGGCAGCCCACATTTAGATTAAACCCATCATAGCCATAAGGGGCCGCACGGCGCACAGCTAGCGCCAAAAGCGCAGGGTCGGAGCCACCAAGCTGCAAAATCAACGGATGTTCGGCCGCATCGTAGGCCAACAGTCGCTCAAGATCACCGTGCACAATCGCCACCGCCGTCACCATTTCGGTGTAAAGCTGGGCATTTTTGCTCATCATACGGTGAAAAAATCGGCAGTGCCTATCTGTCCAATCCATCATCGGTGCAACGCTGAGCGTTAAGGGCGGGCGCATTGGCGGATGCATCTGGTTCATGGCGCGCCATTAGCATGAAAATTCCCCCCTTGCCTAGTCCCCACCCTATTACCAAACCTCAAGCTTTGCAAAACTTCGAAACTACGGCTAATGCTTTACCTTAAAGACCCGCTCGTCTATGAATTGGCAACAAAAGGTGAAACATGCGCATTCTTATTACCAATGATGACGGCATCTATGCCCCCGGTTTGGCCATATTAGAGGAAATCGCGGCCGAAATAGCAGGCCCTTCTGGTGAGGTTTGGGTCGTAGCCCCCGCCTTTGAGCAGTCAGGTGTGGGCCATTGCATCAGTTTTACCAATCCGATGTCCATCTCAAAATTCGCGCCCCGCCGCTTTGCTGTCGAGGGCAGCCCAGCAGATTGCGTCTTAGCAGGCCTTTATGACGTGCTCGACGGTGCGCGGCCTGATTTAGTGCTTTCTGGGGTTAATCGGGGCAATAATTCGGCGGAAAATGTGCTTTACTCGGGCACTATTGGGGGGGCGATTGAAGGAGCTTTGCACGGTTTCCGCGCGATTGCTTTGTCACAATTCATTGGTCCAAGAACTGCCAATTTGGCCGATCCGTTTGAAGCGGCGCGCCATCATGGTTTGGCCACAATCAAAAAACTCCTCGCACAACCGGGCTGGCAAGATGACGCTGATTATCAGACTTTTTATAATGTGAATTTTCCGCCCGTGCCAGCATCCGAGGTCAAGGGTTTGCGCGCAGGTCCCCAAGGATTTCGCCGTGACACAAGATTTGGCATTGATCCACATATCTCGCCTTCGGGGCGGAAGTTTTTATGGATCAAGGGTGGACCTCAGCAAAGCCCAACACTGCCCGGCTCTGACGCGGCGCTGAACCTTGAGGGTTATATTTCCGTCACCCCCCTAACGGCCGATTTGACCGCCCACAGTCAGCTGGCAGCCTTGGCTCGGGCCATCGAATGATGGAAAAAAACGGAATGTCAGATCAAGACAGGCCCGATACAACAGGCAATGCAAAAGATCCTGACGCGCAAGCCACGCGCAAAATGCAGTTTTTATTCACTTTACGATCAAAGGGCATTACAGATCAACGCGTGTTGACTGCGATGGAAAAGATCGACCGTGGCGACTATGTGCGCGGGCTTTTTGCAGAACGCGCTTATGAGGATATGCCCCTACCAATTGCTTGTGGGCAGACTATCTCACAACCATCTATCGTTGGTTTGATGACGCAAGCTTTGAGCGTCAACAGCCGTGATATGGTATTAGAGATTGGCACTGGATCTGGCTATCAAGCAGCTATCCTGTCGCAATTGGCGCGACGCGTTTATACGATTGACCGCCACCGCAAGTTGGTGGCCGATGCCAGTACGCTTTTTGCCCAAAAAGGGTTGAACAATATAACCGCCGTTACGGGTGACGGTAGCTACGGCATGCCCGAGCAGGGGCCCTTTGATCGCATCATTGTGACCGCCGCCGCCGAAGACCCACCGGGACCACTCTTGGCACAGTTGAAAATTAGCGGTATTATGGTAGTGCCAGTAGGGCAGTCGGATATGGTGCAAAGTTTGATCAAAGTCACGCGCCTTGCGACGGGATTTGACTATCTGCAGCTGCGCCAGGTAAGGTTTGTGCCCCTAATGGAAGGTGTCGCAAATGACTAGATGGGCCAAGGCTGGCTAAACTTGAAGAAGCACAAATCACAAAAGTATGGTTGTGAATACGTCAAAAAAGTTAGGTTTCACTATGAATTTTAAGAAAAGCACGTTAAAAATCTTAGGGATATCTTTGTCTTTTATGGCTCTGGTGGCCTGTGTGAACAGTGATCTTGAATGGGACATACGCAAAAATATCGACACATCCGCTGCAGCGGAGAGTGCGGCGCTGAATATCCGGGCGCAAGCTGATCAAAATGGCGTTATAACCTATCCGACCTATCAAGTAGTTATTGCGCGTAAAAATGACACAGTGGCCAGCGTGGCAGCACGGGTGGGAGTTGATGCGCAGGGTTTGGCGCGGCATAATTCCCTCTCAACCGGCACCCGTTTGCGCATAGGGGAAGTGTTAGTCTTAAACAGCCAAGTGCAAAGCACAGGCCACGCCACCAATGGCGCGTCTGCCATTGATGTGACCCGATTAGCTGAAGGTGCAATTGCGCGCGCCGAGGGGCAGGCCCAAAATCAAAACGACCAAGCGCAATCAGGCTGGGTGGTAGGGGCACAGCCTATTGCAAGCACACAAGAACCGATCCGCCACGTGGTCACACGCGGCGAAACTGCCTTTGGCATTGCGCGCAGTTATCAAGTTTCGGCTCGCAATTTGGCCGACTGGAACGGACTTGATAAAAACCTAACCGTGCGGGAAGGTCAGATTTTAATTATACCAATGGTTGGTATGGAAAAACCGTCCCAATCCACAAAACCCGGACAAGGTACGCCAACCCCTACCCCGCCTGTGGCCCAGAAACCCTTGCCCAAAAATCAAATTCTTATCACGGACGCGCCTGCCTCGCCCAATTTGGCCGAAAACCGCACAGCCGCATCGAGCAGCCGCATGGCCATGCCTATTGAGGGAAAAATTATTCGGGCTTATGATCCAAAATTAAATCCGGGCCTAGATATTTCAGCCCCCTCGGGCAGCAAAGTGGTGGCTGCCGAAGACGGTGTGGTGGCCGCGATCACCAAAGACACTGACCAAGTGCCAATTTTGGTGGTACGCCATGCAGATAATTTACTGACGGTTTATGCGCGTATCACTGATTTAAAAGTAGCAAAAGGTGATAGCGTAAAACGCGGGCAAACTTTAGCCATCTTACGCAAAAGCAACCCAGCCTATTTGCATTTCGAACTACGCCAAGGCTTTGATTCAATTGATCCAATGCCCTATCTTCAATAGCGCGTTAAACCTTAACGCCCATACGGGCGGCCAAATCTGTGAAAAACTGCCAAGCCACCCGACCAGAACGGCTGCCACGTGTGGCTTGCCACTCAATCGCCTGGGCGCGTAAATCGTCGAGCGGAAGCTGAATGCCGTAAGCCGTACAATAGCCATTGATCATGTCAATGTATTCATCTTGCGAGCAAGGGTGAAAGCCTAACCAAAGCCCAAATCGATCAGAGAGCGACACTTTTTCTTCCACCGCTTCCGAGGGGCTGATCGCGGTGGATCGTTCATTTTCGATCATGTCGCGCGGCATCAAGTGACGCCTATTTGAGGTGGCATAAAGCAAAACATTTTTAGGCCGCCCCGCAATGCCGCCATCGAGCACCGCTTTAAGTGATTTATAATGCTGATCATCTGATGAAAAAGAAAGATCGTCACAAAATAGGATAAACTGCGCGGGCTCTTTGGCCAAAAGCGCCAGCAATCGCCCCACCGTCGGTAAGTCTTCGCGTGCCAACTCAACCATTTTCAAACCATAACCACGGGCCAAAACCTCTGCCTGAACGGCTTTAACCAGCGAAGATTTCCCCATTCCCCTCGCACCCCATAAAAGCGCGTTATTAGCAGGTAGACCTTGGGCAAAAAAAAGCGTGTTTTCCAACAAGATATCACGTGAACGGTTGATGCCTATGAGAAGGTTTAAATCCACCCGCGCCACTTCGAGCACAGGTTCTAACCGGTCGGGATCAGGATGCCATATAAAAGCGTTAGCGACTGAAATATCATTTTCGTAGGCAGGCAAAGGAGCCATACGCTCCAGCGCCTCCGCGATGCGGGTCAATAGGTTTTGGTTCATTTATTATCGCCGTCATCGAGGTCATCTTCGTCTTGGTCAAACCAAAGACCTTCGGCACGCAGCTTGGATTCGCGCTTCTTTTCAATTCGACGTATCAGAAAAATAGAAATTTCATAGAGTGGATAGACTGCCGAAAATAAAATCAACTGAGAAAGCATATCGGGCGGCGTAACCAAGGCCGCAACCCCTAAGATCAGCACAACCGCATAGCGCCGCATTGATGCCAGGCCTTTGGCCGTGATCAGCTCGGCCTTCCCCATCAAGGTTAACAGCACAGGTAACTGGAAACACATGCCAAATGCCAAAATGAAATTTGTGGTCAGTGACAGATATTGCTCCATTGAGCCTTGAAAAACTACACCTGCCGTTCCGGCAACGGGTTCTGCGGTTATGTCATTGGTGATCATCGACTGTTGAAAATTCAAAAAGAAATTAAAGGCAATGGGCAGCACAATATAAAAGGCAAAGGCGGCCCCCAAAATAAACATGGCCGGCGAGGCCAGCAAAAATGGCAAAAAAGCCCCCTTTTCATTCTTATAAAGGCCAGGCGCCACAAACCGCCACATTTGAAAGGCAATCACAGGAAAGGCTAAAGCGAATCCCCCCATGAAGGAGATACGAATTGCCACAAAAAATCCTTCTTGCAGCTTAACTAAAATCAAACCACAGCTTTGACCGCGTCCCGTTAGGGCATTACAAATCGGTTCGGATAAAAAGTTAAAGATCGGGTTCCAAACTAAATAACAAATCAGCATCCCCACTACAAAAGCAATCAAGGAATAAACGATGCGATTGCGTAGCTCGACCAAATGTTCGATCAGGGGGGCGGCGCTTTCTTCTAGATTTTCCTGATTGTCTTGCGGGCTCATAGCTCACCTTTGGTAGTTTTGGGAGCAGATTTCGTGGCCTTAGGTGTGGCTTTTGGAGTTTTGGGCTTTGATGTCACCGCTTTTGTGGCGACTTTAGGCGCCACAACTTTTGGGGCTGCCGTTTTTGCGGGCGCCTTAGCGGCAGCACTACTACCTGCGGTCGCGGCGGAGGCTTCTGCTTTAGTACGTCTTGCGGACGCTTTGGCAATACTTGCCACCTCTTCAGCTGACAGCTTTTCATGGGTTTGGGTTGCTTCTTTGGCTGCCTTCAATGGATCCCAACCTTCAAATTGGTTGGCAGCCCCTTTTAAAGCATCAAGCCCCATCGCTTTGGGTGAACTGATGTTTTTAAGGTCTTTAGCAACATCCTTAACGCCCGCATCATCGGCGGCAGCGTCCATTGCGCGGTGAAAGTCACGCGCCATGGATTTCGCCTTGGCTGTAAATTTACCCAATGTGCGAAACATATCCGGCAAATCTTTTGGGCCTATGACAATCAATGCCACGATGCCAATAATTAACATTTCGGTCCAGCCGATATCAAACATGCTTTGTCCGCCTAATGATTAAGTCGTTGCCGCAAATTAGACTTTGTCTTTTTCGGCTTCGGGCGTCACGTCCCGCGCTTCAGCTTCGTCTTTTTTGATTTCGGCGGTCTCTTCTTTGATGCCTTTTTTAAAGGCGCTGATCCCTTTACCAACTTCGCCCATCAGGCTTGAAACTTTGCCACGGCCAAACATGACCAACACAACAACCGCAATTAAAATAATACCTGGAAGGCCTATATTGTTTAACATCACTCTCTCCTGTCATATACGCTTTGGCGGTTTCGGGTGGCGATTAGCCACCGCCGCGAACCGCACATTCCCACATAATTTTGGACAGTTGAACTAAATTAAATGGGCTTTGGAAAGCTTGCTGACAGTATGTTGTCAGTAAGTCTGAGATAAGTTAACATTAGCTTGTGCTTTGAGGACACGTCCAAATGAACCGCAATGATAGGCTTTTTTATCTGATCCAGCACCTTCGCGACGGTGATTTGCATCGCGCCCACACTTTAGCAGCCCATTTTAGTGTGTCGGTGCGAACAATATGGCGCGACATGGCCGAACTAACGCGCGCAGGCCTGCCCATCATGGGCGAGCGCGGCGTGGGGTATGTCTTGCGCGGCCCCATCACCCTACCGCCGATGATACTGACTACGGAAGAGGGAGAGGCCCTGCTTGAGGCCCTAAACCTATTGGCGCAAAGTCCCAATCACAGATACCGCCAAGCTCAGCTGAGTCTCAGCGCCAAATTTGGTCCAGCTCTGCCGCTGCGTCCCGAGGATATTTAAGTTTTTTTCGGCTTGGTGCCAAAGACAAAACATTTGTCGCGTCGTAACATCAGCCACAGCGGGGTGCCAAGCTTGGGTAAAAAAACACCAGGCACCAACGCGGTCAGCCGCAAAGGATCCGGCCCGTCCATCGCAAACTCAACGAGACTTTCGCGCCCTAAAAAACGCGCGCGTACTACGGTACCCCGGGCGGGCGTGCCATCTTGCGTTGTCGGATTCGGACCCCGGCCTGCGCGGTCAAAATCAATCTTCAGATGTTGGGGACGGATCACAATATCCACCAAAGCCCCTTCGGCCAACCCTGGAGTCAAAAAGGCCCCAAAAGGAGTATTGGTCAAAGCCCCTTTAGAAACTCCCTGTATCACGTTTATATCACTAAAAAATGCTGCGCTTTCGCGGTCAGCAGGCGTGTTGTAAATATGATAGGGTGCGCCTTTTTGCACGGTTTTGCCCTTGCGCATTAGCACAATTTCATCACCCATGCGCAGCGCTTCATCAGGGTCATGCGTGACCAACAATACTGCCGCCCCAGCCTCTTTTAAGATGGTCAGGGTGGCATCCCGGATCGCATCACGCAAACGATTATCTAAACCAGAGAAGGGCTCATCCATCAGCATTACTTTGGGGCTTGGCGCAAGCGCCCGCACTAGTGCAACGCGCTGCTGCTCGCCCCCCGAAAGAGCATGGGGATGTTTGTCGCCAAAGCCGCTTAGATTAACTTTCTCAAGCAAATCATCCACGCGCCGGGCCTTGTCAGCGCGCGTACCCCTAAGGCCAAAGGCAACATTTTGCGCCACCGTCAAATGCGGAAACAGTGCAAAATCTTGAAACATCAAACCGACCGATCGCGCCTCCGGGGGCAGATTATGCCCCCCCCCAAAAACGGTTCGTCCATCAATACTGATGTACCCCGAATTAGGATTTTCCACCCCCGCAATCATACGCAAGGTCGTTGACTTTCCACAACCTGAAGGGCCCAGTAGACAGGTGACCTGCCCCGCTCGCACCAAAAGACTAAGATCTGAAACAACACTATCCTCGCCATAGCGACGGCTAAGAGCTTCAACAATCAGCCGGATGGGCGGCGGATCAGTTGGTGAATTGGATTGCACGCTCACAGAATATTCCGATTAATTTCATCAAAATTTATATCATCCATCGAAAAAATCAGCAAGCCTTGCAGATAAAAGGATTTGGGCCGTTGAATATCTTTATATTCAGTGTAAGTGACCTAATCTCAAACATTCTCCAAATGATTTTCAAGGTGAAGACCAAGCCCCTCAACTGCTTGCGAATATGACTTTGGTCAACCAAGAAGGTGCACCCCGAGTACTTCTTTGATTACTATCGGGCAAAACTGCTTTTTGGAACACATATTGCCATTCCCAGCGCTGCCGAAGTTATTTATTAGCAGATCATGAGCTTTCAACATATGGTATGTTTTTAGAAATCCTACTTGATGTGCCGCTTTGCTTTGCCTCTGCGCACGGTAACACACTCCCTTCGATAAAGGGCTTTGCAATATTTGAGCGAACAGGAGACTATTTCAACTCACCCAAGCGGCGCACTACCCTTAGAATGTTTGATCTGTTTTTCTCAACAGCATTGTGGGAAATTTAGCTTTTCATCATTCCAATGAGAGTAGGTGGCTGTGCTGTGAGTTTGGTCTTGCGGCAAAATCAACTACACTTGCCCAGCCCTCAAGCTGGCCAACTATGAAGCGATGCTTTGGGCGCTAGACCCCACTGACACCGACGGCATCTATTTGCACTGCAACAAATATGTTATGCTTTTTTCTCTTTGTCAAAGGGGTTTGTGCCGAAAGCCTGATGTCCCATCATGCTACCTAGCCAAATCTGCTCAGTCACAAAATCCAGCAGCTGCGCACCCACACTCCAGATCTTTCCCTAATGCCTACATTTTGTGCCACAGTAAAACCTGTACGACAGATCCGTACGCTGAACAGTGGACGAAGGCTCAGAGTTGCGCTAAATGGCACGTATGAAAGAACATACAAATCGCCCCACCCTACCAGCCGAAATTGCCCGTCGCCGGACATTTGCGATTATTTCACACCCTGATGCGGGCAAGACAACTTTGACCGAAAAGTTTTTGCTGTTCGGTGGCGCCATTCAAATGGCCGGTCAAGTGCGCGCCAAAGGCGAAGCACGCCGCACCCGCTCCGATTTCATGAAAATGGAACAAGACCGAGGTATCTCCGTTTCGGCCTCAGCAATGTCATTTGAGTTTGGAAGCTTTCGCTTCAACTTGGTTGATACGCCCGGACACTCGGACTTTTCCGAAGATACCTACCGCACGCTTACAGCAGTTGATGCCGCTATCATGGTGATTGATGGGGCAAAAGGCGTCGAAAGCCAAACCCGTAAACTGTTTGAAATTTGCCGTTTGCGCGACCTGCCAATCTTGACTTTTTGCAATAAAATGGATCGTGAAAGCCGAGATACATTTGAAATAATTGACGAAATTCAACAAAATCTGGCCATTGATGTGGCCCCCGCCTCATGGCCAATCGGTATGGGGCGCGATTTTTTGGGTTGCTATGATATTTTGCATGACCGGCTCGAATTGATGGACCGCGCCGACCGAAATCGGGTGGTGGAATCAATTAAAATCGATGGGCTTAATGATCTCAAATTGGCCGAATATGTGCCGCCCATGCAATTAAAAAAATTGCGCGAAGATTTAGAAATGGTCGATGCGCTTTTACCAAAATTTGACCGCCAAGCTTTTTTAGAAGGGCATATGAGCCCGATCTGGTTCGGCTCGGCGATCAATTCCTTCGGCGTGAAAGAGCTGATGAATGGCATGGCCAAATATGGCCCGGAACCTCAAATCCAAAAAACCCGAGAACGCCAGATTGCCCCCGAACAAAGTGCCGTAACGGGCTTTGTCTTTAAAGTCCAAGCAAATATGGACCCAAAGCACCGAGACCGCGTGGCCTTTGTGCGTTTGGCCTCGGGGCATTTTGAACGTGGTATGAAATTGACCCATGTCAGAACAAAAAAGCCGATAGCCATTTCTAACCCTGTTTTGTTTTTGGCTGCTGACCGCGAATTGGCCGAAGAAGCTTGGGCTGGTGATATCATCGGCATTCCGAACCACGGACAATTACGCATTGGTGACGCTTTGACCGAGGGTGAAGTACTACATTTTACGGGCATCCCATCCTTCGCGCCCGAACTGTTACAAGGCGTGCGTGCTACCGATCCGATGAAAGCCAAACATTTGGAAAAGGCACTTTTGCAATTTGCTGAAGAGGGCGCCGCCAAAGTATTTAAGCCGATGATTGGGTCGGGCTATGTGGTTGGTGTGGTTGGTGCATTGCAGTTCGAGGTCTTAGCCAGCCGAATTGAACAAGAATACGCACTGCCAGTGCGCTTTGAACCCAGTGCCTTCACATCTGCGCGGTGGGTCTCGGGCGAAAAGGCCGAGGTTGAGCGTTTTGTAAATGTTAACAAAGGCCACATAGCCCAAGATAGCGACGGCGATGTTGTTTTTTTAACCCGCTTGCAGTGGGATATCGACCGAATTACCCGCGATTACCCCAAGGTTAAGCTTACCGCAACTAAGGAAATGATGGTCTAATGGAGCAGCAAGCGATCCTTGTGTCGCATGGTGCGCCTTCAGATCCTCAAACCCAAGAGCGGGCCATTCAAGCCCTTGCTGTGCGGGTTAGGTTTTGGGCACCCGATTGGCAGGTGAGTGGCACCACACTTGCGGCTAAAGGTGAGCTTGAAGCGACCCTGACGAGCCTACCCGACGCTGTGATTTATCCGTTCTTTATGGCCGAGGGTTATTTCACCCGTATCGCACTACCCAAACGCCTAAAGGCATTAGGGCGCAATCATGCCTTCCAACATAAAGCCTTTGGCCATGCGCCCGAGCTGCCAAGCTTAATGGTAAAAACCGCACTTCGCGCTGCAGAAACGGCAGGCTATGCGCCTAAGGATACGCAACTTCTTCTCGCGGCGCACGGCTCTCAAGTAACGCGTGCCTCTTATGAGCAAACCGAGGCTGTAGCTGCCAAGCTGCGGGCTCTCACGCCATTTAAATCCGTGGTCACGGGATATATTGAAGAAGAACCAAAACTTTCTCAAAGTGCCAAAAATTTGGGACAAGCGCTTTGCTTGCCATTCTTTGCGCTGCGCGCGAGCCATGTGCTCAAGGACGTGCCGGAAGCGTTGTGCGAGGCCGGTTTTGAGGGTGCTCTTTTGCCCGCCATCGGAGAAGTTGCAGACGTAGCCCGCCTAATTGCGCAAACCTTGAAGAAAAGCCCCATCGCGTAAGCTAAAGTACGCCTTATTGGTGTGCATTTATTACAAAATTATAACGCGTTGGCTAAATCTACGAAATCTAAGTTTAAAATAGACGATATTTAGTGGAATTTTTTACATACTTTTCATGTGCTTGGCGGATACAAAATACCTTGGTGTTTACACTAGTAATAAACACGACGCCAGCGCCCACCAAAGTTAACAGGATAGTTGGCTGATAATAAACCAAAGTCAATTTTTCGACTTAAAGACGTAAACAAAATTCGCATCCCAACATTGCAGTATCAAGACAGCAAAAACCTTTTTACTAATACTATAATTTAGCCATAGGCGGGTTCAAAAAACTTGATGCAAATAGAGCGGGGCGTCTGCTAAAGTTCTGTTCTGACATGCCAAAGTTCTGGAAATAACTCTATTTCTAACATGCGCTTTAGGTATGACACACCACCCGTCCCGCCGGTTCCACGCTTAAATCCTATTACACGCTCGACAGTTGTAACATGGTTAAATCTCCACCGTCGAAAGTAATCTTCAAAATCCACTAGCTTTTCGGCCAACTCATACAAAGTCCAATATTTATCTGGATTTTTGTAAACCTGTGCCCATGCACTTCGAACGCATGCCTGAGTAACATGTGGCAGCCTTATATCCCGCTGCAATACATCTGGGGAAATATATAGCCCTGACCTTGCGAGCGCTGCAATTGATTCATCGTAGATACTTGGCAGCGAAAGTTCTTTCTCAAGCAGCGCTATCAAATCAGGGCGATGCCCATGAGGCTTACTCATAGCTACATTTCTATTTCCAGCCACATATTCTATTAGCCGATATTGCCAAGACTGAAATCCAGATGATATGCCCAAATCATCACGAAATGCAGTATATTCGCTTGGCGTCATGGTCCGTAACACATCCCAAGATCCATTCAATTGTTCCATAATTTTAGCAACTCTACTTAACATTTTAAATGCGTTATGAAAATTGTCATTTCGAATTGCCAGCCTTGCTGCGCACAGTTCATGTAAAGTTAACTTCATCCAAAGCTCAGTAGTTTGATGTTGGATAATAAACAACATTTCATCATGAGTATTACTAATAGGTTTCTGCGCACCTAAAACTTGATCTAAATTAAGATAATCAGTGTAGCTCATTTTTTTGATGAAATTAGTTTCAGCTCCGTCCAGTACTTCGTCTAATTTTGATTTTGATTTCATATTGTAAAAGCTTTCTTATCAATTACTGTCACGTTCAAAGCTAACGATTACCCCTTGTCTCCCATGCTTTGAATATAATTATTCAATAAATATCAAAGCCTTTTTAACCACTATTTGATTAGTTTTAGTAGATTTGATGAGGGACTGACGTTAGGTTTTGTTTGCCATTCAAAAATGAATACATCCAATAAATTATTGCCATTCTTTTGTATCAAGATAATTATTTTTATGCTTTATATTAATGTTTAAATAATCGCCGATGATATAAAATAATTTCAAAATGGAAGAGATTAAATGACGTGTATATTTGTTCAAATCCGCTGTAAACCTGGAACGACTTATAATGTTGCAGAGGAGATATGCAGAAGAGAAATTCATTCTGAGTTATACTCTACAAGCGGAGATTTCGACTTACTAATGAAGCTTTTTCCCCCTGATGACCAAGATATTGGCCTCTTTTTGAATAAAACCATCTTGGACATCAGCGGAATTGAACGAACTTTAACGACACTAACGTTCAAGACGTTTTAATTGCATCTCTGCTTAAATAACGTTTGAAATTTATAAAACGCAAAATGAGGACCAATAGCGATAACAAACAGAATTTAAAGGTGAGGTTGAATCTAAGGCAAGACTTTGTGACCCAACCACTGGATATAAAAAGATCGTCAAATCACGCATATCAAATACACACCCAATTCCCCCATCGCGAACCGATTGGACAGTCATGTGGAATCTCAAAAAAGAGTTGAATTTTGCATGATTTCTTAATTTAACTTTACCCATATCTCGAAAAAAAATCCATCGTAAGGCTGCACAACTCTTGCGTATTCGTACCGCGGTTACAGCTTTACAATGAAAAGCAAAGCACTAATCATATTAAAAATGTCTGGTAGCGGCACTCCTTCAGAGCCGGTTCATTAAAAAATTAAATCCTATTTTATACAATATATATATTAGCACCGGTATATCCATATGAACTAATTTTAACACTTAGGTCATAAAGTTGATTTATGCCTTTTTTACTGACAGATGTGCTATTGGTGAACGAATATATCTTGGGTCATCTTAGGGACGCTACTATTGCACGACGTGTTAAAAAAATTGAAATTACGTCACCTGCAAGCGGAGAATACTCTTCGTGAGCAATTATGTGATGTAAACTTTCAAGGACTAACGGAGTGGGCGGCTCACTACATAGAAGAACACATGAAAGTCAGATACTCAAAAAATTCGACCGTTTTAGAACGTGTTTGGATGAGATCAATTTTCGATGATGATGTAATCAAATTTATTTACTTAACCGAAAAAAGCCGCAAAATGCATATTGCGCTCAGAGCGGCCATCGAAGAGTGCATGATCCAAAATTTTGATTTTGATCCCGCATTAGAGCAATGGTATGAAAACGCTAAAAAACAAGGGCCGCCAGCATCCAAAGGTAATCGACCTGTGATCTCTAATTTAGCGAGCCACATATTTAGAAGCTGCATTGAACGAATGAAACATTATACTATATTTAAGCCTCTCAGAGACGAGAAAGATGCACTTCATCATTCGCTGTGCGATATTGTCGCAATAGTCAGCAATAATAGTTACTCCAATATCAAAACAACTTGGATGACGCGCGAAAAAGATGTTTTCCCATTCGATCTTGATTAAAACTGTAAATATGCTCCCAACTAAGGAAATCATTTTAACCCAAATGTCTCTAAGAAAGTAGTGCATATGGATCCACCCCCAAAAAACAAATACAAATTATTAAAATTTATCAAAATAATAGTCGACGGAATTGTCTTGCTTTTTGGGGTCATTTATTTTGTGCCTGATGGAACCAAACAGAATTTATTAAAATTTTCATTTATCAAACAAGAGGTCAAAGTTAATTCGGCGTTGCCGCAGAAAATAGTTACTGTAATTTCATTAAATGCCCCGGAATTGGGGATGTCCAATTCATCTGATACCAAGGTGCCGTTTTATCTGCCACTGCAGGAAATATCACGCCCCACAATATCA
>Ga0115566_10000895_pt1 | contig 25783 bp, 15 predicted proteins | sample COGITO_mtgs_1204_3_FD_87173 | JGI IMG/M metagenome (GOLD analysis project Ga0115566, IMG submission 87173) | Pelagic marine microbial communities from North Sea - COGITO_mtgs_120405 | ecosystem: Environmental > Aquatic > Marine > Epipelagic | place: Germany:Helgoland, sampling site Kabeltonne...
TCTCAGGTTGGCGAATCTGCAATCTATGGAGTGCCAAAGGACAAGAACGGAAACTTAAAGCCTTTTAGAGGCAAGATAGTGCGTATCGCATGCATTGGGACCCGATCTAGTTGGGGCCGTAAAATCTTAATTTTATAAGTTAAAGCTTAAAGTATTTATAAGGGGAGCAACAGAATTAAAGTCCTGGGCAACGACTTCTATTCGTTCATGGTATTCTGAAATAGCTTCAATGATTTGTTTTGGAGATTTCATTTTTTTAAAAGTAATTGGATCGATGCGTTTAAACTATGTGTCCTTTGGACCCTGCGAGGGGAACTTTTTTGATAGTTTGATCACTTACTAAATAGTGGTCATCTTTTTTATTACTTTATGTGAAAGAGGGAGCTATGTTTATTTTAAACGGTTGACCCCTTTTTTGCCCCCTGGACGTCTCGATTCTGAATAATACAGGCGCGATCGAGCAATTAATCCGCTAGGTTAGTTTATCAAATCCTACACATTCTGACAATCCAGTTTTCTCTCGTTCATCCATTCAGGATGTTCACGTATTTTTGTTTGATGAGGTAAATGAGGTAATCAATGTTTGTATTTTTGGTGACTGGTATCTTATACTTTCCCCCTTGTACACCTGACTTATATGTCCATGTGTTTTCCTTTGAGATGTTTTTTGGGTCATCCAAGGTGAAGAAGTTTTTTTGTTTGGAGCCGTCGACACGAAGATTACCTCGGTTGAGTTCAATAATCATTTTAGATTTCTGAACATAAATGAAACAGACTTTCTTCTGGTTGTAACTAAGTGAAATGTATCGGGGTATGGATTCGAGGTAAGTTTCTTCAAATTCCAGAAGTCGTTCGGAAATCTGATTCCACAATTCGGTTACATCTGAATTGGAACCTTCAAAATGATCCTGTACATTTACGGTCTTTAATTCCTTTGAGACATCAATCATCACTCCCTTAGTCATTGAATCCGATACGGTTTCAATACTTTCTTGAGAGGTTGAGTGATGTTGATCCAAGATGACTACTCCATTCGAGAACTTCTTGATCTCCCAAAGTTCGAAGGGGAGATTCTTGAAATTTACACTATCCTTCTGATAGGAATTGAAGGAGGGGGAAATAAATGCGACTCGAGATTGAGACCAATCAACGTCCTCGATCTTCAGGACACGGTTAAAATATTGAGACAAGGTCAGGAGGAATTCTGACTTATTATTGAGGAGCAATTGAAGATAGGTGAATCCTTGATCGATGACTGAATAACTACTCCCTTTTTTGTATTCTATGATCACAAAAGAGTTATTCTCTTCGTCGAAACAAAGGGTGTCGATTCGGTATTTCTGAACGGTTAATTCAGACGAAATGAAGAGGTATCCAAATATTGTATCGAGGTTCTTTTCGACCAACCCTTGGATGTCTCTTTCCAGTTTGAAAGGTTCGTTTAAAATCTCATTAAGAAGAGTATTTTTAGTATTAAATAATTTCATCTAAGTTTTGGGTAACCATTTCTTCGTGACTTTAGCCATCCCTCTGACAACCGTGGTAATCATCGACCGTCGTTGTCACAAGTTAATTTCAAAATCTTTATTAATTTTATTATGTACTGTATTCCTCGACTCTAGATCACCACGATTCACCAGTGACAGTCTCGTCACTGTAAGCACTTTCGCCGTCTCGTAATTGGTAGGGGCCATAACAGCCAAAACATTCACCGCCATCGCCTATTTCTGCCTGGAATTCCAACTCGATCCCAGTTTCAGATTCAAAACAATGTTCAGCCACCAACCAGCCACCACCATCTTCTAAGTCTTTCAATAGATAGCATTCCTCAATTAGTTCTATTTCCTCGCGAGTTAACTGGGCGTCCGATTCAACTAAGTTGTTTTCAAAGTCTTGAGATATTTTTGTCAGTTTTTGAATGCGTTCCGTTGGGATTTTGCCCTCTAAATATTCAAAACAGTGATACAGAGGATCACACATGTCCTCAATTGATACGCGGTGACCACATTGCGTGCGCGATGCGAAATTATCCGGCTCTTCACCTAGCAGAACCGCCAGTTCGTAGGGCTCAATAGTTGAAAATAAGTTTTTACCAGATTCAAAGTCCTGAGCGACTACTTCAATTCGTTCGTCAATATCTGTGATAGCTTCAATTATTTGTTTTGGATCTACCACCGCATTTTAATTATTTATTTTCTTTTTGTGTAAACAATGTTGGTTTCTTGGCATTGCCGTAGTCCGAGATCATTAGCACCTATATCCATCCATGAGTCAGGTCGTTGATAGATGTCCAGGCCGCGACCTAGGGTGATGGTCCAGTCGTTGCTGAGTTCAATTCGACGGTCATGGATACGACTGTCGAATTTGAATTCAAGTTTGATACCATGCGATGCTAGGCTTTCCCCAATGCTAACTAGGTTGCCTTCCACTTCTTGTTTTTTAAATTCATCATCGTAGTTGGTGATCAGTGTGATCGCTTCGACTGTGCCTGCTTCGACGCAGGTTTCGCAAAACCTGAGGAAATTACTTACCTGATGTGGCATCCGTATGTAAGGATCTTCCACTTTCACGGTTTTTGCGCCTCTCAGGTAATCAATGAACAATGTTTTGAACGAGAAACCGCGGTCGCCGTAGAAGATACGTGTTTCTTTTTCTTTTGGTCCACTTGGCAGTGGTGTTGGCGATTCTAATTCTGGTTCTGTGGGAGATGTTGGTGCGTCGACCGGTATTTCACTGGTAGCAGTCGATCCAGCGACTGCTGTGGACTTAACTGGGGTCACGACCTCTGCGGCCTTCGACTTGCGGGGATTTTGTGTGGCCTCGATTCCTTTTGATTCGGGGCAATGGACAATGGTTTCTTCACCAGCTGCGTTGATGTATCCTAAGTTGATATTCCCAAATTCGTCGTCCTTCTTCCGTTTATTGAGTTGTTCCTTCACCCGGCGTCTACCTTCGATAGCATACTCGATATATTCACTGAGTTCTTGAGTATTAGGCTCTGAGCCTGGGTGTAACATCTTGCAGAAGGCTGCAACGGTTTTGATCACAGCCGTTTCATCGCGGCCTTCGTGCATACCATTGAGTTTGAGCTTACTCTTCGTGACAGAGAATAGATTCACGCTCGAGAACATGTAGTGGAACGCTTCAGCTAAGTAGTCGGTGATCAAACCATAATGATTTGTGAGTAACTTACTGCTGTTAGGTGGGATCTCCCATCCAGGAAGGTAAGTGTGGAATCGATGAATCACTGCGAGGTCGAACTCGGCCGGTAATGGCCGGCATAGGTCATGCTGCTCTGAATTGACGAGTTGCTCAATAGAGTCGTCCACATTGCCAACAAAGGATAGACTTGCGGGTGCGATGACTTCAGCGCCCAGGTTGAAATGGCCATTGGCCATGTAGTCCTTAAGGATGGTGATAGTACCCGGGTCTTTGACCTTGATGCCAGCGACTTCATCAAAGGCGATGGTGTCCCAAAAGCCCACGATACCGACTTCCTTGCGCTGCTTATTGTAAAATAGTGTCGCCGTAGTAGTTTGACCACCGCTGATTAGGGTCGAGTAAGGGGTAAATTCACTATATACATAAGATTTACCGGTGCCGCGCGGCCCTAGTTCTAGGAAGTTATAGTTCTGCTCAATCAGTGGGAAAACGCGTGCCAAGAAGTGGAACTGTTGACGCTTGCTCAGTTCGTCTGGTTCAAGTCCCAATGTACGTAGTATGATCGAGAGCCACTCGTCACGAGTGAACTCGTCGCGGCATTCACAATAATCTTCAAATGAGAACCGTGAAATCTGAATCGGTCGCAGGTCTTCGATGTAAAATGTGTAGTCATCTTCTTCTACGTTATTGTAGCCAACGGTGACTTCACACCAAAGTCCGCCTTCGAGTAATCTGTCATTATTTTTATAGTGCCGCTCGTTGATTGCTACACGCTTCGAGCCGAAGTTCTGAAGCTCAGCCCAGTGGCGCTTTTCTTTCTCGTTGTGGTGCACGTGCACCTTGTCGATGTATTTGTGCTTCCCTTGTTGCTGCACAAGCGACTGCGCCTTATTCGCCTCGTTTGGGCGGACGTAGTTCTTCTGTATGGTGTCGGTAACCGCCTGCAGGCCATCGTTAATCTCATCTGGGTCGTCTGAGCCGCAGTAGCGTGCCAAGAGGAACTCCAGCACGAAGGTAGGAATGTTGGTGCCTTTCTTGATGCGCTGCACCAGATCTTTGCGGACACAACGTCCTTCAAATGCTTCGGTTAGTTTATTGTCGAGTTCGTCGAGTGTCATGGCGATTAAAATACAGTAGGGTTAAAGTTTAGTGCAAGCGAATCGATTGTAAGGTCGGTCTCCGGGTGGATCGCTTTGATGTGAATTGGGCCTTCTTGGGCATCATCGTTTAAACGAATACTCATTTTGATCGACTCACCTTGCTTCATTTTAACAAAGCCTGATGATGGGTCGACGCTGTCTTCTGATGTCGGAAAGCCTATTTCTTGGTTATTCTGTAGGGCCACAAGTTTAAATTCGCTGCCGTCCGAAAACATATCCGGTGTGCCAGGCCACGAGACGTTGATTGAGAAGATGCGCTGGTAGACAGTCTTCTTTTTGTAGGACAGTTCGATTTCAGGGCCCTTGTTCACACGTGCAGCTGGCGTCGCTTTGGCGAAATTGATAATCAACCGTGGGACGAGACTTTCCTGCAATGAGAGGCCTTCGTGGAAATAGCCACTCCCTTTGCTGAATGTGGCTAGTGCCTTAGGGACGATGAAGCTCGGGGCATCTGTGGGTATACTGAGCTCTTTGGTCGTGAAACGGACGGTGCCCGTAGATTCTTCACCAGTGCCTAGATGGCAACGGCGTTTTTTGAGCGGCCATTCCCCGGCAGGTCTATCGCAGAGTGAGCCTGCGTCGGCATCCTCAATCCAGACGAAGCCATGATCGGTACCGACGACTGCTGTATCATAGCCCAGCAGAGCACAGCTTCTGATCGCCATTTGCAATTCTTGCATGACGTTTGGAATGTGTTGGAGGTTACTGGTATGGGTGCCTTCACCTAGGCCATCCAGCTCGGTGCTGGTTAGTACTAGGAGGTCTGTCTTGGCAGTTTTCTTGATAAATGTTTCGCGGGCTTTTTTTGTTTTAGTCGCCTTGATGAAATCTGATAAATTACTTTTACTGACTCGGTCATTGAGCGTCGCATCAAAGACCTCCATGCGGGATTTACGGGTATCCACACTTTTACCGTCATAGATAGGCAAAAGATCCGTGCCTTTGATTTCAAATCGAAGTTTGTTGGTAGCTTCGGGTAGTAACGAAGCCATGCCAAATTTAGTCACACATGGCAGCTGCGCACACGCCGGAATACGGCACACTTGGTGGTCATGGATGTTTGATTCGAGGTCCTGTGCTAGGTCTAGCCTTAAGGCATCGATCAAAAAGTAGACAATACGCTTACTGTCACGAAGTGCTGGAGCAACGTAATCATCGTAGCTGGACATATTTGCCTTCATCTCATTGAGCGGCCAACCTTCACGCTGGACCGCCGGGAGGAATTTATCCTGCAGTCGATTGAAGTGACCACGATAAGCCTTGCGAGTAGCTTCGACAATGGCCTCGATTTCTTCGTAACCATCAAGCGTCTGCGCCGTTGCTTCCTCAAGCTCTCGGTAAAAGCGGTCTACCTTGATGAGTTCCGCATCGAAAAGTTCGCAGAGCTCCTTACCTGAGCTTCCGATGTGCTTCAGTTGCTCTTCAGACCGCTTGATATTCTCCAGTGTTTGCATACCGAGATCTAAGATACGCCAGAGCAGTCGGCGTTCTCCTTCTTCGGTCCATAAGCTAGTTTTGTGAGTATCTAGGATTGCACGAGCCGTGTCCCACTGAGATGCCCTGATGGCAGTTGACGCACGGCGGAGGAAATTTTTCTCTTCAAATGCAAAAGTGTCCGTCTGGCCCAGATCAACAAATTCATGACATTCGCTTTCTAAGTTGAGCGCTTTTTCGATTACATCGGCTTCTTCACGGTAAACTTCCTTTTTTTCTAAATGCTGGCGTAAGTCGTCACATAGGCTGATTGCAAAGTTCAGCTGCGGGCCGGTCGCTTTAGGAATGTCGGCTAAAGCGCTGGGAAGTTTGCAGGGGAGGTCATTAGCGAATTCGCTGAAAAGTAAATACTGCCAAAGCTTTCTGCGAATTGTGTCTGCCTTAGTGCTTTGCGCATTCAGTTTTAAGCCGAGCGTGCGCTCCAAGAGCTGCCGCATTTCATCGCACCAGTTAGTGTCTGCCTCCAAGTCTGCGGGAATACTCGAGTTGCTGGGCGGCGCCATGAAGTCGGGGATGATCTTGGATGCATCAGCCGAGCCAAATAGCGCCTGTAACTGTGGATGTGAGTGCGTGCCGCCGGATAGATTGTCGATCAGCGCAAAAGCGGGTTCATCGCCTGATGCAAACAGCTGGTCGATCTCAGCCGTGCGGTCTTTAAGAAAGCCGTAGCAGAGCTGCCGGTAATCATCACTTGCACGCCATGGAAATGAAGTGCCCACTGCCGCATACGAGGCAAAAGGGTGCTGCTGCCGCGCGTCATTATCTTTCGGTGGCGACTCCACGCAGTGGATCAGCATCTGGCTCTGGTAGGTAGTATCAGCTGACATCACCTTCCATCTTTCCATCGCATCTTGACGGGAGGAGATCGGACGTTTTTCACTGAAGATCACCTGGCAACGCTCACTCTCTAGTGCAGCGCAAATATCGCGGAAGCGGTCCTGCGCATCATAGACGACTAGGATGCGTTTGTCTGCGAGCCGAGGGCTAAAGATGTTATTTTTAATGTGTTCAGCGAAGGACATAGTTTATACTGTTTGCTGGCTAATAAGTTCCTCTGCGATGGCTTCGGCATTTTGCCGAGTTTGCCATTTGGATTTACCCTTGGCGTCGGTGGTTTTAGCCCAGAGAGCTTCATCGTGTCCGTGGGCGATAGCAAGTGAACGATCGTCGATACATTTTTGGATGACTCGCTTGGGCCAGATCGAGTGAGCGAGGTGTGCCCAATCAAAATCCCCATTATCGAGTTTGCCCCAGGTGTCTTTGAGGGTCTTTTGCCAGGGCTTTAGCCGGAAGTGCTTCCATAGTGGAGCGGCGGTGATCTGCACGCCGTCGTTGAGGTCGGGCTTCCAGAATTGCGCTATTTCAAGAAGGCTCTCGCGCAAGGTCGCCAGTTCGGCTACAAGGAGATGAGCGTGCTCCAATTCCTTATCTTCCGACTTTGTTCGGGTCTGTTTCGCGTTGAGCTTGGCAAAAGTTTCTTGGACCTCAGTCTGCTTCGGCTCAATGAATTGGGTGACGGCGCTGTAGAGGGTATTCGTACTGAGACGAGGGTAGTAGAGCCATAGGGTATAGGTGCCGCTTTCGGTGGATATGGGCCAGTAGAGTGGCGCCTTGCGACGGCTCTTACTGAAGCGGGAAAGATGCTCCTTAAAGTAGCGTCCACCTACTTTTTTTTCTGCAAAATAATCGCGCAGGCTACGCACTCCGAGAAAATCGCACGCCTCTTGTTCTATGCTGCCAACTTGCTCGCCCCACATCAGCGTTAAGGCTTCAAGCACCCGTTTGTATAGGTCTTCCTCGTGCGTAGAATCGTCTACCAAGATGCCCTCCCAGGAGATGCGTATGGGATATCCGGCATCCACTTCATTGGCTTTGGCCGGGAGTCCTTCAGCGTTTTGTAACATGCCTGGAGCGCAGAGTGGGAGTGCTTCGAATGGATCCGGTTCTGGCGGGGCAGCTTTTTCCCCGGTGGCATAGCAGATGTCCCAGCGGCCAAAGGCGACACCGACGCAGTAGTCCAGTAGTTCCGAAGTGAGCTTAGCGGGATCGGCTGAGGTGAGGTTCTCGTCTTGCCCGTCTGCATCCGCATCGTCTGCCTCGGCATCGGCGCTTTGCATCATTGCTTCAATGGCAGCGCGGTCATCGCCCTCTATGCCATACAAATCATAGGCGATTGCATCTATCTCGGCCTGTGCCTTGGCTAGCTCGGATTCGCTGTTTTGCAGAAGAGCTGACCAATGATCGACGCCTGTTTGGAGGCTGGCATTGGGTTCTGATGTAAATGAAGGGTTGGATTCTGTGTTCATGATAAATGTGTCTTTTGTGGTGCTAATGCTGGCGCAACAAAGGCATGGCTGTTTGCGTTGGCAGTGTCGGGTCGGCGTTTTTGACTCCAAGCATCTAAAGCTAACTTTGGAAGGCGTTTATTTTTTCTTTCTGGAATTACGGTGCGTTGAATGACGCCGACTTCGAAGGAACGGGCTGTTTTATCCGCCGCATTTAAAGAGAGTGAAATAAGTTGGTCTGCCGATGACGACAGCAGTATCGCAAGTAAACTTAATAAGCTTTCAGGATTATCATTATCCACAAATGCTGCAGGCCCCTTATCTGCAAAAACGCATTCTTTAGGTAAAATCCTTAAACCAAATTGTGTAGTCCTTCTCGGCCAGGTCAGGCCGGGTCGGAAGTAAGGGTTTTTCATATGTAGAACGAATTCAGCACTACTTCCTAAATAAGGATACTTTTTCAGAAGATCAGCTTCTAACTCTCTCGCATTATCTAACCAATTGATGAGTAGATAAACATCAGCGTAATACGGTGAGTAACTCCCTCCTTTGGCGTAAAGTTTCCACTGCTTCGTGTTTTTATTTAAATCTATCTCCCAAACTAGCCGTAAATAACGAAAGTCCTCTTTACTTGAAGCCCCTAGTCTCGCGGTGCGCTCTTCGTTTTCAAAGGGAGGGAGTGTGGTGAAGAGTTTACGAATAGTATCGCTGACCCAGTAAGCGAAGGGGGCGTTGGGAACATGGCGGAAGGAGGCCGGATCGACCGCGTAGGTGTCCTGAGTCGCAGTACCCTGAGCCAAAGCATGCACCGCATCGGCGAGTGGCTGCGCGGGGTCTTTGGCATCTAGGAGGCGAAAACAAATCATTTGCTGTCAGGGGTTGAATGGACTCTTGAAGGTGCTAACGCAGGTGCGTAGAAGGCGTGGCTAGTGAGATTTTTTGAATCAATACTACGCTTTGAAGACCATGATTTTATGGATGATTCCTCTAAGGTTTGATGCTTCATTGCTTCAGGAGTAAAAGGTATCTTCTGAAGTGATCCTATTATGAATTCGGGATGGCCCATACGCCCCAATAGAAGCTTAAAGAGAAAATCAAAGCACTTTGAACTGGTTACTCCTAGGATGGATAATAGGCTTTTTTCCTTTGCTAATATCGAATAGCCTCGTGCACTAAAGATGCATCCTTTTGGCAGGACTTGTGGAGAGAAACTGGAGCTTCTGAGGGGCCATGTTAATCCCGGTTGAAAGAAATATCGACTTTCAGTCTCAGCCAACATCCAGACATTAGAGCGGATGTTTCCTTTCTCATTCAGATTGTTTTTTATTTCACTTCCATTATACGCCCAGTTCACTTTTAGAAAAATGTCCGTATAAAAAGGAGAGTAGTTACCTCCTTTAGCATATGAGAACCAGATTTTATTTTTGGCCCTTTTATAATCTATTGATGTCTCCCAAGCGGTGCGGAGGAAACGGAAATCGTCAGCAGTTGCTAGTCCCTGTCTTGCTGTTCTACCATCGCTCTCGAACGGCGGGAGAGTGTAGAATGATTTGCGAATTTCGTTACTTGCCCAATATGCGAATGGAGCGTTAGGTATTTTCCGATAAGATACAGGATCGACCTGGTATGTGTTTCGAGTTGGTTTTTCTTGAGCAAGCGCTCGCACCGCATCGGCGAGTGGCTGTGCGGGGTCTTTGGCATCTAGGAGGCGAAAACAGATCATCTTGAGATTAATGTGTTAGTTCGCACTTAAGGTGGAGCAGGCTCTGGAAGGTGCTAGCGCAGGTGCGTAGAAGGCGTGGCTGGTTTGTTCTGTCGTGTCGGGGCTGCGCATCTTAGACCACGCTGAAATTGTATGACTAGAAAGCGCTTCCAGTTTTTTTGATTGAGGTAAAGGAATCTTGTTGATTATTCCGCAGTCATAAGAGCGGGCGGCAGCATCTGCGGCACCAACCAGCAGTTCAACTAGTGATTGGAAAGGAGCGGACGATGCACAGCCTAGAACTTCCAGCATTTCTTGGGCTCTATCATCACACATAAAGATACTTGGACCTTTTTGATCAAAGATGCAGCCTTTTGGTAACGCTCTAAAGCTAATGCTGCTTGTCGTGCGATGCGTCCATGTTATTCCTGGGCGAAAATAGTAACTGGTATTTTGCGGTCTGGAATTTGGTCGAAGTCCTGACGGGTCGCCGAAATGCCGGATCTCTTTTCCATCATTAGCCCATTTAGCTACGAGGTGTAGGTCTGAATAATAAGCTGAAAATTCTCCACCTTTCGCTAATAAATACCAGGTGTAATTGATCGCGCTGCATGGCACTTCCCAAGCTGTTCTTACAAAACGAAAATTGTCACCTGATATCAGACCTTGTTTTGCGTTCTTGCCACTTTCATCTAAACAGGGGAGTCGTGCAAAGAGGGAACGAAAGCGATCGCTCACCCAATAAGCGAAGGGGGCACTGGGGATATGACGAAAGGACGCTGGATCGACCGCGTAGGTGTCCTGAGTCGCAGCACCCTGCGCTAAAGCGTGCACCGCATCGGCGAGCGGCTGCGCGGGGTCTTTGGCATCTAGGAGGCGAAAACAGATCATCTTAGTTTTTGGCAGCAGTTGCTGGACGGAGCAGGACGTAGGCGGCGGCCTCAACCATCGCGGCATCCATGACGCCATGTCCTAGGTCGACCAGGTATTCCGGTGTTAGTAGGTCGAGCACGATTTGTTCGCGCCATTTGGTAAATGACGAGAGGAAAAAACAGGTCCGTGAGGTGATGGAGCCGACGCGCCCGCCTGGGTGTAGGAGGCGCCCTCCACGCTCAACAAAGGCGCCCATTATATCGTTGTAACTAACTGGGTAGGCTTTCTTGGATTCGGTTTTATATTTTGCTGACCACTCACCGAATGGTGGGTTCATGACTACGGCGTCGTAGCGTTTGCGACAGAGATCGATAAGGGCAAAGCCGTGTGCGGCGTCTTCGGCGAAGAGCTTGCGCTTATAAGAGCCAGCGCCGGCAGTTTCGGAGTAGCGCGCGAGTTGAGCGTAGATTTCTGTCTCTGCTTTTTGGAAGAAGCGTTTGTTGGAAATACTCGATAGGGTGGAAATCTCCCAGTCGCCAGTGTCGATAGCTTTTGGCGAGCCGGCACGACCATCACCACTGACGAGCTCCGCCATGGAAAAGAGCTCGCCTTCTTGCTTACCGATTTTTTGCCAGGCTTCTTTGGCTTCGTCGACTAAGTCGGAAATGGTTTCTTCGATCTTGAGGAGTGAACCCGCTTCGCCTGCGAGCTGCATCTTTTCAAAGATGTGAGTGACCATTTGTGCAATGGCGGGGTGGAGCTTGGCGGTAAAGTCTGCGAGCTGTTCGGGGTCCCCCGGCATGGGCTCTGCGCAGACGATGTTGGAGCTTTGTACCTTGGGTCTTTCGCTGGCGGAAACCTTTTGATTTTTCCAAGTGCGCTGCGCGCGGAGCCATAGGGCGAGCCCGGCGATCTGCGTGGCGCGCGGGTCGATGTCTACGCCGTGAATGTTGTGCTCAATGATGAGGCGCGGCATCTGAAGAAGGAGGGCTTCTTTGGTTGGAAAATCTTTCCGCATGTCGCCGACCTCAAGGTCCCAGGCTTCGCTGTAGATCGTTTCAAATAGGTCGAAGGCGTAGAGGCCAAAGTGCATGGAACCGCAAGCAGGATCAAGCAGGCGGATCTCACGTGGATCTTTTTTGCGGCGGTAGGGAATGTAAGTCGGCTTTTGAAGCTGCTCTGCTTGGGATAAGTCTTCTGAGGAATCTTCAGCTGTCTCTTCTGGGGCAGTTTCGTTGCCCTCTAGGAAGATTTCATTAGCTGGGCGTACGAGGTAGGTGCAGTCATCCTTGAGCTTGGTCTGACCTTGGGTCATTTCGTACCAGGTGCGACCTAGTGTGTTTTCGGTGAGAAATTGAACAACATAGCGTGGGGTGAAGAATTGGTTACGCACTGCCAGTTCGCGGGAATTACGCGGGGTTGCAGAGGCGTCGCGCATGGCTTTGCGCTCTTCTTGGGAGTTCCAATACTGGTAGATCCAGCCGATGGTTTCATCCTCGCCCCAAAGCGATGCCAGTTCGGGATGGTTCATCTCTTCCAAGAGCTCCGCGAGGGCTTTTGAATTGGGAAAGAGCAGGCCTTGGGGACTGAATCGATCGAAGAGAGCGCCCAGGTCTAGAGATAGCTCGTCAAAGAGGGAAAAGAGAAAATGTTCGTAGCGAACTTCCGGGGTGATTTCGGTATTTGCTTTACCACTATGATACTCGTAAAGCTGAAAGCCATCCGATTGCAGGCCTTTTGAAACACAGGGAAAGACCAGTTGGCGCTCTTCGGCCATCCGCAGGGCGCATAGGCGGTTGAGCACAGTGAAACCTTGCTCCTGAATCAGGTAGTAGACCGCAGGGTCGAACTTCTTCCAGATTTTAGCAGCAGGCGCGGTGCTTTGTTTATGCTCTAGGATGGCTCGGAGAGTACGGGCAGTTTCACGGCCGGGTTCGTCGAGGTGCGTGAGCGTATCGACTGGAAAGCAGTCGCCGGTATCTTGAATACCATAGTGCGCGAGCAGGCGTGCCATCTCGCCGCCCGGTGTTTTAAAGTCACCACAGAGTAGCTTGCGGCACTTGCCGACAAATGCAGCGAGGCGATTACGTGTTTGAGTATCGAAAGACATGTCTCGGTCTATGGCGGTTATTGGTCGAAATTTAGAGTGATTGGCTTGCCTGCAGCCAGATCATCTCGCAGGGCATCGAGGTTGCTGATGAGTTTATCGAGCTCTGCTGCTGTGCGGATGGTCGACGGTATCGTATGCTGTTTAGATCCAGGGGCTGGTGGTTTTGGCTCTTCTGGTTTCGGAACTGGATCAGGAGTAGGAGGCTGTGCAGCAGCTTGAATCTGAGTACGAATTTGTTGAATCTTATTAAACGCTTGGTTGACCGAATTCGGTGCACTTTGAACGGCAGCTAGCGTGGCGTCGATAAATGGGACAGCTTCATTGGCTGCGACGCTGAATGTCGCTTGGCTGCTCTCGTCGAGCGACTTGAATTCGGTGGAGGCGAGTAAGCTATCGACCTGAGCTTCAATCTGGGCCTTTTGCTCGTCGACGTAGGTCTGGCAGTGCGTGGCAATGGTGACTTTGAGCTCGTCTAATTTTTGCGCTACAGCAGGCAGGTCGTCAACGAAGCTGCCGTCCTTGATCCGCGCGAAGACATCAGCTGTTTGCTGCTGCCACTCGTCTTGCAGGCTAGGGAGTAAAGATTGCTGTTCAAGGTTGTTGATCAGCTGGTTAAGGTCGGCGAGTTCCTGTAGAATTTCTTTGGCGCCTCCATCCAGCGACTTTTTGAGGCTTCGTGCCCAGATAAGATCATTGTAAATCTCGCTGTCAGGCGTACCAAAAAGAGTAGTCGCCTCGGCCCCATCCCCCATTAGTGCACCTGTTAGACTACGCTCTAGTCGAGATAAGCGCTCAGTGTCGACTCCGAGGGGCATTACCATTACCGGCAGACTCAGCAATTCGGATTGAAAGCTTGGCAAATATTTTGAGGCGACTTCAGCGATGCGCTGTTCCAAGGGGATCACGGATTCATCAGTGAGTTCACCCAAGCGCCGAGCTGCAGCCTGGCGCACTTCGGGAGGGGTCTCTTTGTCAAGGTTCGGGTTAATCGTAACCTTGGTAAAGCTGCTATTGTTTTTAAAGGCATCCAGTGATTGATCGCCAACGACAGTGAGCTCGTCATTGCCATTAGTGCGCAACTTAATTTTCTTAGCGTAAAAGAGGGCGGCGAGCAGGTAACGGATAGTATCTTTCATCCAGCCGTAGGGTGCTTTGCTAAACTCATCCATGATTCGCTTGCCGTCCGGATTCGGATGGTGCTGGAAGAAGTCCATCACGGCGACGAGTGCGGCATGTTGTAGATCTATTTCAGTCGCATTGCCTTGAATTTTGACCAATTTGAGTGGATCGCGATCGCTGGTAATCTGCGAAATATCGTTTGTTTTTAGGAATTTTTCTGCAACATCGGCTTTTACATTGTCAGCAGCCTTGCTATAGTGGGTAAAGACGTTTGTAGCGACTTCACCTAGCTTTGCTTTGGCCGACGCCTCAAGGTCGGAGCCGAGTTTCTCGACGGGGGTGGGCTGACCTTGAAAGATAAACCAGCCTGCGCTGAACTTCTCACGCAGTGCTTGTTTGATTTCAATACGTTTCTGATTGGCGAGCTGAAGCTGCCCTTCCAGGTAGCGGCCAACTTCTTGGTCTGGGTGGGTGCGATGTATACGTTGGATCTCTTCACACTTATGGATCTCCTCTAGGCCAGCGCTGATAGAGTCGGGACGTGTGGCACAAAGGTAGATCTTGGCTTTGTTTTGCGAGCCGAGCGATTCCTGGATTAGCAGTCTTTTAGTCTCTTCTAGTTGAGACTCGTTGACGAGTCTGAGTAAAAAACGGATATCTTTATCGCTGCCGACGATGTCTTTCTCACGGTGACCGTCAAATAATGTTACGCCGGAGTCGACCGTCTTGGTGCCTTCAAGTAAGGTTTTAGGCGGGCGGCTGAAAAGCTCTCTAAGAATTTGGCTCTGCGCGGTTTCCCGGTTAGTGGAGGTGGCGGGGATATTGGCGCGTTCTTTTTCGACCTGTGATACGACTTCACTTAGGAAGCTGAGCCGTCCGTCGGTTTCGCCGATGGGAACGAGGGAATTGCTTAGTAATGTATCGATTGCGGTATTGATTGCATCTGTCTGCGGCTGTTGATCCAAGCGCGGATGGAGTAGGGCAGCAATATTCTCGCGAGATGCAGGGAAGCCGTCGATTTGTTGTAACACGGCGATAGTCATGGCCACCTGATGTTCCAGAGAGCCTTCGTTGTATTTAAACTTAATCGAATCGACGTGTAACGTAATCTCGCGGGCTGAGGTCACGATGTCTTTTTCTATAATCGTATAGATGTCAGCAGCGGTGATGAGCGTTCCAACTTCTTGATCAATGAGCCGTTTATTGCCTGAACCTTGGTTGATCAGGATCTCCTCTATACAGCGAATGGCTGAGCGAAGCCCGACACCACCATGGGTCTTAGCTAATGAGCTAATGGTATCAATGAGTAGTTCGAATTGCTGTGGGAGCAGTGGGTAAAACTCTATGAATGCGGCTTCGTCGAGCTTAGGGTAGGCGTCACATGCTTCGAGCTTTGTGGAATGTATCAGTTTTTGACCATGCTCCATAAAGGCTGCTTTGAGTAATGCATCACCAGCGGCGCTCTTTTTGAGCAAGCGTTTGTGAGTAATTTCTCGAATATCAGACGCCTTGAGATCAATTTTGATTGGGAAGCGATCTTGTAGGCCGAAGAGTGGACCGGTCTTGGGTATCGTTTGTTGAGCGGTCGCAATAAGCCAGGCTTGGCCTTGGCCGATTTCCTTTAGGTTCCTGGCGAGCCCGTCTAAATTGGGAATAAGGTTCTCGTTGTTTTTCAGGAAGTGACCTACTTCGTCGACAATGAAGAGCACTCGGCGCGTGCCTGCCTTGTTCTCAATTAATTCGAGCATTTGGCGGACGCGGTCTTGGTCGTTGACGGTCGAGATCGATTGAGTGGTGAGAAAGGCTTCCGTCGTCGACCAGATCTTTGGGTAATATTCGTGTGCCAGTGCTGAAGCGACAGGAATAAGGAGTGTGGGCTGCTTAATGAGTTCCTCGTAAGATAGGCCAGAAAACGCCTCGGCTTTCTGCTTAAACTCCTCTAGCTTTCCGTCCAGCTCCATGCGCAATGTGAGATCGGCGACTTTACGGTCAGACGCATAGCCGGCCCATGCACAAACTTGGTCGAACAGAAGTGTGGAAATCGGTGTGTTATTCGCACTAGAGACCCCTTGTGCAGCCAAATCTAACAAAAAGACTGCGGTATCATATTTCTTGGTTAGAGTTTTGATACGCGACTTGAGGGCCGCGCTTTCGAAGCGTGCTGTAAAAAGTTCATGGAATGCTTTGCCTTCAACTTTGGTCTTCGAGTCAAATGAGAGCCCGAAATACTTCGCAAATGATGATTTACCAGAACCATAGAATCCGGATAGCCAGGTGCAGCACTCGGGTGAGCCATTGCCAGACTGTGCTTCATCAAAGTAATTAAGCAGTGTCTCGTATTCGCTCGATAGGTTATCGGTCAATACATAGTCGCGTGCTTCATTGCGCAGCACCTCTGGCTCACGGTTACTGAAAGTGATAACTTTCTCAACGCGGCGTTCGAAGGTTAGGTTTTCGTCAAAGAGTGATTTTATATTATCCATGTGATGAGTCCTAGTCGTAAATATGAGTGGAACGGTAGTTGCCGTCTGATTTGTAGAAGCCGAGAAAGCTTGGGTTGTCGCCGTGGTTGCCTCTTTCTCCAGGGTAGCACATGACCGTGGGAGCAGTGAATTTACCCTGTAAAATTTGTTCGAAAGCACTGACGCGGAATAATGGATGCATCGTTTCCATGTCGGTGAGGATCAGGACGCCGTGATTGAGATCTGCCGCCTTAGAGATTTCAGTCTCAAGCGCTTTAACAATAGGTGATTCAGAGGTCAAAGGCTGGCCCAATGCGCCACCAGAGAGAATCCCGTAAAGCGCTTTATTATGAGCATCATGTGGGAACTGGCCGAGAGCCTCCATTTTTAGTTTCGCCGTGTAGATCGGATTATCTTTGAATATGTCCAAGCAAATATCAGCGAAGGAAGCCACCAGTGGAGAGAATCCTTGATCCTTAAGCCGCTTTACAATCTGTTGTAGACTCTGCCTAAATTCAGTCCATTCGCTCGGGCGGTAGTGGAAGTTGTAGACGCGGTCGCCTTGCTTGGCATTCACTGATGAAGCACTACTACCAAGGTGGCGGACAAGTTCGTCAATGCGGTTAATAAATGAGGACATGGGTGAGTTCTTCTCGGGATGAATATTTCCAGTCGATGCGGCACAAGTGGCCAGTGTCTTGGGCGATCAGGTGGCCTTTATTTTGTAGCCGGTTTAGATATAAAGTAACGTCTTCTCTTTGCAAGCCTAGCGCCTTCCATTCTTCGCTGTTGGCGACTTCATCATCGGATGCTCCCATGAAATGTAGGTCGTAGGTTAAATAAAGGGCCAAGGAGTCGTGTAGTGACCAAGTAGCTATGGGGCGGTCGCCGGAGCGAGACGCAGTTAATAGGTCGAAGTCGTTTGCGATGCCAAGAACGTAGCTACTGACGCGTTTGCGCATCGACTCGGACCAGTTCTTGTCAAGGCGGCCAGATACTAATCCTCGATCGATTAGTAGTTGAATATCACTGGTGCGAATTGAATGGCCACCGGACCGGACAGATGGCCAATACTCATCCGTCAGGAAATCAAAGAAGATCCCATGCTGACGCATCGCGTAAAGAAGAGAAAGTTGCTTGAGAAACGTATGATCCTTACAACTTGTGAAAATCTCTTTTAGTGTTTCTGCTGCTGACAGGTAGGGTTCTCTTAAAAAGCGAGACCCAAATCCTTGATTGGTTACATCCCGTAGGCGAAGTTCTGAGTCTAGATTCAGGGCATTGGTGCTGTGCACCACTTTGAACAAGTCATTAGAACTCATGCCCGGTTGCCAAATCTCAAATAAAGAGATGGTCTCCGAGACGATTCCCTGAGATTTTGCAAGAGCGGTTGAGTAGTGCTCGCGACGACTCATTCTGCAATCTGGAAGAAGGGAATACATGTGAGGCCGGCAGACATCGCTGACTTGTATGTCGCTGCCAGTTTTGCGATGGCCTTCTTTGATGTCAGGTCTAGTGAATTGAGGTTAATGGAGCCTGCTTCTGGCTGGACTTCGGCCTGAGGCAAATCGTCGATCTCAGACCACAAGTTTGCCTCTATATCGTAATCGTTGGGAATTGATTCAATCATTTCATGGTGAATGGCCGTTTCAATAGTAGTGGGCAGTCGGAATAAGTGGTGGACGCCTGATGCACGGGTTTGTTTGTCATGGTGTGCCCGTGCTAACTCGCTGGCATGCGTCATGGCTGCGACTAGTGAGGTTCGCGGAAAGACCGTTTTTAAATCACCTTGGCCTGTGGGGCTAAGTCCTTTGCTATCCCAGTATTTATCTGGAAGTGATTCACCTGCGGAAAGTACTGACAAGCGCAAGCGTGCTAGAATCAAATAGGGGGAAAGTGCTTTGTTCATGAATGGGTTACAGAATCGATGACAATACTAAAATAAATCTTACAGTTAATGCAGTAAAAAAGCTATGGACGAGGTTATTTTAGTTACTAGAGAAAGCTGATAATTGGTGTTTATAATTTTTTATAAGGGCCGACTCAAGTGTCTTCGCTTAACTTATCGAACTTTGCCTTCATGGTCGGATTGCCGCGAGTAAGTTTTTTAATCGTGACGTCCTGAGCCTTGTCGTTGGCGAGGCGGAGGTTGCGGTCGGTGCCGAGGAGGGCGTCTTTGGTCTTTTGCAAGTGGTTGATCGACTTGTCGATTTCGTCGATCGCGGTCTGGAACTTTTTGCCGGCGAGGTCGTAGTTGCGGGCGAAGCCGGTTTTAAAGGTGTCCAATTTCTCTTCAAAGTCGGTGACGTCGATGCTCTGCGATTTGACCAGCGCGAGCTCGGGAAATTACGCCTAAGAACGGTCATCATGATCCCGACTTAAGCAGGATTTTTTTGCGGTGGTAGTCCAGGAAGTGCTTCTGGTCCGAATTGAATCGCCCCACGTTAATTACTTGATCGGTGTCAATTCCCATGCGTTTGAGTGATGTCGTGTCTGCAATGGGGGACGTGATCAATTCGCCGCCATCGTCAAAAGAGATAAACCCTCGGTCAAATAGATGGTCGACGCTGGGTGTAAGTAGCAGGCCGTTGCCAGCTGTGAGTCGCTCATCGTTATCCGACTCCCGCCAGGGTTTGATATGACTCGCAATTAGATGTGTCATATTATCCACCTTTGTAATACGGCAGGCTCGTTCGAATGACCCCACGCGCTGCTTGAATTTCCCTTGGCCGACCCTTGCTTGAACGAGCGCATGTCGCGTGGTTTCGCTCATGGTACTGGACGCTTCGATTTGTCGCTGTTGTTGATCCTCCCAATGCTGGATCGCTGGCAAGGCAACTTCGATCAAATGATCGTTGTCGCTCTCATTCACGCTGTTGAGTGCTTGCCATAATCTGTGATCTGCAAGCTTCGCGATAAGCAGAGAGAGGGCACGATCAATTTTTGAAAAGTACGCGCCTTGATTGCCGAACCCGTTCGCTTTGATCGGGGCATATTTGCCAGGTAGCAGAAGGGCGATTTGTGCTGCGTGGTCGGCCGCTCGGAGTGGTTTTGGAAACGCTTGAAAGTTGACGTCGACCCGCCAACCTTCGCGGTCCCATGAATCCCCGATTTGTCCAAAATCACTGGGTTGAGGGCAGGAATAGCAGTATGTAGTGGCAAAGCCAAAACCCTGCAGCGCAGCATTCGCGTAGGACAGCACTAAATCTCCAGGCTGCACTTCGCGCATCGTTTCATAAAAGTGATGAACCCTACCATCCTTGCGCAGTTTAGGGCACCAAACATACTTGCCGCCAAATTCTTGACGGAAGGTTTGCTTATGATTTACCCACCAGTAATTCATACGATGCTAGATCTCATTGGTTTGTTATTTATTGCTATTTGTTGTATCGAGTGATCTTAAAATAACCGAGTGTTATTGTTTAAACTTTCCGATGTAGATCATTCGATGATCACGTAAGTCATATCGCTTCATTATTGGCTTGGGCTCAGTTTTTTTCTTCGCTTTAGAAGGCTTTCTCGGCGAAGACGTGTAAGCATGCGCGATTGGGAATTTCCGAATTATCTGTTTCGAAATGGTTTCGTAGTGTTTCTGGCTGGCCTGCTTAATTGCCCATATAATGAAACTTTCTTGTTCCCAATATTTGCCGCTCGCGTGCAGGTCCAAAAAAAGCGCTTGCCCGGTCTTAAATCGGCCAAGGCTATTTTTGACAAGAACTACCAACTCTTGCTTCGCTTTAGGTCCTAGTTTTTTCATTTATTTTCTATTCTCACTCGAAAAAGTCCATGGTTATCGGGAGTCTTCGTAGACGAAGGCAGACGTTTCTTCGGATTTCTCCATGAGAATATCGATGCCCCCAGTGAGTTCTACCGTGAAGGTGCGCGGCTTTTGAGCGGCGGCTCCGGCCTTACGCTTACGCTTGAGCGGTGTGCCCGGTGCAACATGCACGGTCTTGGCTACCACGCGACGGTCGTGGAAATTGCGTTGGCGAGTGTTGCCACGGAACTCGTTGCGAAGGGTGCAATCTTTGAAGCGTGGGTCAGACTTAAATCCTTTAATAATCTGATCCATCGCCGCAATCCATTGCGGGCGCTCCTGCTGATTGCGTGCCGGCCCATGCTGTAGCACGATATTCTGTGGTGGTGTGGTCCAGAGGTTAGCAAGTTCATCGAGGAACTTCTTCAGTGCGTTTTTGTTGCTCTCCGCTGCGACCATGTAGCGATCGATGATTTCAATGCCCTTTATTTCGTTGCTGCCTAGGAAGGCAAACACTTTGCCGAACTGGCGCGCTTCGTGGCTTTTGTAATGAAAGCGTTGAATCGTTTCGGGACTTTCCAGGTCCTTCGCTTGGATGCTTAGGCAGGAAACGTCGTATTGTTTTGCTTCTTCTGCGGTGACTTCACGTAACAGCATCGATTCTGCCCATAGCTGATTGAGCACGGCATCGGGTCTGTTGATCTCGTAGAGTAAAGACGTCTTGCCTGTGGCCTGATCGATGAGAACCATGCTTGGCCGTTGTGAGTCGCTTTGAGTGCCTTCGTATGGCTGTGCATGTTTGAGAGTCAGTTCGCCTGGTCGGACATGCGGCAGCAGCAATTCGGCAAATCGACGAGCACGAGGGAGTGAAGTATCTCCGAAGCAGGGGAGTTGATTACAGATAATGCTGACTTGTTTGCCCGCAGCTAGCCACTGGTTCAGCTTCGTCCATTCTGGATAGGCTGTGCTGATCGGATTTTCCCGACCGCGATCATCGGCATCGAGTCCGCCGGTGAAATCGCCAAAGTGATCGCGGAGGATTAGAATGCTGGATGCTTGATTGGCGAGATCTTGAACACGCTCACCTGAAATCTCTGCAGCCCCCAGCTGGATGCGAGGATCTTGACGCTCCACTTGCAGGAGTGCGTCGATCCATGCGATGGCTTCATGGCGTCTGAAGGCATTCCAGTAAGCTTGGTTTGAATAACTTCGCAGGCACTTCGAGCAACTATTGGAGCACCCGGCAGAGCACTCTAAAATGTGCTTACGTGCATAGGTTAGAATCTCAGAGGCTTTGAGCTCGAAGATCTTGGCCGAGTAGCCAGCGCCACCGGGGACATTGTCGTAGAGTATGATTTCTACGGACTGGTCGGCCTGCCAGCGATAGGTGCAGGAAATTTCTCGTTCAGGGATTTCTAATAGTTCGCAGCAAGCGAGGCGAATCGCTTCGGCGGCAGAGCGTGCGACGCTCTCGCGTGCTTGTTGCAGTTCATCCGGAGTTGGGTGCTCTGTGGCAAGTTTGGGTGATGGGATTCTTAGCCCACATCGGACCTGTAGCACATCGGTATGGAAGGTGTGCGCTAAATCAAATCGCCATGTTGATGGCCTCACTTCGCAGGTAGAATCGGTGTAAGGGTTTCGGTGTGGCTGGACTTGACGGATTTTATAGGTGACGGCGTGGGAGTAGCCACAACTACATTTGACGAAGCCTTGGCCATTGCCGCGGTTGAGTACAACCATACGTCCGTCCTGTGCGTTTTGAAGGGCCCAGTCGATACGTAGCAAATCACTGCCGTGAAAGAGCTTTTCAGGTGCATTGCCAATGAGCTGGGTCTCCATTGCTTGCGGTGGCAGCTCGCGTCGGTTGCGTGGTTCTTTGCCGTTGGATTGACCAACCGCGGTGACAAAGCCACGCGGCTCGATGAAGGTGCGTTCGGCGGAGTCCAGTTCCTGGCCGCAACTACTACAATGATTTGGGATGAGACTGCTATCCTCCCATGCTTCAATATTTCGGCAACCTTCGCAGATTTTATAATAAAAGGGAGGCATGAACTCTCGCGGGTGTTGCGAGATGGCATACGACGTCCAGATTCGTCCATTGGCGATGACCTCTGCACCGGGTGCATATTCGGAAATTCCTAGGCGTGCGTCTCTGGATAGTTCGATATCCGGACGGGTTGAAAAGTTCCCCTGCAGGACCTCTAGGTCGATGCTGTCTACTGGAAAGGAGTAGGTGGGGATGATACCTTGCTTAGAAAGGAAAGTAACGATAGGTAAGTTGGACCAGCGATAGGCACGGTTACGCATCTTGTCGCCACCCATTTGACCGGCGTCATGTAGCTCTTTTGACTTATCGAGATAGTGTCGAAAGCGGAAACCGAAGGTCTTTGCTAGTTTCTCGATCTCGGCGAGAAAGGTATTGGCTAGGTTGGCATTCTGTTGCTTGAGCGTCAGCTGTTCTTTTTCGGTTAACGATGGAAGCAAGGAGGTGAGTAGATCATCCGCAAGGAGCCTTGCTGCTTCGCTGGTCGAGCTGCTGAGCCACTGGGTGATGCGCTCTAGGAATGCCATTTCATCGGCCTCAGTAAAGGAGGGGGGCATGCCACCCTGAGGGCTGAGAGTGCCACCGCCTATGGTGAATCGAGGTAGCCCGAATAGTTGGCCTATTTGAATACCAGCATCGTTAAGGTGCAAGTCCGCCAGGTAGTGACTGATTAAAATCGAGAACTGGTGGCGCTGAAATAAACGGCTATTCCCTAAGTGGACGTGAGGTGTGCGAGGCTCCTTGCGGAGGAACTCTTCGGTATGCTCGAAGACATCCTGATCGTAGCGTCGATTGCGTGAGTAGGTGATACTGACCGGCGCTGCTTGAGCGCGTCGTCCTGCGCGACCGGCTCGTTGTTGATAATTTGAAATGTCGGGTGGTGCGTTGCGTAGGAAGACCCCTTCAAGGTCTCCAAGGTCGATGCCCATCTCCATGGTCGTGGAGGAGGAGAGCATGTTGATCTCACCTGATTTGAAATCGCTTTCAATGGTCTCTCTCACATGTGTGGCAATCGCCGCGGTATGTTCACGAGCGATAATCGAGGGCATGTCACTGAGAACTGAATACAGATAAAAGTAGTGGTTACGTTGAATCTCTGCGTCCCAATCGTCTTTCGGAACTTTTTTAGCGTGTCCATTGCAGCGCCATTGAGTGCAGATGCCTCCAACTGAATAGTGGCTGATACGAGAGCATTTATCGCAACGATAGACGGATTCGTCTTCTGAACGCAGGCGGATCGATAAATAGCGATGGTCGAGGACGCGAAGTTGCGTGCCTTCTGGGTCTGTGCGCAGTACCGCACTACCATCATAGTCGTCGATTAGGATTTCCCATACCTTGCGTAGTATCTGCTCCCAGTTGTCGATCTTTAGTTTATCACGCAGCACCTCGACGTAGCCACTTAGGTAAGGTGTGCCGCTGGGACGGAATCCCAGTAAACGAAAACGGGCGTCGTTGTCTTTGGTTTCCAAGGTGTAGCGTCTGTCGTCTTGGGCGTAAGACCCCCACACAAAATCGTCATCTTCGCGAATCTCTGGTGGCATTGAAATTGCTCGCTTCAAGCGAATGGAATCGATGATCCAGCGCACAATGTTTTTCCCTAAGTGCGCGGGGATTCCGGCTCGCTCTGCGATGTCTTCGAGATCAACCATGTTGTATTCAACAACGACTAACCCTAAGTCTTCTAAGGAAACACGACTGCCGCCTGGTGAGCAAAATTCGGAAAACAATTTGCCACGAATAATAGTTGCAAGGTCAACGGGTGCCGCCCGCTTTCCTTCACGATTAGTGAGTCCTCCCTTTAGTAAGTAGTTTGCGTGGCAAAGATCGTCTGCGAGTCCTAATAGTTTGGCTTTTCCGTTTTCTTTCAGAGCACGCACGATGGCTCTACGTGTGAGGAGGTCTTCGTGGGAGCGTTGGAAATTAGGTGCGAAAAACGCGGCGTCTTGTCGGTTGTCGCTAAAGACCAACAGGTTTCTACCTCTGCCGGGTTGACGATGTCTTTTGGCTTCGTCGCTTGTCGTGGGCAGGTGAGAGTAGAGGACTTCACAGATCGTCCCGGATAGCGCTTGGTCGCCGGGGTGAAAGGCGGTGATGATTTCTGAGCGATCACGAGAGCCGCAGGACTGGCATTCTGTAACGACTGGCCGAGCGCCTGGGTTCGCGTCGACGTCCTCGTTACTCGGGTCGACCATTTTAGCTCTATTCGTTTCAAACCATTGAGCCGGTTCATCCTTATCATTCAATTCGGGCTTCGTTTCTCCTGAATGGAGATGAATCCATACTGGGGTTGGTGCGTCTTTATCATCGGCCTGATCTTCTGTCGAATCGGCTGGTATGACATAGCTGTCTTTGGGCTTTAACCAGAAGACGGAACGCTTCCATCCCGGCCCGCCATGCTCTGGGATGATGTGTTGCCCCTTCTCGAATGCTTCGAAGTAGAGCTCCCCGCATTTACGGCAGGTCATTAAGCGAAAGCGTGACTTGTCGGTTTCGGGATCTTTGAACTCTCTGCGGAACCTCAAATTGACGGCGTTTTCTTCGTGGTGATCCGAGTGTGCGAGCTCGATCGTGGCTTCTTCAATGCCACGCGTGAAGAGGTGATAGCGAGCGGGTAGTAGCGGGAAACTACTGGAAGACTCACGTGCGTAGGCTCCAATTGCCACGAGACCCGCGAGGGCACGCTCTGCGAGTTCTAGACCTTGAGGGAAAACACGCTGAGCTAGATTGGCAACACTTTGCAGCCCTTCCTTAGAGAGAATGTCGGAGACCTCACGAACGGATTCGTCGCTAGCGAGCGTCGTGCATAGAAGTTGGGAGAGTGATTCACCTTCCTTTTCTACCAGAAGTTCGATGTTGGCATCCATCGTCCGGTCGTTCCACTGGGTAATGCGCTCTTGCTCGTCTTGGAGGTGGCGGACTGATTGTAGTATTTGATGTAATTCGAGCCACTGCTCAGGAGCTAAGCGTGTCTTTGCCGCTTCGGTTTCTAGCAGATAGTGCGATTCGCGTTTAGCGGTAATAACCTGAGAGAAGGGAAAGCCGAATAGGCGCGTTGCAAATTCAATGACATCCTTCTGCGCCTGTGGACTATCGCCTAAACTAGCACTGGTGCCAATGCATCGTAGTGTGTTCTCGGGGGCATAGCGGTTACGCAGTTTTCTAAGGAGCAGTGAAACCTCTGATGCCTGAGCGCCCGCGTAGGTGTGGAGCTCATCAAGAACTAAAAACTGGAGGTCGGCATTTTGAAATAAGGGTGCATTCTTCGGGAGCAGGAGTAGATGTTCCAGCATGGCGTAGTTTGTGACTAACACATGCGGTGGTGTATCGAGCATTTCATCGCGGGAAAGTAGCCAATTATCTGGGATCTCATCTCCGAACAGGTCTTTGATCATCGGGTTAGCTAGATACTCATTTTGGAAATAGGATCGCTGCTTGTTTTGGGTGGTTTGACCAGTGTAGCGGCCAACTGTAATGCCATGCTCGCCGAGCTCCTTCGCCAATAGAGGAACGATACGACTGTAGAGTTGGTCGTTCGCGAGCGCATTCAAAGGGTAGACTAGGATGGCTCGAATGCCTGGGCGTCCTTTGATATTTGCTTTGAGTAGTGAATCA
>Ga0115566_10000901_pt1 | contig 25714 bp, 17 predicted proteins | sample COGITO_mtgs_1204_3_FD_87173 | JGI IMG/M metagenome (GOLD analysis project Ga0115566, IMG submission 87173) | Pelagic marine microbial communities from North Sea - COGITO_mtgs_120405 | ecosystem: Environmental > Aquatic > Marine > Epipelagic | place: Germany:Helgoland, sampling site Kabeltonne...
AAAGCATACCAATTTTCATTACAAGCGGTTCCTATTGATGAATTGTAATTAACGGCTCCTCCTCCGCTTTCAAATTTAACTATTGATGCTGCTCCGCCTGTAGTTGTCCCATTAGCTATGTTCAAGGGGCCAGAATACCCATTAGTTAAGCTGAAAGAATAATTACAGTTATCGAAGCTTGCACTGTCTAGTGTATCTATGTTTATCGTAGCCATTCCGCTGCCATCGAGGTAAATGGTTTTCGAGTTATAAAGAAAAAGAGAAGGCGTAGTTGTGTCTGTTACACTTACGGTAGCACTTGCTGAATCCACATTCCCATCGGCATCGCTAGCATAAAGGGTTACTGTGTTTGAACCAACATCCGAACATGTGAAGGAAGTGGTGCTCGCATATAAAGAATCGATCCCGCAATTGTCCGAAGATGCGCTGTCAAGGTCTGAGGCAAGTATAGAAACCGATCCGCTTGAACCAATGAATAGGTTTAGGTTTTTGGTAATAACCACAGGGGCGATGTTGTCGATTACAGTAACTATTGCTTCACCTGAATCGATGTTTCCATTGTTGTCCATTACATATAGAGTAACGGAATTAATGCCAATATCACTACAGTCAAAAGAGTCTTTGCTAATTGCCATAGCATCGATGCCACAGGCATCGGCACTTCCATTATCCACACTAGATGCTGAAATAACTGCTATTCCTGAAGCACCAAGGTTTAACGTAAGAGGTTGAGTAATGACGTTGGGCGCAACCGTATCTAGAATCGTAAGTTGAATGTTGTCCGAACCGATTAATCCCCCTGGATCAGTGGCATAGAAGGTGATGTTCTGAACTCCCGTGTCAGCGCAGTTAAAAGTTGAATCTGATAAGGTAAAAGTTAAAGAACAAGCGTCCGAACTGGCACTATCCAACGAACTTGCACTAACAATTGCATTTCCTGTAGCATCTAAGTATATCGTGGCAGACTCAAACGCATCAGCTATAGGAGCGATGGTATCTGTAAATACCTCTATCGTATCTATTTGAAAACAGCCGTATGAATCTGAGCTTGTTACTGTGTAAATGCCTGCTCCAATGGAGCTCAAAGTATTTGTTGAGTTTCCTGTTGACCAATTGTAAGTGTTTCCTGTTGTAGCCGAGTCAGGCGTCATTACGATAGAACCATTGAGGTCGCCAACACAGGTTTCATCTGTGACGCTACTCGAATAAGTTTCCCTCACAATAATTGCTGCGATACCATCCGTGCCACTGGAAACGGTAGTGTTGCCTGTGGCACAAGTGAAATTCAGCGTTCTTCCTTGAGTGAAGTAATAGATGCCTGGCGTTGTTGGCGCTGTTATACTATAGGATTCAGATCCAGAACAATTGCAATAGCCACCAGAATTTCGAAAGCAATCTTGCCAAAAACCATAAATACCGATGTAATATTGAGAAACACAACCGGGACAATATGTTCCATTTTGCGTTATCGTATAGTTAAATGCCAGAGTAATCGATTGCCCGGGTGAAACAAATGCTACATTACTTCCGGAACTGTTAATATTAACATTACTAAAAGTGACCTGCCTCGAATGTGGGCTAAAAGAAATTGGATCGTCAATGGTCGGTAAACTACAACGTTTATAGGTAATGTAGGCAATTCCATTACCCGTATTGCTGGCGCCAACAAGGGCGTAATTTACAGCGCTGGATATGATATAACTGCTTCCGCCACCGCCAGAGGCCCAAGCACCACCACCACCACCATAATAACCACCGCCACCACCACCGCCACCAGAAGGTGAGCACGCGTTGCCGCCCGAACCAAGTGATCCTGACGAAGCAGTGCAATATCCAGAATATGAACCGCCACTTCCACCAGCGGATTGTGTGCCGCCAGTAGGGTTGACTCCTGAACAACAGTTAGTGCCACCAACACCTGTGAGTCCGCCAGCATGACCTCCATTAGAGGCCGAACAACTACCGCAAGAAGCCCCACCACCACCACCAGCAACGGCAATGCGGTTGGTTAGTGAGGTTCCGTTAAGTCTTATGTCAGTGCCACCACCACCACCACCACCTGACTGATTGTTGCTATGGTTATTGCCGTATGCGCCACCATTATATCCTCCTGCGCCTCCTATCGATGAAGCGGCAGTTGATCCTTGACCGCCAACATATATATAAATCACATCACCAGGGGAAACGCTAATAGTACCAGTAGTTCTGCCACCATAGCCTCCTGTGCCACCAATGGAGCCGCAAACATATGCCCTTCCTCCTTGAGCTCCTCGGAGGTCCACCGTAATGGAATCCACACCGGCAGGCACCGTAAAGGATTGAACAGAACCAGTATAATTAAATGTGTCGGTGACGATAATCTGCCCAAAAGTCAAATTACCAACGAAAAACATGAGTATTAATGATGCTAATCGAAGTAGAAATATGGATCTAGGAAAGAACACGGTTATTCAAAATAGGGTTAGTTTGGCGCAAAGTTACGTTGAATTAACAACTTGGTTTGGTAAAGCCAGTAAAAATCCAAATTCTATTCGTAATCTCCAAAGGTTTGAGGCTAGATAGGGAACTAAACCACTGGAATTTGACACAAAAAAAGCCCGCATCGTTAGAGCGGGCTTTCTAAGGGTTTTATGATTTATTTACCTAGCTGCCACACATTTCGCAATCCTCAGGATTGTCAAGTGAACATGCAATTTCGGCCTGTCGTTGTTCTACACTCACCACTTCTTCATCGACTGATTTGGAAGAAGGTTCCTCTAACTTGGCTTTATCGACAGTGAATTTAATGGCGTCTCTCGCTGCTTTGGTTCTTAAGTAATACATCCCTGTTTTCAATCCGGCTTTCCAACCGTAGAAGTGCATTGAAGTAAGTTTTGCGAAATTGGCGCTCTCCATGAATATGTTCAACGACTGGCTTTGATCGATATAAGCTCCACGATCGGCACTCATGTCGATAATCACCTTTTGGCTAATCTCCCATGCTGTCTTGTATAATTCTTTGAGATTATCAGGAATCTCGTCTATCGACTGTACAGATCCATTTGCTCCAATGAGTTTGTTCTTTAACCCTTCATTCCATATCCCTAACTTCACTAGGTCTCGCATGAGGTGCTTGTTCACTACCGCAAACTCACCACTCAATGTTCTTCGGCTATATATATTCGAAGTGTATGGTTCGATACATTCATTGTTGCCCAAAATTTGACTAGTAGATGCAGTAGGCATTGGCGCCATTAATAAAGAGTTGCGTACGCCATGTTGTTTGATTTCGTCACGTAACACGTCCCATTCCCATCGATTGCTTGGAGAGACATTCCAAAGGTCGAATTGAAATTTGCCTTTTGAAATAGGAGATCCTTCATAGGTTTCATAAGCGCCATGCTCCATTGCTAAATCTTTGGATGCAGTTAGAGCGGCATAATAAATCGTTTCAAAAATGTCCTTATTCAACTGCTTCGCTTCGGCTGAGTCAAATGGGAATCGCATAAGGATAAATGCATCTGCAAGTCCTTGAACGCCCAAGCCAATTGGTCGATGTCTGAAGTTTGATTTTTTAGCTTCAGCTACTGGATAATAGTTGCCATCGATGATCTTGTTGAGGTTTTTGGTCGCAACGTAAGTGATGTCAAATAATTTGTTGTGATCGAACTTTCCGTTGGATACAAACTTTGGTAAGGCAAGCGAAGCCAAGTTGCATACAGCCACTTCGTCCGGAGCGGTGTATTCCATAATCTCTGTACACAAATTGGACGACTTGATGGTGCCTAAGTTTTGTTGATTTGATTTCGAGTTGGCCGCATCCTTATAAAGCATGTATGGCGTTCCTGTTTCAATTTGAGATTCAAGGATTTTAAACCACAGTTCTTGGGCCTTGATCGTTTTCTTAACCTTTCCTTCTTTTTCGTACTTCGTATAAAGCTTTTCGAATTCTTCGCCCCAGCAGTCTGATAGTCCTGGACATTCATCTGGACACATGAGCGACCAATTTCCGCCTTCTTCAACGCGCTTCATGAAAAGGTCCGGAGTCCACATCGCATAGAATAAGTCACGAGCTCGTTGTTCTTCCTTTCCATGGTTTTTCTTAAGATCAAGGAAGTCGAACACATCAGCATGCCATGGCTCGAGGTATATAGCAAACGAGCCTTTCCGTTTTCCACCACCTTGATCAACGTAACGAGCGGTGTCATTGAATACACGAAGCATCGGTACGATGCCATTGCTTGTTCCATTAGTTCCTCTAATATATGAACCTGTCGCACGAATATTATGGATAGACAAACCGATTCCACCTGCTGATTGAGAAATTTTTGCGCACTGTGTTAATGTGTCGTAAATGCCACTAATGCTATCGTCTTTTGTCGTCAATAAAAAGCAGCTTGACATTTGTGGCTTTGGCGTTCCAGCGTTAAATAACGTAGGCGTAGCGTGGGTAAACCAGCGTTCTGACATCAGATCATATGTCTCAATTGCTGCGTCAATGTCGTTTTTATGAATTCCTATAGCAACACGCATAAGCATATGCTGTGGCCGTTCGGCTACTTCGCCATCAATTTTTAAAAGATACGATCGCTCTAGGGTTTTGAAACCGAAATAATCATAGCCAAAGTCACGATCATAAATGATCGTGCTGTCTAAGTGTTCCGCGTTATCTGAAATGATTTTATAGACATCGTCCGCTAAGAGTGGCGCCTTTTTCTTTGTCTTGGGGTCGGTGTAATTGTACATCATCTCCATGGTGGCGGAGAATGACTTTTCCGTGTTCTTGTGCAAGTTGGAAACAGCAATCCTAGAGGCCAGCAGGGCATAATCAGGGTGCGTTGTCGTCATAGAAGCTGCCGTTTCAGCAGCTAAATTGTCAAGGATGGTAGTTGTTACTCCGTCATAGATTCCTTCGATCACTTTCATCGAAATTTTAACCGGGTCAACACTTGGGTGAAGACCATAGCAGAGCTTTTTGATTCGACCTGTGATCTTATCAAACTTTACTGCTTCGCTTCTACCATCTCTTTTTAATACAAACATTTTCTAATAGGTTAAGGTTATTGTGTCTTGTTATTGGGTTGGTTTAGAAATCTTCGTCTAACTTAAAAACCTGTGATTCGCTTCCTGAGGCCACGCCTGCTTTTTGATATTCTGCTACACGCTTTTCGAAAAAATTGGTTTTCCCTTGTAGGCTTATCATTTCCATAAAGTCAAATGGATTGTCTGAGTTATATAGCTTTTCGCAACCGAGCTCTGTTAAAAGTCTATCCGCCACGAATTCGATGTATTGCATCATTAGTTTGGCATTCATGCCAATTAACGAAACGGGTAAAGAATCAGAAACGAATTCCTTTTCAATTTCAACCGCATCTGCAATTATTTTGGTGACCGTTTCTTTAGGTAGTTTATTTACTACGTGGTCATTGTAAAGCAAGCAAGCGAAATCACAATGCATACCCTCATCTCTTGATATTAACTCATTGCTAAAGCTCAAGCCCGGCATTAACCCACGTTTTTTAAGCCAAAAAATGGAGCAAAATGATCCAGAAAAGAAGATTCCTTCTACAGCGGCAAAGGCGATTAATCGCTCGGCAAAGGATCCATTATCAATCCAGCTGAGTGCCCAGTCGGCCTTTTTCTTAACGCAGTCCATCGTGTCGATAGCATTAAACAGTTTGGTTTTTTCTGCGCTATCCTTGATGTAAGTGTCGATTAAAAGCGAATAGGTTTCACTGTGTATGTTTTCCATTGCGATTTGGAAACCATAGAAAAACTTCGCCTCTGTATATTGAACCTCCGCTACAAAATTTTCTGCTAGATTCTCATTCACGATGCCATCACTGGCAGCAAAAAATGCGAGAACGTGTTTCACAAAAAATCGCTCATCGTCACTTAACTTGTTTTCCCAATCATTTAAATCTGTTCCAAGATCGATTTCCTCAGCTGTCCAAAAACTTGCTTCTGCTTTTTTGTAAAACGCCCAGATGTCATCATGTTGAATTGGGAACAACACAAATCGCTTGGCATCTTCTTTTAGTATGGGTTCTTCTTGCATGAAACTGGACTTTTAAAGCGAAAAATCGCTTGGCTGGGTTTTTAAATTTTGGTCGACTCGGTAAGCTTTGTTTATCAGGTGTTTAGTTCAAAATGGAAGCGAAAACATTTCAATGTCGCCTGCTTCGGCAACGGGTTAATAAACTGAAACACAATAAGTTAAAAGCTAAATTTACTTTAGATGAAATGTGGCGTCCGAAACGCCTCTTCATTTATTGCTCCACAAAACTTGAGAAAAAAGCCTCCCAAGGCAAACCATTTTTATTGACAATCGGTTGACTTTTTGAACACTTGGGTTGAATCGAAATTGTTTAAAAAAATAATTCACGAACCTTAACCCAAGGTGAGAAGGAGTTGCAAGAATTAAGCGGTGTTAATTCCGGGAAATGACATTAAAATTATTTGGCTGTCTCATCTTTCTGATTAATCAATCTGAGTTCGGTAGCAGCAATTTCGAGTTGGTCAAACCATTTCTCCCCAAATTTTCGAATCAAAGGTTCCTCTAAAAACTTATATACTGGAACTTGGAGTTCTTTTCCCAAAGCACAAGCATCAGAACAAATGCTCCAACGATCATAATTAACTGCTTCAAATGTTGGATAACGCTTGGTACGGATGGGGTAGAGGTGACAAGATAAGGGCTTTCTGAAAGTGGTTTTGCCCGCTCTCCACGCATTCTCAATGCCGCACTTAGCCGTTCCGTCCGATTCAAATACAGTATATGCACACTCCTTACCGTCATTTAAAGGGGTAACCCAATCACCATCCTTATCCTTCATGCTTGTTCCTTGTTGTTCGATTGATTTAATTCCTTTTTCAGAAATAAATGGACGAATAGATGAAAACTCTTTCGCAAGTTCTTTTAATTCTTTTTTCTCAAGTGGGGCACCAGAATCACCTTGGACACAACAAGCGCCCTTACATGCACTGAGGTTGCAAACAAATTCCTGAGAGAAAACATCGAGAGAAATGAGTTGGTCATTAATTTGAATCATGCTTAATTGGGGATATCCTTTTGACGTTACTATAATTGGGTTAGTCGAAAAAAAATTTACGTTAATCGAAGTTGAGTTAACTGAATGTTCTTAAATTGCGCCTGTAAATCTAACTAAAACCTAACTAAATGACTAAACAATTATGCCTAGTCGGGGCACTGATGCTGCTGTTTTGCGGCTCAATGTTCTCGCAACAGAGGACCGTTACCGGAGTCGTCAAATCTGACGATGGAGAAACACTGCCCGGAGCGTCCGTAATGATTAAAGGAACACAGACAGGAACAACTACGGACATCAATGGTAATTACTCCATTGAGGTTCCAGGAAATGAAGCCGTCCTTGTTTTCTCCTTCGTGGGAATGTCTGATGTCGAGAGACCAGTCGGTGCTAATTCCACACTAGATGTCGGAATGGAATTCGGCAAAGTCATGGATGAAGTAGTGGTTACCGCCCTAGGTATTTCGAGAGAAAAGAAATCGCTCGGTTATTCCACTCAAACTGTCAGTGGAGACGATGTCTCCAAAGTAAAGGACGTTAACTTTATGAGTTCTTTGTCTGGTCAAGTAGCCGGAGCTCAAATTAAGAATAGCGGTACAATGGGCGGCTCAGCGAATGTTATTATTCGAGGATATAAGTCTATAGCTGGAAATAATCAGCCACTATATGTTATAGATGGAATTCCTATTAGTAACGCGATTTCAAACTCATCTAACCAAAGAACAGGTCGCGGTGGATTTGACTATGGAAATGCCGCAATGGACATCAATCCAGAAGATATTGAATCCATTTCGGTATTAAAAGGTGCGGCTGCAACGGCTCTTTATGGTGCTAGAGCTGCGAATGGAGTTGTTCTTGTAGTAACAAAAAAAGGTTCGAAAAAGAAGAAGGGCGCGGGGGTAACTATTTCCTCGGGTGTTATTGTTGGTAAAATCAACAAGAATACGATGCCAACATATCAAAAAGAGTACGGACCAGGTTACGGCCAGTATTATGGACCAGATACTGTTTTTTCGGGAGAAATTTACAACGGATATGTTGAAGAGGTTGATGTTGATGGCGATGGCGTAGTTGACGGATTGAGTTCTCCACTTGGTGAAGATGCGTCCTATGGACTTGCCTTTGATGAGGCAGACAAGTTACTTTCTTGGGAGTCTATATATCCAGAATTAACAGACACATATTTAAAGCCGCAACCTTACGAAGCTACCGACAATGATGCGACTACTTTTTATGAGACATCGGTGATGGTAAATAATAGTGTTTCGGTTGAAGGTGGAGATGATAAAGGAAATTACAGATTGGGCTTTACGGACATGCGTCAAAAAGGTGTTCTACCTAATAGCCATTTAAAAAGAAACAATGCCTCTGTTAATATAGGGTATAAGTTAACGGATAAACTTTCGGTTGCTTCATCTGCAAGTTTAATACAGACTTTGGGAGAAGGTAGATACGGAACGGGTTACGATTCAAGAAATCCAAATCAATCTTTCCGCCAATGGTATCAAGTTAACACCGATATGCAAGCACAAAAGGATGCTTACGAGAGCACGGGTAAGAACTTAACTTGGAATCCATACGGCTTCACATTCCCTGAAGGAACTCGGGAGCAACCACACTATTTTGATAACCCATATTTCATGCGAAATGAAAGTTATCAAAACGATATACGTAATCGACTCATCGGAAGCATGGCGGCTACTTATCAAGTTACGGATTGGTTGAACGTGATGGCAAGAATAACGAACGATAGCTATGACGAGACGCGTGAAGAGCGTATTGCCGTTGGTTCGGTGGATGTACCTATGTATTATAAGTATACAAGGAGCTACTACGAAAGAAACTACGATTTGATTTTATCAATGAATAAGAGCTTTGGTACCGATAATGAGTGGAACTTTGACGCTAACTTGGGTTCGAACTTCAGAAGACAACACAGCGAAGAGACGGAAGCCCAAACCAACGGAGGTTTAATCGTTCCTGGTCAGTATTCGTTGTCTAATGGAGTCAATGGAATTATAGCACCAACGTTCTTGCCGTCAACTAATGACTACAAGATTCTGACTCAACCATACGAAGCCGAATGGAACAGAGCCGTTGACGGCTATTTTGGTCGTGCGAGCATGGGATACAAGAGATTCGTATACTTAGATCTATCTGGTCGTTATGATATTAGCTCCACGTTGCCTGCTGGCGCAAATGCCGTTTTCTATCCAGCAGCATCTGTAAGCTTTGTTTATTCAGAGTTGTTTGATGCCAGCTTCATGGATTTTGGAAAAATTCGTGTGAATTATGCAGCTGTTGGTAATGACGCACCAGTTCAGAGTATTCGATCGGTGTATAACTTGAACACATCGTTTGCGGGAACGGCTCTTGCCAGTGCTCAAAACACAAATCCAAACGCGAACCTTGTGCCTGAGTTAACCAAAACGTTTGAGTTAGGATTTGAAAATAAATTCATAAAAGACAGAGTAGGATTTGATTTGACGCTGTATAAGACAAACACGCTTAATCAAATTATTGCAGCTCGGGTTTCTAGCTCTACAGGAACAATCTATCAGTACGTTAATGCTGGAAATATTCAGAACCAAGGAATTGAGTTGTCTCTTTACGCATCTGTCCTGAAATCAAATGATTTCGAATGGATGACAAGAGTGAACTGGGCGCTTAACCGAAATGAAGTTATTGAGCTTGATGGGGATTTAACTACCTATCAATTGGCATCGGTTCAAGGTGGAATCACGATTGAGGCCGAAGTGGGTCAACCATACGGTGTAATCAAAGGAACCAACTATGTATATTATAATGGTGATGAAGACAAGCCAATTGTGTATGATCATCCTGCTGGAGGCGTTCGATATGCCAAGACAAGCACAACTGAGCAAATTGGAAACATGTTGCCAGATTGGACAGGCGGCTGGACAAATACATTTTCTTACAAGAATGTAAGTTTATCTGCGTTGATCGATGTTCAAAAAGGAGGTCAATTCTTCTCGCTTGACACATGGTATGGATACGGAACAGGTATTTATGACTTCACTTCAGGAACAAACGACAAGGGTAACCCGGTTCGTGATAATCCTGAAGATGGTGGAGGATTGCCATTAGGAGGGGTTGTTGCAGCTACAGATGCAAATGGTGATTATATCTATGATGAGGAAACCGGTAACCTTACTTCTGACGGAACGGCCAACACAGAATATGGATACTATGGTAACTACTCAAATGCTTCAGGTTGGGCAACTGCACCAAATGCAATGCACGTTTATGATGCTACTTACGTTAAGCTTCGTCAAATGTCACTTACCTATTCACTTCCTAAGTCTATCATTGAGAAATGGCCTATTCAAGGGCTAGATCTTTCAATAATTGGTAGAAACTTAGCTATCCTATACAAGAACAGTCCATACACGGATCCAGAAGCTGGATTAAGTGCGGGAAATGTTCAAGGATACCAGTCAGGAGCTTATCCTGCAGTTCGTGAAGTAGGATTCAATGTAACACTCAAATTCTAATCGAAGAAAAAATGAAGAATAAATTAATATATACAGCACTGATTGCCTTCGTCTTCGCGAGTTGTACAAAGGATATCACAGATTTAAACACAAACACTAAGGCTCCAGAAAATGTGCCAGCGGCAATGCTTTTTGCCAATGCACAAAAAGACCTAGTCTATTATATGGCCAGCCCGAATGTTAACACCAATACGTTAAGGCTCTGGTCTCAGCATTGGACTCAAACCACGTATATCGATGAATCAAACTATGAATTAACCGAGCGAAATATAAATGGTCGGGTTTTCAATAGTTTATACGCAGATGTGCTGCGCGATTTAAGCGATGCAAGAGCCATCATAGCTGAAGATGAAGTCATTTCAGCGGCTGATGCAAAAGTGCAAACAGCAATGATATCTCTCATCGAGATTTATACTTATCATGTTTTGGTCGATATCTTCAATGATGTTCCATATACTGAAGCGGTAATGCTTCTTGAGGAATTGACACCTGGGTTCGACAATGGGGCCGACATCTATGCCGACCTACAGACTCGACTTACAGCAGCAATTGCGGATTTGAATGCTGGAGGAAGCTCTGGTGAACTTGGGGCTTCAGATTTAATTTACGGAGGCGATGTTTCACTTTGGACTGAATTTGCTCAATCTATGCGCTTGAAATTGGCCCTTAGAACAGCTGATGTAAATACTGGCTCGCAAGCAATTGCGGAGGCAGCAGCAAGTGGAGCGTTGTCATCAAGTGGATCAAATGCAACCTTATATTTTGAGAGCGCTCCGCCTAATACCAATCCATTATGGGAGGATTTAGTGCAAAGTGGTAGAACTGACTTTATCGCTTCTCAGACATTAAGCAACGTCATGAATACGACTAAAGACCCGCGAAGAGGGATATACTTTAGAGCGCTTGATTCTCTTGGCAATGTGGTAGGTAATCCTCATGGTTCTGGTGGTGCTTACAATAACTTCTCACAACCAGGAGATATTTTGGAAGACCCAAGTTTTCCGGCTTCTTTGATCACGTATGATGAAGTTATGTTCCTCAAAGCCGAGGCGGCAGCAAGGGGCTGGGCGGTAGGCGGAACTGTTCAGAGCAACTATGACGATGCAATTGCAGAATCCATGTCACTTTGGGGAGCTGACCTAGATACATTCTTGGCCGATCCAAATGTGAATTATGATGTGCAAATTGCTGCTGGAAAAACATGGAAAGAGATCATTGCAACTCAGAAGTGGGTGGCGATGTACGATCGTGGATTCGAAGCGTGGTCAACATGGAGATTATATGACGCACCACAGATGGAGGAGGCGGCTGAGGCAGGAACAGTTCCTCCAACGCGATACAACTACAGTGTGGATGAATATTCTGTAAACGGAACTGCAGCTAACGCAGCTAATGGCGGTAGCGATAAGGTTACAGACAAGGTTTTTTGGGATGTAAATTAGCAGTAATAGTACTTTTTTATTGATTGAGAGCCTCGGAGAATTTCTCCGGGGCTTTTTTCTTTTAGCTCTATTCGTCTGAATACCTTTGCCGCCATGAACCAAGAGGATAAATTTAAGAACGTAATTAGCCATGCAAAAGAGTATGGCTTTGTATTCCAATCAAGCGAGATATACGATGGCCTTAGCGCTGTGTATGATTATGGCCAACTTGGGTCAGAATTGAAAAACAACATCAAACAATATTGGTGGAAGAGCATGGTGCAAATGCACGAGAATATTGTAGGCATTGATGCCGCCATATTTATGCATCCAACAACATGGAAAGCCTCTGGCCATGTTGATGCTTTTAGCGATCCATTAATTGATAACAAGGACAGTAAAAAGCGTTATCGAGCTGACGTGCTCATTGAAGATCACATTGCCAAAATAGAAGCGAAAGTCGCGAAAGAGGTAAATAAGGCTGCAGGTCGTTTTGGTGAAAGCTTTGACGAGGCGATGTTTAAACAAACTAATCCAAGAGTTTCCGCTTACATAGAAAAAATTCAAGGAATAGAAGCCCGTATGAAAAGCTGCCTAGAGGCGGATGATTTGGTTGGCATTAAACAACTCATTGAAGATGAAGAAATAGTCGACCCGGTAGGCGGCTCTCGAAACTGGACCGATGTAAGGCAGTTTAATTTAATGTTTAGCACCGAAATGGGGTCGGTAGCCGAAGGAGCGAACAAGGTGTATCTCAGGCCAGAAACAGCACAAGGAATTTTCGTGAATTATTTAAGTGTTCAGAAATCTGGACGCATGAAAATTCCTTTTGGAATAGCGCAAATTGGAAAGGCGTTCAGAAATGAGATAGTCGCACGACAGTTCATTTTTAGAATGCGAGAATTTGAGCAAATGGAGATGCAGTTTTTTGTGAAACCAGGAACTGAAATGGAGTGGTACGAAAGCTGGAAAAAGGAGCGTATGGCTTGGCATTTGTCCTTGGGGATTCCAGCTTCTGAATACCGATTCCACGACCATATTAAACTCGCACATTACGCTAACGCAGCGGCAGACATTGAGTTTAATTTTCCTTTTGGTTTCAAGGAACTTGAAGGAATTCATTCGCGGACAGATTTTGATCTAAAACAGCATGAGGCCCATAGCGGAAAGAAATTGCAGTATTTCGATCCAGAATCCAACGAAAGCTATGTGCCATATGTAGTCGAAACGAGTATTGGATTAGACCGAATGTTTCTAGCTACGATTTGTCATGCGCTTCAGGAAGAAAAACTCGAAGATGGCTCAGAAAGAACTGTGCTTAAATTGCCCGCGATACTTGCACCCTATAAAATAGCCGTGTTGCCCTTGCTCAAAAGGGATGGACTTCCAGAAAAGGCCAGAGAAATTCTTGGGGATTTGATGCAAGACTTTATGTGTCAATATGATGAGAAGGACGCAATAGGCCGCAGATATAGAAGGCAAGATGCAATTGGTACTCCGTACGCCATTACGGTTGATCATCAAACCTTAGAGGATAATACGGTAACCATTCGAGATCGAGACGACCTGAAACAGGAGCGCATTAGCATTGACGAAATTCGAAGAATCGTTCAGAGACGATTAAAAGTCAACCAATAGCACTTTCGGTTTGATTTTTGCTTAAAATGGTGCTTTTGATTTATGAAGAAGCTGTTCACCCTTTCCTTTGTCTTGACCTTCTTTTTTTCGCAGTCGCAAGTAGTGGTGGTTCGTGATGCAACCTCGGGAAAACCGCTCGAGTTTGTCGCAATTGCAAGTCAGAATCCGGATGCCTTTGCGCTAACAAACCATATGGGCCAGGCCATCATGGCTGCCTTTAAGGACAGTGAAAATATCCAGTTTCAGCTGGTTAGTTATGAGCCTTGTAACATCGCCTATTCGACCTTGTTTGACAGTTTAGAAAACGCAGAAGTCTTACTTAATCGAAACCCCTTCGATCTTGGAGGAATAACCATAAGCGCGACAAAGTGGAAGCAAGAGAAAACGGATATTCCGCTTAAAATCCGAACCATATCGGCAGATGAAATTCGGCTCGAAAACCCCCAAACTGCCGCAGATCTTATCAGCGGGTCTGGTGAAGTTTATGTGCAAAAGAGTCAATTAGGCGGGGGAAGTCCTATGATTCGCGGATTTGCCACTAACAGAGTTATGCTGTCGGTTGACGGTGTTCGCATGAACAATGCCATTTTTAGAAGTGGCAACATTCAAAACGTAATTTCCATTGATCCATTAGCAATCGAAAACACAGAAGTCATTTTTGGACCCGGATCGGTAATCTACGGAAGCGATGCCATAGGGGGCGTGATGAGTTTTTACACACTAGAACCGAAACTTGCTCAAGGCGAGGAGCCGATCGCATCAGGATCAGCGTTTGTGCGTGGATCAACGGCAAATAACGAAAGAACGGGACACTTAGATTTTAATATTGGATTAAAGAAATGGGCCTTTGTTTCCAGCGCCTCTCTTTCGGATTTTCAAGATCTTAGAATGGGTTCAAATGGCCCGAAAGATTATTTAAGACCTGAATATGTTTCTCAAATAAACGGGGTAGATACGATAGTAAAAAATCCCGATTCGCGGATTCAAGTTCCGACCGCGTTTAGTCAGGTCCATTTGATGCAAAAAATTCGGTTTAAGCCAAGCAAATATTGGAACATGGAATATGGAGGACACTATTCGACTACGTCAGACTATTCCCGTTATGATAGACTAATCAGATACAAGGGCTCGCAATTGCGATCTGCGGAATGGAATTATGGGCCTCAAGAGTGGATGATGCATGCTGTAAGTGCTGAAAACACTCAGAAAAACAAGCTTTACGATAAGATGAGTATTACGGCAGCATACCAGACTTTTAAAGAAAGCCGCCACGACAGGGATTTTAAGAAACCGATCCGCTACAATCGAACAGAGCGGGTTTATGCCTATTCGTTAAATGCAGATTTCGAGCAAGATATAGGCGAACGACATGAGGTTTTTTATGGTGCGGAGGCCATCATGAATTGGGTGGACTCAAAAGCCACCGATAAAAACATCGAGACGGGATCAATCGATTTGGCACAGTCGCGCTACCCGGATGGTTCAAATTGGATGTCGGCATCTACGTACGCTTCAGATCGCTTTCGGCTAAATGATAAGGTTACCCTTTTGGGCGGATTGCGCTATAACATCGTTCAGGTTAAAGCACAGATTGATACGACCTTTTTTGATTTTCCTAGCCAATCGGTTGACCTATTTATGGACGCCCTCACAGGGAGTGGAGGAATAGCTTACAAACCTTCATCAAAATGGCAGTTAAATGCCAATTTCTCTACTGGATTTAGAGCTCCGAACATTGATGATGTGGGTAAAATATTCGATTCGGAACCGGGTTCAGTAGTGGTGCCAAACGCCAACTTAGTGCCCGAATACGCCTATAATGGCGAGCTTGGAATGGTCAAAATTGTTAAGCAGTTTTTGAAGGTTGATGGCGTTCTGTACTACACCTATCTAAATAACGCTTTAGTTAGAAGAGATTATCAATTGGCAGGAAAGGACAGTGTCATGTTCGAAGGTGAAATGAGTAGAGTTCAGGCCATTCAGAACGCGGCTAAAGCAACGGTTTATGGTGTTCAGCTTGGATTTGAATTAAAGCTAGGCAGAGCAATAAGTGTTTCTTCAAGATTCAACTACCAAAAAGGGGAAGAAGAGCTGGATGATGGCTCCGTTGCTCCGCTTCGTCATGCACCTCCCATATTTGGAGTTGTTCGAGTAATGTATAAACGAAAGCGCTTGGTTTCGGAGCTTTATGTTGACTATAACGGTGAGGTAAGCAATAGAAACTTGGCCCCAAGTGAGCAAGAGAAGGATTATATATATGCGCTAAATGCAAACGGGAAGCCTTATGCCCCAGCTTGGTATACCGTAAATCTCAAAGCATCGTATAAACTGACCAATTCCTTTCTGGCAACTGGTGGTCTTGAGAATTTGTTAGATGTGCGTTATCGCCCATATTCCTCTGGAATTTCTGCACCAGGAAGAAACTTTATTTTAAGCCTTAGATATAGTTTCTAAAGTCGCTCAAGATTTTGTTTGGTTAACTCAGACTGGGGTTGATCTCCAGTATTGACCGTGGATGCGGGCTCAAATAGCAGTACTAAAACTTCCTCCTGAGCTACCGGCCGGTGTTCGATTCCTTTCGGAATGGTGAGCATTTCGCCTGCATTTAAAACGATTGTTCCATCGCGAAACTGTATTTCAAGCTTTCCTGAAATCACATAAAAAAGTTCGTCCTCTAGTTCATGAGCATGCCAAACAAAGTCTCCCTTCAACTTGGCGGCCTTAACGACTTGTCCATTGAGTTCAGTTAAAATGCGTGGATTCCAATGATCGGAGAAAAGTTGAAATTTTTCTTGGACATTGATTTTTTTAGGTACCATATTAAACGCCAAATTGCTGTAAGTGATGATCCAAATGCTTGAACATAGCCCAACTCCATTCTTCTGAAGAGAGTTTTCCAAGCCAAACGTGTTGCCGACTTGACGCAACTTCTGGCCCTTCGTTAGAATAGGCGCTTAAATTGGAAATCAGCCGTGCTTTTTCGATTTCAAACCCCTCGGTGGAGGCAATTCTAAAATATGGTGCTGTGGGCGAGTTTCGTTTGTAAGGCTTAGGGCCGATGATAACCCCTTTCATCATAGGAGATAAAAGGAAGCGCATGATCGGGTTTACTTTGGCTTGTCGTTTACCATTGTTGTATTCAAAGACCAAACTTGAATGTGCTAGCATCTCCGCAACAGTCATTTTACCCCAAAGTGGTTTAGAATCGGGAGTTAATTGCTGAATACGTTGAATAAGCGCTTCAAGTTTTTTTGGATCGTAAATGTTTTCCATGTCGGTTCAATCACGTTTTTAGGATCATGCAAGACCCGCTTTTGTCCGGCATAGGTATAGGAATGAGGCTCTGCGTCAAACAATACTCTTCAACGGCCTTTCGTACGCCAGGCCACGCATTGTAATCGTGGATAACGATGATGCCACCGTGTGAAAGCTTTGGAAAAAAGTAGGATAACCCTGCCAAGGTTGGTTGATAGAGGTCAACATCAATATGAACAAAAGCGAATTCGGATGGAATTTCAGCATCCTGAATGGATGACGGAAAATAGCCTGGAATGAATTGAATGTTGTCGTTGAGCGGTTGTATGAGCTTTCGCACGCTATCCACAGCTGTATTTGAGAAGTGTTCCTCGGTGGTTTTTAATCCGGTAGTTTCCAGCTCTGCCTCAACATCTCGTTTGTCGAAACCCTGAAACGTATCAAATAAAAGGAGTTTCCGTTCGGGGAAGTAGTAATGTAAAAGTCGGGCCGTTTGACCTTGAAACACCCCCAATTCTGCAATTGCACCAGAAATATTGCGTTCCGCAACACTCCGGCATAAAAGCGTAAGCATGTCACGCCTAACGCTATCATGAAGAGGGAGATTAACCTCTCTTCGATTTATACTGTCGTTGGGAATGGTAAACCCGCCTGTGTGGTTGTTAAAATCTGGGTCGAACCACAAGGATTTGGGGTCTATATCCATTCGGCCTTGAATGAAAAAAGAAGAGGCGCCAAAAAGATCTGAGATCTTTTTAAGCGCCTTTATTTTGAGTTGCTTTATTTTTTGTTTCACTGAAAATGGCTAGGATAAAATCCTAGTTGTCAATTCCTATTCGGCCAGAATAATGTCTTCTACCATGGAAACGACAATGCCCTCTTTTTCCTCATTATCGACTTTATTCTTGTTGCCTTTCTTGACTGTGATGTACATTCTTCGAGCACGAGACGGGTCGGCATACAATTTAGACTCCATATCGGCCGCGTTGATGGCCGTGCTGTGTGACCAGTTGCTTCCGTCAAAAATTTGAACACCATCGTTCAGCTCAAGCGAAAGGCTTGTGCCGATGCCAGTAATGCTAACGTTATTCCACTTTTTGATGCCAGTACTTGCAACGTTTGGCGTTCCATAATCAGCGGTAAACTGCTCAATCAGTTTGTCGCAATAATTCCCTTCAATATAGAATGTTCGCAACGTGGCTCCATTTTGAGCTTCAGTTTCAACGAAAACATAAATCGGGTCCTGAGATAAAGAAACTAGGGAAGAAAGTGCTATTAAGCTTGTTAAGATCAGATTTTTCATTGCCGTTTGGATTGAATTCAAAATTATAACTCTTTTGTTAAGAACGAGTATTTCGTTATCAGGACGTTAGGTTGGTAAAAAGGATGCCATGCAGAATGTAGTTTAAACTAATCAATTTAGAACTGCAAAGAGTCACAATGATAAGACTGTTCTGCGGACTGCTAGCGATTATTGAACATATTCATCGTCCGAGCTAAGCCAATTGCTGAGAATGTCAGCACAGCCTCTTGCACCAGCTTTAAACGCTCTGTTATTGCCGCAGATTCTTCTTCGTTCCATTCAGAAAGTACATAGCGAACTTGTTGTCCCGATGAAAAGTCTGATCCAACACCAAACCGCAACCTCGGATAGTCTTGAGTTCCTATAAGTTCTTGAATATTTTTCAGCCCATTATGACCGCCAGCACTGCCTTTTGCTCTGATGCGAATTTTTCCGAACGGAAGCGCTAGGTCATCGGTAATGACAAGAATTCGATCAATGGGAATTTTTTCCTCCTGCATCCAATAATTGACCGCCTTTCCACTCAAATTCATGAAGGTCATGGGTTTGATTAGAATTAACGTTCGCCCTTTGTGCTTGATTTCACATTTGTCGGAATACCTGCCTGGGCTAAAAACAACATTGGACGCACTTGCAAGTGCGTCCAATGCTTTAAAACCTATGTTGTGCCGGGTATCTGCGTATTCCGCGCCAGGATTACCAAGTCCAACAATTAAATACTTCATGGCTATGTTGCCTATTCTTCAGATGCTCCTTCAGCTCCTTCTGCAGCTTCAGCTCCTTCTTCGCCTTCTTCCTCACCTTCTTCTGTAGTTACAGCTTTACGAGAAGTTTTAATGGCTACAATTACTCGATTTGATGATTCCATCACTTCCAAGTTTGCGATGTCGAGTTCTCCCACTTTCTTAGAAGTACCAATTTTCATCTTGGAGATTTCTACTTCTATCGTGTCTGGAATATTTTCGATAAGGCCTCTTACCAGTAGTTTCTTTGCGTTATGTCTTAAAACACCTCCGTTTTTCACGCCAATTGCAGTTCCTTCCAGTTGAACTGGAATACGCATCGTAACAAGCTTTCCTGCTATAACTTCGATGAAGTCTAAGTGGATGAGCTTATCGCTTACCGGGTGATACTCTGGGTTTCTCATTACAGCATTAAGCTCCTTACCGTCTAGGTTCAATTTTACTTGATAAACGTTTGGAGTGTAAATGAGTTTGTTGAGTTCGCGTTCGTCTGCATGGAAGTGTAAATTCTCTTTACCTCCATAAACAACACACGGAACTTGACCTTCTCTACGCAGATGTTTGGCTGTTTTTGTGCCTAATGTCTCACGTAGATGTCCATTGATTTCGATCGTTTTCATTTCGATTCGTGATTAATTAAATAATGAATTGCGAGCTTATTGATTCGTAACTAACAATACTTCGCATGGTGCTCGCAAAAATATCTGCCACGCTAAGTACTTTTATTTTTGGTGACTCATACCTCAACGGAATGGTGTCTGTGACTACCAATTCAGTCAATACCGAGTCATTTATTCTATCGTATGCTGGACCGCTCAAAACAGGATGCGTAATGATGGCTCGAACGGATTTAGCTCCCTGCTCCATCATCATAGTAGCGGACTTGGTTAGGGTTCCGGCTGTGTCAATGAGATCATCAACAATAACGATGTCCTTACCTTCTACATCGCCAATCACCGTCATAGATTCAATTTGATTCGCCACCTTTCGTTGCTTGTAGCAAATAGCTAAGTCGCAGTTCAAGTGTTTGGCATAAGCATTGGCGCGCTTCGTGCCTCCTGTGTCTGGCGCGGCCATTACAAGGTCAGGCAAATTCAGGCCTTGCAAATAAGGAAGAAAAATACTCGATGCAAACAAGTGATCTACGGGAACTTCAAAAAATCCTTGAATCTGATCGGCATGTAAATCCATGGTCATTATGCGCGTAACTCCAGCAGCTCCAAGCAAGTTGGCTACCAGTTTCGCGCCAATGGAAACCCTCGGTTTGTCCTTCCGATCTTGTCGAGCATATCCATAGTAAGGCATGACAGCGATGATGTGTCTAGCTGAAGCGCGTTTCGCAGCATCCACCATTTGCAATAGCTCCATTAAGTTGTCGCCAGGAGGATTGGTGCTTTGGATGATAAAAACATCGGCACCGCGCACCGTCTCTTCAAACGAAGGCTGAAATTCGCCATCGCTAAACCGCAGTATGTTTACGTTGGCCAAATTGATGCCGTAGCTCTGGGCGATTTTCTCTCCCAAAACCATAGTGGCTGTACCGGCACAAATTTTTACTTCTTTGGACATAGCGCTTCCTTAAAAAGGGGTGCAAATGTAAGTAAATGAGTAGCTTGTCAAAAGGGATATTGTAGTTTATTCGAAGGGAATGTTAGGTGCCCTGAGAGTTGCGATCTATACGTCTGTAGAGTCTTGAGGGCAGTGCTTTGCGAGCACTCTTCGGACATTGGTCCTGATAATAATGAGGATTGCGCTCTCCCCCTTAAACGCTAGGACATAAAAAAAGGCTTACCGATAGGCAAGCCTTAATTTTTAAATGTACCCAGGACCGGTCCCGATAGCTATCGGGACGAACCGGTACTAGTTTCTCAGAAGTAGGATATTTTCATTAATTGTGGAATTTGTATCACCTTATTTCAAGACGGAACAAATAACAAAAAAGACCCACTTTTCAGTGAGTCTTTTTTCAAATTTACCCAGGACCGGGTTTACCGCTTGTTTTTTTCTACGGCCTTACATCCCTTGAAAAAATACAGCGGCATAAACCTCTCCCCTTGATTTGTTTGTCCCAAACAAAAAAAGGCCAGCCTCACGGCTAGCCTTTCTGTGCACTCGTTGCACTCGTACCCAGGACCGGGGTCGAACCGGTACTTCCGAAGAAACTGGTGTTTGAGACCAGCGCGTCTACCAATTCCGCCACCTGGGCGTTCATTTCAATTGCCCAGTGGTGGAGTTTATCCCGACTATTAGTTGGGACCACCTGGGCAGGTGAATTGAGTGCGCGAAAATAATTGAAAGTTTCATTAATCGAAGTCATTAATTAATGCTGTCCAAATGCTTTGTTTTCCATTTTCATAGTGTGTCCAAATGGGCCGCACAACTCCGTTCACTACGGAAATGTTATTGTAGTCGCCAAAGAATCCAAAGCCCGGAGCTGTAAATGGCTTTTGACTTATGCGCTCGTTTTGGAAGCTATTGCCGCCATCTCGGCTTACAGCCAAATAAACATCGGTTTGATTATCGCTGTAATTCCTTCTGTCGTAAAAGATGGTGTATATATACCCGGTGCTTTGATCAAGATCCATCCAAGTGAAGAATTGATGCTTGCCTGACGCATCGTCATTTACTCGAGTCGGTAAAGACCAGCTCACGCCTTTGTCGGTAGATTTAATCATCCAAATGTCTGTGTCGTCCGTTCCATTGCGTTGATCGGCCCAATTGATGTAGAGCGTCCCGCGATTTGACCCGTTCGAGCGGTCGCATTTTATGATAGGCATACCGTTCGCTCTGCCTAGCCCGGGAATGTTAAAGTCCCAATCGGCCAAGGATTCAACGGCAACAATTTCATCAGAATATCCGGTTATTTGGCCACTGGCTCGATCTGTATATCCGATAACCACGCGGATTTTCCCATTCATGCTCCAAGCCGTATAAATGTTTCCCTCATTGTCCACATCTGATGTTGCGCCTTCGGCCGTTCGACTGTCGTCAATACAATTTCCAGGAACAGTTGATAAGGTCGCTGCTTCACTCCATTGCTTGCCCGTTTTGCTCGTAGAAAGGAGAATGTTTGATTCGCAGCTAGGGCTGGCATCGTTGTATGTGTCAAATTGCGTCCAGGTTGCAATCAGCCTGTCGTTGATTGGATCATAGCAAACCCATTCTTTGTCTTGATCCTTCGGGTGGTTGAATCCAATGGAGCTTCCTCTCGACCAGCGCTTGCCGTTTGAAGTGGAATATTGGCAAACGATACGATCGAGCAGTTTTGGACTCGCCCATCCGCGACCACTTGGGTCGCTCAAATGGAAATAATAAAACTTGCCGCTATTGTCGGACAATAGACATGGGTCGCCATAAACGCCATGCCTCGATTTCATTTTGTCCGCTTTCCAAGTTTTTCCCGAATCAGACGAAATGAAGACATATTTCAAGACGGCACCACCGACCATATAGGCCGGGTCGCTTTTACTGATAGCAATGCTTGGCTCGCAAGGCGCATATCCCAACGCGGACTGCTCGTAAATCAATACGTTTTTATAGCTGCTTTGACTAAACCCGGTATGCGCCAAATTTGACAGCAAGAGAAACACAAGAAATGCTCGATTCATTCGGTAAAAATGGCAATAAAAAAGCCGCGACACATGTCGCGGCTTTCTCTAAAAGTGGAGGTTGATTAATGTGATTTAATCAAGCTATAAGAAAAACTTTGCTGGGCTTTGGAATCGCTCAAACGAACGATGTAGTTTCCTGCAGCGCGGTTTTCAAAGTTTATGGTCAGTCTGTTGTCCACAGCGCTGCTTCCATTTGCTTTCCACACCAATTGACCTGCCATGTCATACAATGCTATTTGATCAAATCGAGTCAGTTGATCCGATTCAACGATAACAAAGTCCGTGGCTGGGTTTGGGTAAAGCTTCAACGATAAATCGCTGGGAAGCTCATCGATGGCTGTGATGGTAATGAAGCTTTGGTGAAAGCCTTGGGTAAGAATACCCCCGGCCGTCTCTCCAGTTTCAATCACCATTTCACCGATGGTGTAGGCGATGGTTCCTCCCGAGCTTTCGGACACGGTTCCAGCGCTGCCTATCACTTCCAATTGTTGCGCATTCGTGTTGAATGCGACCACAGTGAGTAGCGATAGTGTAACGATAAAATATTTATGATTAATCTTCATAGTCTTCTAAATTATTCAGCTTCAAGCTGCTCAATGCGTGTTTCAAGCGCTTCGATGAGAGCTTGCTGCTCTTGAATACCTTTAATTAGCACTGGAATTAAAGCGGTGTAATTGACGGCTTTGAAGTCGACCTCGTCACCAGCATCTACCATTGCGTCTTGAGTTAAGTTTCCTTCCTCATCATACATTGCCGGTTCTATCACAACATATTTAAAACCTGCTTCCTTAGCTTGTGTTTCTGGCATTCTAATTTTAGGATTATGCGTCTCCTTGATCAAATTTGGAAAAACCGCCTCTAATTCTTGGGCCACTAGGCCGAGTTGCTCTTCTTCGGGCAACCCCATGGTTGGATAAGACTCCAAATCGAAGTCATAAACACGCGGCTTTAGTTGCATTAAATCTCCAATTGCCCCTTCATAATCTCGAATGTTCTTTTTCAATTTTCTGTCAGAACTTGTGAACCCTCCAGAAGAATAAGTAACTCCATTTGAATAGGTTGCATAATTTCCGTAATAACCCCCTCCAGCGTAATTGTAAGAACCATAGGCGTAATCATAATACGAAGCACCAGCATACGCATAGTTGTATGAACCATAGGCTGTGCCGTAATATGAGCCGCCTTTATAACCGTAATTGTACGACCCGTATGCCGAGTACCCACTAGACGGATCATAAGAGTATCCGTAATTGTACGAACCGTAGCCGTTTCCATAACTTCGTCCTTGATTGTACGACCCATACGAAGTACCCGTACTGCCATTGTAGGCATCACTGTACGACCCATATTGGGCATATCCATTAGAGGCATCGGTTTCATTATATGACCCAAATCCATAATAATCGGGATAATAAGCTTGATTATAGCTGCCATACCCATAAGAACCATAGTAAGTTCGATTGTATGAGCCATAAGCATTGCCGCTTGGATCGTACACGTAATTGTATGTACCATAGCCATAGCTTCCTGCGTATTGAACTTGATTATAGGCACCGTACCCATTGCTTCCTGGGCTATACACATTTGAATAGTTTCCATATCCGTTGTAATCGGAGTAAGAAACGTTATTGTATGTTCCGTATCCGTAATAACCATAGGAAATTTGGTTATAAATTCCATAGGCATAGCCACTAGGATCATAGATGTTGTTATAAACACCGTAATCCGTTCCTGTATTGTAATACATGTTATTTCGCACCCCATAGGAAGTGCTGTTCATGTAATATGAAAGGTTTTCCAGTCCAGTTGAACCTGAAGTTCCATCGTAGAAATAGTTTAACATGCCACGAATGGTTCCTTGATGATAATTATCCATATTGTAGATAGCCCAATCATCGCTAGAGCTATAGTCTGTTCGGATGGAAAGGCCTCCAAGGGTTTGACCTGGGCTTAAACTTAATTTATAGCTCACATTGTTTGGACCAGAAGCACCAATAGAAAGTAGTGAGTCGGCTGAGTTTGACAAGGTGTCGCCAGATCGAACCCAATCGTCATCATTGATCAAGGAAGAAAGGTCAACTATAAAGCTGTCGCCAGCTTCGTAGATCACCAAGCTGCTGTCGTTTACAAAGGCAGCACCAGTAATCAATTCGTTTGTAGAATCAACATCCATATCAGCGGCAACATGCGTAGCTAGATTTGCCGCAACTTGATCAATTGAATCTGCATTTGCGGCTATATCGGTTGCGTTTGTTGCGATGTCTGTCGCATTGGTAGCAATATCCGTTGCATTCGTTGCAATGTCCGTTGCATTGGTCGAGATATCTGTTGTGTTGGTTGCAATGTCCGTTGCGTTAGTAGCAATGTCTGTTGCATTGGTTCCTATATCTGTAGTGTTATCATCAATTTGTCCTTGGAAGGAAGCCGAGTCGGCTTGACGCGCGGCAACTTCAGCAGCCAATGCGGTAGATTGATCGTAAGCACTTAAATCAACTGAACCACCACCTATTGAAAGATCTAGCGAATTTCCAGTCAAACTGAGCGTTTGGATTTCATTTGTTGGATCGGCATCGGCATCATCAACTGCATCGTTCTCAACTGTCTTTGCGTTCATAGCATAAGGCACGGATACCAATTCAGAAGTGCTCGAAATGGTGTAGTTTGTGCCACCCTCAGGGTCAACCTCGACACTGATGAAGTGTGTGTTTGTCCCCCAATCTACTCCACCCAGGCTACCCGTTCCATTGGTTCCTTCGCCAATTTTGAAATTGAAAAGACCAAATGCGTTGGTGGTTGGCGCATGCTCTTCAGAGTATGCGGCAGTGCCTGTGGCCGAACCGATTAGTATGCTGACTTTAACCGCAATGGTTTTGTCCGCAATTAATTCACCGCCTGCATCACGCGCAACGGCTTGATAATTAAATTTCGAGGGCGATTGTGCCATCGTAGCGTATCCCAAACAGAGGATAGCTGAAAACAGGAGAATACGTCTCATAGAATAGATTGGGTTTAGTTAGAAAATAGGTTTTGCAAAACGATTAGTCGGATTGCGAGTTTAGACAAAAAAAGAGTATTGTTCAATAGCGTCCTAAATAAAAAAGAGAGAGGCTGAAGTTTTTGCCCAAAACGTATATTTTGGGTTTGCACCAAAAACAACCTCTCTCATGGGTAATATTACAATGTTTTCGCAGATCATCCAA
>Ga0115566_10000905_pt1 | contig 25644 bp, 22 predicted proteins | sample COGITO_mtgs_1204_3_FD_87173 | JGI IMG/M metagenome (GOLD analysis project Ga0115566, IMG submission 87173) | Pelagic marine microbial communities from North Sea - COGITO_mtgs_120405 | ecosystem: Environmental > Aquatic > Marine > Epipelagic | place: Germany:Helgoland, sampling site Kabeltonne...
AGCAAGCTCGAAAACGAAACTTGCTTGGCGAATATGCCCGGAAACGGTTGCATGGGTATCTCCCAAATACTTTTTCCGTATCTATGTTCACCAAAGCAAGGCATTGCCTTCCCTGTGACTCTGTGTCCATGCGCCTTTCTCAATTTCGGCAAGACGCGCCTCCATCAGCCGGGCGCGTTCCGGATGCTGATCAACCACGTTGGTCCGCTGGCCGAGATCACAGGAAAGATCGAACAAAAAGCTCGGTGCATCCGTGGCGTCGCCCTTTCAAAGTTCCTTGTACCAAGCGGGCTTCGCCGTAATCCCGCCTGGCCGCAAATAGGCCCAGTCCCCCTGCCGGAGTGGCAGCCTGTCACCAACGGCATGGTAGCCCATTTCCTGCCGTGCCGGCTGACTCGAACGCAGTGCAGGAAGAATATCCAGGCTGTCTTCGGCAGTTCCTTCTCTCAGTGGTACGCCGACGATTTCGGTAATCGTCGCAAAGAGGTCGATCAACGAAAGCGTTGCATCTATCTGACGCCCGCCGTTGACTCCACCCGGTGGCGAGGAGGGGCAAAAACGGGACGCGGTGTCCGCCTTCGAGCAGATCGCGTTTCAAGCCGCGCAAGGGCCCGGAGGAGTTGTGCTGATGTGATTGAATCAGCTCACACATAAACGGTGCCGGCCCATTTTTACCCGATACGATCAACAGAGTATCGTCGTAGACGGCTGCCGCCTTCAACGCCGCGACAACCTGCCCGACTGCGTCATCGGGCTGAGCGAAAAATCCCCATAGGGCCCCGCCCGACTCCTTCCCTGAAACGCTGCCAGCGGAACAATGGGCGTATTCGGAGCGGCGGTGGTAAACATCAGGAAGAACGGTTCCGGTTTTCGGTTCTGTTCGTCGATATAGGCAACCGCTTCGCCTGTAATGTCGGCATCACGTTGTCCAATCTCCAGCCCTACTCGCCGGGGGCGATGCCGTGGTAATACCCTCCCTTTCTTAGCACCTGACGATTAAACGTGTTGGCATTGACACCAACCGGATCACAGGTAAGTCGATCGTTTTCGATGAACGCACAGGGCAGGGCCCGGCACACTCACTACCGGTGGCTTTAGTCACCGGCCAGCATCCCCAGCATCAAGTCCAGAGGCCGACACATTGTTCCAATCCCGCAGGTTGATGGGCAGCCATGTGCCGCCCCCCCAAGCTTGGATGTGAGGAAAGACGATCCGGTGGCGTATGCCACCTGCAGCAAATGTTTTACCCTCGGGCCGAAGGGAACTGCACTCGAAAGCTCGGACCGCTCAACGCTTCAGCTGTATCATGAAACTGCCAGACACCTGCTGGTCCTATTTCTTGCGCATGCAGAGAGCCAAGGCACAAACCGATTACAAAGCCTGCAACGATCTGCCTGGCAAAATAGTTACTTAGAATTCCAGTAGTCCTACAACGTAGTTCCTGTTGATTCGGTAGTAGAGGGGACGGGTCACCAGCGCCCTCTACTTCTTCTTTTTCTTCTCAGGGGCCTTTATGTAGCCGAAGTACTGTTTCATCCGGTGCACATAGGCGCTGCAGTGCTTGGCTGTGCAGGCAATAATCTCGTCTCGATACGCGTCCGGGCCCGCGCCGACCCAGTCGATCATGTTCAAAACCAACAACGAGGCATACGAGTTATTCTTCAGCAAATCTTTGAAACAGGCAGTGGCGGCTTGTGTATCGTCCTGCCGATAGAGGGTATAGGCCGCCATGGCTCGGACAACATGGGACTCGTCGCTAAGCGCTTGCCGAATCCGGTGCTGGGCAGACTTGGCGTCGGCAGCGATCAGGTAGCAGCCGACCATCCCCCAGTAACGGATGCATGAATCCTTGTGCTCCAACAGCTCCAGCAGCGCCGCCAGATTTCCCGAATCCTGCTGCAGGGCCAGATCAGACGCGTCCAGATAGGCCACCAAGTCGTACTGCGCCCGGTTGCGGACCATCTCGTGGACCGTAGTCTGGTGATCGGCGGCACGTTTGACGCGCTCGGCTTCGGGAAGCAAGCCAGAATCGTGGACCTTCAGTTGCCAGTTGCGGAGTTCGCGACGTAGCTCGTCAGCGACTTCTTTGTACTCCGGCTGATCGATCAGGTTGACGACGTTATCCGGGTCTTTGCTCGTATCGTAGAGTTCTTCCATGGGTTTGGTCCCAAACCAGCGGCCGGTGACGGCATCGGTCTGGCCAGCCTTGTGCCAGGCCTCCCAAGCTCTGGTTGCCTCCATCTTCCACAGGTAGGTCAGATGCTGGCCCCGAGGGACAAACGGCATGTAGTTACGAACGTAGAGGAACTGTTTATTACGGATCGCGCGGACATTGTCACAGCGCTCATCCATCCGCTCGCGGAAACTTACGTGGTATTCGCGTTCGGGGTCGGCCTCGGGGCCAAGAAACACCTGGCCCTGCATCACTGCAGGAATCTCGGCGCCGGTGATCTTGAGCCAGGTTTTGGGCATGTCCACGAAGCTCACGAGCCGGTCGACTTGGGTACCTGGCTGCTCCGCCGGCCACAGGTCCTCGAGTCTTTTGGGTACTCGGATGATTAAGGGGCAGTGAGTCCCGCTGTTGAACAGAAAGCGTTTGCTGCGTGGCAACACGCCACCGTGATCAGAGTTGTAGATCACAATGGTGTTTTCAGCCATGCCGTTCAGCTTTAGCGCCTTCAGCATGACGCCAACCTTGGCATCCAGCTTCTTCATCGCATCATGGTAATGGGCGTAGTTCTCACGCATCTTCAGGATATCAGGGTGGTAGGTGGCCAGACGCGTATCCTCGGGGCTATGCTTTGTGTTCTCAACACTGCCGAATGCCCGACTCTCGTGGGACTCGGCGAGGTTGATGACCTGAAAGAAGGGCTGCTTCTGTTTGAGCACTCGCCAGTCAAGCTTGGTCGTATCCCAGCATTCGTCGTCACCGCGGCCGCCGATGTTGTAATCGGTCTTTCGGACGTTCGAGCAGTGGTACCCGGCTGCCTTGAGATAATCGGGGTAGTACTTGATTTGGTCATGCGGGATGTCATAGCGGCTGCGCATCGGCGCCGTCCCCATGGAGATCGCGTGAATGCCCGTGATCCAAGTACTGCGGGAGGGGGCACAGACCGGGGCGTTGGCGTAGCAGTGCATATACTGAAACCCCTCTTGAGCAAGCCTGTTGATGTTTGGCGTGTCTGCATGGGGATTGCCGTAACATCCTACCCAATTCACGCTATTGTCCTCGCTGGTCAGCCAAAGAATATTCGGCCGGTCCGCTGCCACACACTGGAATGTCGCTAGGGCCAGGACTATTGCAATAGGTCTGATGTTCATATGAATTCCTCTGTTTATCTACGGATGATTGAAACTACGAAATACGCGAAAGGGGCGGGCGATTGACAGTTGTAGCGCCCAAGGCGTGCACGCGGTCGAGCCGGGAAAAACAGCAAGATATTGAGGGAGTACGTCCAACGTTGGCGAACACGTTGTGGCCGATGCAGGATGGCCGTCGCAAAGCAGCATAGCTAAACGCCGCAGGCACAGCCGAAGGGAACCTGTAAACTCCAACAGGCATCTCCCACGTACTCGTTTTTCCTTGTTTTGCGCTTTTGGCGTGTTTCTTAGTTCTGTTTGCCCAGCCTGCCGCCCAACGGTTTGGTCGATTATCGTTCCTGCCATCATTGGGCATCCCAGAAGGAGCCTTCCTCTTGAACTTGAGACTCAAAGGCCGTTAACTTCTCCATCATTTGCTCGACCAGATTTGCCTGCTCTCCAGCTCGGTCAATTCTCTCTCCGAGATCCTGTTCCACTTGAAACAGGAGCGGGGTTTTGCGGGAGGCCTTGAAACCGTAATTGTTTCCGGTTTGCGATGAGATGCGGGTATGCATCTTCCAGGGACCGATACGAACGGCAGAAGGCTTGTTGTCAGCGAATGAATAGTAGAATTCAAACTCCGGTACGTTCTCCTTATGTGTTTGCGGCATCAGGTACGGCCTGATATCGCGGCCATCGATCGACCGATCCTTGGGGATGTCTACCCCGGCGAGAGCGAACACGGTGGGCAGTATGTCCAGCGTGCTGACCGGAGACTGTTCGACTGAATGGGGATCTATCTTCCCGGGCCAGCAAAAAATGCCCGGCACACGATGCCCACCTTCCCAGGTAGATCCTTTGCCGTCCCGGAACGGTTGTGCATAGCCAACGTGAAGGCGAGCTTCACCATACATTTTGTGACTCGCGGTATCCTGAAATTTGATCCACGGCCCATTATCTGAAGAGAAGATAATAAGGGTGTTTTCCGTAAGTCCTGCCTCTTCGATGACATTACGTACCCGTCCAACGCTGTCATCAATCTCCTCCATAACATCGCCCAGCAGACCTCTCCGGGATTTACCAAGGAACATATCACTCGCGTGAATGCCAAGGTGAGGCATGTTGAAGGGGATATACGCAAAGAAAGGCTTCGCTTTGTTTCTTTTGATGAAGGAAAGAGCCGCCTCTGTAGAGCGTCCCGTTAATGAAGCGCAGATGTCAGGCTTTGACGGCAGGTTCCTGGCGATCACGGAATATCCCTTGATGGGCTCGGTTCCAGCTGGATCTGACTGTAGCAACATGGCGGTCCCGTAATCGTGGGAGACATTGGTACCCAGCCATTCATCAAACCCATGAGCAAGCGGCAAGGTGTCTTGAGATGATTCATTCCTCTTGTTGGGGCTTCCAAGATGCCACTTCCCAAATATCCCGGTCTTGTAGCCACGCGATTTTAGTCCTTCAGCGAGCGTAACTTCCTTTGGATGAATATGCCGCTGTGCACCGGGGCCGATCACCCAAGAGCCCAAGCCAGAGCGCCCGGGATAGCGCCCGGTCAACAGTGAGTACCGGGAGGCACTGCATGCGGGACTGGTGACATAGAACTGGGTAAAATTCATCCCGTCCTGGGCCAGTTTCGATATGTTCGGCGTGCGAATAGTGGGGTTGCCATTGTGGGCGTAGTCACCGTATCCACTATCATCGAGGAAGAATACGACAAGGTTGGGTCTGCCGCGACCTGCGCGCTCACCAGCGCTCGCGTAGCTGAGAAAAAGCATCCAGGCGCAGAAGCACGCGGCTATGCCGCGGAATAGGAGTCGTGATCGGTTCAAGGGCGCTTCCTGTCTTTTTTGGGGCGGCTGGTGCTTGACGCTTGTTTTTGTCAGCCAACATAGAGATGAGCGTCGGATGAACAATAGCGGCGATGTTGCGATCGCGCAGCGGTCCGCCAGTGTGGGGGAGGGAGCGGCTTGACGCTGCGTTGGCCAGCATGTTGAAGTCTTCCCGCGCGATGAAGCGCATATTCGCCGACCCCGTTGGGTGCACCAAACAGTTAAGCGGATGTGCAGATGCGCTGGCGACCATCGCCTGCGTTGCGGTCATCGAATCAGAATGGCGCGTCAGGCAAGCCCGAGAAAATCCACGTACTTTTGCCCGAACTGCCCGCAGGTGACCGAGCTGTGCACTGGTAGGGAGACGAAATGAGGTAAGGGCAGCCCAACCACAGCGGGGCCTTATAGGAAGGGCGCCGAAGCCCACTGTTGCTTCGCGCAAGGGCGGACGCCAGCATTCAGACCATCACCGCAGCGCCTGCAACTGGGCAAACGACGGCGTAGACGCTCGACTCTCCGACGATTTCCTCCGAAGTCGGAATGCCCGACGCGTGACGCGGACCGAAGGTGGATGACCTCGGGGCCCAAGCAGCAGTGAAGGTCATCTGTGAAACGAAAGGCCCTGGAGCGATACCTGGCCGACACTTAGGTGCCCTCCTGAAAGTCGATCCCCGCCAGTATCGCTGATTGCCCGCAACAGGTCTACCCCCGCGCCCAGTACGAGGCCGCGGCGAGTGGCCTCCAAACCTTTAGGCAATCGCGCGCTAGGGCCAGTTGAAACAGGTACGATAAGAGTACAATAGGCTGTTAAAAACTGAAATCAGCTGACCGCTTTTCCAGCAAGCTGGTTGCAGGCCTTGACAAGGTAATCTCCGGTTCCAATCGAGTGCGGTTGAAAGGCAGCTTGCGTTTCATAATCGTTCGCGCGGTAAAGCGCCCACGCGGACAAGACACCACCGCCGGCGCATTGGCAGACTAATTGCACATCCTTGTGCTCGCCGATGCGGGTGAGCAATCGCCGGGCTAACGCCTCGATCGGGGGGCCCGGTAGAATCGTGTAGTGGAGATTCCCCAATGTCAGGTGTACGATATCCAAGTATCGACTGGCACGATTTCGCGCGGCGACAAGTTCTGACTGAGCAAAGAAAGCCAGAGATGCTGGTGAGGCCGTAGCGAACTCCTCTCGAGTTGGCGGTTTGGAGGATATCGCAGCTTCCCGCGTGCGGTCTAGGGCCTGCGAGAGAGAGTCTGCATCTACCTCGCGAGCCGAGGTGCAAATTCGCATCCGATGCCAGGCCATGGTGGGAGTGGCGGGGGCCTTTGACTGGACGAGCTTGTGTAGGTCAGATGGCGCCAGAGGAACCGCAGCGCCCCAGTCAGCAATCCAACATGGCAGAATGAGGAGATCTGATGCCAGGCATAGGCTGGCGACTTCCCGTTTCCAAGCCGTACGTTCGGCCTGAGGAACAACGTTGGTGGGCAAAGCAGCAAGGAGTAGACAACGGTCACGGCCTGCCAATCGTGCAACGGAGCCGTTCCAAGGGGCGCTAATAGGCTCGTTGTCACGCAAGTTCCGCCCGGCGACAGGCAACTCGAAGGTAACTGTTTCCACTGTCACAGGAGTGGCTCGATTTCGGGCTATCACAGCAGTCTCAATGATATCTCTGACTGTGAACGATCCACCGGTCCCTGCGAGGGAATTAAGCCCGTTGGAGGGAAAGCGCAAAGCCAACACTTGGTCAGCTCCCAAGGAACGAATGCCGGCCACAACTTCCTTGCTATGCTGTTCAGTAAGTCTGGTGTCGATTTGGTGGAGAGCGAGAGACTGCCCCCGACTCTGCAGCCAAAGAACGAAGCAATTTTCGGTTGAGTGCCAGCCAGCGACCAACGCTTTTGGATCTCGGAGAAGTCGCCGAAACTGACTGATTAGCCCCATCATGATCTTTGCCTTTGTTTGCGAGCCTTTGTAGAGGAGAAGTGCCTGATATAGGGCACTGCCCTTGGTGATGACATGATCGAAGAACAAAAAATACCCAAACAGCAAAAGTCGCCTGCCTTACCCGGAGCCGCGAACCGTAGCCCACGCGCAAATGCGACTTGGCAAGCACCATTGGGAACTGCCCCGACCACAACCAAAGCCGAAATTGCCGGTCCTTGGAAGGATTAACAGGCCCGCAGATGCACGCCTGCGGTGAGCTACTCGGCGATTCGCTTGTTTCGAGCGCGCAGATAAACCTCACGGAAGTCCCGGTATGGATCAACTGTAGACGCCTTGAATTTTTCATAACGGCCAATTTCAAACGACGTACGATTCGTGAGTTCGCCGACTGCAATCGGCCATCGAGCGTCTTCGACGTAGCTGACGGGGTCCAGTGCCCGGTCAGCAAATCGACCGACAGTTCCTCTAAGGGTGGAGGGCCCCAGAAGAGGCCAAACCACGTAGCAGCCCGCGTTAACATTCCACACCGCCAGAGTTTGTCCAAAGTCCTCTGGCGAAGGAGGAGCTATTCCAGACCGGGCCGCCGCATCCCGGAAACCGAGAACGCCAACAGAGCTATTGACGGCAAAACGACGGATTTCTGTACCGGCCTTGCCGACTTTCTTCTGCAGCAGAGCGTTCACAACCCGCCCCGGAGCACGAAGATTGGCGAAGAAATTGCCAATCCCTGTACGGGCAGAGGACGGAACGACTTTGCCCCATGTCCCCCCGACGGGCTTCAACACCCAAAAATAGAGCCGATCATTAACGGTGAACATCGCTCGGTTGAATACTGCGAGGGGGTCGCTTTGGGAGGGACTGGCATGAGTCTCGATGCGATCATGATCAACGGCTGGGCCGCGCGAATTTTGAACGAGGCCATTGTCGGCCGCCAGAGTGGAGAACGAGATGAGGAGAGCGGAGATAAGTGCACGAGAACGATGGCGTTGCATCAGGAAGTAGCCTCTAGTGGTTGAGTGCGAGCGGGAGCCGCTGTCTGGCAGGAAGAAAGGAGAACCCATTGCCAACACGGCGATAGGCTCCACATAAACCTGACCGGAGCAGGGGGAAGGAATGGGGAATTCAGGTTATTTTCAAGGGGGGGCGGCCTCAGATGAGTTTAAGCACTAGCGGCCGGCGGCCGGCTGGGTGGCCGAGCCGCTGGTAGACAACAATTTTTCGGGCACGTTGCATGACTCGGCCCGGAAGCGCCGATGGCCCGCCGCGGAAGTGAGCAGTCCAAGCGTTCCCCAATCAGTTCGACCAACATGTCGAGGAAGGCCGGATGCAGGCCTGCAGTTTCGGCGCGGATCACGTTGAGCCCAAGGTCAGCCCCAAGCGACTGGGCCTCAGTGTCTAGGTCGAAAATGACCTCCATGTGATCCGAGATGAACCCGATCGGATGAATAATGACGTCAGAATGGCCCTCGGTCGCTAGGGACGTCAGGTGATCGCAGATATCAGGCGCCAGCCAGGGGTCTTGGGGCCTGCCGCTTCGACTCTGGTAGACCAATTTCCAGTGGCCTATGCCCGCTGCGTCGGCAACGAGTTGGCAGGTCTCCTCGAGTTGTTTCTGGTAATTGCAGTTTCGGGACATCGAATCTGGGATGCTGTGGGCGGTAAATGCCGTGGTCGTCGCGTGGCGACGGTGCTCCGGCACCCGCGCCAAGGCGGCTTGGTACCGGTCGACAAGCGTCTTGATCCACAACGGGTGATTGTACCAGACCCTGACTTTGTCGTACGCCAAGGCGCTGCCGGAGTTTTCCAGTGCGCCATTGATGTTCTCGCGATACTGCCGACACCCGGAGTAGCTGCTGTACGCAGATGTGATCAGGGCGAGAAAGCGCTTAACCCCTGCTTTCTGCATTTCCTCAATTGCCGCGGGGATAGTGGGGTGCCAGTTACGATTTCCCCAGAAGATTGGGATGTGGAGGTCAGACTCCGCCATCCTGCTCCGGAGCGCTTTGATCAGCGCTTTGTTTTGTTCATTGATCGGGCTTATTCCACCGTGAGCAAGGTAATGTTCGGATACTTCCAGCAAACGGCTGCGTGGGACCGGGCGCCCCCGGAGAACGTTTTCGAGGAAGGGAATTACGTCTTCGGGGCCGTCAGGGCCGCCAAAGGAAACCAACAGAATCGCGTCGTAGGCCACGGGGTACTCTCCTTTTACAGTGGGGCGGGTGGCACAATGGGGATCAGAACCTCATTGCGGCGCAGAGGACCGGGAGTCCAGGGTGGGTCATATTGCGCAACGACAGCCGGTCCGCTTGAAACAAGTTGCTTGCGCTTCATCCACTCTCGGAGGCTGGCCGTTCGTCGCGCTACCTCCGCGCCATTGGCTCGCCCGGAGAAGGTGACCACGGCGGCCGCGTGCGCCTCCACCCGCCGCAGGCGAACTTCAGAATCAGAAGGGGTAGGGGGGGCGTCCGCGTGCTCGTCGGGCAAAACGAAGCTCATCCGCTGGCGCCCTTGGTCTTGGTCCATGAACACGGGCGTTGTCATTGCCACTTTCTGCCCCGGCCCGTTTGCCCCGCTGATGTACCGGAAGAGTCGGCGGAAGCTGCCGTCGCCACTGCCCGGCGACACTCCGGCCGTCGTACTGACCACTGTCATCGGTTCGTAGTGCCGAACTGAGAACGCCCCTTCGCTGTCCCCCTGTTGGAACGATGCAGTCTGGTAATTGCCCCGGGTCGCGATGCAGCCTGAACCCCCAGCCACGGCTGCTACAGCCCCGAGGACGGCCAAGTGAACGCGGCGCAGGCGCGGTTTGCGTGTCCGATTCAAGGACGATCGAAATATGTTCATGAAAAGCTCCGGAGGACGTGCGAAACACACCAATGTCGCATGTCGAGGCGAATCCTTACACTCGCTTCACGGAGCTGCCGCAGCAGGCATTGAGGGGAGCAAAGAGTTGGAGATGCTGTGAACCGGGCAGTCAAGAGAGCAGAGGGGATTGAGTGGGCATCGCAAGGGCGAGCTGTCCGGAGTGGCGCTGGGCTTGCTAGCAACGTGTCGGGCTTAGGGCATCAAAGCGAGAAATCGTATCGATTTCGTGCAGATTTCAGCGATTGAAGGGCGCCGTGATTATGTAAGTAGACGAAATCGCTGGAAAAATGCGCAATTCGAGACGGTTTTGCAGCCGGGGCGGCTAAGTCCGACAGGCTGCTAGGAAGTGTGTAAGGTTCGCTCGTTTGCTCCGACCCTCCTACGGCGGCCGGATTCGTTTCGGCGAGTGCCCCCGGATTCACAGCAAAACACGCGGAGGTTGGCATGGCGTCACCTGCAACAAACACCGGCGAGGGTTCCGTGCGGCTCGGCTCGGCAACCAACGCTGAAGGCGCGGCTCTCCTTGCCGTTTTTTTCGACGGTTCTTGCCCGCTCTGCTCCCGGGAGATACGTCATTACGGTCGGCTGGATACCCGGCATCGCTTACGGTTGGTGGACATCTCCGCCGCTTCCTTTGACGCGGCGACTGAGGGAGTAGATGCTCGTTCCGTCCACGTTCGCTTCCACGCACGGCTCCCCGACGGAACGCTCGTCTCCGGAGTCGATGCTTTCTGCGCGATCTGGGAAGCCCTCGACATCTGGCCCGTGGCTCGTGCCTGCGGCCGGAACCGAATACTGCGCCTTCCGCTTGATGGAGCCTACGCCGTTTTCGCCCGGATCCGGCCACTGCTCCGGGGACTGCGTTGCCGCGATGCCTGCGAGATCCGATGACTGCGGCGCCTTTCGAACTCGAATCTGCTGCCAACGCCCTGGTTCTGGGAGCTGGGCACGGTATCGGCTTTGCCATTGCTCAGCGACTTATCGACACCGGTGAGATGACGGTGTTCGCGACCTACCGGTGCGCGGCCAAGGCGACGCCCCTTCTAGAGTTGGCGCGAGAGAGCTCTCGTCTCCTGGCGATACAAGCTGATCCTTGTGAAGAACTGCAGATAGAGGCGCTGTTTGAGAATATTCGGGGGCACACGGATTCGCTTGACTTGGTCCTCAATTGCGTGGGGGTACTCCACGACGGGATGGTTCAACCGGAGAAGGCTGTTCGAAGCATCGACCTGGATGCGCTGATGCAGTACTTCCTCGTGAACGCTGTGCTGACCCCCGTGCTTGCGAAGCACGCCCACCCTCTTCTGCGAGGCGAGTCGCCTTCGGTCTTTGCGGCAATTTCAGCACGTGTTGGAAGCATATCGGACAATCGTCTAGGTGGCTGGTATGGGTACCGAGCATCGAAGGCTGCAATGAACATGTTTCTGCGGACCCTTGCGATCGAGTTCAAGGCGCCCCGCACGAACTGCGTAGTCTTGGCGCTTCATCCCGGCACGACCCGAACTGCGCTGTCGGCCCCGTTTATCGAGCGAACGCACTACGTCGTTCATACCCCATACGCGACTGCCAAGCACATGCTGCGAGTCATTGCGGGAAAGACAATTGATGATACCGGCTCGTTCTACGCATGGGACGGTGAGCGTCTGGAGTGGTGAGTAGATGCCAACGTTAAAATATAGCGGCCGGCCCCCCGAGCGACCACGTATCGTTGCCATCGGAGTTGGGCACATGTGTGCGGCGTTTTCTTTCGGGCATGGGATCAAGGAGCTAGGTTGATGGAACACTTACAGGCAGATGCGTCGGATCCGGAAGACGGGATACCAAGTTTTGCTCAAGAGCCGCCACGGCAGCCGTCGGTGTGGTTACGGCAATGGATTGAGGAGGCGGCCCATGCCGGAGAGGGAGAGCCAACCGCGATGGCCCTCGCGTCAACAGGGGCCCAAGGCCCGGCGGTGCGCTTCGTGTTGTGCAAGGAGGTGAATGAACGCGGTGTGTGTTTTTTCACGAATCTTGATTCAGTGAAGGGGCAGCAACTCCGCGCTCGCCCTGAAGCAGCGATCGCTTTTCACTGGCCGATCGTCGGCCGCCAAGTTAGGATCGAGGGGCGCGTCGAGCCTGTGGCCGTGGAAGACGCGGATGCTTACTACCAGACCCGAAGTCGTCTTTCTCGTCTCGGGGCATGGGCGTCCCAACAGAGTCGTCCGCTAGCCGAAAGGCAGCAACTTCTCGACGCCGTTGAAACATTCGATGCGAAGTACCCGAGTGACGATATCCCTCGCCCCCCTCACTGGTCGGGCTTCCAGTTGGTGGCATCACGCTGGGAGTTTTGGCAGCAGTGTCCTGGTCGCCTGCATCAGCGTTGGACTTTGGCAATGGGGCAGGATGGCTGGCGTGCATGGCAGCTATTTCCGTGAGAGGTGCGTCGGGAATCGTCCTCTGGGTATTCGTTCGATGAGTAACCGAGTGCACATCGTGGGCGCTGGCGTTGCCGGTTTGCATTGTGCCGCTGTCTTGCGCTCGAACGGCGTCCGTGTGGCTGTCTATGAGAAGTCAGATGCCGTAGGCGGTCGCATGCGAACAGATCAAGTCGGCGGCTTTCTACTCGACCGTGGATTCCATGTCATGCAGAGCGGTTACGAGTGTGCTGGTAGCCGCGTCGACTTCGGGTCACTTGGTGCGCGTCCGTTTCGGTCCGGTGTTCGGGTCATTCGGCTTGCTGGTGGAACACCGGAGGTGCTCACCTACGCAGATCCGTTCCGCTCTCCGCTTGCTGCTCTCGGCTCTCTGCGGAACGGCAACTGGTTTGACTTGCTTAGAGTCGGAGCGCTCCGCTGGAGGCTGGTTCACCAAGACGTCAATGCGAGTTTCTCCAGTGGCGATGCCAGTACCCACCGCTACCTCCGAGAGCTAGGCTTTTCCCAAGACTTTCTGAAGCGTTTTTTTTGCCCGCTGCTCGCAGGCATATTCTTGGAGTCGAGACTGGCAACCAGTGAACGAATGTTCCGCTTTGTGTTCCAAGCAATGGCAAGGGGGAAGATGCTGCTACCGAGGGCAGGGATCAAAGCCGTGCCGGAGCGCATCGCAGATTTTGTTGGACGGGAGCACATTCGGCTTGGTGTACCAGCACGTGCTATTGATTCACGGAGGGTTTTGATTGGCGACCGTGTGGAGGATGCGGCTCAGATAATCGTAGCTCATCCTACCGTTGGGGCAAGCGACAGTCGCAGTGTATGGACACTGCACTTTGATGCGGAGCACTCGCCGGCACCTGGCGGTTACCTGCTACTAAACGGCGACTACGAACTTGGTAAGAACGCGATTGCTCACCTTGCGGTGCCATCCGATGTCCAACCTTGCTACGGCGCCGATGGCCGCGCTCTCGTTACTGTCACCGTCGTTGGGGATGCTGCGCAGGCGCTGGGTCTGGTCGAACCCGGTGCTGTAGCGGATAGAGTGCGCTATGAGTTGGGCGCTTGGTTTCCCCAATCTGTCAACTGGCGGATTCTTGCTGTTCAAAATGTGTCCGGCGCTTTGCCGGTTCGGGAGGCTGGCTCGGGCTTAAAGGCCGACACGCCGGCTACTTCCTCGGAGATACTCTCCTGCGGCGATCATTGTCTGCATGGCAGTGTTGAGGGTGCCTTGCGGTCTGCAGAGGCCGCGGCCATCGAATGCTTAAATCGACTCGGTATAGAGCCGGCCCCTATCACGCATACCTACTGACTGCCACATGGATAGAGGGTCGCACCTTGGGCCTCAGGCCTCTCCTCCGCCGAAGCCTGGGCGCTGCCTTGCTCGGGGGCGACGCAGCAGCATCGGTGGCTAGGCCCCCTACGGCGCACTGAGCATATAATACTGCACGGTGAGAGGGGCCGCAGTCGGCGCAAGTCAGTCTGGAACGAACGCAGCATCCGTAGTTTGCGGATGCCAGATCCAGCCCTCGGCTTGATCCAGCCCCTCAGGTGGCCCCACAAGCTCCTTCCTCCGCTGCTGAAAAAGCAAAGCAATCGCAGCGCAGACGCGCGCATCCTCCCTGTCTGAATTAGCCTGTTTTTTGCTCCGTGTAAGGATTTTAAGGACTGCTGGCGCATGTCGACAGGCAGTCGGGTAGGTTTCCAAAGCTTGAAACCCGTCATGCGTTGCCCATACTCCTCCCGGGTTATTTTTGAATTTGAATCGATGCAACGCGTGCAAGACTTTCGCTGACTGAGAACCAATCATGTCCTTGATCGGGGACATCGGACGGAACCCCTGACGGTGCAAGTAACGCTCCGCTTCGCGAAAGAGATAAGGATTCGCGGCTGAACGCCATCCCTCATCATGCACAGGCACACCTGCACAGAGACGAAGAAGAGCTGCCGGGAACCCCAGGGAAGCATCAATCGCAAAGACGGCTTTCTGGTCTGTAGGGAAGTTTATCTCACAAAGTTGGGCGATTGCTGCGACCCACTCCGATGCTGTATCCGACTGACCAATTACGGTTCGTAAATTCCCCCGCCATGCAACGCCCAGCATCTTCCCGTCGCTTCCGAGGATCGCCACCGCGTCTCGGCTATTGGCATTTCGCTCACAATCCCAGCCACCAACATCCCAGCCAATGTGCCACATGCCCATTTATCCACTCCTGCCTCAAACCGCTTGTCACGCGCTGAAAAGCCGCGTAAACCAGCCTACAATTCACTGGCCCAAACGATAAGCAAGCCAGTTTACGCGTCTTGGAACAGGTTCAGAGTGCCCTGATTCATGCGACACAGAACCACAAGAAACTCTCACATTCTTGGATTGGACCAGCCCCAGCCCCAGACACCAAGGGCCAATGAGTCGGGGGGCGGAAGCCATTATTCGACGGATTCGCCAGAAAACTATCGCTCAGTCTGACCACGCAGTAGATCCCGCAAATCATGGGGATAGGCCAGTGATCGCATCAAAGATCTGTAAGTTTTCGGACTTGCTGGCGACCTGATGAGTGGGAATGGTGGCCTGAGCGCGCTGTCAGGTGCGACGCGAGGCTACTTTTCTCTGCCGCTGCGAGCCAGAAGCCGGTAGCGGCGCCAGCATCCTCTCGTGCCACCCGGGTTACGCCTTGCCGGGACCACGGCGATCCCTAGTCGTCCCAAGGCTATTTCTCCGAAGTTGAGGTAGAAACAGTGAATATTGTGTGGTTTAAGCGTGATTTGCGCGCCTATGATCATGAACCGCTCAGGCAGGCGATTAAGTCGGGTGATCCAATCCTATGTCTGTTTGTGTTTGAACCGGCGCTGATCAGTGCGGACACCTTCGACCGCCTGCACAGGGGATTTATTGTAGATTGCCTCCGCGATCTCCATGCAAGCCTCATCCAACTCGGCCTTTCTCTCCATGTCCGGCATGGGGCCATGCCGGATACTCTCGAACAGATCGCCGCCGACTACGGGAAGATCAGCACGCTTCGTAGTCATGAAGAAACCGGTGAGATGATTACCTACGTGCGGGATCGTGCTGTTCGCACGTGGTGCCGGCAACACGCAGTCGAGTGGGTTGAAACGCCCCAGAATGGCGTGATTCGCGGCCCCTACAGCCGAGACGGTTGGTCCAGAAAGTGGCTGGACAGAATGTCTGCCGCCCCAATTGAGTTGCCAAAGGCGCCTGGCTTACCATGCTCGGGTAGAGCGGTCGCTGGTCCTGGCTTTCCCGCACTCACAGGGCTTGATGTCCTGCCTCCGGGCCGATCGGCTGTGCAGCGTGGCGGTACAGATGCCGGATTGTCTCTGCTCGCATCTTTCCTCAATGACCGTGGCCTAGAATACCGCAAAGGAATGTCCAGCCCGGCTACAGCTTGGTCCGCTTGCAGTCGCCTGAGTCCTTACATCGCCTGGGGGGCGATCTCGCTGAAAGACATCTACCAGCGTACTCGACAGCGCCAGCAGCAGTTGCGAGCTGACAAACAGCGCAAAGCGGGTTGGATGCAGTCGCTCTCGAGCTTCCAGGGACGACTGAGATGGCACTGCCACTTCATCCAGAAACTCGAGGACGAGCCCGAACTCGAGTTCCAAAACATGTGCCGAATCTACGATGGCATGCGCGAAGATTCCTTTCAAACTTCCCTGTTCGATGCCTGGTGCGCAGGGCAGACGGGATATCCGATGGTCGATGCCTGTATGCGTGCCCTGCAGCAACACGGTTGGCTCAACTTTCGCATGAGAGCTATGCTGGTTTCCTTTGCCAGCTACCATCTGTGGCTTGACTGGCGGCCGACAGCACGGTTCCTGGCAAGACACTTCTTGGACTACGAACCAGGCATCCACTACACGCAGTTCCAGATGCAGTCAGGCGTTACCGGGATCAACTCTGTTCGTATTTACAGCCCGGCCAAACAGCTTGTCGACCATGACCCAACCGGCGAGTTTGTACGACGCTACGTCCCCGAGTTGGCCGCAGTGCCCGATACACATATCGCAGAGCCCCACCGCATGTCTCACGATGAGCAGGTCAAGACCGGTTGTCTGATTGGGAAGTCCTATCCGGCACCGATTGTCAATCACCAGGAAGCGATTGCAGCGGCAAAGCGGGAGGTCTACGCAAGGCGCCGTGGCCCGGAAGCACAAGCTGAGTGTCAGCGAGTCTACGAGCGCCATGGCAGTCGGCGCCGGCCAAATAACCGCCGATAGAGTAAGCGTCTACAGAAGTTCGTAGCATGAAAATATTCGCCTGCCTTTGGCGAACGGTGCCGTGACAGGCCACCTCGCATGCAGCGTGAGACCCTGAAGCTGGAATCCGCTATCTGGTTTTCAGCCCCTAGCGGCAGGTATTGGGGCTCTAGGGCCGGGTTGAGCCCGGCCTGGCGCCGTTCCCGCAGGTGGGCTGGGACCTGGCCGGCGTGTTGGCCCCGGCGCCAGTCGCGGCCACGCCAGTCATTAGTGCCTTCCCACCTGCATCAGCCGCAGACATTCCGGGCCTGGCGCCTTACCGGCAAGAGCTGGCGTCCGCTCACTCAGCTGTGCCCGGGGCGTGCCAATTGGGTATATCGGGACTGATTACCGGCGCGGGACTCTGGAATCGTTTCGAACGGCACCGCCTCGCAGTGAGCCGGCAACGCTGCTGGCAGGCACTGTTCACTCGTTTTCCGTTGATACTGAATTCCGTGGCCGCTCGACCCGTAATTCCTTCGCGTAATCTGTTCGCGTGGACCGATCTCACAGTGCCTGCGGATGCGCGTGGTCTGCCCTTAGTTCCACGCGACTTTGCCTTCGCGGGCTGTCAGGTCGAGGTGAACAGAGGCGTGCTGGAATTCACGGGTAAAAATGAATCCGTCGCGGGTTGCCGCTCCCAGGGGCGACCCCAGGGGCTTGTCGTATTCGGGATACCAACGCCGCCAGGTATCGTTGCCATCTGCCGCGTAGGTTGGCGTGAAATTGAAGTAGCTGTACTCGCCGGCCAGAATCAGGAACATCGCCAGGCAATACTTGAAACGCGCCTGCTCCTGATCCTTTTCGATCGATTTGCCGCTGAAGGAGTCGTCGACAATGATCTTCTTGCTCTTGAGGTCGCTCTGCAAGACTGCCTTGGGCCCCATGTGGAATGTGATCATGAAGCCTTCCTCAGCAGCCTTTCGAGCCGCCTCAATGCCCCGTGTCACGTACTCTTCGTAAGAACAGTCATCCATGACCGTCTCCACGCACTCGAGGTACGACCCGTCAAAATGTGCCCGCAGATGGCCGAGCCCCGTATCAGAGAAGAGGCCGCGCAGAATGTTCGCATGCATCAGCTTATCGGGGCCGATCGCCTTTCTGAGTTCGCGCATTGTCTCATCGTAGGCCACCCGATACTCTGCACTTGCTTCGGGTGAAATTGCCTGCTCCAGGAAGGGCGGATAGAGCGCCTTGATGTTACCATCGATAAAGACCCCGTCAATCAGCGGGTTCTGAACCTCGGCCTTGCAGATCCGGAGCCACCAATCACGGAACTCCCTGTCGCGCAGGTCATAGGTGTATTGCGTACCACGAATGAGAAACGGCTCCCCATCGGAACCTCGTACATACCAGTTCTCTATCTGAGGCAATTCCTCATTCGCGGCATAGAGATTGTACCAGACGATGACATTCCAGTAGAACAAGACCTTAGCCTTTGGATTAAGCGCCTTAACTGCCTTTGCTGCTTCACGGGTGCCGGCTTCGGAAGAGCCATACTCGGTGATCCCCGTGCTTTTCTCGAAGGTCACTATCGGAAAGCGACTGATGAACGCCAGTTCGTCATCGGTGAACTGGGTGTTCTTACGGACGTGCATATACAGCGGAATGCGATCCCACGCGAACTCTGGGCGGTGTGATTTGTTCACCATGCGTCCTTCTTGGATGTGGTGGATTGGTTTCGGTGGACGATAGCGGCGATCCCGCTCAGCGGGAGTGAACGATTGACAGATCGCCCAAATCGTAATCCGTTCGCGTCGCCGTTCGCGTCAACCGTCTTGTTTCTTGTCTTCATGCTCTCCTACTGAAGTTGCGAGCCGACACGTTTGGCAAAGTCGACAGCTTCCGGATCAAGTTGTGAGGTCTTGTCATTGTACGGCACATTCCAGGTCCAGGCTCCTCCTGCCGTCAAAACTCGCTGCATCCAGTCCACGGCCTGTTCCTCTTCCCATACCACATCTGCGCCGCTGTTCCACCTATTTTTCATCGGCATAAACATGTGCCCCAAGCTTGGCTTCCCATCCTTAATAAGGAAGCCATTGGTTGATTCTTCGATGGAGGTGACCATCGGAAGATTCTTGTCCGAACTGGCAGGGACTCTTCTCAAAGGAGTAGGATGACCAAAGGTGTAGTCTTCATAATCCGGATTACTGTTCACCGTGATTCCCAGTGGCCCTCGACTAAACGCAACCACTGCTTTGGGATTGCCGCGCGTAACCTCTTTGTGTATCAGTTCGATGTTTCCAAACGAGGCATGGTCAAACCACCAACCGTCAATCTTGGTGCCATAGCGCTGGGCAAATTCCCGGACAATCACTTCAGCGTAGGCTTGTTTCAGGGTATCGACGTCATCTTTGCCATACGCCTCCCTCACCCAGGCTTTCCAGTTTTCAATTCGCTTAGCAGCTGTCTCATGAACGGGGCCATGCTTGAGCTTTGCCGGACCTTCTGTGGCCATGTACACAAGAACCTTGTAGCCCTCAGCTTGAAAGGCTGTTGCCAGCTCTACAAATACATCCCGCTCAGGACATACACCGGGGGTGACGTTGGATAATACGGCATGAGGCGCGGTGTACAGACTTCCATCTGCACCGTTGGACAGGTTGAATAGGACATAACGCATGCCTGGGATCGTCTTCACTTGTTCAACCAATTGCTTGACCTTCAGTCGTTTGGTATAGCGGCTGCTGCCGCCACTGATTCTCCAGCCGATGCCCCACGTCCCGGACATCCATTGCGCTGCCGGTTGCCTCATCGTACTCTCGGCCTCAGGTGAGGGGGCAGGATCGATTTGGGCGCTGGCTGCGGTAGTTTCCGGCGCATCATACGCAGGCCCTTCGCCAGCGGCTGTTTGCTTCCCGCCCTGCAGCATAATCAGTACCAACAAAGCCGCTGCGATAAGCGCAACAAACACCGGTAAGCGGCTCTTGCTCTGCTTGGGCCGGGGCGCGACACGAGAACTGCGCGTCTTGCCTGACCTCCCTTGTCCCGTCGCAACCACCTTGCCCCTTTGCGGTGTTTGCCTTGCCTTGGGCTCATTTCTCCGAAACGTACGCTCGCCCTTGCCTGTGCTCTGCTTGGCAACCCCTGCTGGTGCCTGCGTCGCAGTTTTCCCTTGGACCGGTCGAGACGGGGAGGTGGGTGCCGGCGTCGGCTGATCTGGAATTTCCAACGATTCCTGACAATGCGGGCAGGTGCTAAGGCGACCGGCCGCCGAATCCGGGGCCTCGAGCACGGTACTGCACGATGGACAATTCACCTCGATCATGGACCTACACCCTTCACCTTGCTCGAACCATAGGGCACCTTGTGCGGGCGGGAGACGATGGCCTACAGCCCCGCCTGAATCACCGCGGCGACCTGGTCTGCCAGCACAAAGATCGCAGCCAGAGTCGCTATGGGACCACTTGTCTTATGTGCAAATGTCATCCTTCTCTCCTGACACTTTGAATTTTCTCTCAAGAATTCGACCCCAGTTGTGGGGGGAATCAGCGTTTCATCAAGTACTTGCGAGTCTTCCAATGAGCTTTCATGCTTTTCATACAACTCTGAACAGGACCTCAGTTGTGTTCAGTACTTTGGCCATGTTGTATCCCTTCGTCACTTTCGTGATTGTTCAGCGGGCGCCGTAAGCGTCGCAATCAGGTAGTCGGTGCTAGTCTCATGCCGCACATTGGGCGCGCGGGGATACGCGAGCTCACAGGCAACACCAAGCTCCAGACAGCGCTCCTGAAGCTTCACCCCAAAGTTGGCGGTATGAGTCGGATCTTTCTGCGGTTTTCCGATTGCCGGCGGCCCCTTGTAAGACAAATAGACCGGTGGGTCATCCGGGCTGACCAGGGCATACGGCGAATACGCCTGAAACCAGGGCTGGATGCGTTCTCGCTCGGCCAGAAACTGCTGGAATGTGTCGAGTCCAAAGGCATGCCCACCATACCTGCTGTTTGGGGTCCACGCCTTCATCTGCTGGGGATCCAGTGTGGTCTGCGCGTTATTCACCGCCGCACAATACAGACGGGTTGACTCACGGGCAATGGGGTCCTCGCTGTCAGCAACCGCGAGATCATCGTGGTAGAGCAGCCAAAGGCTGGAGCAGGCGCCGGCGGAACCGCCGGCCGCCGCAATGCGTTCCTTGTCGATGTTCCACGCCTGCGCCTTACTGCGCACGAACTGCAACGCACGGGCGGCATCATGCAGCGGGGCTTTCACCGGCGGCTCAACGTCTGTGGTCCGCTTGATCAGTCGGTAGTTGATCGCCACCACCGAAATGCCTGCCTTGAGCAAGGCGGCGGTATCGACAAACCGATTGATCCGTTCTTTGCTGCCATTTCGCCAGCCCCCGCCATGGATGACGAAAACAAGCGGTGTCGGCGTATCGGAGTCCGCTTTCCACAAGTCGAGGATGTGCCGTGCATGCTCCCCGTACTGAATGCCGCTCACAGTGGGCTGCGGTACAGAGTCAGCGTAGCGTGGTCCGCTGGCTTTCTTTTTGGGCTGACCGGCCTCCTGCGCAGCAATGGTTACAGCCAGCAAGCTGATAACGCAGGCGAGCGCGAAGCTGGTGGTGTTTTCTGTTTTCATAAGCTCATATTCCTCTCTCCTGCCAGCAATTCGTGGCGAAAATCGCCTTCTCGTTGTCGTTGTCAGCGAAGCGGTAATTGTAATCGCTATCGTTGCCTTTGCCTTTGTCGCTATCGTTGTCAGCGAAGCGGTAGTCAATCCGCGAAGCAAGAGCAGGAGGTGATGGGAATTCTCCGGCCGACTCGCATCTACTGCGAACGTGCCTTCCGGAAGCCTTGAGATCGAGGCCCCTCACGCTGTAGCTACGGGTTGCCTGCGGGACAACGGGCCCAGAGTGGAAATCTGGAAGCATATGTGCTATCGTATCCCATGACCGTAACCATGGATACGAACATTCTATTCGCCGCCTTGCACAGCAGCGCAGGGGCCTCTCACCTGATCTTGCGCCTTGTCATCAACGAACAGCTTAGGATTAGCCTTACGAACACGCTCCTTTTGGAATACCAGGACGTTCTCCCGCGTCCGGCTAACTTGGAGAAACTTGCCATGACAGCAGATGACGTCCTCACAGTTCTCGACACGTTGGCGGCATTGGCGCGGAAGCATGCGGTTTGGTTTCGCCTGCGTCCCAACTTGGCCGATGAGAGCGACAATATGGTGGTGGAATGTGCAGTGGCAGGCAACGTTGACTTTCTTCTGACTCACAACGTCCGAGATTTTGCAGGTGGAGAACTGCAGGGCTTTCCTTTCACGACGCTCACGCCTCGGGAGTTCATTCAACACTGGAGAAAGAACCATGAGTAAATCAAATGTTGTCACGCTCCGGATGCCCCGGGAATTGCGCGAGCGCCTGCACAGCGCGGCTGCCGACCAAGGCGTGTCCATGAACCAGCTGGCAAACTACCTGTTGAATCGCGACATTGCTCAGCTAGAACGTCAACAGTCTCTGGAAACGCGGCTGCGTGGTCAGTCAGTCTCAGCACTCCAACGACGCGCCGGCGCTATTCTCGACCGTGTCCCCGCTCGTTCCCTCCCCGCGTGGGATGACGTGTAAAATAGGCTGACTGCTTCTATGAATCACGGGTATTCCGCAGGATGCCACATTCAATCGTAATCTCAATCGTAATCCTAATCGAAGGACTCCTACCTGCCGCCAGGCCCTGTTAGTAGGCGGGCTGTGCATACGTTTTCGATTAAGATTAGGATTACGATTCTGCTCTCAATCCCCAATGGCTATGTCCCCGCGCCGTACACTTCTACACAGAAAATCTCCACAAAAATCCTGGTTGTGCCACTAAAGTAGAGAACTTATAGGCTGACTGCTTCTATGAATCACGGTCCTTGGGGCTCCGGTAGGTGGGCGACGAAATCGCCACCCTTCTTGCGAAATTCGTCAACAGCTTTTGCCCGAAGCTCACGCACCTTGTTCTTATACTCGGGATTCACCGCCAAGTTGTTCAGCTCATCGGGGTCTTTCTCCAGGTCGTAGAGTTCCTCAATGACGTTATCCTTGAAATGGCGAATGTATTTGTGTTTTCCGTCTCGCATCATCATCCAGGCGGACAGGTCTCTACGCTTGAAAGCGTCGTAGTCCTTCGCTTTCAGCTTGTCGATAATGTTCTCACCGTACTCGTAGGTCGTGTTAATCATCAGCATCGGTTCCTTGAGCGGCTTCTGAGGGTTTGCAAGCAGCCCCATAAGATCGCGACCGTGCATCTTCCACTCCGGTTCAATACCCGCGAGCGAGTGAATTGTGCGGACGATATCAACCCCGTTCACAGGTTCCTTGCAGACAGTCCCCGGCTCGATGAGGCGAGGCGCCGAGAAAATGAGCGGCGCGCAGATATTGGCATCATAGGGCATCCATTTTTCGTTTGAGCCATGCTGCCCCCAGGCGAATCCCTGGTCGGAGGTGAAGATAATCACGGTATTGGCCAGCTGCCCGCTTTCTTTGAGGGCTTTGACCACGGCGCCAACTCCGTCATCCAACGACTTGACCGCCTTGTGATATTTCTTCACCGCACCGTCATACCCCTTGGGGTTGCCATCCTGATCCTTCTTCCAGCGAGTCATGTTCTTCATATGCTCGGGTTTGGTCGGGCGCGGGCCAAAGATATCGCTTGGCACCTTCGCTGCCGGAGCCTCGTCGTATGTGGTTTTGTGCCGATCCGCTGGCGTGTAGGGGCCGTGCACGCCGCCATAGCAAAGCCAAAGATACCACGGCTTGTCGCCCCCCTCCTTTTCCTTGATGTAATCGACCGCAAGTTCCGTATAACGGTCGGTGCTATATCCACCGAGTGGCTCGCGGGGCCCCCCATTGGTCCGGACGAGTGTGTTGTTGTAGTAGGCCATGACATTCCTTCGACCTCCTCCCCGGTCCCAGATCACCGAATAGTCCCAGTCGCGACCATGGCCAACATCCTCGCCGAGATGCGATTTGCCAATACAGGCGGTCTCATAGCCGTGTGTTCTAAATACCGAGGGGAAGAAACGCAACTGCTCGGGATCGTAGGACACCGCGTAGCGCCTGGCAGTATACGTCAGGGTCTTCACGCCATGCTGAAGAAGACCCGATAGCGCACTGGCCCGAGACGGTTGGCACCACGTTCCCGTGTAGGAGGTGGTAAACCGCATCCCTGACTCGGCAAGGCGATCAATGTGTGGCGTCTCTGCCCAAGGCCGGGCTTCCTCGTAACAGGAGACCGAGCGCGCGGACTGATCATCGGTGAAAATGTAGAGGATGTTCGGTGCGGATTCCGCACATAGCCGGTTCGAAACGAGAACCATTGCGATGCACGCAACCGCCGGTCTAATCAGTTTCGTGAGCTGTCGTTGCATGTCCATTCTTAGACCTGGTGCTTGCAGTAATGGGGTGTACCTGTTGTTCACACTGCCACAGTCCGTCCTGATTCTGAGACAAGGGCAGACCATTGAGGCGAACGATAAGGAATTACCGCTCAAACAGCGGCTCTAACCTTTCGCCGTACTCTCTTCTGTAGATACGTGGGGCTTTCTCCGCTGATCAATCCGCGCTCCTGGTCAACTCCCGCCCTGCACCGCAGCCCGCCTCGAGGTTGCCTTCGGCGGTCTCGCTTCGCATCGGCTGCGAGAGAGCCGAGCGCCGAAGGCACACCCGAAGGCAACGCCGAAACATCTCCTGCCGGTGGCGTGAGCCACCGGGTCTCCTTCCCCCACCCCCTAGCCCAGAGGGCGACACATGGCCCGGCCCCCCGGCAACAGCTTCTCGATCATGACAGGAACACCGAATGTGTCGGCCGCTGGCCTTGAATGCTGGGGGAAGGTAAACCGTTGGCTCACGCCACCGGCAGGGAATCTGTCGGGCTCCGCCCTGTCAATCGGGAAGCCCGCGTCCCGCGCTGGCATTTACACCGGTGCGCGACTTCTCTGCCCACCGACGCAGTCCCTGCAGACCTGATCAGAGAACCAGTGTGGTCAGGGAGTGCCCGGAGAGAAGACGCCGCCAGAGGAGACTGTGACCGTGCCGCCGATCGTGCCAGTGCCACCGAGGGTCGCACCGCTGGCAACATTGACGGCCCCGCCGCCACTGCTGGTGCCGTTGACCAATAGCGTACCGTCGTCCACCGATGTCGTGCCACTATAGGTGTTGGTACCGGACAGGGTGAGCGTGCTGGCAGTTTCCTTGAGTAGCGCGCCGGAGCCACTGATGACGCCGCTCAGTTCCTGGTCTGTGCTGCTGTTGTAGTGAAAGGTTCCAGTGTTGGCAATGGCGCCAGCGTAGGATCCGCTTTGCAGTGTGCCGGTGCCCCCAATTTCAAGCGTGCCAGCGCTAATGGTCGTGTCGCCACTATAGGTGTTGGTGCCGGAGAGGGTGGTGGTTCCTGTACCAATCTTGGTCAGACCGCCGGTTCCGCTGATCACGCCACCAAGCGCCAACGTGACATCATCGTCTATCGTCACACTATCATTCAGGGTGATCGCGGTGTCATCCGTAACAGCTCCGTTTATGTTTCGGATCGTCTTGGTGCCACTGGAGCCCGCCCGCACAGTAATGCCCGCCTTGGTCGTTGGATTGAAAGCGCCCGCATACCAGAGCTCGGCATCGGCCGTTCCGGACGTGTCGCCAAGGGAAATGGTCGTTGTTCCATTGCCAAGGCTATTCACATCAGTGCTGCCGCGAAGGGCACCCTCAGTGATTTCGATGCTGGCGATGCTGTTATTACCGAAGAGGCGCAGTTCGCTGGTGCTGCCGTCCTTGATGAGGGTGCCAGCCCCACTGATGGCTCCTTGGTATTTAGCAACTGGTCCGCTCGCGCTGCTGCTGTATTGGAAGGTCGCTCCGTTGGCGATGGAGATGTTCCCAAAGTAATCGCCAGTGCCGAGTCCGCCCGCCCCGCCGATCTGGAGGGTGCCGCCGCTGACGGTGGTGTTGCCAGTGTAGGTGTTGGCGCCGGACAGGGTCAAGGTACTGGTGTTGTCCTTGGTCAAGGTGCCCGTGCCGCTGATGACGCCGCTGAGTGCCTGGTCGGTGGTGCTGTTGTAGTCGAAG
>Ga0115566_10000912_pt1 | contig 25518 bp, 17 predicted proteins | sample COGITO_mtgs_1204_3_FD_87173 | JGI IMG/M metagenome (GOLD analysis project Ga0115566, IMG submission 87173) | Pelagic marine microbial communities from North Sea - COGITO_mtgs_120405 | ecosystem: Environmental > Aquatic > Marine > Epipelagic | place: Germany:Helgoland, sampling site Kabeltonne...
AAGTGTAGAACAAAGTGGAAGTGTAGAACAAAGTGGAAGTGTAGAACAAAGTGGAAGTGTAGAACAAAGTGGAAGTGTAGAACAAAGTGGAAGTGTAGAACAAAGTGGAAGTGTAGAATTATCAGAGAATATTAAATTAGAAAATGATGGTATGAAAGAACTTGCTGATAATTTAAATGAAGAAGATCCATGGATGAAAAGGAAACTCGAAGAAAATAATCAATAAATTAAAAATATAGAAAATTTTTTTTATATTTATAAATAATATAATGGAATCTAGTGTTATGGCCATAGATTTTATGGAAGTTTTAAAAAGATTTTTTAAGTATGTATGTGAGGGTTTAATGGTAGCAATTGCTGCCTTTGTATTCCCGAGAAAGAAGATGAAACCGGATGAAATTTTAATGATTGCGGCTGTAGCCTCTGCTACTTTTGCTATATTAGATATGTATGCTCCAACAATTGGAACAACCGCAAGGCAAGGAGCAGGTTTTGGTATTGGTGCTTCTTTAGTGAATTTCCCAAAACTTAATTAAAATAGAAAATAATAATAATAAAATAATAATAAAATAATAATAAAATAATAATTATATAAATAATATTATACAGAAGGTATAAATTCCCACTTTAAATAGGAACATATTTGCTTCCAAATTAAATCTTGTTGATGTAATTTTTCTCTACTTTTTAATAAAACAAAACAATCCATAAATTGATCTAATTCTAATAATTGAACGAATTTATGTAAAACATATGAATATGAAAGAAAATTCTTTCTATCCTTAGGACAAAATTTAGCAAATGGAATTTGTATTTCTTTAAACATTCTTCTTAAAGTTTCTTCTGTTTGTCTAGACATTATTGGAGGAGGTAATCCATTCATTTTATTTATAATATGAGGAACGTGTTCGTAATATTTATTCTTTTTTAATTTTTTTAAAATTTCTCTAACTTTAGAAGGTTGAAGGTCTTTCATATCCTCAATCCTTTCTTTTTTAATTTCATTTTTAATTTGATTATATAGTTCAGGAGGAATATCTGTAGTTTCTTTAGCTTGAAATTGAGCCAACCATTCATTAAAATGATTAATTCTTTTATAGGCAAAATAAGAAATTTCTTTAGGAGGATCTTTATAGGATGGTTTATCAGAATCTATTACAATATGTGAAATTTCACCGCATTTTTCACACACCTTGTATCCCTCTGAAATATGAGTTTTTTTCTCTATATTACATTTCAGACAAAAATCATGCTGATATATATTATCAATACTTTTAACGAAATTAGGATCAGTAGCTTTCAAATAATTTTCACAAATATCCTGTTTATTTGTTTTATTGTATTTATTATTTTTATTTAACCAATCCATAACTGTTTTTTCATTATTTAATTGAATAGTTTTACTACTAATCTTATTTTTATTATAATAATCAAATAGTATATGACCTGTATTATTGAAGTATTCTTTTTCCTCCTTATTACTTTCTAAATTTATTATTTCTTTTTCTAATTCTTCTATTGAATCTTCTAAATTATACTTTAATTCAAATTCTTCATCACTAAATAATTTTAGTGATTTTTGAATTAATTTATCATACTTTATTTTTGTATCTCCTAGTCTCTTTCTTTTTTCATTTAAAGAATTTTTTATTTCTTTAAAATATTTTACTTTTTTATTATTTTTAGCATCAATAGTTATTCTTGAATCAGAATAAATTTTTTTCCTAGGTTTTTCTTTAAAAGACATATATTAAATATATTTAAAGAATTTTATTTTAAGTATAAAATAAATATCTTTATTTAATTTTATCGATAGTAAATTAATAAAAAACTTCTTATTAATAAAAAAAAAATAAAAAAAAATTGAAGAGTATATTTTCCTATAATTTTTTATTTTTTTATAAAAAAAATATTTTATTTTTTAAGGATAAATTTTGATAAATTTTTTTCTTAGTATAAAATATAAAATGGGAGGAGGATTAATGCAGCTCGTAGCTTATGGCGCTCAAGATATTTACCTTACCGGTAATCCACAAATTACTTTTTTCAAAGTCGTCTACAGAAGACACACCAATTTCTCAATGGAATCTATCGAACAAACATTCAACGGAACTCCCGATTTTGGAAGAAAAGTTGTATGCACTGTTTCAAGAAATGGAGATTTAATCCACAGAATCTACTTACAGGTTGGATTACCATCTGTAAATGCTAAAGCATCTGATTACTTCAGATGGGTTAACTGGGTGGGACATGCTTTAGTTAAGAATGTTGAAGTCGAAATTGGAGGACAAAGAATCGATAAGCACTATGGTGATTGGTTACACATCTGGAATGAATTAACCCAAACTAGTGGTAAACAAGCAGGATACGCTAATATGGTTGGTAATGTTGATAGACTTTACAGACCAGTAAGTAATGCTACAAGTGCAGGAGCTGGTACTAATACTACTTCAATTAGTGACTCAGCCGCTGTAGGTGGTGTTACACCCGCTGTAACTCTCTATATTCCACTTCAGTTTTGGTTCTGCAGAAATCCTGGACTCGCTCTTCCTTTAATTGCTCTCCAGTACCACGAAGTTAGAATTAACCTTGAATTCAGAACATTCGATGAATGCTGTGGTTATAACGGAGCCAGTGCCCCTACTAATGTAAGTTTATCTTCAGCATCTCTCTATGTTGATTACATTTACTTAGATACTGACGAAAGAAGAAGATTCGCCCAAGTTTCACACGAATACTTAATTGAACAACTTCAGTTCACTGGTGATGAATCAGTTAACCAGACCAACGTTAAGGTTAAGTTAAATTTCAATCACCCATGTAAAGAACTTATCTGGGTTGTCCAATTAGATAGTGCTATTGTAGCTGCCCCTGCAACTGCCCTTGTTAAAGGAAGACAATGGTTTAACTACACTAATAAAGTTGACCCTACACCTTACGCCCAAAACGATGCTTTAACTATTAATGATATGTTAGATGGTGTTATTGATACTTCACCAGAATCTGGCGTTTCCAGCACAGCTAATATGACTTTTGGATCAAATTCAAATGATGCTCTTTCTGGTTCTGTTGGTGTAGGAGTTAATAATGGATTACTCTCAGGTAATAACAAATTATATGATGTAGGTATGAATCCAGTGAAAGATGCTAAATTACAACTTAACGGACACGATAGATTTTCAGTGAGAGACGGAAGATACTTCAATTTAGTCCAGCCATACCAGCACCACGAAAACGTTCCATCCCCAGGTATTAATGTTTACTCATTTGGTCTTAAACCCGAAGAACACCAACCTTCAGGAACATGCAATATGTCAAGAATTGATAACGCCACTCTTCACTTAACTCTTGACGGTATTGGAAGTGGTTCACTCGCCGGTAAAGTAAGAGTCTACGCCACTAACTACAATGTTCTTAGAATCATGAGTGGTATGGGTGGTCTCGCTTACTCCAATTAAATCTTTTATATATATTATCAAATCTTTATCAATTATTAAATTATTAAAATTTTAACAATTTCAATAATTTATTTTATTAGTCCCATAAATGTATAAAAATTAACATATTTTTATTTTATATATTAATATTAAATGAATAGCACCTATTTAACATTATTTTTAATTATTCTATTATTTATATTATTAAGAAAAAATAAAAAATACGATTATTTTTCACAAACCACAGAGATAGAAGGAAATGAAAAAATAAAAATAATTGAAGGATTAACTATAACATTAGGAAATTTAGAAAATATTAGTAGAATGAAATTTGCAAAAATAAAAGATTCGAATAAAATTGTAGGAAAAAATTTAACCAAAGTAACTTATTTAGAATCTGGATTATTTTCAAAAAATTTAAATTATAAAAATAAAAATAATAAACAAAACGACATATACGAAGATTATATCTTACATTATCAACCTAAATCTGGAGAGCATATTAATAATATGCATACAAATTACTTTGTAGGAAAATTACACAATACTTTACAAGAAAATGAATCTTATGGATTTTCGTGTAGATTTTCTCCTCCTGAAGATAAATTCAAGGATTATAGAGCAATTATTGGGATTGAATTTGAGAATTATATGAAAGAGGAATTATTAAAATTAGATAAAATGATTACATTAATAGAAGAAGAAAAAGAAGAAAAAACTGAAAATAGAGTGGTTATGGTTCAAAATAAAAATAAAACTTTTTCAGAATTTGAACCCTATTTTAAAAAATCAAAATCAGAAAATATAGTATTATTTAGAAATAAGAAAAATTTAGATTTTATTAAAGATTTTGAAGGATTTTTTAATTTATTAGATTTAAATGGAAATAGAATTTTAACAAAATGTAAATTAGATAGTCCATTCTGTTCTACTAATTTAGAACCAAAAGGAAATATATTTGGTAGGGATAAATCTGTTTATGGAAGATTTAATTTCTCAAAAGGAAAATTTGAAGTTTTGGAATCTCCAAAATATAGGAGAAAACAGAGAGAAATTGCTGAAAAATTAAAACAGGAAAAAAATTCCAGTTTACAAAGTAAATTAGGAAGTATACTTGATGGAAGTTTATTTTCAAATTTATTAGGGGGGTCTGGTGGAATAGGAGGGGTAGGTGCTCCAGGACAAACAACTGATTTTAGTCTATTTGATAATGATCCTGTAAAAAGAAATATATTTAATGAATTTAATAATAACTTTGAACTTAGTGGTTGTTATGAAACAAATAATTCAATAGTAGGAGATTCTAATTTTGATTCTACATATCCAAGATCAGATATTGAAAATTCAATTCAGGCAATGAGAGAAAAATTAGAAGAATTAGGAGAAAGTATTGGTGAAGGAGCAATGACTCAAGAAGGAACACCTATAAATCCTGGTATTGGAAAGATAGTTGGAGATCCTCTTAGTACTTCAAAACATTTTGTATTGGAAATGGAAGTAAAATTAACGGCTATAAATGGTACTAGGCCTCAATTTTTTATAATTAAGAAGCCAGGTCAAAATTATAGTAATTATACACCAGGAAATCAAAATGATACCGAAACTATTTTAGGACGATTACCGTGGCTTAACCAAACGAAGGAGAATAATCTAATTCATATTGGGTATTCAGATACTCATAATTATCATCGTGAAGGCGGACCAAAACCTGAAGACAAAAATAATAGGAATTTTCATAGAATTTTTGAAGTTCCATTAAACGAATTTATAAATATAAAAATTGTAGTAAAAAAAAAAAACTCTGATAAAACTCTTAGTGTAAGTTATAAAAAAAATGGTTCCAATGAATTTAAATATGCAAAAATATATTCAAATGAATTTGAATCTGCAAAAGTAGTTAGAGGCACCAATACTTCAGATTTCAATGATGTAATTGTACCGGATGCTAATGGTGAACCTTCTTCCAGAGATGGTTTAAGGGTATTTTTAGGGGGGGACATCTATCAGCATAACGGGGTTAACGAAGATATAGAATTTAAAAGAATTACTTATCAAAAATTAACTAACGAAGCTACTAGCGAATCTCAAACGGATGGTGATTTACAAATTATTTTAGATAATAATTCAATGATTTTAGAGTCCCAGTATGATGCTCTAAAAACACAATTATTAAATGTGGAAAGTATAAGAGGTGGTGAGTCTAGTTCTGAACAAATTAAAGTAGATCCAATAAATTGTTTAGATGGCACAACAATTACAAGAGGAAATGATAAACATGTATTTATACAATCAGAATACCCTATTATAAGATGTAATCCACAAGGTACAATAGGTTGTCATACCCAACAAGAAATAGCTGAACAAGTAGGAATGATAAAAGATATGAATTTAGATTGTTCGAAACAAACCAAAACACCTCTAGAAATAATATTTTGTAGATTAAAGAATGATATGGATAATCTTCAAAATAATAAACTAATCGCAGATTATTTAGGTTGCTCTCAAGATTGCGATTGTTGCCAAATAAATGAAAAAATAACAGGATTACTACCTACAACTGATTCCACACAAGAAAGCTTCCAAAATATTAATGAAAGTAATAATGAAAGTAATAATGAAAGTAATAATGAAAGTAATAATGAAAGTAATAATGAAAGTAATAATGAAACTAGTGGAAATAATGAAGAGAAAAATGAAGAGAAAATAAGTAAATTTTTATATTATAAAAATAAGCGAGATTGTAAATTACAAAGAACACAAAATAGAAAAAATGTAGAAAAAAAAAATTATGTAGATTATGATAATACAGAAAGTATAGAAAATCCTGAAAACTTAAATTATCTTCAGGAATTAAATGGTTATGAATGTAGAAAACATAGTTCAGAAGCAAATCCTAATTTTTATTATGGAGGATTTGATCAAGTAAATAATATGTTCTGTTATGGAAAGGACGCTGAATGTGTATTATATAAATCAGAAGATGAATGTAAAAAATTGGATTTGAAAAAATTACTTGATAATCCAGAAGATATTCTAAAAGGATTTTCAAAACCCGAAAAGAATAGAGAGATTTACTCAACTGAGGATTTGGAAGGTATGGTAACTGAAAAGAATATGACTAAATCAGAATTTGGAAGCAGTATAATATTAGAATGTCCAAGTGGTTTTCATATAGATGGAACTTATAATATTATTGATGACTTTTATGTTAATACATTAAAATTTGTACCATGTGATAAAGACACAATTAAATGTGAGGGGGAAGATAAATATATGTTAGAGGCAATATCATCTAATAAAGGAGATTTTGAATTTGACGGAACTTCTAGTAATAAATACTTTAATTATGGAAAACCTATGGGCAAATGTATAAAATTTGAACCAAGTGATTTGAATATGATTCCTTGTGACCCTGCTGATTTTACTTCAGCATGCTATATTGGCGAAGATATTGTGGAAGAAGCAGAATCACCCACAGAATCTGCAAAAACTAAATTAGATTTTTATAAAAAACATAATAAATTTTCCTGTAAATCTGAAAAAGTTAATGATTTTACTTGTAAACATTTAAATCAGCATACTAATAAAGGATATTTATCTGATTTAATAACCTTTACAGATAGTATTGATAAAAATGCTGGTTCTATAATTGAAGATGCTAAAATATTATCTGTAAATCCTGATTTTAAAAATAAAGATAAGGATAAGTTGGGAGATATAGAATTAAAAAGTTCGGAAATGGTTCTTTATAAAATAGAAAAATATAAACCCAAATTCAAAGATAATAATCCTAAAAATATAATGGATAAAATAAGATATACTATTGAAATAACAGATCAATATGATAAAGGTGAAAAGAAATATAGACCAGTTTGTTTAATTAATTATAATGGCAATAGAGAAACTATATTAAATAATACTGAAGAAAATCCTTATTATCTTAAGAAAAATGATGTAATTGAAATTTTAATATTAAAAAATAGGAAAATTAAATTTAGTATTATGACATCAAATTACACTCCTCAGTGTAGTCATATAGGTAGACACGAAATAAATGAAGAATTTGGATCAAATATTAATTCATATATATCTACAAATAATAAATCTTGTTTAGAAGCATTAAAATATAAAGATTATATACCTAAAATAACTTTACCATATAATCCATTTATAGATGTAGAATATACTTACGAATAAATTAATAATTAATAATATTTTTGTAATTAGTTTCTAAAAAATTTTATTAAATAAACATAATATTAAATAGTAAATATTTTATATTATCATTTTATATGTCTCTACCAATGGATAGGAATCAACCTAAAAAAGGTACTTTAAAAAAAAGAGGAAGAAATAAACCAAAAACACCTGAAAAACCAAAAGTCCATGAAAAACCACAAATGAGTTTAAGACGGAGAAAAAGTATACTAAATAATAAAAACAAAGTTAAATTTATGCCTTTCCAAGTTTTAAGAGCAAGACAAAAATTAAAAAAATCAACTAATAAAGCAAGTAAATTAAGAATGAAAGCTATATCTAGAGATATGAGGAGAAAACGTAGAAATAGCAGTAATAGTAATAATAATGGTCTTTATGGAAGTAGTGTTTTTAATAATAGCGAACCTACACATAACTCTTTTATTAAGAAAATAAAATCCAGTTATAAATTAAAAACACAAAAACCAAAAAAAAAAGTAAAAGCAAAGAGTTTATATAATAGAAAAAATATTAATTATTTAGAGGGTATTCCTCAAAAAAAAAAAAAATCTAAATCGAAATTGGGAAAATAAATTTAATTTAAATAATCTTCATTTATTATGGTTATAAAATATCTAACAATAAAATAAATGATAAGTAAAAATTTAAAATTACCTTTTACAATAGGTTTTATTGTGTTATTATTGATAGTAATTATATATAAAAAGTCTTTTAAAGAAACTTTTGATAATCATAATGAATTAAGTATAAAAATAAATTTTAATAAAACTGTATTTTTTGTTTCTGATAATTTAGAAAATGATATAACACAAACTGAAAAAGGTGTGGAATTTAATAAAACCAAAAGCATTATTAAGTCAAATGGAATTATTGCAGGGAGTGTATCAGAATTTACTGGATTTTTATTTATGATGGATAAAAATGTTAGTGGAAAGATAGGAATAACTAATTTAGAAAATAAAGGTCAAGATATAGATTTTTGTATAAATATCTTAAATGATTTCACTTTTGAAGTATCTGAAAGAAATGATGATGGAAGTTATTCAGAAGTTGATTTAGATTATTGTATGGTTCAAAAACAGAGAATATGTTCTGAAACTAAAAATAAAATAAAATTATCTAACGATAAATTCTATGGTATTATAGTTAATAATAATAAAGTTAATTATGTAGCTATGAATAAATTTATTAATAGAGATGGAAGATTAGATTATGTAGGTATGGTATTACATAGAAGTAAAAAGGAATTAGAGTATCCCTATAATATTAGGGTCATTCCAATGGAGGATAAATTTACTTTTAAGGAGATATTATGGACTTCTAATGAATTGAATGTTGAAGGTCCCTCTGACAAATGGATAGTTGAAATGCCTAAAAAAGAAGAATACGAAGACCCTAGTAATATAGCACCTTTACCTAGTGATTTTAGTAGTTTTGTAGTTGGAGAAAGTGACGCAAATATTGAAGCACCCACACCTTCAAACACACCAGGAATGTCTGGTAAATATATATCATTAAATAGTTTAGAAGTTACTCAAGAAAATGATTATTTATTTTTTAATTTAGATTTATTACATAATCTAGATATATTTGATTTATATGATAAAATATTTGCTGTATTTGAAACAGAAGACAATAAAGAATATCAATTAAGGATTAGTGCTGATGAAAATATAAGAGAATTTAATGTTCCTAAAAGAGCATTCCCTAATTCAGTTAAAAATATAAGGATTAAAGCAAATAATATTTTATCTAATACAATAAATTTTAATTCTCAAAATATTAATAATAGTAGTCCAAGCATATCTCCTACTCCTTCTTAATTATTATTTCTAATTATTTTATAAAAAAATATAATATTTAATTAATATGAACAAAATTAAATATTCCATATTACTTTTAATTATAACTATTTTTATTTTTATTTTCCAGAATTGTCTTAAGGAAACTTTCCAAAATTCTCCGAGTCCTACAGATAGTCCATCAGATACTAATCAAAATGAATTTGAGAGCGATGAGCAAAAAGTATTTGAAGAAAATTTATTAAAGTATAAAAATATACAAGAAAAAGTTCATGATTTATATAAAATAAAAATTGGTCATGGAGTAACATCCGAGACAAATAAAGAAAAAATTGGTAAGTGTTCATTAGGAGAATATGATAGTGAAGGAAACTGTACTAAATGTTCTAAATGTCCAGACGGTACTCATCAAGTTTCTGGTTGTATGGGAAATACTGATACAAAATGTTCTATTGGAAAAGCACCCTACGAACTATATATAGATTCTCATGGTTGTAATCAAATATCGCAAATCCATAATTCATTACAATCACACGACCATTCAAATAAGACACCTTTTAATCATAAACATTGTCCCAATAATTAATTTTACTTTGATTAATAATATTATCTTAATATATTTTAATATGAATTTTTTAAAAAAATTTTTATTTGTATCAATAGTAGTAATATTTTTAGTTTCATTTTTTGCAGTAACTATTGAACTTGATAAAAAAAAAATTAATAATAAAATAGAACACTTTGCCGCAGAATTTGCTACAACGCAAGTTTCTGAATTTTCTCCTAAAGAAGGTGATAGTTCAACTATCATAACAATAAAAGGTATTGGTTTAGATTATGTTGGAAATATATTTTTTAATGACGTTGAGTGTGTTATTATGGATATAAGAACAGATAAAGAAATAAAAATATTACCACCTTCTTTAAGCGAGATTGGTAAAACTATGGAAGAAGTTAGAAAAGCAATGAGAGAAACTGGTAATGGAATAAAGATAACAAATATAAAACTTGGGAGAGAAGGTTTAAGTAATACTCCAGAAAATACAATGACTCTTCCTGGAGCAGAATTTTTTTATATAGATAAAGGTGAAGATTGGAAAAATGCTTGTCCTACATTACCTACAACAGAAGATCAAGAAGTTGAACCTCCAACACCAGTAGAAGAAGAGGTTGAAGGGGGAGAAGGAGATGAAGAAGTAATAGAAGAACAAGCAGGAACTGATATGTATTTCTTGAATGTGACTTTGCCTAACTTAGAAAGAAATTTAAATAATATTTTAAGCACAATAGAAACTAAAATTAATAGATATTCAGAAAGTAATCCTATTTTAGAAGATACTGAATCACTTCAAAAATTACAGGCAATGGAAAGTATTAAAAGATATCAAGAAGATTTAAATGTTCAAAGGTATAATATTCATAAACAAATGTCTGAAGATTATGGTTACCCTTTCTAAATAAATTTACTTTATAGTAGTTTTTGAAGAGATAACATAAATGGTATTTTCAGTGACAACTAAAAATTCATTTCCTACTTTATAAGTATTTTGAATAGGTGAAGTGTGCTCATCGTTACTTTTAAAAATTATCTTATCATCATCGTTAGTAGCAATACAGATATTTCCCTTAAGTGAATCAACATAAAAATAAAAACAGATGGGTTTTTGTAATTTAATTGATAATTTACATGCTTGAGATAGTGTATCGGGTTCAGGGATACTTAATTTAGGTTTTGATTGTTCTTGTTGTGTGCTTGCCATATTATTTATATTTTCTAGTAATTTTTTTTTTTTTATTTTTAATCGCACTTTATAAAAAAGATATTCTATTTATTATTATACAAACCAACTATATGATAATAATTCACTAGCACTTGGTCTTGTTTTTGGATCATAATCTAACATTTTAAGTAATATAAATTCAATATCTTTCATATCTTCCTCAGAAATATCTATTCTATTTCTTAATTCTTCTTGAATATTTCTAGGGTTTATATTTTTATTTTTAATTACTCTTCCTTTAGAATCAAATATATCCTCACTAAATTCGCAATCTAATGCCATATCTCTAGGCATTTTTCCTAATACATTATACATTTCTAATATATGTTTTCTATCTTTGCTAATATCTTTCTCATACTGACTTAAATCAAATAAATAATTACCATTGAATAATTCATACAATAAACACCCTACTACCCAAATATCGGATTTTTCATCATAGTAATTTCCTATAATATTTTCAGGTGGTCTATAACTTCTACATAAAATCTCATCTTGCTCCATTTTACCAATTGGTTCTGAATTACCGAAATCTATTAATTTAATAGTAAATTCAGATAAATCACTGTATTCTTTTTCATCTATTTCATTATCATCTTTTTCTTCATTATTTTCTTCATTATTTTCTTCATTATTTTCTTCATTATTTTCTTCATTATCTGTTTTATTCTTTTTATCTAATTCTTCTAATTTAACTAAAGAACTATTATTTATATCGATTAGTTTTTCTCTAAAATGTTTTACTGTTTTCTTTAGTGTTTGTGTCTTTAATCTTCTTTTAACAAATTTTCTTTTATTTTTATCTAATAAATAAAATTCTTTAGGTGTATTAGATTCTAAAGTTTGATTATAAAAATTATTAATTTCTAGGGAATCTATATTTTTAATATAATTTGTAATTTTATTATTATAATTTCCAATTAATATATTATCTAATTTTAAGTCAGTATGAACTATACCATGTTGATGCATATGTTGAAGACCTATTAGTAATTTTTTAATAATTGATTTAATAATATCTATTGTTATATAATCATCGAACTCTTCTCTTATAAAATAGTCTATTGACCCACCACATAATTCCAATATTATACCATTTAAATTTGTATTATTTTTATTTACTATTACACTTCCATAATAATTTAAAATTATATAATTTTCACTTTTATTTAATAATTTTAAGTATTTATTTTCTCTAGTAAATTCATCATTACTAGTTGAATCAAACAGTTTTAAAGCAAAATATTTTTTTTCAAATATTTCATAAACCATCCAAACTTTAGCAAATGTGCCTCTCCCTAAATATTTAATTACTAAATATTTATTATCAATTAAATCGCCAATAAAATTGTCTGAAACTTCAGCCTCATCGTCACTTGATAAACTTCCATCTGAATCCTCGTCTTTCTTTAATTTATTTATCCTTGCTAGATATTTTTTCTTTTTACCTTGTGCTTTTAAAATGGCTCTTCTCATAATTTAAATAATTAATATTAAGTTATTATTTAAATTATTTATAAATGAAAAATTAATATAGATTTATTTTTTTTTACTACCTTTCCCAGATTTTTTAGCACCTTTCCCAGATTTTTTAGCACCTTTTCCTAATTTCTTAGCAGCATTACCTGATTTTCTTCCTTTTTTACTTCCTTTTTTACTTCCTTTTTTACTTCCTTTTTTACTACCTTTAGCACTTTTTTTCCCCTTTTTACTACCTTTTACCGTGCCTTTTTTACCCTTTTTTTTCTTACTACTTGTAGAATTTGTATTATTAAATTCAATTATTTTTCTCTTATGAGAATTGTCGTGTAAATTACTCATCATAATATTTTCAACATCTGACAATGAACTTAAATTATGAACTTCTGGTCTCTGATTATTTCTTTTTACTACTGCCTTTATTTGAGAACCATTATTTAAAGCTGCTACAATAACCCTTTTTTCTTTTCCATTTTTTAATAGTTGATTCCCTCTAACCATTTTAGTTTTTTTTCCATCACTTGTAACCATCATTATTTTAGTCTTTGCCATAGTATGAGGTCTAATATGTGTAAGATTATTATGAGCAGACTCTAATAAACTATGATCCATTGGAATTTTAACTTGACCTGTACAACCACACATTTATAAATTATCAAAAGAAATAATAATTATAACTATTAATTAATTTTTATTAATTTTTATTAATTTTTATTAATTTTTACTAATTAATTAATTATATGAATATTAATCCTTATTAAAATCCAATATTTCTATATTATAATTATTTTTTGTATAGAATTTTTTTCTTTTTTCACCTTGTCTTTGAAATACTGAGAAGTTATCTATAATATCAATTATTAATGGAATATGCTTCCTGTCCTCTTTCTTTTGTCTTAATATTCTACCAACTGCCTGTTCAATATTACTTTTTGGAGAAGCAAGAATTATAGTATTCAATGTTTTACAATCAAAACCTTCACTTGCCATTGAAAATGTTCCCAACATAATATCTTTATCTTCACTTATTTTCAAATCTTTTTGTTTCATTCCTCCTAGATAAAAACCATTAGAAAATCCTAATTTATCAAAAGATTCCTTCAATATTTTCAAATGTTCTCTCCTATCACTTAAAATTAGAATTTTTCTTGACTCGGATATACATTCTTTTATTTGTTCCACTATAAGATTATTTCTAGGAGAATATAAACAAATATTAGTAATCATTGTAGGCATATTTATTTGTCCTTTAAAATTAGTTTTTATAGAACTATAATCATCATGATTTTCATAAAATTCTAATAATTTTACATTTACATCTTCCTGTTCTCTTTGTTTTATTTGAAAAACGATAGGACCAAGAAACCATTCAAATACTTTGGTAAGTCCATCACTTCTAGTAGGAGTGGCAGATAAACCCAAAGTATATTTTGGACCAACTTTCAATAATGAACGCGAGAAAACTTCTGCACCCAAATGATGGCATTCATCATAGATTACGAAACCAAAATCATCAAAAATATCAGATGGATAATCGCGCATAGATATACTCTGTAACATTCCAATAACTATATCTTTATCTTTAATTTTAATTACATCTCCTTGTATTTTCCCAATTTTAGCATCTGGTAGGAAAAATTCAATTCTTTCTTTCCACTGATCCATTAAAAATTCCTTATGAACTATAACTAGTGTTTTTACACTTAGTTTTGATAAAATATATAAAGCAAGAACTGTTTTTCCAAATCCACATGGCACAGATATAATACCACCACCTTTTAAATTTGCCTCTTCTAAAAATTTTTTAGCAACTGGTTTTTGATTTTCTCTTAAATCACTAATGAATTTAATATTTATAGATTTTCCACTTTTTATTTTACTAATCTCAGGCATTCCGAATTTTTCAATTCCATAATACCTAGGAATATATATTTTCCTTTTACTTTCTAAGAAAACATTAAAAGGTTTTGCCTCCTGTTGAAATTGTTTATTTATAAAAGGTTTTACTGTTAATTCTTTCTTCAATTTAGTTATTAATTTTGGAGGATTCGAATTTTTTATAATTGAATAACCTCTATTTCCTAAATAAGAATCTTTAGAAATATCCATGCTTTATCTATAATAAAATAATAAATCAATTTTATAAATCAAAATTTAATTAGGTTAAATTAGGTTAAATAATTTTTATTTATTTTATTTAAAAAAAATTAAAATCTATATTTAATTTATAAATGAAAAAGGGTAGTAAGAATAATTCCATATTAGAACACGCTAATAATATTGCTAATAATATGAATAATAATGTTAAAAGAATAGTTAGAAATGAAATAGCAATTAATATTATTAGAGTTCTTTTAATACTTTACACCGCTCTTGTAATTCCAAATATGGAAAGAGAACAATTAGAAGTATTAGATAATAATTTAGTTAAATTAATTGTATGTTCTTTGATAGTTTACCTAGGATTTATTGATATAGTTACAGCAGTATTAATTACAATCGCATTTGTTTTAACTTTATTACAATTAAGAAAGAAGGGAGCATCAAATAATAACAACAATAACAATAATATTAATGATGTGGATTCAAATATTATAGATAAAATTAATAACCTCACAAACGTCCAAGTTGAAAATTACGAAGATTTATTTGAGGAATTAAAAAAAAACGAAACTAATGAACCCAACCAACCCAGAGTAAAACCTCAAGTAAATGGTATTGAAAATACTATAAATAACGCTAGAAATATTAATAATTCTGGATTAAATATTAGTCCAAATAACGAAACTGCCTTAACAAATGAAATTGTAGGAAATAATAATGAAGTTGCTGCTAATATTGTAAGTAATAATGCTAATAACGCTAATAACGCTAATAACGCTAATAATGCTAATAACGCTAATAACGCTAATAACGCTAATAATGCTAATAACGCTAATAATGCTAATAATGCTAATAATGCTAATAATAATGAAGAAAATATTCCCAAACCACACAGTGATGATGAATACGCTATTTTTAATTCAAATAATAATTTAACTAATAATAAAGAAATAAACAATAAATTATTAAATGACTATAATAAATTAAGTATTGAAGAAAAGAATAATGCCCAACCTGCTTCAAACACATTAACAGATAATATTTTATTAGCACAGAATGCGGAATTAGATAATAATGCACCAATAGGATTAACTACTTCACAAAACTTATATGATATTTCTGAGAATTCAGTTCCCGGAGGAGATATAATGAATCAAGTGAAGACCTTCGAAAGTCAACATAGTGCTCAAGGAATGGACTGGCCAACAGGAAATGATATTGCTAGACACGAAGGATACCATTATAGTGATAATCAAGAACACCCTACATTAAATCACGAAATGTTGAGAAATAACGCTGTTGTAGAAGAATCTAATAATAGAAATAATGCTAATGTAAATAATGCTAATGTAAATAATGCTAATAATAGAAATAATGCTAATAATAGAAATAATTAAAATTTATAAAACTCAATAATTAAATATTTGCTTTTACATTGCTTACCATTTGGTTGGCACCGAATACAGCTTGACTAGCCATTGTTCCTCCAGTTAAGGCAGAAGTTAATTTTGAAAATAATTCATACCTAAAAATTAATTTTACCATATATATTGATATTATTACTATGAGAAAGAATACTAATATCAAAATATACTCTTTTGCTCTACCAGTGTAAGTTGGAATGGCACAATATTCCCATCTTGTTTTTGGGTCCGTAGTGTAACACCACGGTGCTCCTTTATCATTATTTGGATTTCTACAATTATTATGTCTTTTGAATTTTGTCGTTGAAGAATCGTATTCAAGTAATCCATCTCTAGCTGCTATTTTAATTTCATCTGTCATATTATCGAATTCAATTCCTCCTGCAGGAACTTGAAGAGGTTTTTTCCAAAAACTAAATAAATCATTTTCTAGATGGACTTTATTGGAACCCCATTGTTGACAAGTTTTTCCACTTAATGTAGTTGATAATTGCTTTCCTTTGAATCTAAATACGGTGTTTTTTAATCTTAGTTTTTCTGATTCCACAGTGGACGTCCCTTCGAAGTTAATATAAGTATCCGGACTAGCGAAAAATTTTATTATAGTTTTATAAATATCATATTTTAGTTCCAAGGCTTCTTGACCTCTTTGTCTACCTAATATTTCCATAAATCTCTGATTAAGACCTTGAAATCTACTAATATTCCAATCCATTAAGAGGAACATAATAGTTTTCATAACGTCTACCATTCCATCTTTTATTTGACCTTCTTTTAATTGAAAAAATTTATCAGTAGGTGCAGTAGTACCACCTGCTTCAACTTGAAATTTAGTATAACCACTATCCAAATTATCTTTAAATTCAGTAAAATTTTTTGATATTTTGTTGGTTGCCCCAGGACTTTCATACATTAATTCTCTAATTGTTTTATGAAATGAATTTATTGGATCCTGATTAGCATCTAGTTCTTTACCTTTATTAATATCTTCAATATGATCAGTTAAATAATTATCAACATTTTTTTCAGTTGAGGAATTACCCGCATAAAATTTAAGTAATTCATAAACAATTTCGTCGTATTTAAATTCATTGAAAGAATTAAAATCCCAGACAAGTGTTTCATATAAATTAGGTTCTTGTTGTTCAATTCTAAACTGTGCGTCTTGTGCTGTAAATTCTCTATAACCTAATTGTGATATTGACTCCCAATTTTTTGTTAATTTCATTAAAGTATTGGAATCTTTATAATAATTATTATTAGCACCTCCCAAATAACTATTTATAATTCCTCTTGCCTGCATTTTATAGTTTTTTCCAAGTCTATTATCAACACTAATTCTTATTGGTGATAATTTTTCCTCTACAATATCTTCCTTAGTTCTATGTTCTATTTCATCTTCCTCTATTTGAATATTACTATTGTAATAAATTAACCTATTATTTAAAGGGTGTAATTCTCTATTTCCTTCTGGATTACCTAATTGTCTAATAATTTTGATATACTCCTCTATAATTGTTACAGGTTCTTCGAAAACCACCCAAGTAAATTCTTCAAGACATGGAGGCATAGGGATTGAACCTTCATATGAAAAAAAGGACTTTTTATCTGGTAACATTTGGTCAATATTCCATTCTTTATCTACTGTGTAGGTCTTAGGATCTTCACTTATCTTAATATTATTTAATTCTTCAATATGGATAAATTGACTAAGAAATATATTTTGTTTTTCACCTCTAGTTTCGTTTTCATCGCTATTAGTATCAATTTTGGGTTTATTTACAAGAATGCTAATAATAACACCTTTCCTCTTTGTGGCAGGTGAATTTCCATCTGTATCTGATTCTGGGTGAAAATGATTATGATTGTGCTTATCTTCAGTTATAGTTGTGTCTTTTACTTTTGTTTCTACTTTATCATCTAAACTTTCTACAATTCCATGATATAGATTTATTTCCATATCTGCACCTTTACCATCTATATGATGGTTACTAGGAGTATGAAAATATATATACTTTAAACTATATTCATAATTTCCATATTTAATATAACTTCCTTTATCATATACCAATCTTAATAAATCTCCCTGCACTTTATCTACATTACATTTACTTGGTTTATAATTTAATGTTAAATCACACATTAGATTACATTCTTGAACTCCTTGCGAATTAATATTTACTGGAGATTGTTGTGGTTTCTTTTTAGTCCCCCAATTAATATTATCTGATAATAACTCATATGAATGACATTTTTTATCCCAAGCATCTTTTCCTGTTTTTAAAGTTCTACTATTACTTCCTGATGGATAATTTAATTCTGGAAATTTAAAATCCATTATATTATTATTATAAAATATATTTTTATTGTAAATTTCATTATTTAGTTGGAACACTTTTAGCTGCTTCAGTTATAGCTTTGCTTGAAAATGTTGCTCCAGTCATTGAAGCCACTATTTTCATAGGAATTTCTTCTTTAAATAAAATTTTAACTGTGTAGTAAGACATTATTATTAATACTATTATTATGAATGCTAGTAAAAATTTTGATAAAGATTTTGTGTAAGAAGGTTCACTACAATAATTCCATCTTTTATTTGGATTTTTTGTATAACACCATGGTGCAGCACCAGTTCCTCCAGGATTTCTACAAAAATTATGTGTAACCCATTTCATACCATCCTTATCATATCTAATTAATCCGTCAATTACACTTTGTTTAAATGGCCTACTAAGTTCAAATTCTCCGCCCTTACCTTGTTCTTCAGAAGAACTGAATTCTGAAACATTATTCCATTTAAAACCGCTATTGTTATCGTCTACAAGTTTTAGTGGTTTTTCCCAGAATTTCCATAATGAACCTTCTTGATGCATTTGATGTGAAAACCAAGGTTGACATTCTTCATTATCAATTGTTCTATTCATTTGAGGTGCCAATCCTTTGAATAAAAATTTACAGAATTTACTTCCTAGTTTATCTGGCATATTTGGTTCAAGAAAATTCCATTTTGCTTTACTATGTTTCTCATAAAACCATATATCTTGAAATAATCTTAATTTAGTATTATTTTTTCCTTCTTCACTTAATAAATCATATAATCTAGGTACTCTAACACCGTCGTCCATAACTAAATCAAGAGTTGATGTAAATTCTTCATCCCAATCTGTTATAACAAATAATATTCTATAAAAAGCAGTCATTCTTTCAAAATGAGCTATTAGAGGTGTATATTTAGCTCCTTTAGTAAATTTAGTAACATTAGTGCTTTCTTCAACCGCAGTATTATACATATAATCATTATTACCATCTGGAAATCTAGAAAAGATTAAGTCTTGAAGAGATCTATACTTTGCGGTAGGTTTTCTTCCTTCATTTAGAAAATATTCCTTATATATAGTCTTACATAAATATTCATATCTTATATTATTAAATTTATCAAATTTAATACGTGATATATTAACCGGTTCGGGAAAGAATGTAGCAGTTCGCTCAAGATTTTGGCCTGTGACATCCGGGCCATCTTTTAATTGAAAATAATCTTTATTTGATCCCATACCATAAAACTCTGATTCCTTATTAATTAAAAGATTTTGAAGCCCAATTAAATTTCTAAAATTATACCTTTTAAACTTTTCCTCATCATCCTTAAATTCAGTGTAATTACCGTAATAAAAATATGAATGAAATCCACCTTGATTATGAGGTGTGGCACATGCATGAAAAAAATTATCATAAAAATTTTCTCCTATTCCATATCTTAAATATATAGCACCTAATATTATAAGTGTATAGTTCTCATCACTTGTAGGTTTTTCGTCTTGAGTCTTATTTACATGCTGGATTTCAATTTTACCATCTTGATGTAAAAAATCAAATAAATTATGACCAAACCAATTTCTACCTAGGTCCTCATAAAGAGGACCTTCACCTTCACTATCAGACGAATCAGACGTACCCGAAGAATGATAATCACTATCATTCATAATTTTTATAACACCTCTTACTAAACCATTTACATAATGATTTTCCCTCTTACCAGGGAAAAATTTTCTTGCATCGGACTCATGTATATGAGTATATCTAGTATCACTCAACCACTTACCATCACCATCATCATCATTCTTGAAAAAGATATAATTTGTCATGCTAATTTCATTAATATATGTACTATTATATTCCATCCAAGTTGTTTCCGTGCCATTTGTCCCTTTACAACGATATATTGTATCATCTTGAGACTGACTATATACGCGATACTTGTCATCACTCGGGCTGTCATTAGTAAGTTCATTCGTAAAGCCATTATCTAAATTTTTAGAACTAGCATCAGGAAAATTACCCAAACTTTGTTGGGTCATTCCTGTAAATATATGCATATATAATGGGTCATAAAATCCTACAAGTGAATAAAATCTTTTTTCATAATTTCCCTTTATATTGGCATTTAAATTTACGAACTCATCACGATTATTTTCAGTCTCTCCTCTCTTATATATATCAACTCCAACATCCATTAAAAAATGAGTTACAATATTATTATGTATATTATTACGTGTATAACTTGTAACATCGAATAAATCTCCATACCAATTTATATTTTCAGCGTCAGGTATCTTTTCATCGTCTATAGAATAAGCTTTATAAAGCATTTCTCTATATTTAAATAATTTAGTCATATCATTATAATTAAATATTACACCACCAATTAATTCTTTTAAACTAGTATTTAATTCATTAAAGTCTTTTATTTCTGTTGGGTCAGTTTTAAAACTTTCCAATCTACTAATAATTGACTCCAATGTTACATCAATAAAATTTCCTCTAGCATAACCATCCCATGCTTCACTCAAATTAACTGCTTTCTGTTCATTAGTAGTATAACCTGTTTGAGCGCCACCTAAAGCACTTTTATAAATTGCGTCTGAAATATCATGATATTCCCTAGTAGTTTTTGCCACATTTTTAAAATTAGCCATTCTTGTTAAACTTAACAAATTATTAATCTGCTCTCTTTTTGTCTGTTTATATTCTGCGTCGGTAATAACTTCAATATTCTTTCTATAAAGTAAATTTCTAGCATTTAAAGGTTCATCTTGAATTTTTTGTGAGTCCTTTAGATTAAATCCTTGCTTTTTTGTATTATCTCCCCCTAACTTATTAATTATCTTTTTCAATAAACTGGTTTCAATAACCTGGACATTATCAAACAACATAATCATATTATGTTTATTTCTTTCTAAATTAAAAGTTTCCTCATACATAAAAAATGATCTCCTATCAGGATATAATTGGTCTATATTCCATCCAGAATGAGTATTAATATCAGCTTCATCTGTTAAATCATTAAAATCCTTTGTATGGGCGAATTGATTAAAGAATATATTAGATCTTGTGCCTTTATGGGGTCCTTGATTAAATAAGATACAAGTTATAATATTTCTATCCTGTTCTATGCCTCCAATGTGGGGACTACCCTCTTCATCATCTGTATTTAAATGATAATGAAAATGTTTATGGGAGGGATTTATAGCAGCGCCTCCTCCAAGACCTTCCACATCTTCATGGTAATGACTATGGACTACCATACCTGCTTTATGATTTGGTTCATTCCAAACTCCATGATATAAATTGACTTCTAAATCAAATCTTTCTCCATCAATACTGTGTCTACTTGGATAGAAAAAATAGGCATAGGTTAGTTCATAATTTGTATCTCTATAGTTTAAAAAAGAACCTGGAGGGTATTTTATTCTAAAAGAGTTATCACTATCACCAGTAACTTTTGAACCTTCGGTATCAACTCTCTCTAATTTACATTTTTCACTAGGTAAATAATCCAATATAAGTTTACATAATAAATTACATTCTGTAGCACTTTCAATATTTATATTGAATAATTGTTGTGTAGGTTTTTCCATTTAATTATTAAATTATTAAGATATTTTTTTTTAAAATATTCTTTAGAAATAATAATGATAGAATTATATATATCAATAATTGTAATATTTATATTTCTTTTAAATAAAAAAAATGGTAAAAAAGAAAAACTAAATAATAATCTAGTTGAGAGTTTTAATAATCCAAATTTTATTGAATCGGGAAATTATGGTGGACCAGAACAAGATACAAATCAAATCTATCAAAGATTTATAACTTTTGAATTAATAAATTTAGATGTTGACTATAATAAAACAAAATTTGTAATACAAAATGGTAAAACTGTTGAAAAGGAAGATTTAACATGGAGAAATAAATTTTTAGAAAATATTTGCGAAGGTTGTAGTTGTCAGAAAACTCCGTCATCTCCATCGGAATCAGGGGATATTTGTGGAATAAAAGATGATGAATTAAATGAATGTTCAAAAGTATGTCCGAACTGTAATAAATGCCACAATGGAACAAATTATAAGGAATTAAATTTTATAGATAAATGTAATAGTATAGAGAATATTGATGATAAAAAAAAATGTGAATTTCTTAAAGAAAGATTAGTTTATTCAAAGAAAAAATGTTTTTTTACTTCAAAAAAAATAGATGGATTCGAGGTTCCTAAAAAAGACAGATTATGTGACATATTTATACAAAGACAAAGTAATATTTATTTTATTAATGATATTATTATATTTAGAATAAAATTAGAAGTTGAAATAAAAGAAATAAAATTAGAAAAATTAGTTATAAAAAAATTAGATTCTTATAGAGAATCAATAGAAGTAGAACCTATAATTTTTTTTAATGATAAAAAAAGTGTATATTTTTTTATTAATTCTAAAAGATATAAAAATTATTTACTAGGAAAAAAAAATAAATTTGGAGCAACTATTTCTATTAAAAATATGAGAAATGAAATAAAAAGATTTAAAGCAGAACTTATGGTTAGTGTAGTTGAAAAAGAATTAGATAATTCACTAAATAATTTGAAAGAAGAAACAGGAATTAATTATGAAGAAGAGTATGATGACTTCCTAACAAAAAATAACATTAATGAAAGTGGAGTAAAATCTTATTTATTTAATGACATGAATAATTATTATTTAGTAGAATCAAAAATAAAAACCAATAGAATTATAAATAATTATTCTGAATATAATATATTAGAGAATTTAAAACAAGGTAAATATGAACCTGAACAGAAAATAGATAATCCAAAAACATGGAGAAATAGAGATGATATAAATAGACCATGGTTATTAGATGGTTCATTTGAATTTGATGATATTGATTATGATTTTGATATGGAGGTAATGGAAGAAGAACAATATTCATACAATTATATTCCTACACCTACTTCTATGTACAATTCTATACTTTCTCCTACTCCCTCTTCAAGTCCAACTCCTAGCAACTCCTAGCAACTCCTAGCAACTCCTAGCAACTCCTAGCAATTTAAAGAATAAGATTATAAATTAAATATAAAAATTAAATATAAATATTAAATTAATAAAGAATTTATTCGTTAATTTATAAAAAAAATATTTTAGTATAATATTAATTATGGATAATTTATACAAGAATAATTTATTAGTATTAAAAGATATTGATGAAAATGGCACTATTTACTATATTGATAATACTATTTTTAAGGATGATAGATTATTTAGTGGTTGGAGAAGAGGGAATAATTTACTAAAAATAGCTGAAATAATAAAGTATAGTTTCATTCATTATTTTAATTTAATTATGATTAATCCAGAAAATATTGATAAGGAAACACAAAATAATTTAATTAATTTATTAAGACAATCCCATTTAGGATTAATTCAATTAAATAGAAATTTATTAACATATGAATCTGTTGAAAATAGAGATAAAATATCTATTTTAGTGGTTTTATTTAAGGAATTATTAATTAATCTCGATAATAATATTCAAAATAGAAAGTTAGAAGAACAAAATAATGTGAAGAATGAGGTTATAGATATACAGCCTAAAGGAATAGAATCTATAATAAATATGGAGGGTTTAAGTAATGTATATACAAATTTAGGCAATAATCTTAAAGATTGTGAGAAATGTGTAGAATGGGAAGATTGTGAAAATTGCGAAGATTGTGTAGATAATAAAGATTTATGTCCTAATATTATTGACGAAGAAACAAAAGAAGATTGTAAAAAATATACAAATGATAGTATTATTTTTAATACATTTAGGGTTATAAAAAAAAAAGTATATAAATTTTTTGTTTATGTTGGAAAATCTATTTATGATTTCTTTTATTAATTATTAGTTTTAATTCATTAGTAATATTTAACTCATTAGTAATATTTAACTCATTAGTAATATTTAATTTATTTTTATTATAATGATAGACTTTGTAGATTTGGTATTGTTGGAATATCAGGTAATTCTAATCCAGACAATATATTTAAATCTTCTAAATTTAATTCATCAAATAGACCTACTTCGGTTTCGGGTTCGGGTTCAGGTAAAAGAGCAGCTTCTTGTGCCCTTCTTGCTGCATCTTCACTATCTCTAATTCTTTTTTGTCTTTCTCTTTCCGCTGCTACCGAATCATACGTAATTTCTACACTAGTAAGATTTAATTCGTATAATTTATTATAAATCATAATTTTCAAATTCATATTATTATTCATTGAATTAAATAGATTAATCATATTAGTATTATTCATTTGATTATATGCAAGTGCTCTTTTTTTGAATCTTAAATCAACTTCAACACTATTATCTTCTACTGAATTTACTTTTAATGTAAATCTTTTATTTTTTTGATTTTGATTATCAATATGATTTGGGTAATCATTTAATCTAAAAACAGAGTTAGTCATTAATTCATGCTCAAATTTATTTTTAAATATATTTTTTGAAGAATTAAATAATTCTTTTGATAGAGGATTATCAATTGTATTATTTGTAAATGTTAATTTTAATTCTATTATTTTATCATTTTTGTCTTCTTCTACATTTTCACAATCTAGAGCCACTTTATGTGATTGTATATTAGAAAATAAATTATTTTGAATATTCATTTCTGCTTTAAAATATCTCCCTTCTGAAACGGTATATAAATTGTATTGGGATTCAATACCACTTGTATGAACTTTGTCAAATTTAGTAATACCGACCATGTCTAAACACTCTTTAGGAACACACCTTATGGGACAACTATTAATATTAGGTGGTATAGGTTTAAGTGATATATTAGCTACATGTCCTAAACACACATAACCATCGGGTGCGATAGGTTCCCATATATATAAGTTATTTCCTGTATCAGATAATATATATGTTTTCGGCGTTTGAGAGTATGCTATAG
>Ga0115566_10000932_pt1 | contig 25217 bp, 22 predicted proteins | sample COGITO_mtgs_1204_3_FD_87173 | JGI IMG/M metagenome (GOLD analysis project Ga0115566, IMG submission 87173) | Pelagic marine microbial communities from North Sea - COGITO_mtgs_120405 | ecosystem: Environmental > Aquatic > Marine > Epipelagic | place: Germany:Helgoland, sampling site Kabeltonne...
ATTGTGTATAGTGTTGTAAAAAAATAATGGCACAATCTATCCAATCGATTGAAGCATTGATTGCTGGGCCTATACTAGAACTGCAGACGGGAATTCTAGAATTGCAAACAGGTTTACAGATTTACTTGAATGAAACTTTGGATGCCATGCAACGTGAACATGCACCAACGCAGGTCTTGAATGAAGGTTATATTCTACTGCACGAGCTCTATGCCATTCATGATAATACCAAACCATTTACCGAACGTTTACTTGTCTGGACCCGCCATTGTTGCAACCCAGCATGAACTAGTGCATATGCGCAGAACAGTGTGATGTATTATTTAGACATATACCATGAAGTGGGTGTACGTTTTAATTTTGTTGGGTGTTAGCTATTGCAGCGGACTAGGCTGGCACGATGTTTGTAACATGACCAATACTATCAACACCTGCTATATTTGGCCACACAATCCTGCTCCTTATAATCAAATTGAATCGTTTGTAAGTCCTGGATCCATGTGCGACCATTCATGCAAGTTAATCTTGTCTTCGGCGCCACTACCGTGTGTGAATTTAACCGATTGTGCTCGCCATGTGAGTGGCTTCACCAGTCATTACTTGTTGGACACGGTGAATATTAAGAGTCATAGCATAGCGATACAATCGCACAGCGCCGCCGAAAAACCTGCGACGATTATATTTCCAAATAATATGGGCCAATCGTGCACCATGTTTAAAGTGCAAGCGAAAGAAGCCATTTTCTCAAATCTTGTTATGAACTACCAGACATTATGTTTAACGGATGACGCGGACTACCCAATCAACCAAGTTCCTTTAATTTTTCAACAAGAAACGGTGGAAAAAACAAGCATCACTCTTAACACAATCAAAACAAATGGAAAAATAGCCACAGTTGCCGTTTTGGGAACGACTGACGCCGCGCTCAATCTAAACGTGAAACAAATTACAAAAGATGCATCCGCTGACCACACATTTCCTGTTCTTTTGTTAAACACCAATATCACGGAAATTGTGTGTGATGATTATACTGCCCTGTTTTATCTAAGTCGATTTCGTGATGCAAACTACAAAATTCCAGTCTACCCCAATTGTCAAAATTTCTTAAAATCCGACTATGCTGCCGTGTATAGTGGAATAGAGATCGATCCTTTTCAGTGCAAAAAAACAGTGGTTAAAGAAAATCCGTGTGCAAAATTAGGACCGCAGTTAATGATTTTGTTTATTGTGTTTATTGTATTAGCTAGTGGCGGTCTTATTTTTTTGGCTGCACAGTATTTTCATCCTGGTCATTATTTTCTTGACAAAGCAAGACGAAAAAATACCCAGCCAGAAACCTAACCCTAACCCTAACCTAAAAGATTAGATTATTTTATTTTTTTAATGAGCGGCAAAGCGGTTGCGCTTAAAAATCCTTCAAAAAAAAGAAGAAGGTCTTGAGATTCCTCGTCATTTCTCCAACAGCAATATAAATGCACGACAAGTGCAAAAAAATAAACGACATAGAGGTATTGAATGTCTTGTTTTGATTTTGCATAAGGCGCACATATTAATAGAACAGATAAACATTGCAAGGGTAAAAAAAGAAAACTGACCCTGCCAGCAATTATATTATTTAAAGGGCACAACAGCTGAATCACGGCCACCAAAAAAATGTATACATTTTTTTCTCTTGTACTGCTTTCCATTTGTGCCATCGCGGTCGCAAGTGATTTGTTGGTTATTAGCAGTCTTAAAACAGCCACGTCATTTATTTATCGCAGCGGAACAAATTTGCCCGTGGATAACACAACGGAAGATTTATGGCGTATTTGCCCTCATAATATGCCAACAAAACAGTGTTATCCAAACACTATAAAAACTAATAAATGTACGGTCTTAACCGCTGACTGCCGGTGCTACAACTGGAATGTGGTCGAATCTGCTGGTGTCAAAAGGCATGGAAATTGCGTCTATGTAAAAATACCCCAAGCGGCACCGGTTACAAAAATTATATGGGAACTCGATTATACCTATCCTGTTGTTCCCCAGGGATATAACGCGTACATGTTTTATTTGTACAAACGGCTGTATTCCAAAACCCTCAGTCTGGAAAATTACCAAACAATTATGGCACCGTTAATTTGTGACAGCGCTGAAAAACAGCAGCTTCTAGAACCAGCATTTGACCAGTGTCTTTTTCAAATAATTTTAAACCTGACATATACCTATGTTCCCGCGACGCCGATCGTAATTATGGAATCGATTGGACCTGACATATTGTACGGGCTTACATTTTTTTGCGTTGGAACCTATATGCTGTTTTTTATAAAAACATAAAAATTTAAGAACAGAAGTAAAAATACTGGTGTGCAATATACGTTCTGGTGACTTGCATAAGCATTATCACTTATTGCAATATGACCCCGCCACTTGTTGAAACGGAACCGCTTTCAGTTTTACTGGCGGTCGCGTTTTTTCCTTGGCTCGTCTATTTTGGGTCGGCGTTTTGGCCAGCCTTTGAAAAAAATCCAACCCGCTGTTTTCTGGAACTATGGACGGGCATAAACATATGTTTGCTTGTGTATTCCAACTGGATTTACGTTTTCACTTACATTCTTGTCGCCTCTTTTGACATTTTTGTCACTGACGTTTCGGTTCACTTTGGGGTTATTTTTTTTTATTTGCACCAGTCAATTACTGTTATTAAAGGGCCAAACCCATATCTTGTGTTTTTAGTTCTGGTCATGGCTGCGTGCCGGCTGAAACGGTGCGTGTATGTTAAACCAGTCACAATTGTTAAACCAACTCGCCTTGGCCAATTTGTTCCCGTTTCTGTCACACAGCCTAGTTGGTATACCTTTTTACAATTTTAAAATGCAAAAAGAACATGCATTCCTAAACTTAAATACAAAATAAAATTTGAAAAAAATGGCGTGAACAAATCACACAGTGCGTCAGTAGCATCGTGCATTTTGTTATGTGCAATTTCACACGAAACATCTTTCCATAATCCTGTCATGTTATTATCATTTCCAACAATGTCAAGAACATTGTCAAGCAGGGTAGAATTACAGCCTTTACAGCAACCCAACTCTTTTTTTTGTATTTGAAAAAACCGTGTCTTGACTTCCGCCAATTTTCTGTCAACAGTGCAACCAATTTTCATCATGGTGTCGTCGTCAATGGATTTAAAATGGTCAGTATATGCTGATTCTGTTGTAATAATTTTTGGATAAAAGCGGTCAATGTTTGGATTACAATTATAATAAAAATTTAAGGTGTCATCGGTCGAGGCTCGCCAAATAATATCGGACGTGTTTCTACACGTGTCAGAGAGAACAACACCGGCAACATAAAAAAAGCTACTGAACACGATAAGCAAGAACCCAACACAAATTGGAAGGACAATATAAAACCACCGGTACTTGTTAATAGCAGATGGACTTATATATCCCCCAACAAAACAATAAAAAACACCCATAATAATAATGGCATAGCCTACACCGTGAACCATTTCGGTATATGTCACAAGATTTTTAAAAACGTTTTCTGCGCTGTCAATAATGTCTTGCGACGGAACATTTTCAAAGGTGTCAATAATTAAACGTATTGTGCGAAAAATGGGATCAAACGGATGAGTGTCACATGTAGTACCCAAAATGCAAACCGAATCATCTGCCTCAATGTGCAATAACGTGTCCACCGTCTTCATGTCTTGCAAAACTTGATTACGAAAATCCCATGCGTTATCGACCTTATCAGAAATAACCGAAAGGAACCTACCAGAATGAAAGTAGCCGCTAGTAATGATAATCGCTAAAAGGTTGAGCAGAAACAACAGGCGAGAAAATCTGTGAAAAATAACCCCACATTTTGTTGCAGGTTTTTCTTGATGCACAAAATCCAGGTCCTCCCTTTTTTTGGAGCACATACGATACGATGCATAGACAAACACGGCTATTATTACACCAAAAACACCAAGAATTATAGGCGATTGTAACAGGTTTTGTACATATGAATCATCCAGTGTCTGGCTTGATAATAAAAACCCCATCTTACAAGTTTTTTTTGCGCATTGTTTTCTGTTTTGCTTAAATACGTGAGTGTGCATTTTACATCATGGCTACCCAACGCGTTATTCACATTACGGTTTTGGATAAGAATAAAATAGACCGCCTCACATTTACGTTTACCCAGGAATGGTTGTGTGCACATGGTGAACGGTTGAATGACATAACATTGATCAAAAGCTTACGAAACGATTTTGCTCGTTTTTTTTACCGCTGGCTACAAACCAGTTTTCCTAAAACCATTCACAATTATACACACTGGGAGAATGAGAACTTTTCATTCGCCGCAAAAGATTATTTGGAAGATTATGACCGGTTTCAAAAATGGACAAGTTTTATGTCAAAATTTGACGACAGCCAAGAACTGGGGCTTTTTATTGCCGGAAAATCGGTCACGTTTGAGAAATGTCTCTATGTGATTAGTCGTGCAAACGGAGTTTTTTCAAAACCGTTAATGCAGATAGATGGTTATTTTATGCACCCTGATTCTCTCGTGCAGTGGAATATTATCCCAGGTGACTTTATTCCCTTGAAAGTTATTTATTAAAGAGTGGGATGATTTTTTACCACTTCTAGTAATTGGGTGATTTCGTGAAGTTGGTCATCCGTCGATATAAATTCGCACTGGTCAATAAAATCGGCCATGGTCGTTACCAGCTGCTGTGATTTACTTGCGTGGGCATAGAGGGCATGTAATCTGTCGGTGCTTACACTCGGCACTTCTTTTGTTGCCATGCGTTGCAACTCCTGGCGAAAAAATGCCATCGCCTTGTCGTTTAAATAAAGCCCCACGTTTTGTATGACATCCGTTTCAATGTACCGTAAATATTGACAAAGCATATGCTGAAAAGCCTGAATCGCGTCCATTTTTGTTGCATGCTTATTTCCAATCACGCCTAAATAAACGTCAAGAACATGAGCAAGCAAAGATGGACAGTGTGTTAGATTGTTGAAACCAATAGTCACCGCAAACGTTAAACCATTTGCAGGAAAGTGCACAAGAACATTCTCCATGGTCAACGTCTGTTCTTGCCGATAAAAGTCCTCTGGCAAGAAAAAAAAATCAAAATACCCCGAACATGCACGAACGTAAATTAACAAAAAGCCACAAAAAAGGGCAGGATAATAACCATCCGCTGTTTTGGCGTACCCTAACATAGGTATACCAGGAACATAATAATCCCAACTTTCATCCCTTTCCTTTTTAAAAAAAGCAAGCATGGGACCAAAAGTGAGCAACAGGTTTACGTCATCGTGTAAATCATGTAATACACTTGCGCCCAACCCAATTGTCGTGTCTGGTCGGTCGTGGGCGGTAATCAGCGCCAACCTTTGTTCATATTCTTTTAAAGGATGATTGGCTTCCTGGTGCAGTACCAAAATATCTTGCAATAAAACTGCCGGAAAAACACACCCGCCATTCTTGTTGTACCAATTCACAAGTAATGAAAAGGGAAGACCAATGTCTCGAAAAATAGCTTTGAGCTCAACAGCCATAGTCACTGGCGATCCATTTAAAAGAATGGCTACATGTTTGCGTAACTCGTCCGCCTCGTCTGGTTCAGCCTGGGTAAATCGTAATTGCTCAAGCGCAAAAGGATTCAAAATTTCCAAATCAAGCTTAAAAATATCTATGCGCAAAAACCAGCCGACACAGGTTAAGATGTCATTGTAGGGAACGTCGGAAACAAAATAGTGCGCATGAACACAGATGTGAATGATTTGGTACAACTCACTTGCGTTTTCCGGGTGCTGTCGATAAAAATGCGCTGTATGCTTTATCCATTCGGTGACAGACGCGGTGGAAGGAAGACTCATAATAGTTGTAACAACGTCAGCAAACGTGCAAAACAAGTCTTTCATATGCTGTAATAAAAGCTGGAGTGGTAAGATTTTTTGTAATATCGTGTACAGATTTTGTTTGGCACCTGGTGTTTGTGCATGCAGTAATGCAACATCAGGATCATCACGTGGTAGCACCATTTGCACCAACAGGATAAATGTAAATAATGGTAACTGTTCAGCCAGACCTTGCATACTGGATTTGTTACCGGATAATTTTATGTCGCCAGGTAAACACCATTCGGCGGTGCGTTGATAACTGCGGCGTTGGGCAGACGTAATCTCTGCGCCATTATAAAAATGCATTTCACGGGCTAGTAAGACCGGAGCACACGGATACTCTAATAAACACGACAAACGAAACACATGGGCTTGTGATGGCATAGTATAAATATAATAACTTTGCAACATCCCTGCAAATTCCTTGTCCATGGTAATTGCTAATCCACATGCCACAAAAGAGTCTTGTAAACACTCAACATTACATGGCAATATTAATGCACGCTTGATTTTTTGAAGCGTGGCATATTCTTCCCCCAACACGGAAAAGATCATGTCCGTTGGAATTTTGCCGGCACGTAATATCGGGCAAGCATGGCGCATAATCTCGTTTATAGGTTTCCCTTCCACTAGGGCACATTTGAAATTGTCAATACTTGTCTTGTGCGATAAAGTCTCCATCACATGGTCATGTAGACAAAAAATAGTTAAAACCTCTGGATCAAAATTATGACCTTTTACAAGTCTAGAGTACGGCAACGAACAAAAGTTTATTTTTTTCTTTTCCCAGTATTGTGAAAAAAAAACATTTTTTTCCTATTTAAAATTACATAATTAGAGCCCTCCATGTATTATTCAGGATAGTGATCAGGGGGTCTTGATCACACTCCTGACGAGCCGGAGCCCTCCTCCGGTCCGGAAAAGGCTGACATTTCTTTGTAGGTGTCTTTTAAATCTTGTATTTTAGCATCAAATTTGGAAATTACAGCTTTGTAAGTTGAAGGTACAGTTAAATTTAAATCATCTATAGTCACGCTTTTGCAAAAGTCAATAAAGTTGCTTTCGAGAAGGTTAGCAGCTTCCTCGTCCGGAGATTCTTTTGCGTCCAGCAACTTGAATTTAGCGATTAGCGCATTAAATTCTTTTTTTTTATTCTCCTTTAAACATTGTTTTAAAAAAAGTTCTATTGGAAAATCCTCATCACCCATCATGTTTACAAAATATGGCATGAGATGTATATACTGAAGCATGCCTGTTCTTGTCGCAATCAATTTGCCCATGTCATTAAACTGAGTGGTCTGATAGCCTTTTAAGTCGTCAATTTTATCACCCAATAGCCCAATAACCGCTCCTTCATAATTCCGATCGTATTTTAAAATATCGATTTCATCACTCAATTGTGCTGTTGTTTCAGTCTCAGTGGCCTGATTCATTTTTAGTTTATCGATTGCATCACTTAATTGTACTGTTTTTTGGTTCTCCTTCTCCTTTTCTTTATTAAACATTAAAAATAACGTTTTTAAATCATGATATTCTTGATCCTGCCGCTCTCTCTGTTCTGTAAACAAGTCATATATTTTTTTAATTTCTTCCTCGCTTGCTTTTGCCCCGGATGTCGACATGATTGAAGCTGTGCCATAGAGGAATAAAACGCCTGAACGTAAATGAGGAAGTTCAAATATTATGACATTAATGCGTAGGTAAATTTGTAATGTTGTTATGATCCTATGCTTTTGTGACGATTCATTGTAACATTATTGGTTAGGGTTAGGGCTAAGAGAACTTTTCGTTCGCCGCAAACCAGTGTATTTCTCAAATTTGCAATGGTCCAGCATTTACTTGGATACGCTGGGGGGATGGAGAGACAATGCAAGCTACACATAATTCTCGTTTGGTAAAAGCATTTCAAGTTGCGTCAACAAATCCCAGAATTTTTCTTAATGTTGGTTTATGGTGGATTTGTAAACAGAAACAATCATGGGATAAGTTTGCCATTGCTAATGGGACTTATTGGGACGATTTCTATCTTGACATGGGTGGCCGATCTGGATTAAACAATGAAATAGGGTGGAAAAACGAAATAACAAAATGCAACAAAACAATCATAGCAATTGTTCCCGCTCACCTGGAAACAATTCCAATATTAAAAAATGCAGTTTTTATTCGGTCGCCGGTTTATAAAAATTTAGATGAGTGTATTAATCGTGTAAGCAAAAGTTTGGCTCAAGGTCCACCAGCAGTAGTCCTAATTGCTGCCGGCTATATGGCAAAAATAATTGCTGTCGAATTAACAAATCGAAATGCTAATACATCAATTATTGATATAGGGTCTTCTTTGGATGCGTTTGCTGGCGTTCATTCGCGCGATTATAATAATCCTGCCATTTGGTGCCAAAAAACACCACCCGGCCAAATTAAAAAACTATTTGCGCCAGGCGTTTGCGACAGACATGTCAGCAACAAAAAAAATATTGTTCGTTGACGAAACATTGTTTTGTATTAAAGAATTGGACAAGAATGCGCATGCACAACAAATGACATTTTCCCGGTCACGCGGCATATACCTTGCTGTGTAGTGTAAGGCAGCCATACGGCGTGGCCAGATTGTATAACGGGCATAAATTGGCTAGTTGCGTAACGTTCTGCTGTGGAAAATGTCCCTTCAAAGACAGGTCCAGCATATCTAGGGCGAAAAGCAATAAAATCTGTATGAACTAATCCACAGCTAACCTTATTTTTACACCGAATAAAACAATCGGTAAATATTCCATGCACACGAGAATCATGCATATTGCTTATCAAAAACGTGTCATTATTAATAATTACATCAGGGTTAATTCGCACAATCCAATCATATCCTAAGAACCAGCCTTCGTTTAAACCTCGTTTCTTGTGCGGCTTTTTTGCTAAATACAACGCAGCGGAATTTTCTTGCAACTCAACGTTTTATTTTGAGTCGTTTAGATCTCTCCCTCCAAAATGTTAATGGCAGATCTATAAAAAGCAGCTGATCTGGACTATCTATAGAATTCTGTACAATGTCTTTCAAAAAAATCTGATCCTGTCCCTTGGGTCTTAGAGTTTGTGGATTTTGTTTAATTAGATTAGTTTGAATTGTAGGGTGGCCATTATGCACTGTAAAGTTTGAAGTTCTAGTAAGATGACGACCATCGTTCCATGTGTTACTGCTTATTTTTGCAATAATACATTCTCCAAAAACAACTGGAATTTTATCATTTAAATTGACGGGTAATATTTTTAATGAATATCCGTGCAATAAAAGTTTTAAATTACGGTTAATCGAAAGTAATCGTCGTGTTATGAGTAAACGTAAAGGATGCATAATATCATCACTATCTATAAAAGAAATCCATTCATATTTTGCAGATGCTGCAATTTCATTTCTTGCACGCCCCGGTACAATTCTTTCCGATGACCATAAAAGTGCAAATGAAATATTGTTCAGTTGTTTAAGGCATTTTAAACGGAAATCTTGCACTTCGCTTTTATGTATATTAGAAACGTAAAGAACGATCTCGGATGCCGGAGACAGTTGCTCGGATATGGATTTTAGAGTTTCAAGTACAATAAACTTGTCCTCATAAATGCAGGGAATTCCAACAGTTATTTTAATATCTAATGCATGCGATTTTAAAATAAAATCAAACAACTTTAATTCAAATGCATCTGATATTTCAAAATTGAGGGGACAATCTAGAAGAATTATATCGCCATGATTTATATTTTCAACGTTGGTTGTTTTGGTAGCACAAGCAATAAAATAGCCACGAGGCATATAACTTTTACGCAGCCGATATCTTTCTGAACTTGTTTTTTCAAATAACAAAAAAGGTTCGAACTTTATACCAAAATGATTTGGAACTTGATACAAATATGTGTCATTAAACAAAATCAATTTACTATCAAATTTTATCTTATACCGTGAAATGGCTTTTAATAATCGATTTGGTTTGTTGGGTCCAGGAAAATGCATAACATGTCCATTTTTTGAACACATGTCATAAGTCATAAATGATTGAGATATTTGAATTTCGTCTGATGATTTCGTGACTAACTTTTGAAAAGCAATTTGGTCGTGATTTATAACATTTTTATAGTTTTCGTATAACGAATCCCATTTATTTAAAAAGGCTATGGACCATGATGAGTTTTTAAGCATCATTGTTCCAGACATGTGTTTCCAGTTCATGTTTTTTAAACATTCAGTTGACACCAACATACTACCTTTATCAGGAATAGGTAACGGTTTGCTTATATCCATAAAAATGGCATCAATATCAGTATACATTACCCATTCATAGTACTTAAAATAATATCGGAAAAGTTCAATTTTCACCCAAGATGATTTGCGGTTTGATTTGAACATATCATTATTTAAAAGATGTAGGGAATAATTGTGTGCTTCACAATACATCCATATATTGGAAAGTGTTTTTGAATAAATCATTTTATATTCATTAAATTGCATTAATTCGTGGTGTTTTGAATGCTGTAATGCTGTTACAATAGCAACAGATTTTGACGAACGATTGACTCCATTAAACAAAACACACCCATGTATTTCAAGAACATTATACACCGACATAGCAAAATTGTTATTTATATTGCTACCTGTATTTGAAATTCTATCCATTGCATTTTCGGAGCATACGGATATTCTTTTAACATCTTTACTGGAAAAATTGTACACCGATTCAAAAAACCTGTAGTTTGTTCTCCAAAGAATATAAAACATAACGATGTGATTCGTATCCACACACATTTCTTTATGATTTTGTAAACGCGTACAAGTCATATGTAATGTGTGTGACGGATCCTCATAATACATTGCGGCTGATGTTCTATGCGTTTCATTAGCAACAGAATTTGATGAACTAGTTTGTTTGTTAATGTTTTGAAATGTTGTTCGAGGAGTTTTGTCATCAAAAAAATAGGTATCATTGTTACGTTTAACGGCAATTTTTGATTGCGCAAGAAAGAAATATATTGTTATGCCTGTCAAAAAAATTAAAGACCTTTTTAAAATTAAACATAGATGGTATCGCATGTCGCGGAAAAAAAAATAACACCGGTTTGTTTTATTGTAACATTGTTTTTAAGAAAATATTCTTTTGCAGATTTTTAAATTATATTCACGTGATGTAAAATGGCATTTATGGCCAAAAAAATAAAATTATCTTTTCCACTCAATATCCCAAGGACATTTTTGGAAATCTGTTGCGGCACATGGCGTGGATAATCCGAAATGAAGCAATTTGCGTGCCATATCAATCTTAGCTTCTGTTGCGCGTTGGTGTCCCCACTCCATATAAATTTTTATGACTCGTTTTAGTGTTTCATGTGCACCCGCAAGTGCCTGCGGCTCATGCCCTTCAATGTCTATTTTCATAATGATCGGCCCAGTAAAATATCCTAACTTTAATAAAGTATCGTCGATTGTAGTACTTATTAAATTACCAGTAGAATTCGGTCGTATTCCCCAACCACCGATATTTTGCTTATCCCCGCCAGGCTGTATAAAGCGCTGTCCGGTAACAACAGATACCGGCTGATTTACGATATGCATGGTTAAATTATTTAACGCTAAACTTGCGCGAAGATATTTGATATTATTAGGATTGGCTTCAAACCCGACTACTGTGCTACCTGCTGCGGCAGCAATAAGAGAATATTGGCCAAGATGGGTACCAACGTCTAAAACAAGTGCAGTTGGATTGTTTAATACTTCACGATAGAAAGGAGTTGCGATGTGCGGCTCCCATAATCCAGACCGGACAATACTGCCAACGACATGTCTATCCTGACTGATTGGCCTCACACACAATCGCGTATTTGCATAAGGTGGCAATCTAAGTTTCGCACATACTCCAACCTGGCACGTGCAATATGCGGTAGCTGTGGGTATACAAAAAATAATACATGATGCCACGACAAGTGTATAGTTCATGTTAAATGTTACACAAACGTAAAATGTCATTTTCAAACGGTGCGGTACAAGCAAGATTTTATCGGAACGGTCTGATCATCATTACTGCTTTTCCGATCCAGCATAAAATCTCATTTTACAATCCAACAAGTATGAGACCTTCATATTACTATAAAAACACACCGCGTGTTTATATATTATTATTTATGTTGATTGTTGCTCGGTATTCGTATTTGCACATGATAAGCAATGAAAATGGAGATGACTATCAGTATAAAAAAAGATGAAGGAAAGAAAAAATAAAAATAATACAAATAATTTTGAAGCGCAATTATTATCTAATCTGATTCTTACAAAAAAGCAAATAAGTAATATTTCAAATATACAACAAACAAATAAAAAAAATTTGCCTGACATCTTTGGCAATATCGGATCACGGAAAGGAAATTTCTGCAATGAAGGTTTTTTACATACCCTCTCTGGAATCCCGTATCAGGAGGATGTCAATAATATTATGATATGTCCAGGATGGAAAGTTATGGAAGTTTTTAGTAATAATTGGGTCTTTCAGATGAAAAGAATACTCGAACCATACTATGCAAAAAAATGGGTTCTTGATTCTTTCCATTGGTGGTCGAGAGTGTGGGAGTATCCTTGGGTCTTTACTCAAATTAAATTTCTAACTCCGCCATCTGGCCATGTGTTAGATTTGGGATGCGGTGTTTCGTTTTTTCCTTATTTAGTACAAGGCTACCTTACGAACATAAATGGGTCACTCATCGCATCTGATTATAATTCTAATTTTGTTACAATTTATAACGACATGAATGACCAAAGTAAGCAATCTCACAAAGTCACATTTACAAGTATGGATGCACGATGCAGTACCTGTCCTGATTTTGTTTCCGAATCGTATGACACAATATATTGTGTGAGCGTTCTTGAACACACTGATAATTATGAAAACGTAATAAAAAATGTTGTACGGTTATTAAAGCCTGGAGGTTTTTTTATAATGACAATTGATATATCGCTTGAAAGGGGGCATTCCACCCGAAAAATTCGGCTAAGGGCGGCAAACAACTTAATCAAAATGATAGCTTCTTACATGGACGAAACGAATAATATAACATCTATTTCGGTTCCTCGTGAACCTCTTCTGCCAAAATACGTGTTTGATGACTCAGGCCGTACACACTGGGTTCCAAAATGGTGGCATCGCCAGATAAATCTGACGGTATCTTGCCATGTTTTTCAAAAAAGAGTGTAAATAAACAAAAAACGATATTACGACCGTGTTAGTGGTATACCCATCAAAACATGACTTGGAATTTGTCATTTTGGGGGTTGACTGTAAAGGAAGGCAAATTCATTGAAAAATAATCGGGATTTTTTAAAGTATGTACATTTTGTCGCCATTTTATTTTATTTTTTGCAATTTTTGTAAGCTATGCGAACTTTTTCGCTGAAATGATTGAGAGCGTTTGTTAAAACCTCATGGAGCCATTGGATTGCATGGCAGTACCAGATAAGATCTAAACGATTCAATTTTAAGATAGCATCTGATAGCCAGGGCGGCAAATTAATATGAGCAAGCTGTGGTGGAAAGGTTGAATTGTGCTGATTAGATTTTGCATTTGTTGCGGGCCGCACATGAGGAAAAATATTGGGGCACTTATTGTTTGGAAATAAAAAGAAGTCCATCACTTTCAGGTTTTCTTCTTCAAACCCACGCGGCAGAGGAATCATTGCCGGCCCTCGACTCCACACTTGCTCAATCTTGGAAACGAGATCTTGGGAGCAAGAATTCGAAATTGAGTCACGGGGACCACCCAAATAATCACTCACGTTACAACCAAACCAATACCTTACTTGCCTATTGGCTGTCTTGCGTGCAAAGTCAAGCAAATCTATGTCTGATGTAAACACATAATCAGTTGAATTACCATCAAAACATGATTTGGAATTTGTCGTTTTGGGGTTTGGTTGTAAACGAAGACAATGATTGTACTCTGAGACAGTGCGAGCAACAGGCTCCGCAACAGTCATTACTATAACACCTCTTGGTTGGAAAGTATTACTCTGGTGTTTGTAGCGATTGTGTATGTGGCGGTTAATTTTAATTAGCTCCCTTTGTGCATGTGGTAATGTCGCATGCACTCCCAGCCCCCATTTTGGTCGGCAATATAGTTTTTTTTGTACGGCACTCCCCAAACAAGTCCTTGCATGCTCACAGAAGGAGGAACCACCAGTTTTAGGGGTGTGAAGATGGAACAATCCATAAAAGCTGGGAGAAGAAAATAAATGGTTGTCTACATCCAATTGGAGTGATTCATTTCGAATCTCCCAAGAATCCATCCACTTTAATTGTGTTTTTGCTTTCTTGCTTTTCTTTCCTCCCTTTTTGTTGGTGTTTGCATTCTTGTGTTCGTAAAAAGAATCGACATCAGGCTCGATTTGATCTACAGGATTACTTGAGCCAGTCGTATAAGAAGCGGAGTTTTGGGTTGAAATTAAATCTTCTTTGATTCCCAGCGCAAGCGCACTTAATGCCACGATGAGGGTGATACGAGCCAAAATCGTCAATTTCTTTTTATTTTGGGTTCCAAGAATAATGACCTCAAACGGTGTTATGTACTTATGATATTTACGCCTCATCTTTGACCAGATTGTGTTATGACAATCCGTGTCAGTGGTATCCCAATCAAAACATGACTTGAATTTGTCATTTTGGGGATTGACCTTGTGAATGGGGGTAGGCCGTAAGAACATAACCTTTTCCTCCATTACCCTGCCCTAATCCGCGATGATTATCATTACTGCTTTTCTAGCTATACCTTTTGTGTGACATTTTACATTATGTCCAGTATCACGTTTACATTTTATTTTGTTTTGGGGTTTGCATGTTCATTCATAAAAATAGACGCGCGTTCGCTAGGTGTAGATGTCAAAACCAAAAACAACCAATTGTTACTTCCACTTCCCAGAATTTGTTTTTTTTTTGGAACACGCCCTGAAGTTATTAAGATTGCTCCTATTTTAAAATTACTAGATACACCAAGTTCTGAATACTATGGTAAGTATCAATATGTAACGGTTTTTACTGGACAGCATCCTGATTTAATTAAACCATTTATTAATTATTGGGACATACATATTGATATTACTCTTCATAACACATTCATCAGAAATCAGTCGGTTAACGATCTGTTTTCATTGCTTTTTTTAAGTATACATTCAACAATACCAGTGTACAAAAACGACATTTGGTTAGTTCAAGGAGATACAACAACGGCGTTGGCGGCTTCACTCGTTGCTTTTCAAAGCAATATACCCATCGTTCACATTGAGGCAGGACTTCGGACGTTTAACATGAATTCCCCTTTTCCAGAAGAATTTAATCGTCGAACAATTAGTTCTATTGCAGCTATACACTTTGCCCCAAGCAAGCTCAGCAAGCATAACTTATTAAATGAAGGGGTTGATCCTAAACGAATTATTGTTTCGGGAAACACTGGGATTGATGCAACGCGACTAACAGAACAATTTATGGAAAAACCGACGCAAATACAAGAGGGCATGCCTTTTGTATACGTGACAACACATCGCCGTGAAAACTTTCCGTACTTATCGGCAATTTATAATGCAATAGGAGCAAACACTCAATGTAATGGTGTAATATTTTTTGTTGCAGTTCATAAGAACCCAATAGCTGCAGAAATAATGCGCACTGCATGTCAATTATATCCCAATGTTTTAAAATGCATTGCGCCATTATCATATACAGAGAGCCAGTGGATGTTGAAGCATTCTATTTTCGTTCTTACCGACTCTGGTGGTTTGCAAGAGGAAGCAACATGGTACAACACATTCGTGCTTGTGGTACGACAAAACACGGAACGACCAGAGGCAATACATGCAGGATTGAGTCGTTTAGTAAATAACAACACCATTATGCTTCAACAAATGAAACTCATATGTCAGTCAAGATATACAAACTTGGGATCAACACCGTCGATTACAACTAAGTCTTACCCCTTTGGAGATGGGTATACCGCCAACCGTATACTTGCTACATTACAGAACCCAACATATTTAAAATATTTGTACAAGGAAATGACATACTTTTCAACATCAATGGCGTCAGGCATTCATAGTTCCAACGATGATATTTTATGCTCATCCAATTTAAAACCAGGATGGAATGTATGTTCAGAAGAGGGAAAAATTGATATTATATTAACCGTACACAAACGAGGTGTCCACAATCTTAAACGTCAATTAAACAACGTACTACATATGAGCATACTTGTAAATCGGGTGTTTGTTATACAACATTATGACATAGACACACAGGATATAAATGCCTTACTATCAATTTTTAAGAGTAAAGGTGGCATATCGTTTACACATATTAATTTGGGCACTAATGGAAGGTATCATTCTCGATTTTATATAGCATATATGTTGTCAACTGCCGAGTACGTTTCTATTTGGGACGATGACGTCTATGTAGGTAAAAAATGGATATCTTATGCCCTTGATGTTTCTAAAAAAAACAACAATGCATTGATTGGAGGCAACTGCAGGTCATTCACAGAAATTTTAAGCCCTCCAAAAATCAGCAACAAATATACTCCATTATTAAGACAAAGTGGTAATTGCAAGCAACATAATTCAACATTAATAGTTGATTTTGTTGGACATGTTTGGCTATTAAAGCGCAATTTATTAAGATACTATCTTGGGGAACAACAATTCACACATGCTACCGGTGAAGATATACAATTATCATTCGCGTTACAAAAAAAAGGAATAATTTCAATGAGTCCATATGAGACAGATAGTGATTTACGTATAAGGGATTATAAAAACAATATGCAACATGCAAGTTTTACAAATCAAAATTTACAAATTCGTCGTCAATTGCTCTTTTTAGAGTTACTTCAGGAAGGATTTAACCCACAAAGATGTCGTAACTGTTTAGATAAAGAAGCAATCAAAAAAGGAATTGTCTTCTTTACCCTTTTATTGCAGTCACTGCCTAAGTTGCTGTAAGCACCTGATTCGCAACGTCGTTGCATGGGACACCAACTTGCTCATAATATCAGTCGAGACATGAATGTTTTTTTTACGATAGCTATCACGCATTAAAGTATTATTTTGCTGTGATGTATTGTCTTTGGTTTTAATACCTTATCGTGTAAAATTTTATTTATTTTTCTCGGGTTGTTTCCGTTATTTTTTGTCGTGGATATAACCTGTATCCTCTCTGTTAATTTTACATAAGATTGTATCATGTATACTATTTGATTTTTATCCCGCGTGTCCACAACAACACCCACATTTGGTGGATCCATTTTCCTCAATTCATCTTTCCCAATCTGTACCCATCCTGGTGTCACAAATTCAGTGTCCTCATTTACCCTGACAATATATTCGGCGCCGTCATCTTGTGCGCGTTGCGTAATTTCATTAAATGTGATACGCCCATCCAGTAATGTCTTATTCACAACCACCACGGTCCCAACACTCTTAATAACTTTAATAAACCGATGCCAGTAATAGTCGTCACTGTCAATCGCCACATACAGACGAGCATCATCTTTTATGGTCGTTGTTTTCCGAAAACTTGGAACTAAAATATTCATTAAGGGTGTATTACTTACACTAGTAACAAGATCAACGGCACTACTTCGCACACACACGCATACTGCAGTAAAGGCACAGACATGCTCAATGCAAAATACAAGACAAAGGAAAGGTTTTATTAAATTGATCATTATTGTAGAATGACCATGTGAATGGCGTAAGACTTTACCTACGCAGTAAGAACATACCCGCTTGCCTGACCACTCATGCCTTTAATAATATACATCAATAAAGCAATAACTCCAAGACCACCTAGCGTCGCAATGAGGACGATCGCCCATACGGGAAAATCATCATCATCTTTAGGGTTCTCCGGGGCAGATTCCAAGTGGCAACGTATGCCTTCATAGCCATTTTCACAAACACAGACGGGGGTCGTGCCATAATGCAATTCACACCGGCCCTGGTTACTACATGAATTGGTTTCACATTGTGCAACTTGTGCAACAATCGCAAAACGAGGACTAAGAGCAAGATTCTTTTGTGCATCTTGAAATTCATCCCAAGTTTGGATTTCCCGACGACGGGCAGCAGCGCCCACATTGTTATCGGTTACAGTAACATCAATACTTATTGTCTCGTCCACACTAGAGTTTCCATTCAACGCGGTGTAAGTTATATTTGACACACCAATTTCAAAATAATAATAACCATGAATTTTGTGACTTATTTCTTCGTGCGTGCCATTATAAAATGTAGCACAAGATCCGTCGGGTTGACATACCTTGGCTTCAATACTGACATTGCGGTTAAGATCAGAACTATTCGTACCGTAGAAAAAATCGTCCTCTCGATTTTCACCCTTGCCTGCAAAAATAACCCAAAAATGTGATGTTGTTGCTGCCTCTATTGCGGTGAATTGTTCAGTATATGGAACAGTTAAATCAGTTTGCCAATTATATACATTATATTGACATTTGTCTCCAATAAACCCAGGTTTACAAAAACATGTATATTTGTTATCGTGGTCTGTAATGCCTGTCGTATTTAATTTTTTTTCACATTTTGAATCGTGCATGCATCCGTGTGCGCCAATGCCACCACAATCGGTGGTAGGTGTATTACAATCTGCACCTTGCCATTCCGGAAGATGATTACAATCGCACGCGACAACACCGTCATTCATGTAATAATTTCCATTATTTTTACATGCGGTTGCAACACGGTCTTTGCAAACATTCGTAAGGGTGAAATTTGAAAATACCCATCCGTCTTTACATGTGCAGATCGAAGATTCTGGTGCTGGTACCTCCAAAACAGTGCAACCAGCAACATGACCATCGCATGCATTTGATGTACAGGGTTCAAGATTAATATCCACTGTTATGATGTCAACCCCGAGATCGGTCAAGTTCCATGCTGAATGGAGGGGGGCGGCGCCTTCATAACGAAATTGTGCTGATGTGACAACAATATATGACATAAAAAATTGGCCATTAAAAGTTGCTTCATACTGAGTAAGCGAACCTAAATTTCCGTTAGTAGCGTGTTTAGTTATCAACGAATCAGGGGAAAAGGTATTCAAAACATAACCACTCGTTGTACTGTCTGTCGTGTTTTTTGCATACGATGAAAAGAGAGTATTGTTACACGTAACGACATTATTAGAGTCAGTATCGTTTGCACATAACTCATTAGCTTCAAAACTAAACGTTATCGTGTATTTGGCATCTTCGATCGAGTCTTGGCCTGAAAATAATGTGCTAACATTACCTTCGGACATAGAAAGTGTAGGAAAAGCATTCGAACGTAAGCTTTTGCATTTGGCGTCCCACGTGTAACCAGTTGGAGGATCAATACATGTACATGCTGCCGTATTATTCACAATATCGCAAGATGTAGCCTTTCCACATTCATTTAGTTGACAGACGCCTCGTTCTGTTTGACAGTGAATTCCAGTGTAGTCGGTATCTGCACAGTTACATCGATTTAAAACTTCATTATATTCTCCACGGCTATGGCATCGTATGTCGGTCTCACCATTCACTTGAACAGTTTGAATTAAAAAAATAAGGGCAAGCGCAAAGAAAAATTTTGCGTGCATTTTACTGACTGGCGATCGATTTTTAACAAGCCGTACAGTGAAGGGTAAATATGTTACATTCATAATATTGTCTTTTGCACTAAAAGTTTGTTCCTCTCATGGGGGTTATTACTGTGCAAGTGCTTGGTGGTAACTGCCATCTCAAAAATGGTAAAAAAGTAAACTGTCTGTCCGTTTTACGATTACAAAACGTGTCGCCCTTGGTTGAATTTAAAGTGGACGAGGCAAATGGGAAAGTTTTGACGGCAGCTGTAAAATTACAAAGTGTTGTTTTTGAAGAGGACAATAGTGTGCGTGCAATAGGATGGCACGTTATTATGCAATGGCTGCGAAAATTAGTAGGCAATGAAAGTAGCAAATTTCTTCAAAAATTAACATTGTCTTATCCGATGAAAGAGTTTCTAGTGCATGGCGGCATCAAGAATAAGAAGAAAAAAACCGATTTGGAAAAACATTTAAAATCGCTTGTATCTATTCAGTGCGAACATTCTCGTCATGCGGGTATGTCGGGTAAGCCAACGACAATTTTGCGTGCTGAAGTGGATGAACGATTTTTTGAACGAAATGGACAAGTGTATTGTCAAGTGTGTACATTAAATATGCGGGAAACAAGCCTGGATGGTTTTTTGTACAAGGATCATGTTCTGCCATTATTGCTTCATTTGGAAAAAAGTATGGAAGAAAAGTATTTGCCTTGCGTGGCACTTTTAAAAGATGCGTTTTACACGACTCGCGACCAAGTTTTATTTTATCAACACAATAGTGTTTGGGATAGCGCAATTTTCCCGCAATTGGATTACAAATACAATGACCCACAATCTTTACTGTTGACGGGTGTACAATTATTTCGGGTAGTCGCCAACCGAACCTGGGCAGATTTTGGAATACATCACAAGAACCAAAAAAATGTTCGTCAATTTTTTCAGTGTTTGGCAAAATATCGTGTGTACGGTCTTGCGGAATTTCAAGCCCTACCGTTTTTACCGCCGTGTTTTAAAAGTTTAGAGACAAAAAAAAGTGAACTTTCTATGACCGCGTTTCGTCTTGTTGTTATCTCGGTATTTGAACCGTCGCTTGTCATGTCGATTTTTCGGGAAGCTGGCAACGGGTATGCGCATGTGTACAAAAACAGTATTGATAAACTTATGGTTCCTGGCGTTGACAGTGTAAGTATTCACGATGTTGCGTCATATAAGGCCACTCATCCATTACGAACACTAGTTGCATGGCCAGCGCATTTTTTTTCTTTTTTGGAATTAACCATTTTGGAAACTTATGGATCGCTTGCCTGTCCTGTCATTTTGGCAGGCACGCCTTATGTCGTTGGCAACGAGGTCATGCAAGGCCAATGTTTTACGTCCATGGTTGACCAAGGACACCCTGTTACTTTTTACAATCCTACAACGCCCGTGGCCTTAACCCTGTCCCGCCAAATTGAGGGAGGCACCTACCCTTTGCAGCCCATACCCATCACCTATCTTTCAAGCCCTCGTCACACGCAACTTAAATGTCCAACATATATGGAAAATGAACAAGAGTATTATCATCATTCTTTATTGTTTACACTTTTATCAAAACTGTCCCACTCCCCTCAAATGTTATCCTCTTTAACCCTTGTGCCTGGTCCGCTGCATTTTTCATCCGATGCGGAACTTGCGCTTTGCGGGTGAATGTTATCATAAATGGAAAGAAGTTGTTGATGCGATCCTTTTATCATCAGAACTGTGTTTTGGCTCAAGTCATTATATTTTGGGGTCAACACATAATCATAATAGTCTAAACATCGCGACAGACTCTGGTAGCGCATTAGAAAATGTTGTCGAGTGTATTTCTCCGTTTGAGATTTTACATGTGACAAAAAAAGATGCAATAAATCACCTAATTCATAATAATACATTATTGCAAAATCGTTGTACAGGTCAAACTTTGCAGACCATTCCCACCATAAATGTTCCATCACACACGAAAGGTTAAAACTTATGTCTTTATTTTCGTTAAGAATTTGTAGGCATTGAAAAAAAATTGCATACATTCTGTGCTGTAAAATGTGTCTGCATTACGGATTAAATGAAGGATTGCTTACAATATCATCTCTAGATCTAGGGCTCATTTGTCCAAAATTGCTTACTTTATCTGCAACCCTATTATAGATTTGTTTCCCAGTGTTGACGAGAGATGCAAAAATGCCCCAACCCATTCCCTGCGCAATTTGTAGACCAACTGTTATGCTCCACAAAGCAAGAAAGGTACCATCTTTATAACTATGCAAAGGAGTCTTAGTCTCACCAACAATGTAAAACATCTCAGAATGGTGAATGATGTACATACAGCCAGAAATTAAGGTGGAAAGAAGAGAAAGGCCAACATATATAGTTGGCGTGTGCAGAAAAAAACGATCACTGCCTGTAATAGGGGTGCCTGGGTCAATTGTCTTGTGCCATGTCCAGATACTATACGCCTGAGTAAACACAAAAAGTTGAAAAATAGCGGCAAGCGGCAAAAACACTTTAACCATTCGCGTTTCCATGGAACAGTCCCACAAATCAATGTCTGCTTGCGATGCGATGGTATTTTCGCCACACCATAAATTACCAAACGCACGATCATGACCGCCAACGGTTGCAAAATTTGGCAAAAATAACAGCAGCATGAGCGTTATGGTTGCCGTCAATGCAACAAGACTTTGGAACGCATGGGCTTGTTTTTTTATGTCTTGGAAAAACGTAACCACCCCTCCTTCACAGCAACTCATCAGACCCATTTTGAATGCAAGTTATTTTTTATTTCATGATAATGGGAATAGGCTTATAATACAAAAAAAAATTAATGCCATCAGTGTCGTTTAGTAGGGCTTAAATCGGGCACGGTGGCGTCGGTTGTAAGGCAGATTTTCAATTTGGGAAAATGCATGAAACACAATTTCAACCGTGTAGGGATAAACGTTAATGTTGGAGATGCGTGCATTTTTACACAATTGTTGTGCGTTCAAAAAAAAAGCAGGATTGACAATACCGCAAGGTTCTAAATGAAAATTAATCGTAGTTCCTGAGCGAGGACAGAGGAACCATTGCCAAGAATAAAAATTTTTATAGTAGGGTGCAAGACGACCCAAGTATTCACAAATGGCTGCTGCATCGTCAGGAAAAGTTTCATAAAGTTTATTTGCTTTTTGTTTTAAGTAGGCCATACCGCGTTTTATGGCCATGTCAGTGGTACAAGCTTCCCTTTCTTTTTCGTCACCTTGGCCATGTCCTTCACTAAAAAGACCTTCCCGGGTAGAAGGCACAAGGCGCAAATAAATGGTGGCGGGTAAACGAACATGGGCTTGCAGTTTGCCAGCATCAGTGAGTTTCCATTCTTCAGGATGGGTTGCCGGGAAGGTGATTTCAAGTACATACGACAAACTGCCGAAAGCGTTTAAAAGTTCGGCTAAATTTTTTCGCTTGTAACCCTGGATGACAAAAACTTGGTGAAGTTCCTCAGTCAAAAGAATAGGAAAGTCGTGCTGATTTCCTAGTTTATGCACCACTTCTTTTATTCCCATTTTACTCTTCGTTCTTGGTGAACAAAGCCAACAAAGACTGAAAATTGCCTTCGGTGTAAAATGCCAAGAAGAAAACAAAGACCGACATGCCAATCATGGGCAATAGATCACGGTTGGACGATGATACTAGCTCGTCGCATTTCGGAACACGCACGTCGTCTTTATTTGCAACGTGAAGATAAAAATTGTCCGTGCCTGGTTCGTCTTCTAAAAGACAGGGCGTAAAATTGGGTTCGAGTTGCAGAAAAAGTTGATGCAAACTCATGCCCTGCATCTCTGATTTGGTAAACGTGTACATGCCCATTTTATTTGGCAGCCAAACAAAATTACTTAAAAGATCATGTGGTATACTTTTTGAAAAATCATTGGCCGGTACAATATTCATGTACAGTGTTTCGGTCCCGTTCTTTGATGCGGGAAAACAAAGGTCTAAATTTTTGGCATGCAGTTGCTTTGTTAACTCGCCAACCATTTCACAGCTTCGCGCAAATGCGATCCGAAAGGATCCGTCAGCTTCTTCGCCGACGATGCCGCTGGTGAATTCATCAAGAAGTTCAACAATGGCGTCTTTGTCCATTTTGTTGTGCAGTGCCTGTGGTAAAATGACAACACCAGACAACGCGTGCTGGTTGAACCCAACTACAAGCAATCTTGTCACTGGTCTTTGCGACTGTGTTTTTCACCAATCCTGTGCCAATATTTTTTTTCAATCAAACACCTACCACTGTAAAAAATGTAACGTTGCTGCGATTTCGTGTAAAAGTGTTACGAACCGAACATGCTTACTCTGTCCCGCGTATAGTTTTAAAACCATGTGCGCAAAGTGTCACCATAATTTTGTCCATGCCCTGCAAAAAAAACAGACCAATGTTGGCGAAATTTGTGTGACTGACGAAATACGATCCTTTTTAAATGAACATAATGTTCAGGCCAGGCATTTGGCTCTTTTCAGTGCATGGCTTGTCCAGGAGCTGACATTGCTAAAATTACCGCTTTTTTTTCGCGCAGACAAACTATTTTTGCTGTCGGCCAAAACACTTCTCAGTAACGTCTTGTTAAGAACGGTGACCCTGCATAGTAGCGTGTGCGTAAAGGAATGGTACAAGAGTGTGTACACCTGGCTTGAACCAATAATGCACTTTACCATGAGCGATGTGGACGAGGCCTTACACAATATTAAAATTAACCATTCACGTATTATTGTGTCTAAAGATGGTGTGATGGTTTTAACAGAACAAAAGGAATACGAAACAAAGGTTTTGCTGCCAGCTTTGGGGTCTGTCTTTTGTTTACTCGATTATCATAATCAAAATGACAGAAACAGCCAGCAGGTCCAAAAAATATTCCTTTCAGAGAAAAATGATTACATGTACTATTTAACCTTAAGCGATCCCGTTCCCTATATACCAGAATTTGCACAAGTGTGGAAAAAATGCCAAACAAATTTATCGTAACTGTGGCCAAAGGTGTAGATGGCAAAATAGATGAGTTTGTGACCAAAGCAAACCCAGAACACTCTGTCTATTTTGCATCAAAAGTGACGGGTGAAAATTCATGCTTTTCGTTTCAAAATAGTCCAAACGTAAGTAAACCCGTGGCAGTGGCGGCCATAGATGAGGCTAACTCAAACACGCATGTCATCATCGCCGCACAAGCCATCTACAATCATAAAGATAGTACAACCGTTGTGTCGTCAGAAGTTATCCATCATGATGGTAATAGGGTCTGGAAAAACGCCGGAGAAATAAATTCGCTTACATTTACGGCATCACACGATCTTGGAACCCTACAATTAAGTACAACTAAAGAGTTTACCTTTTTGTACTTTAACAGTTCTCATGTTGAAGGCAAGCTCTTTTTTATTAAAAATCGCGGCCTTCTTGAAAATCACAACAAAAGGTGTTGGTTTCCCGCCTACCTTCCGCCAAACTTTCAATACAAGGCCAGTTTGCAACCAGACGGATTTTTGATTTCAGCCTCTTTTCGAGAGCATCCAAATAAACCAGTAATGCGCAGCTTTCTGGACCTTACCCGTGTCACGGTTAGGAAGGAAAGTCCGTGTTGCGCACCATATGCATGGAAACCTAAAAATGTAAAAAATGCAGAAGAAATAAACTTACGTGTTGGAAACATGAA
>Ga0115566_10000943_pt1 | contig 25118 bp, 13 predicted proteins | sample COGITO_mtgs_1204_3_FD_87173 | JGI IMG/M metagenome (GOLD analysis project Ga0115566, IMG submission 87173) | Pelagic marine microbial communities from North Sea - COGITO_mtgs_120405 | ecosystem: Environmental > Aquatic > Marine > Epipelagic | place: Germany:Helgoland, sampling site Kabeltonne...
TGGAAGCCAGTACCTATAATACCTAAATTTGTAGATATAGTTGTAAATGGTATATCAGATAGAATTTATGATGTAAAAGCATATTCACAAGATCCTTATGGCGTTAGTCAACGTACAGAATACATGGAGTCTGTTATTAGAGATATGCAGACTAAAGATTTAAATGAATTTTCTGAGCAAGCTTTTGGTATAACTATAGCAGAAAATGATCCTGCAACTTTACCTAGAGATGAAGAAGAATTATCTCTACATATGCAATTAACGTATAAGCAGTCTATAGAGATCGCAGAAGAACAAGCTTTAAATGTTATACTACAAGGCAACAAGTATGATCAAATAAAAAGAAGATTATATTACGACTTAACTGTTATAGGCTTAGCATGTGTTAAAAATAACTTTACTAAATCAGAAGGTGTAACAATAGATTATGTAGATCCAGCAAATATAATATACTCGCACACTGAGTCACCTTACTTTGATGATATATACTACATTGGTGAGGTAAAAAATATACCTATTAATGAGCTTAAAAAGCAATTTCCAAACCTTACTAATGAAGATCTAAAAGAAATAACACAACAAGGTATACATAAATCGTCACTAGAACGTAACAATGTTTATGATAGAACTAACGTTGATAATAATATAATACAAATACTTTATTTTAACTATAAAACCTACATGAATGAGGTTTATAAAATTAAAACAACTGGTAGTGGTGCATCTAAAATATTAATGAAAGATGATTCTTTTAATCCACCATTAGAAGTTGTAGATGAAAGATTTGGTAAGCTATCTAAATCTATTGAAGTTTTATATGAAGGCGCTTTAGTATTAGGTACTAAAAAATTACTTAAATGGGAAATGTCAAAAAATATGATGCGACCTAAGAGTGATTATACTAAAGTAAAAATGAATTACTCACTTTGTGCACCAAGGATGTACAAAGGTAAAATTGAATCTTTAGTTCGTAGAATAACTGGTTTTGCAGATATGATTCAGTTAACTCATTTAAAGTTACAACAGGTTATGTCGCGTATGGTTCCTGATGGTGTTTATTTAGACGCTGATGGTTTAGCTGAAGTTGATTTAGGTAACGGTACAAACTACAATCCACAAGAAGCGTTAAATATGTTTTTCCAAACTGGTAGTGTTATTGGAAGATCATTAACAGCAGACGGAGATGGTAATCCAGGTAAAGTACCTATACAAGAAATTCAAAGTGGTAGCGGCGGTAATAAAATGCAAGCGTTAATACAGACATACAATTATTATCTACAAATGATAAGAGATGTTACTGGATTAAATGAAGCAAGAGACGGTAGTATGCCAGATGCTAATACATTAGTCGGTGTACAAAAGTTAGCAGCAGCTAATTCAAATGTTGCAACAAGACATATATTACAAGGTGGTTTGTTAATAACTTCAGAATTATGTGAGTGTTTATCTATGAGAATTGCAGATGTATTAGAGTATTCACCAACAAGAGAAGCTTTTATACAAGCTATTGGAGCTCATAACGTTGGTACTTTAGATGATTTGTCTACATTACATCTTCATGATTTTGGTATATTTATTGAACTAGCACCAGATGAAGAAGAAAAAGCAATGTTAGAAAATAACATACAAGCTGCTATTTCAAAGAATAGCATTGAGCTAGAAGATGCTATTGATATAAGAGAAATTAAAAACGTGAAACTTGCAAATCAACTTCTTAAATTAAGAAGAAAGAAAAAAATAGAGCAGGACCAAGCAATGCAACAACAGAATATAAAAGCGCAGTCACAAGCTAACGCAGAGTCGCAGCAAGTTGCAGCTCAAGCAGAAGTACAGAAACAACAGGCTTTAACACAAAGTAAAATTGAACTTGAAACTGCAAAGAGTCAATTAGAGCAGCAAAAGCAACAACAAGAAGCTAATCTAAAGAAAGAGTTAATGAATCACGAGTTTGAGCTAAATATGAAATTAAAAGAAAAAGAGCTTGAAACTACAAAGATGAAGGAGAGTACAAAAGAAGATCGTAAAGATGAAAGAACTAGAATACAAGCTAGTCAACAATCTGAATTAATAGATCAAAGAAATAATCAAGCACCACCTAAAAAGTTTGAGTCTTCAGGTAATGATATAATGGGTGGCGGAATAGAATTATAATATGTTTAACAAATAAATAATAGTAAAATGGCAAAAGTAGTACAAGATTGGACTGGCAAAATAATGGGATCTGTTTTTACAACAGCTTCTAGTGATGCTATTAAACCTCCTACAGGATGTGTGTTTATTGCTATAACAGCAATAACTGACACTGATTTTGATAGTTCAGGTGGTTTAGTTGCAGAAACAGCAACTGTATTCGCTAACACAGAGGATGCTGCTAATGATTTAGCTGCAGGTTCTGAAACTAATTTAGAAGGATCTGGTGGTGTTCAAATAACAAACACAAACTTAGATTTAAAATCTGGCGTAACAATTTATGGTAGATATACTGAAATTGATGTTAATGCGGGACAGGTTGTAGCATACATAGGAAAATAAAAAAAATTGTACGAGAGTACATATGTTTAATTAATTATATAATATTATATTATGGCAAAAGCAAAAAAAGAAAAGGTAGAAGAGACTACCGATTCTGCTGCTGAAGTGAAAGCAACAGAAAATGATGGTAAATTAAAAGTAAAGAAAAAACCGTCAATGAAAAAAATGGCTGTAGACAATGAACCGTTAAAGGTTGACATGTCTAAAGCTCCTGCAGAAGAAAAGCAGGAAGAAGAGCAACCTAAAGAAGAAGTCAATGATAAGATTGTTGAGGAAGTTAAAGAGGAAAAGGTTGAAACCAAAGAAGAAGAAACTGAAAAACCAGTTTTGGAAGAGATTACAGAAGAAAAAACTGATGAGGTTGTTGAAGATAAAGCTGAGACAATTGAAGAAGCAGTTGAAGAAGCTGTAGAAGAAGCTAAAGAAACTGGCAAAGAACTACCGGATAATATTCAAAAAGTTGTAGACTTCATGGATGAGACTGGTGGTGATCTTAACGATTACGTAAAATTAAATCAAGATTACAATAAACTTGATGATAAAGCTTTATTAAGAGAGTATTATAATCAAACTAAATCACACTTAACAAGTGATGAAGTTGATTTTCTTATAGAAGATAGATTTGACTACGATGAAGAAGTAGATGAAGTAGTTGATGTTAAGAGAAAGAAATTAGCGTTTAAAGAGCAAGTTGCCGACGCTAAAAGCCACTTAGACGGGCTAAAGTCTAAATACTATGCGGAAATCAAAGCAGGCTCAAAGTTAAATCCTGAGCAAAAAAAGGCAATTGATTTTTTTAATAGATACAATGAGAAGAACGAGGTAGAAGAAAAAGCATTAGAACAACAAAGATCAACTTTTACACAAAAAACAAATAATGTTTTTAACGACAAGTTCAAAGGTTTTGAATATAATGTCGGAGATAAAAAGTTTAGATTTAATGTTAAAGATGTAAACAGAGTTAAAGAACAACAAAGTGATATTAATAACTTTGTATCTAATTTTTTAGATAAGAAAAGTAAATTAATTAATAACGCTGAAGGGTATCATAAATCTATGTTTACAGCTATGAACGCTGATGCTGTTGCGAATCATTTTTACGAACAAGGAAAAGCAGACGGTGTTAAAGAAAGTATTGCACGATCTAAAAACATTGATATGTCTCCTAGAGCTACTAATGAAACAGATGTTAGTGGTGTAAAAGTAAGAGCGATAAGTGGCGACTCTACTGATAGACTTCGATTTAAAATTAGAAAATAACTTTAAACATTTAAAATTTAAAATAAAATGGCAGCAATTAACCCAACGGCTGGGTCGAATTTAAACTCAACTCCAGCCCCAAAACAACAAACCCTTTCTAGTAACTATATTGACTTTACGTCATCTAGTACTGAAGGTTGGGCTCAACAATATCTACCTGATATTATAGAAAAAGAAGCTGAGGTGTTCGGTAATAGAACTATCTCTGGTTTCCTTTCTCAAGTAGGTGCTGAAGAGGCTATGACAGCTGACAGAGTAATCTGGTCAGAACAAGGTAGACTACACATCTCTGTAACAGGAGTATCTGTAGCAAACGCTGGTACTATTACTGGCGCAACTAATCACGGTGTTAGAGTTGGTCAAACTATCGTATTATCTGATGGTGAGTCTAGCCCTACAATAACAAAATGTTATGTTTCTGCAGCTGATTCAGCAGCAGGTACTTTAACAGCTCTTCCTTATGCAGTAGCAACTGTTGGTGCAGTAAGTGGATTTGTTACAACTGATGATGACGCTGCAGCTAGATGTTCTTTCTTCGTTTATGGATCTGAATTCAAAAAAGGAGATAGCGGAATGTCTAACGCAGTAACACCTCAACATAAATCTCATGTGAACAAACCAATTATTATCAAAGATAAATTTGAAGTAAGTGGTTCAGACGCATCAGCTATTGGTTGGGTAGAAATTTCAGGTGAAGAAGGTCAAAATGGTTACCTATGGTATTTAAAAGCTGAAGGTGATACAAGAGCTAGATTCTCTGATTACTTAGAAATGGCATGTATAGAAGGTGAACTTGGTGTACCTGGTTCTTCTGCAGTAGATTCAGAATTATCTGGAGCTGGTGCGGATTTTGGTACTGAAGGTTTATTCGCAGCAATCAATGACAGAGGTCACGTTACTTCTGGTATCGTTGGTACTAGTGCAGCAGATGACTTAGGATCTTTTGATAATATCCTTAAGAAATTTGATGGACAAGGTGCGATTGAAGAAAACATGTTGTACTGCAACAGAAGTGTATCTTTAGCAATAGATGATATGCTTGCAGCACAAAATTCTTATGGTTCAGGTGGTACTTCTTACGGAGTATTCAGTAACGATGAGGATATGGCATTAAATTTAGGTTTCTCTGGTTTCAGAAGAGGTTCTTATGACTTCTACAAATCTGACTGGAAATATCTAAACGATGCTTCATTAAGAGGTCAAGTAGATGGCGATTACAACGACGTTAGAGCGGTTGTAATTCCAGCTGGTGTATCAACTGTTTATGATGAGTCTTTAGGTAGAAATATGAAAAGACCTTTCTTACACGTAAGATACAGAGCTTCACAATCTGATGATAGAAGAATGAAAACTTGGATCACTGGTTCAGTTGGTGGAAACATCACTTCTGATCTTGATGCAATGGAGGTACATTACCTATCAGAAAGATGTTTAGTTGTTCAAGGAGCTAATAACTTCATGATTCTTAACTAATACATTATTTTAAAGAGTTAGGTGCTTCGGCACCTAGCCCTTTATTTTTTAATTATTTAATTATATTATATTATGGAAAAATCAAAAAAGAAAACTTCTAAAACAGAAGTTACTATGAAAAAAGCATCAGTGGCAAAACAACCAGTTGATGTTAAAACGCCAGTCGTTGCTGATAAAAACGCCTGGGATATTAAAGACAGAGTATATTATTTAAGAGATGGTTTATCACCATTATCATATACTATACAAAGTAGAGGTATTTATTGGTTTGATAATGAGAAGGGATATGAGAGAGAGTTGAAATACACAGAAAATCAAAAAACACCTTTTGTAGATGAATTTAAAGGTGACGCTAGATTAGGTCACGTAACTTTTACTGATGGAATATTAAACGTTCCAAAAGAAAAACAAACACTACAAAAATTACTATCACTATATCATCCTCAAGCAAATAGATTATTTTATGAGTTTGATCCAGTTGAAGAAGCTAAAGATGAGTTAGGAGAACTTGAACTAGAACTAGAAGCTTTAAATACAGCTAGAAATATTGAAATAGATTTAGCAGAAGCGGTGTTAAGAGTAGATCAAGGTAATAAGGTAAGTAACATGACATCTAAGGAGATAAAAAGAGATGTTATGCTTTATGCTAAAAGAAACCCTAAATTATTCTTAGAGTTAGTTAATGATGATAATGTTGAGCTTAGAAACGTTGGTATTAAAGCTGTTGAAGCTGGATTACTTAGACTTTCAAGTGACAACAGAACTTTTCATTGGGGAAGTAATGACAGAAAAGTCATGACTGTTCCATTTGATGAAAACCCTTATTCAGCATTAGCTGCATACTTTAAAACAGATGATGGTATGGAAATATACCAAAATATTTTAAAACAATTATAAATCACTTTATAGAGTAGTCACTCTATACGGGTGACTACACTATATAAACAAAAGAAATTATGGCAGTAAGTATAGACACTGTATATCAAAAAGTATTAGCAATTGCCAATAAAGAGCAAAGAGGTTATGTAACACCTCAAGAGTTTAATTTACTAGCAAATCAAGCACAATTAGAAATATTTGAACAGTATTTCTATGACATAAACCAATTCAGTAGAATACCTGGTAACAGCACTATTTATTCAGATTCACTTGACGTGTTGCAAGAAAAAGTTGATCATTTTGAAAAGTTTAGAGCAGACGTGTCAATGGCATCGGGTGGTGTTGGTACATTGCCAGAATATTATAAAATGGGTACGTTATATTATTTAAAAGACGGTCAATACTTAGCAATAGAAAATGTAGAACAAAACAAATTACACTTACATATAAACTCACCGTTAACAGCCCCAACGACATCGCGACCAATATATGTGAGAAACTCTGGTACAACAGAAGCTCAGAGAGAAAGAAGAATACAAGTTTACCCAACTACAATAACATCAGCGGTAACATGTAACTATATTGCAAAGCCTACAAAAGTACAATGGGCATACACAATTGTAAATAGTGAAGCTTTATATAACTCAACAAATGCTGTTGATTTTGAACTTCACGCTTCAGAAGAAACTAAATTAGTAATTAAAATACTAGAATTAGCTGGTATAACTATGAAAGATACAGGTTTAATTCAAGTAGCTGATAAAGAAGAAATAGAAACAATACAACAAGAAAAATCATAAATAAATGGGATTACTAGGAACAACAACACAAGAGTCGTATTATAATCAAAGTCAAAGCGCTTGGGGTGAAACAATTAATGGTTCTGGTAGTAGCGGTACTGTAGCATTTACATTAACAACTGCTTATTTTAGTACACTACCTACAGCTGAAACTCAATTTGATGTTTTTATAAATGGCAAACAAGTATCAAGTTCTAACTACAGTTATTCATCTCCTACTTTAACATTTTCTTCTACAGATTACGATTCAACAATACAAGCTAGCAATGGAGCACCGTTAACTGGCATGACTTTAGTAGTTAAACAAACAGACGTTGCTGAACAATTTGGTAATTATCAATACATAAAACTAAAAGACATTATTAGTAACTTTTTAATATCATATGTTGGTGAAGATCGTATAATATCAAAAACACCAAGAAGCTTAGTTGCTTTTCACGCACAAAGAGGTTTAGCTGAAATGAGTTACGATACTTTTAGATCAGAAAAATCACAAGAAATAGAAATACCACCTACATTAGTTATGAAATTACCACATGATTATGTAAATTACGTTAAATTATCGTGGATGGGAAGTGATGATGGTATAGAGCACGTTATATACCCAGCTAGTAAAACAAGTAATCCAAAAGCTTTATTACAAGATGATGATTACAATTATTTATTTGATGAAACAACTGGTGAGGTTTTAACAGCAGAAAATTCAGATACTTGGAATAATTATAAGAATAATACCAACGAAGATGCTACTGATACTAAAAGAAATATTAGAGAAGACTTACAGGATTTAAATATAGGTAACAGATATGGTATTGATCCTCAGTATGCACAAAATAACGGGAGTTTTTACATTGATCCATTAAAAGGTAAAATACATTTTAGTTCAAATTTAAGTGCTAAAACTGTTACTTTAAAATATATAAGTGACAGCTTAGGTACTGATGATGAGATGCAAGTACATAAGTTAGCAGAAGAAGCTATGTATAAATATATTGCTTATGCTATTTTATCAACAAGAGCTAATACACCACCATTTTTAATACAGCAGTATAAAAAAGAAAGATTTGCAGAAACTAGAAAAGCTAAACTTAGATTGTCTAATTTAAAAGCTGAAGAGTTAACTCAAATAATGCGAGGAAAATCGAAACAGATTAAACATTAATAAAATATGTCAGAGTTAAAACATCATTTTAGAGCCGGTAAAATGAATAAGGATCTAGACGAAAGGCTAGTTCCTAACGGTGAATATAGAAATGCAGAAAATATAGAAATATCTACATCAGAAGGGTCTGACGTAGGCGCTGTACAAAATGTTTTAGGTAATACTAAATTAGTAGGTAAGACATATGACGCTAACACAAAGGTTTTATCTGCAACTGGGTGGGATGATGTGTCAAACGCTATTGATGATTTAACTAATCCCACGTGTATAGGATCAATAATAGATTATCAAAATAATAAAATATATTGGTTTATAGCTGCAACAGGAGTTAGTTGTATAGCAGAATATACAGAATCAACAGGTGTTATAGCACCAATATTAGTTGATAAAAATAGTATACTAAATTTTAGTTCAAGTTATCCTATTACAGGTGTTAATATTATAGACGGCTTGTTATTATGGACAGACAACCAACATGAACCTAAAAAAATAAAAATATCTTCATTTAAATCTGGTTCTACAGATTTTAATACTCACACAACTTTTAATAGTGTTGCTTTTACAGAAAACGATATTACTGTAGCAAAGTTAGGACCAATAAATGCGCCAACGCTAACAATGGCTAATTCAAAAAGAACTGGCAATGGAACAGGTACTACAAAAGTATACTCGCGTTTTAAATTTACAGACGGTAGTGGTGATCCTTTAGCAGCTCAAACTTCAGTTACTTTAGCATTAACTCCATCTGCTAATTTCAAGAAAGATGATATTATAACGCTGAGTCACACGGATGAAGAAAATGAAGAGTACACAATTAAAGTATTAATTACTAAATTAAACAACTTCACAACAGCTTTAACTAACAATATAACAGGTAAAATACAGACAATACCTTCAGATACACCTAATGAAACAATACAATGGTCAGTTTTATTAGATGAAGAAGAGCCAATGTTTGAAAAGAAATTTGTAAGATTTGCATTACGATGGAAGTATAAAGATGGAGAGTACTCAACGTTTTCACCATTTTCAGTTCCTGCTTTTTTACCTACAAACTTTGAGTATAAATCCGCAGATGGTCACAATATAGGTATGTTAAATACACTAAGATCTTTAACAGTTAACTTACAAGATACACAACCCGCTGATGTAGATGAGGTTGACATATTATATAAAGAATCAAGTAATAATTTAGTTTATGTTGTTGACACGCTTAAAAATAACGAAACATCATACGAGATACAATCTGAGATAATTGGAAGTGTTGTAGATTCTAAACAAATATTAAGACCTTGGGATAATGTACCTAAAAAAGCTTTAGCACAAGAGATTACAGCAAACAGGTTAATATATGCTAACTACTATCAGCAGTATGATATTTTAAAACAAAATATACCTAATGTAGAAACTGCTATAACTTCAAATGATATAACAACTATTAAAACCCCTCAAAAATCTTTAAAATCACAAAGAACATATCAAGTTGGTGCTGTTTACAAAGACGCTTATGGTAGAGAAACACCTGTATTTTCAAATAAAAAAGCAGCAAAACAAATTGATAAGTCTTTTGCTAATAAGGTTAACTCGCTACAATGTAAGCTAGTTAATGACGCACCTGACTTTGCAACACATTATAAATTTTTTGTTAAAGAAACTTCTAATGAATATTATAATATAGCATTAGATAGATTTTATTTAGCTGATGATGGTAATGTTTGGTTAAGTTTTCCCTCATCTGAAAGAAATAAAATACAAGACGATAGCTATTTAATACTTAAAAAACAACATGATAAAGATATTGCTATATCTGTTGATGCTAGATATAAAGTTTTAGATATTCAAAATGAAGCGCCTAGAAATATAAAAATGGTATCACAGTCTGTTGCTAACTCAAAATTAGAAATATTAGACGGTGCTATTAACGCGCCACAAGTTGGAGCTGTTGCATTTCAATTAAAAGGACCTAAGTATTCAGAAAATAATAAATTTGCTGATGGGTTAAATGGTGATGGTGTAATAACATTTACAACATCTGGTGGAACTACTGGTCAGTATAAAATATCAAATGGCGGTTTAAACGGTGAAGCAGATGGTAGCGGTGATAATAAACACATTTATGATTTTGTTTTAAAAGATCCTATAAAAGATGTTGACTCAACAATACTTGGCAGTAGTTATGTTGAAGATAATGACACTATAACAATAAAGTTATTTGAAGAAAGAGAAGTTGAAAAAGCAGAGTTTTATGGTAGATTTTTTGTTAAAATAAATAGGAACTCAGTTTTTGATACAAATATAATACAATCATTTCCAGCTCTAGATACTGAATATAATATATTATATAGTAGAGATGTCGATCAAGATGTAACTAATGACTTTTCAAGAACTATATCAGATGATGGTGTAACAAAGAAAAAAGCAAGATCTGATTTAGCTTGGACTGATACTAAAGCAAAAGATGATTTTACGCAAGTAGCAAATATACACCCGGTGTTAGGAAAAAATACATTTACAGTTTATTGGGCAGGTGTTAATTATGGTGAAGACTGGCAAGATAATGTTACAAGTGATAAGGGTAAGAAACATAATGAACTAGATACAGTTAATCAGTTTTTAGAAAATTTATCTAACTCTGGCACGTATATACAGTTTGCTAATGCTAATGGTGATACTGGTGCTATATACGAAATAACAGATGCTACAATTGACTATCAGTTTAGAAGAAAAAGCGGTAGAAATAGAAAGTTTATAGCTGGAAAACGTAGAGCGTATAACTTGACAATAAAAAACACAGATACTGGTGAAGGTTATGATGATGCGTTTACATATAGTGGTTCTGGCTCAACAGGTAGAATTACAAAAATAAATATAATGCAAAAAGATTTACCTTTAGGTAATGATATGATCTCATCTTCAAATCCAGCAATATTTGAGACAGAGCCTAAAGAATCAATAGACTTAGATTTATATTATGAAATAAGTGATGCATACCCAATTATAAAACCTGGCATGACAGTTGAACATTTTAAAGATGAAGATGGAGTGTTGATTTCAATACCTTTGATTCCAGCTAGTACAACAATCACCTCAATTACAGATGTTAATAATTTTACTTTATCTGCAAATACTACAGGAATAATAGCAAGTGGATCAACATTAAAGATAACAGACTCAAAAGGTATTTATAGTTTTAATGTTATAACAAATGGTAGTATAGCAAGTTCAACAGCTGCTGTTGTGATAGCAGATGGTGATTTTCATGGTCACACACAATCATTAAATTGGTTTAACTGTTATAGTTTTGGTAATGGTGTTGAATCAGATAGATTAAGAGATGATTTTAATGCTGTTAAAATAGACAAGGGAGTTAAAGTATCAGCGCCACTCGCAGAGCAATACAAAGAAGAACATAAACAAAATGGTTTAATATTTTCAGGTATATTTAATTCAACAAGCGGAATAAATAGATTAAATCAATTTATACAAGCAGAACCTATAACAAAAGATATTAACCCATATTATGGTAGCATACAAAAGTTACATGCTAGATTTGGTGATTTAATTACATTATGTGAAGACAAAATTTTAACAATGTATGCTAATAAAGATGCTTTATATAATGCTGATGGGTCTGCAAACTTAACAGCTACAAATAGAGTATTAGGCAGTGTTAAGCCTTTTCCTGGTGAATACGGTATATCTAAAGATCCTACGTCATTTGTATCGCATGTAAATAATGCTTATTTTACTGATAAAGCTAGAGGAGCTGTTCTCGCGCTCTCTGGCACACAGTTAATCAATATATCAGATCAAGGTATGAGAGACTGGTTTAAAGACAACCTACCAGCATCTACGTCATTAATAGGTACATATAACCAAAACAAAGGTCTATACAATTTAACGGTTAAAGGTACAACTGATTATACTTTAAGTTATGACGGTAAAGTGAAAGGCTGGCCAAGTTTTAAATCATTTATTCCAGAGTCAGGGTGTTCGTTAAATAATAAGTATTATACTTTTTATAATGGTGAAATATGGGTACATACAAACACAACAAGAAATAACTTTTATGGTACTCAATACGATTCATCTGTTAAGGTTTTAATTAACGATGTTTCAGATACTATAAAAGGGTTTAAGACTATTTCTTATGAAGGTACTGATGCAAAAGAATATACATATCAAGGTGTAATAACTATTGATGGTTCAGGTAACGACTTAACAGATCAAGGTTTAACTGATATAAAAATACCTGGTTACACAATGGGTGAGTTAATAGAAGGTGGATATTCCGAGGCACAAATAGCACAGTTAAGTGAAACAATATCAAGAGGATGGCATGTTGATTCTATAACAACAAACGAAGATACTGGTTCAATAAGAGAGTTTAAAAGAAAAGAAGGCAAGTATTTTAATTACATAAAAGGAGATACAACTGTTTTATCAAACGTTGATTCAGAAGAGTTTTCAGTGCAAGGTATTGGTCAACTAGCATCTATAGCTGGAAATACATCAATAAGTGGATATGCTGCTGCAATAACTGTTGCTGCTGAAACTGGATTAACTATAGCTAGCGTTACAGATTCAGCTGCTAGCTCACACTGGGTATTAGACGGTAATGTTATAAGAAGATATAATAATGCAAGTGGTTTTAATGTAGATGATTTCAATGATTTAAAAATAACATTTACAGCTGATAATGGTTATGCATTACCAAGCAGTCAAACTATTTCATCACAAAGTCCAACTGCTTTTATAGCTATTGGATCAGGTACTTCAACTTGGAATAGTTCAACTGGTGTGTTAAGACTTCAATTTGCAAGTTTAGCTGCTTCTGCAGATACCAATTTAGCAATTAGTTTAGATTTAGCAAATGGTGGTACACTTAATACATATTCAATTGCTGGTACTTATGATGTTGTGGCAGAAAATACAGATTTAAAATCTTCTGTTGAAACAGCATACACTAACACAGGAGAGTATGCAAGCAGTGAAGTTGTATTAACTAGAACATTTAATGCTAATACTGGACACTTTTTTAATACACGTGCAACGTGTGAAATAATAAAACAAGATAATGATGATGAAAGTCTTTATACTATAACACAAACAACACCAACTGTAGGTAATGGTGGTAAAGATTCAGATGGAAATATAATTAAAGAGGTATTTTCAATTACGTATAAGTATGGCGCAGCTAATGTAACTGGAGATAAGCTTTTATTTACAGCAAAAGCAGAAAAAATATTTGTAGCACCTACTGTTGAAATAACTGGTTTAGATGTTAATACTAAGTCAATAAGCAGAAGAGGTGAAAACAGAACACTTACAGTTGTAGGTGTAGATACAGCAACATTTAAAGTTAGTAGAATAGTAAGTGATGGCACGAAGCATTATTGGGATGGTGATTCATGGGAGTTAATTCCTACACAATTAACAATACCATCAACTGGTCAATATGCAATAGCTGAGGTTTATGCATCATCAAGCACATCAAAAACGTTTAAATATGAAATTGAAGATGCAACTATAGCAACAAACTTTACAGGATCAAACCCAGTAACATTAAATCAATATGCTGATGTTACGTTGACATTTAATGCGGTTACTTCTAATGCTAAAATACACCCAGGAACTGGATCATCAGCAACTGCAGATACAGTAGCAAGTTCTTATTATAGTTTAGGTGAACCATCTGCTGAAGAATCATCTGGAGCTATAGAACTTGAATTCTATATATACAGAGCAGCAGCAGGGGATGATGTAGATGATCATATAATACCTACATCAGCTGGTGTTACTGAAGATGATTTTACAAACAATGCAACAGAATTAACAACAGCTTCTGCTGTAGGAAATTCAACAAACGTTACATTGAGTAGTGGTAGTAATAGTTTAGTTGCCGGTATGGTTGTAACAAGTACAAGTATATCGCCAGTTGGAACAGAGACTGAGGTAACTATTGCTTCTATAAGTAATACTGCTTTAGTTTTATCATCCGCACAAACAATACCATCTGGTGAAACATTAACTTTTTCACCGCCTAACAGCTATGAGTTTAGCATAGCCAATATTACTGGTGCAGCAGCAGCGGATACAACAGCTACAGGATCAGGTAGTGCTGGTACAGCAATGACAATAAGTGCTGTAAATAGTAATATTAAAGTGGGTATGCACATATCAGGTACTAATGCACACGCAAACGCTAGTGTAACAGCTATAAGCGCAGACGGTTTAACTATAACAATGTCAGACGCTGCTAGTGGAACTATGTCAGGTACATATAGTTTCTTAGGTCAAAATGCTGACAGTGAAATTTATGTATATAAAATAACAGCTGATATTGAAATAGAAAAATATGGATCAGCAGATTTAACATCACAGTTGTTACTTGATAAATTTTTAACACATACTGATGATAGCAGTAGTGGAACTGGTGGTTCTACTGCTACGGCAATGACTATTTCAGCTGGAACTGATGGCTCGGTATTAGCAAACTTAACAACACATACGCCAACTATTAACAGGCATATGATATTCCAAAATACAGCAGACGGAACTACAAAAACTGGAACTATTAGTGTAACTGGTAACTTTGATGGTAATTCATTATCACAAATTGAAATTGTAGCTCCAGCGGCAACTAACACACAATTAAGCGCTGTAACATTTACAAACAAGAGATTTGCTAGTGGTTATACCGGTAGTACAACAACAGGTACAGCAAGTGGTAGCTCAACAAAAATAATGATTGATTACTCAGTTAACTTAGATAATGACAGTGGTGGTGCAGCAACAGCGGCTAATATTACAACTGGGTATAACGTGGCAGTACACGTTGGTGGATCTAACTTTAATACACCTTAAAATTAAAATATATGGCAGTAATAACAATGACATTTGCAAGAGACATAAATTCATCTGTACAAGTTGGAGATATGATATATAAAGCAGCACTAGGAAGTTATGGTGAAACAGGTAGTTTAGTAGAAGTTGGAACTGTTACAGCTGTTACAAGTACAACAGTAAGTTGTAACATAGCAACAGGAGATGTAAGGCCAACAGCTAATGACTTCATACTGTTTAGTAAAGATAATAAAGCAAATTTATCTACTTTAAAAGGGTATTACGCAGAGGTAGAATTAAAGAATAATTCGCTAACTTCAGCAGAAGTATACGCTGTAGGATCTGAAATATTTGAAAGTAGTAAATAATGTGTAATAATAATATGTATAACAAAAATTTAAATTTATAACTATGGCATTACCAATAATGGCAGCGGGTATGGCCGCAAAAGCAGCAGGACAAGTAGTTGGTGGCTTAACCAACATGGCTAGTGGTATCATAGGTGGAGGCGCTAGAAGAAGAGAGCAAAGAGAAGCTCAGAAGGAATATGATATAGCAAGAGCTGCAGCAAGAAACGTAGACACATCAAACTTAGCTGCTAACATGCAAAATACAATGGAAGATTTAACTGTTAACACGCAAGCAGCAGATTTTGCAGCACAGCAACAACAGCAGGGATTAGCAAACACTATGAGCGCTATGCAGGGAGCAGCAGGCGGATCAGGTATAGCAGCTTTAGCTCAGGCTATGGCGGGTCAACAGTCTCAAAATCTACAAAGAGCTTCTGCTGATATAGGACAGCAAGAACAGAGAAACCAAATGGCAGCGGCACAACAAGCGGCAAGTATACAGCAGCAACAAATAGCAGGCGCTAGTCAAGCAAGAAATTTAGAAGGTCAAGTAGTACAACAAAACTTAGATATTGGCATGGCAAGAAAACAAGCTGCAGATGAAGCAAGGCAAGAGGCAACATCAAACATAATGAGTGGCGCAGGTCAGTTTGCAGGTGGAGCAGCAGCGGCTGCAATGTTAGGTAAAAAAGGCACAGGAGCAGGTGGTATTGGAGGTTTTGTACAAGGTATGTTTAATTAATGAATTATGGAAGAACAATATAATATAGCAAATCAAGCACAGCGAGCTTTAATGAATAAAATTGAAAGCGGTGACAGTATAGCGCAGCCACAAAAAGCTATGATAAAAAAAATGTTAATGCGAAAGAAAAGTGACTTTATTCAAGCTACGCAAGCTAAGCAGAGTTTTTCAAGTAACAGTGAAGAAGCTAGCATGTTAAATCAAGAAGAGGATAATATAAAAAGCTCATTTCCAGAAATACAAAATGAACTACAGGGTTTTCAACAAGGGGCACAGGAGTTTATACAGGACATTAATAGTTTTTCAAAATCGTCTAACCCTAATCACGTAACGGCACTAAGTAGTATATACGCCGGTAATTATAAAGATTTTACAGAACAAGACGGCCAAAGAGGTTTTGTTTTACCAGATGATAGCTTTATACCTTTAAAGCAAGTTAACATGATGCAGAAAGGTTTAAATAGACCTGATTTTAAAACATACAACGAGTTAAAAACAAACTCATTTGCTATGCAAGACAAAATATCTAAAGAAGGACCAAGCGCTTGGAATCCAGCGCAAGCAGAGTTTCAAGTAAACCAAAGATTAGATGATGTTGCTGATGGGCAAGGCGGTAATGATCCAATGAAAAAGAAAGAGCGTTATTTATCTTTAATGACAGATACATTTAATGATGATAAAAACTTTGAAACTTTTTTAAAAGAAAAATATCCTAAAATAAACATTGATCCATTAAAACAAATGGTTGAAGAAGGTAACTATGAGCAGGTTAAACCATTTTTAACAGAGCATTTAATGGAAGGTATTACGCAAGCTGCTAATGCAGGCATGGATGTTTATAATAAAAATAATGCTACACAGCCAGAGATTGATTTTAGTAGCTTAGATGCTATTAATAGTGAAATAAGTAGGTTACAAAACTTATCACCACAGGAGCGTTATGATACAGATTACTCTGAAGGTTCTGTTGAGGGGAGTGTTATTGAAAGAATAGCAAAATTACAAATGCAAAAAGAAGCGTTAAACACAAAGCAAGATCCTAAAAACGCACAAGCTTTGATAAATAAATATTTATAAACATGTCTAAATTAGAGCTAGAAAAAGTTGTTAACAATATGCTCACAGATGGTAAGTCAGAAGACGACGTTGCTATTGTTATAAACGAGTATAAGAAAAAAAATCCTACAATACTAGATGAGGTGACTGTGGAAGACACTAAACTGCCTAATGTTCCGCTGGTACTAGCACCTCAAACAAGTCCAAATCAATTACAAAACATCCCACAAATACAAACTGAAATAGAAAAAAATATAGAACCATTAAAAGATAAAGATGGTAATCCAATAAAAGCATCTTATGAACAAATGAGAGATATAAAAGGCATATCTCAGTTAGATGAAATAAAAAGTTTAACGCAATTTGTTACTACACCTAGTTTACTTAAAATGGAAATGGAAGGTAAAACAGACGTTTTAGATTTAGATGAAAGTTTAAAAATAGCAGCAGTAACACCTATTAGCTGGATTGCTTCTGCTAGAAAGGCTGTAAATTTAAAAGCCGGCGTTTTAAATAAAACAATAGAAAAATACGGTTGGAACCCGACAAATTGGGACCAACTAACTAAAGAAGAAAAAATAGCTGTAGAAAAAGAGGTTGATAAGCAGGAAATAATTAACTTTGCATCTGGCAATTATGGTATGCCAGGGCTTGGTTTGTCTTTTGTGCCTCCTAAAATAGCAGTTGAAGAATATAAAAAAGACGTTCAAGATGATTTAACTCAGTATGATGGTGACATACTTACATCATTTCAAAAGGGAAATTTTTTTGATGCAGGAGCACGTATATTAAATGGCTCAATACAAACAGCACCAACATTAGCAGCTGCTGCAACTGGTTATGGTGGTATCGCTGCTATGACAGCTGGTATGTACGGTGAAAATTTTACAGAAAACTACAAGAACAACCCAGAGCAAACATTAGGTATGAATATATTAAACTCTGGTTTAAAAGCTGGAATAGAAGGTGTTGGTGCTATAGCTACTAACAAAATATTATTTAATGGAAAAATTATTAATAATCTTATTGGGTCAAAAAGCACGGCTGGTAAAAAAGCTGTAAGCGATGTGCTTAACGGTGGATTTAACAGGGTAAAAAGTACGTTAGGAGGTATGGTTCTTGAGGGAGGTGAAGAGTGGAGTACAGAATTAGCTGCTGACTTTGCTAACGAAGTGACTAACATCAACAAATTTGACACTGATCAAATGCTTGAAAATATGGCAAACTATGATCTACCTACAAAAATGCGTGAAAAAGTAGATGCTGCTATACTTGGAGCAGCTATGGGTGGTGGTACTAAAACTATACAAAATCTAGGTAAAACAGAATCAGCTATAAAAGAGCATGCTGTTAACTTATTTATGTCAGACGCTGATGCTGATATCATATCTAAAAAAGGAACAGAAATAAACGATTTACAACAAAAGTTAGGTAAAGCTGAAACAGATATAGGTAAAGAAATCATTGAAAGACAGATAAATAATAAAGCACAAGAAATAGCACAAAAAAGAAAGTCACAGTATAATAACTTAAAAAACCTTGAGCCAAAGGAGTTGATTGAATTAGGAACAGAAATTGATAATAAAAACAACTTACTAAAAAATTTACAAAAAGAAACAGACCCGAGTGTAAAACAAGAAATTGAAAAGGATTTAAAAGAATCAAAAAAGAAAGCAAAAAATTTATTTAATAATGCTACAAAAAGAAGAGTACAAGAAAATGTGGCAACAGCTAGAAAATCAATAGGCGCTAAAAATGTTAAAGTACATACTAACCCTGATACTTTTCAGAACATTCATGATGAATCGACGGGTGCTGATCCAAAAGAATCTATTGACGTTAGTGGTGTTAATGCATTTTATGTTAACGGTACAATGCACATTAATAAAACAGCTGCAATAGAAACCGACGCAACTTCAGTTGGTACACATGAAAATCTTCATGATATTACAAAGGCAAAAATAAATGACACAAACGGTAGATTAACACCTGATGGTAGAAAATTAATTGACGATTTTAGATCACAATTATCTGCCAAAGAAATAAAGGTTGTAGATCAGAGAATTAATGATAATTATAAGTTTGACGAAAATGGCAAAGAAAAACCATACGATGAGTATGCAGAGGAATATTTAAACCAATTTCATGATGCTGTAGTTACAGGAGATATTAAATATAACGCTACCGATGCTCAATGGTGGAAAGACTTAGCTAATAGTTTTACTGGTATATTTAAAAAGGAAGGTTTTGAAAATGTTAATTTTGAAACAGGTCAAGATGCATACAATTTCTTACAGTCATATAACAAAGCAGCTAAAGAAGGTAAAACAGAAGACGTTAAAAAGTTATCTACAGAATTAAAAAAACAAGGTAGAGATCTTGATACTCAAATAGCACAAGAAAAAAATCCACAAAAATTAGCTGAATTAAAAAGACAAAGAAAACAAAAACAACAAGAGGTAAGAGAAGCTGTTGCTAACGAAAGTCAAATAAAAAAATCTGACACAAAAGAAAATGAAATAAATCAGTTAGGGCGTAATGTTACTAAAGCTGAGTGGGATGGTGGTAAAGCAGATCAAGCTATTGGTAATATATATGAAAAATTACAAGGTTTAATTAAAAGCAAAATACCTGTAAATAAACCACCTGGTTTTTCTGAAACTGATTTTGTAGCGTCTACTATAGGAGAATTAATACCACACATACGTAATTTTAATCCTGAAGTTAATGATAGTTTATCTGGTTGGATTAATTCACAGTTATCAAATAAAATTGGTAATGTGTTTAAAAAAGGAACAGCAGGGACTAAAGCAGAGTTTGAGCAAGATATATCTGAAGCTAGAGGAGTTGCTGTAGAACAAGAAGTAGAGCAAGAAGTTGATAAAAAACAAAAGGTTACTAAAAAAGTGTTATCAAAAGAGTTTAATTTTGATAAAAAAGACAAAGCGACAACAGAAGTCATGAAGTCAAAAGACTTTAAAATGCCTGATAGCTACAAGTCAGTTAAAGATATGACACCTGAATTAACAGCTGAATTATTTGGTGTTGATCCAAAACAGTATGTTGATCCTAAAAAATCATTAAAAAAAGAAGATATTATTGCAGCAAGAACATTTATAAGAAAAAACCCAGAGTTATTATACAATATGTTACCTGAAGCATTAAATGAGCAAGGTAAATCAACTGGCGTAAGAAAATTATTACTTGATGCTTTTTATGAAGGTACAGGTGTAAGAAAAGAAGCTGCATTAGGTAGAAGTAAACAGGGATCAGAAGTAAGAACTAAAAAACCATTTAATCAAAAAGAATTTTTATCAGCACTTGGCATTATTCCAGGGGAAGTTATGAAAGTTAAAAACCAAACTAAGGTATCTGGTATGATATCAGCTTTAATGAACGAGACTGGTAAAGCCATGACTAATCAAGCTATTAAAAATAATCTTGATGCTGACTTACAAAAAGAGGTAATACAAAAAATAGATGATGGTAAAAATAGAATACTATACAGCGACACGCGTGACAAAAGTGGCGTAAAAGAAACGCTAGACAAACAAGCTAAACCTGAACCTGTGAATAAAAGCGGCACTAAAAAAATGGTTGATTTTTTAACAGGACCTCTTGCTAAAGTTTTACCTTATGATTTAATTATAAGATCTGGTAATCTTGCGGCTGCCGGAAACGACGCAGCTAGAGCTATAGATAGGGGTTTTAGGTTTATTGGTAATTTCGCACGTACAAAAAATGATGCAGATAGAAAACCCACTGATACATATAAAAAAGAAGACACGTTTAAATATCTCAATTCTGGTATAATAGCTGATTTAGCTGTAGTTAACGCTTTAGCATCAAATACTAAATATGAAGGTAATACTGATACTAATAACATGAGAGAAGCTATTAGAGGTAAAAACAAAGGCAACATAGATAAAAATATAGCTAACTTAGACTCGCATAAAAAAGGTGTAAAAGAAATATTAACAGAACTAAAAGATTTATATAAGAAATATCCAAATCAGGTAAGAGAACTATTGTATAATGCAAATGCTAATGCTAGTTTTAATAGAAATTTTGCTTCTTTATTAGACATGGAATTTAATCCTAAAAATTTAAAAACAGAGGAAGAACACGTTTTTCAAGCTGGTAGAGCAGCAATAAGATCTTTAGAGGCTATGGGTAAATCAGATAAAGTATTTAATAATTACTTAGACTGGCTTGCAGATAATTACTATCAAGTAGCTTTAACTAAAGAAACAGCTGACATAGTTGATAAAAGCAAAAAGGCAAAAGAAGCCGGTATTGATTTTAAAAGTCAAGAGCATCCACTGTTGCAAGAAGGGTTAGATCAAGCTATGAAGGATGGTGATTTTAGTAAAGTTCCATCTTCAGATATTAGATACTTTAATGAATATCATCACATAAACCCAAACACAACTGGTTACGCTAAAAAATATAATTTAGAAGTAGATAAAAAACACCACAATAATGCCGACGTCGTAGAGGCACAAGCTGATCTAATATTTAGACAAATAAAAGGTGAAATAACACCTAAACAAGCTAAGGCTGAAATGGACAGCTATTTAAAATTAGTGACACCAAAAAAATCAATTAAGTATTCAACATCTAAAAAACAAAACGAAAGTAATAAAGAATACTTACAAAGAATGAAAAAGTTAGATAAAGCCCTTGAAGTTGCTAGAGATCCAAACGCTCCAGAAAAAGGCATATCAATATTTGATTTTGATCAAACATTAGCCAACACAAAAGAAAAGGTTATAGTCACTACACCTGATGGTAAAACAAAAAAGATAGGAGCGCAAGAGTTTGCTGAAAAAGCTGCTGAACTAGAAGAGCAAGGCGCTGAGTTTGACTTTAAGGAATTTGAAAAAGTTAAAGGTGCAACAAAAGGACCGTTTTTTGATTTAGCACAAAAAATAAAGGGAAAGTTTGGTAATAAAGACATATTTATATTAACAGCTAGACCGCAATCGTCTGACATAGCGATACAATCGTTTTTAAAAGCTGTTGGGCTAGATATTAAATTAGAAAATATTACAGGTTTAGAAGATGGTACACCTCAAGCTAAAGCTGATTTTGTTATAGATAAAGTTGCGGATGGTTATAATAACTTTTTCTTTGGCGATGATGCTTATAAAAATGTTAAAGCTGTGCAGGAAGTTTTAGATCAAGTTGATGTAAAAAGAGATGTTCAACAAGCTAAAGAACAATTAAATAAAGATATAGACACTGTATTTGATGAGATAATACAGGAAAATACTGGACTAAATAAAAACGCAACAGTTAGTGTTGCTAAGGCAAAACAAATTGGAGCAACAAGAGGTAGCTGGTTAAAAGATTTCTTTTTAGCACCATCATCTGAAGATTTTACTGGACTAATGTATACATTAATAGGTAAAGGTAAAAAAGGTGAAAAGCAATTTGAGTTTATTAAAAATGCTTTAATAAGACCATTTGCTAGAGGTATTAGAGATTTAAATGCAGCTAAACAAGTTATATCTAATGAGTTTGCTAATTTAAAGAAAATTTATCCAGATGTTACAAAGTCATTACGAAAGCCATCACCAGTAAAAGGTTATAATAATTCACATGCTATAAGGGTTTATCTGTGGAATAAAAACGGTATTCCAATACCTGGTTTATCAAAAACAGATGAAAAAGCACTAGTCAAGCATGTAAACAACAATTCGGACATGAAAGTGTTTGCTGATCAAGCTGGTCAAATAACAAAGCTTAAAGAAGGATATACAACTCCAAGTAACTCATGGATGATAGGTAATATATCAACAGACATGCAGGATGTAAGTAATAAAGTTAAAAGATCTGAGTATTTAAAAGAGTATTTAGACAACTATGAAAAAATGTTTACACCTGAAAGGTTAAATAAACTTGAACTTATATACGGTAGTAAATTTGTTGAAGCATTAAATGATATGAAATACAGGATGGAGTATGGAACAAACAGATCTCAAGGTCAAGATAGAATAACAGCTGCTTGGCAAAACTGGGTTAATAACTCTGTTGGCGCAATAATGTTCTTTAATATGAGATCAGCGGTGCTACAGACATTGTCATCTGTGAACTTTGTAAACTGGAACGATAATAATCCATTTAAAGCTGCTAAAGCTTTAGCTAATCAAAAGCAATATTGGAAAGATTTTAGTTATATATTTAATCACCCAACGCTAAAACAAAGAAGAGCTGGGTTAGATATAGATGTTAACGCTTCTGAAATTGCCGCAAGAGTAGCTGATAGTAAAAATAAAATATCAGCTGGTTTAAATCATTTATTGCAATTAGGTTTCACACCAACAAGAATAGCTGATAGTTTTGCTATTGCATCAGGTGGTGCTACGTTTTATAGAAATAGAATTGAAACTTATGTGAAACAAGGTTTAAGTAAAAAAAGAGCAGAAGAAAAAGCATTTTTAGATTTCCAAGAAATATCAGAAGCAACACAGCAGTCAGCTAGACCTGATATGATTTCACAGCAACAAGCTGGTCCACTTGGTAGATTAGTATTGGCTTTCCAAGTAACACCAATGCAGTACACAAGATTAATGAAAAGATCAGTACAGGATTTAGTTGCTGGTAGAGGTGATATGAAAACACATGTATCAAAGATTATATATTATGGCGCTGTACAAAATATGATATTTAATGCACTACAAAGTGCTGTATTTGCATTAGCATTTGGTGATGATGAAGAAGATGATGAAGATAAAATGTCAGAAAAAGAAAAAAGAAAAGCAGTAAGAGTAGCAAACAACATGGCTGATAGTTTATTGAGAGGTTTAGGTGTTCAAGGTGCTGCTGTAGCTACAGTTAAGAATATGATTATTAAATTTTTAGAGCAAGAAAAACGTGGATACAGAGCTGATCACGCTTACACAATGATTGAAGGATTAAATATATCTCCACCAATAGGTAGTAAAGCAAGAAAAGTATATAGCGCAACACAAACATATAAATTTAATAGAGATGCTATAAAAGAAATGGGATTTGATATTGACAACCCAGCGTATGAAGCTGTAGGTAACATTGTATCAGGTACTACTAATGTTCCTCTTGATAGAGTTATAGCAAACCTTAATAACGTTAGAGCGGCTATGGATAAAAATAATGCGGCGTGGCAAAGAATATCTGTACTTTTAGGTTGGAACGCTTGGGATGTGGGTATACCAGATAGAGAGGTAGAAAAAGTAAAACAAGAAATAAAAAAAAGAAAAGCAGAGGAAAGAAAGCGTAAAAAAAGTAAAAAGTAAGTAATAATAAAATATGGCACTAAACAAAAGTCAAACAACTAAAGAAATATTAAGAATATTAGAATATCAAGTAGAACAGATATTTACTGAAGTTGAAAAGATAAAAGAAGATAACAGGCTAGCTCACGATGATGTGAAAGACGATTTGCGCTTCATTAAAAATAATCTCTTTGATCCAAAAGAAGGTATATGGACTGAAGTAAAAGAAAATTCAAATTTTAGAAAAGAAACTGTAAAGTGGAGGAACGCTCTAGGTTTCGGTATATTTAGTTTAATAGGAAAACAAGTGTATGACTTTTTTAAATCACTATCATAATGAAACAAATAGAAGAATTAGGCGATAAAACAATAGGTATAGATATAGATGGCGATAAAAAGCCAGACTTTAAAATCGACGTAAAAAGTATTGCGATCGTCATAGGGTTTGTTATATCCGGCACTATGGGTTATAACAACCTTAAACAAGAAATAGAACTAGCTAAAGAACTACCTACATATGAAGTTAAAGAAACTTCTGATGGTTTATTGTTAAAGCAAAAGGTTACATACTTAGAAAAGGAAATAGAAAAACTTGAAGAAAGAGTTAGCGATCTAGAAAACAAAGTGTATAAAAGATAATAGTTTAATTAAAAAATTAAAAAATGATAAGTAAACATATCAGTATGCGCGAAGGTGTGTATAGCATAACCGCTACACGACTTGGCTTAGAAAACAAACCGACTGAAGAACATCTTAACA